>LKMJ01000482.1_pt1 | contig 30222 bp, 27 predicted proteins | sample 643391 | NCBI WGS metagenome assembly LKMJ01 (sample SAMN04112250, study PRJNA286221) | soda lake metagenome | biome: soda lake; feature: Kulunda Steppe; material: water; isolation source: sample PL-Br10 brine of Picturesque Lake | place: Russia: Kulunda steppe | collected 2010-07 | reverse complement strand
GCGGCGGGTTTGAGCGCGTCGAGATCGTGGTACCGATCGATGAGCCGTTTGTAGAACTGGAAGTGATCTTCGTCGTACTCGTCCCAGTTCATGAACGCGCGCTGCATCCCGCCGGGGCGCACGTCGTTTTCACGTGGGTCGCCCGGACCGAGGTGACGATTCTCGCCGTGGCGGCTGATCGCCCGTTCCTGCCCGTAGTAGACGAAGGGGACGCCCGGTAGCGCGACGCCCGCGGCCCAGCAGGCACGCTGGACGCTCTCCGGATCATCGTACGCCCCGGCGTGGATCGCCTCGTTGAGCAGGCGTTTTTCGTCGTGGTTCTCGGTGGCGTTGAGCAGGCGTGTGTAGTCCGGAAAGCCCTTGTCAGTGCGCGCTTTGACGGCTTCGAGTAGCTCGAACGCCTCGACCTCACCGCGGGCGACGGCGTGGGCTGTCTCGGTGTACTCGGCGGTGTCGAAGTGCGCGTCGAACTCGTTTTCCGCGAACGAGGCGTCGTGGGGAATCGTCTCGTCGAGCATGAGAAACTCGCTGTTGTTCGCTCGAACGACCTCGCGGACGTCCTTCCAGAAGTCGTGGGGGACGCCCCACGCGATATCACACCGGAAGCCGTCGACGCCGATCTCGCCGGACCAGAAGTCCGCGACTGCAAGCATATGTTCGCGGACGGCGAGGTTGTCGTAGTTCCAGTTGGGCATGTGGAGATGGTCGTAAAACCCGGTCACTCGTGGTTCGGGTTCGACCTGCTCGCCCGCCCCGTCGTAGCGGGACTGGTGGACGCGATGGAACCAGTCGTAGTACTTCGACTCGTCGTCCCACGATTCGACGTGGGGCCACTTGCCTGCCCGATCCGTGGCTTCCTCGATCGACGCCTGGAAGAACTCGTGATCGCGCCCGCAGTGGTTCGCGACGAGGTCGAACAGCACCCTGATATCTCGGTCGTGACAGGCCTCGATGAACTGCCTGTAGGCCTCGATCGGTGTCGTTCCAGACGGTGTGAGATCGGGGGCCACGTCGAAGTAATCGAGCGTGTCGTAGCCATGTGGACCGCCTCCAGAGAGATCCATTGCCCCGCTCACCGAGGGGACGACCGGCGTCAGCCAGACGACGTCGACACCCAGCTCGTCGAGATACTCGACGCGATCGGTGAGGACGTCGAAATCAGTCTTGCCGCGCTCGCCGTGGAACGACCGGGTGAAGATCTCGTATATGACGCTGTCGTCGAGCCACGACGGGGGACGGTTCGGAAGCGAGACGTCCCCGTCGGGGGAGAGCTCGACGGTATCGACGACGCTGGGGCGGTTTCCGTCGTAGGCCACGGCGTGGAGCCGGGCGGACTCGCCGTCGAGCGCGTCGAGCGGAATGTGTGCCGTCGTGTCGTTGACGCTGATCGCGTCTTCGGAAAGCGAATCACGGTCGTCGACGAGGAACGTAACGTCGAGACGCAGCGTCGTCGAGTCACGGCTCGGGGCGAGTTTCGGCGTCGCCTCGACGGAGAACTCGTTACCTTCGAGCGTTGCGTCGAGTTCGACCCGTGGGCGACCAGCATCCGGATCGGTCGGCTCGGGAACAGCATAGATCGTCTGGGTGTGCGTCCCGTCCGGTGCGTCGAGCCGGAGCGTGTACCGGCCAGACTCGTCGGGGACGAACTCCGTGACGTGTTCGCGACCGTGGTCGTAGCGTGGCTGGTTCTCGTTGGTCGGCGTCGAGAAACTGAGTTCCGCGGTGCTACCCTCGGGGCGCTCTGCGATCGACCACGCGAAGTCGTCGGAAACGTACTCTTCGGGATCTCGCCGAAGCACGGGCAGCCGTGGGCTGAGGTGGTCCCTGTTCCGGAAATCTCCGTGGTCGCTCCCGTAGATCGCACCGACGAAGGCCGGGTTGACGATCTCCGAGCCGACCGTGACGATCCGGGGCTGGCCGGGATGGTACGAGTCCGCACCCTCGCCTGCGTAATGCCGATACGACCGCCCCTCGGTATCTCGATCACGGGCGAGCTCATCGGTTGGTGAGACGTCGCCGCCTGTCGTTCGTGAAACCGATCCGCGGTCGGATCCACTGTCGTTCTGGCTCATAATGCTTTATTGAGTAGCGTCTGATGGGTGTTCCGTGGCAGTAGTTCCGCACGGGAGAGAGGAGATACCGGTCACTGAACCCCGGTGAGTGTCGTCTCGCCCCGGATGAATTTGTCTGGTGTGGGGAGTTTGCCAAACGTGCACACATAGCCTGACCAGTCTACACTTATATTATTTCCTTTTCTTGTCCGATTGTTCAGGAATATTAGTTTAGGAATGGGGCGGATGTAATCTTCTCAAAATGAGACCGAGGCTACGAGTCAGTTTTACTTTCATTATGCTGTTAACGGAGGTTTATGTAGGGTCGGGCACAACGGAGATCCATGGCAGCAAACGAGGATCTAGAGGAACTCCCCGGCGTGGGTCCGGCAACCGCAGAGAAGCTTCAGGAGAACGGCTTCGACTCGTATCAGGGACTGGCAGTCGCCAGTCCGGGTGAACTGAGCAACACCGCCGACGTCGGTGAGAGTACGGCCTCGGATATCATTCAGGCCGCAAGAAAAGCCGCAGACATCGGTGGCTTCGAGAGTGGCTCGCAGGTACTCGAACGCCGCGAGGAGATCGGCAAGCTCTCGTTCAACATCGAGGAGGTCGACGACCTGCTGTCGGGCGGCGTCGAGACCCAGTCGATTACCGAGGTGTACGGCGAATTCGGTTCGGGGAAATCCCAGGTCACACACCAGCTTTCGGTGAACGTCCAGCTCCCCAAAGAACACGGCGGACTCCACGGCAGCGCCATCTTCATCGACAGCGAAGATACGTTCCGTCCCGAGCGTATCGACGACATGATCCGAGGGCTAGACGACGAGATCATCGCGGCGACGATGGAAGATAGAGGGATTGAGGGCGAGCCGGGCGAGGACGAGGCGATGGAGGAGCTTCTGGAGAGTTTCCTCGACAACATCCACGTTGCGAAGGCGTTCAACAGCAACCACCAGATTCTCCTGGCCGAAAAGGCAAAAGAACTGGCAAGCGAGAGTCAGGACGACGAGTTCCCGACCCGACTCCTCTGTGTCGACTCACTGACCGCCCACTTCCGCGCGGAGTACGTCGGCCGGGGTCAGCTTGCCGAACGCCAGCAGAAGCTCAACAAACACCTCCACGACCTGATGCGCGTCGGCGATCTGAACAACACGGCCGTCCTCGTCACCAATCAGGTAGCCTCGAACCCCGACTCCTTCTTCGGCGATCCGACCCAGCCGATCGGCGGGAACATCCTGGGGCACACTTCCACGTTCCGAGTGTACCTACGCAAGTCAAAGGGATCGAAGCGGATCTTCAAGCTCGTCGACGCCCCGAACCTAGCCGATGGCGAGGCGATCATGCGCGTTGAGGACGAAGGCCTCGTCCCCGAGTAGCGCCGTAGCCACTAGAAGCGACTGACGCTGTTTTTTTGCGACGGGAAACCTCCAACTTCGGCCGTGTTCGCAAGGGGGCAGTAGGTTCTCACAGACCGGGATCATTTGACCCATTTAAGTATATGAAGAACATTGTCAGTGATATTCAGAGGGTACGATGAGCGATACTTATCAATCAGGTTTGACGACTGGCGTCGATGTAGCAGACGACCCGCGGGCCAACTACGATTATCAGGGTAGCGGGATCGAACGACCTGACCTCGTAGACGATCTCGACAGCCGGGTCGACGGCGATGTTCGGTTTGACTCCTACAGCCGACAGCTGTACGCCACCGATGCAAGTGCCTACCAGCAACTCCCGATCGGCGTCGTCTCGCCGCGCTCGACCGAGGACGTCGCCGCGGTAATGGAGTACTGTGCCGACAATGAGATTCCAGTACTCCCCCGCGGCGGCGGGACAAGCCTCGCCGGGCAGGCCGTCAACGAAGCGGTCGTGCTAGATTTCAAACGCCACATGAACGGCTTCCTCTCCGTCGATCCCGACGAGCGGGTCGCACGAGCGCAAGCCGGAATCACGCTTGCACGCCTCAACGATCATCTCGAGGAATACGGCCTGAAGTACGCACCTGACCCGGCGTGGGGCGACAAAAGCGTTCTCGGTGGCTGTATCGGTAACAACACGACTGGCGCACACTCACTAAAGTATCATAAGGCGGACGGGTATATCGAATCAGTCGAAACGGTGCTGGCCGACGGTACGGTGACGGAGTTCGGCTGGGTCGACGTAGATGAGCTTGACGAGCTCGCCGGAGATGCTGACAGTGAAAGCCGCATCTACGCCGAGGTCCAGGCGATCCTCGAGGAACACACCGGGGAGATCGAGGCGAAGTTCCCAGATCTCAAGCGCAACGTCTCGGGGTACAACCTCGATCGGCTGGTCAAGGACGTCAACGAACGAGGACAGGTCAACGTCGGGCGGCTGTTGGCGGGCAGCGAGGGGACCCTCGCAATCGTCACCGAGGCGGAGGTGTCACTCGAACCGATTCCGTCCGAGACCTCGGTTGTCCTGCTGACCTACGATGATGTCATTTCAGCGATGGAAGACGTCGCGCCGATCCTCGAACACGATCCCGCCGCAGTCGAGGTGATGGATGACGTCTTGCTCGATCTGGCGCGGGACACCGGTCAGTTCGCTGATCTCGTTGCAACACTTCCCGATGGAACTGACTCGACGCTGCTCGTCGAGTTCTACGCAGACTCCATCGCCGAGGGGAAACAGAAGGTGGCGAATCTGCTCGCCGACCGCCTGCCTGCCCACGATGCCGAAGTCGCTCCGGAGAACCCAACAAGTACTGACGCGCCAATAAATGCGGTCGACGCGCTGGAGGCGTACGCCCCCGACCGGCAGGCGAAGTTCTGGAAGATGCGCAAGTCCGGTCTGCCAATTCTCCTCTCACGAACCGGTGACGACAAACACTGGCCGTTCGTCGAGGATACGGCGGTACCTGCCGAGAACCTGCCCGAGTACGTCGCCGACATTCAGGATGTCTTCGACGAGCATGGCACGTTTGCCTCTTACTACGCCCACGCCGGGCCCGGCGTTCTCCATATCCGCCCACTTCTGAACATCAAAACGCAGGACGGGCTGGATACGATGGCGGCAATCTCCGAGGCGCTGACCGACCTCGTCGTCGAATACGACGGCTCCATCTCGGGTGAACACGGCGACGGGCGAGCGCGGACGAAGTGGAACAGGAAACTCTACGGCGACCAGCTGTGGGACGTCTTCCGTGACCTAAAATCGACCTTCGATCCACAGGGGCTGCTCAATCCGGGGAACGTCTGTGGCGATCACGACCCGACCGAGAATCTCCGGTTCGATCCCGAGTATAGCTTCGATGCTGACTTTGATCCGGTCCTCAACTGGGAGAACGAGAACGGCTTTCAGGGAATGGCAGAGCTCTGTCACGGCTGTGCGGGCTGTGAGGGTCACCAGGACACCACTGGCGGGACGATGTGTCCGACCTACCGGGCGACCGACGAGGAGATAACGAGCACTCGGGGGCGGGCGAACATGCTCCGAAACGCGATGAACGGCGAACTCCCCGACGAACTGTTTACCGACGAGTTCGTCAACGAGGTGCTCGATCTCTGTATCGCCTGCAAGGGCTGCAAGAACGACTGTCCGAGCGGCGTCGACATGGCGAAGCTCAAAGCCGAGGTAACCCATGAGTATCACCAGCGCGAGGGCATCCCGCTGCGGGACCGGCTCTTCGCCAACGTCGAGACGCTGTTCAAACTGGGGAGCACGTTCGCACCAGTCTCGAACATCGCAATGAGCCTTCCGGGAACCAACTTGATGGCCGAGAAGGTGATGGGAATCGCCCGCGAGCGCGACCTCCCGTCGTTCCATCGCAGGACGTTCCGCAAGTGGATGCGTTCGCGCGGCGGATCCACGGTATCGGAAGCCGATGCGGAGCGAAAGGCGCTGTTGATCGCCGACCCCTACACCGACTACACGCACCCACACGTCGGAAAAGCCGCAGTCGAGGCGCTGGAGGCTGCAGGCGTCCACGTCCGGGTCCCCAACGACGTGACCGACAGTGGTCGCCCGGCGTTCTCGAAGAGTATGCTCGATCACGCCCGGTCGACTGCACGGGAGAACGTTGACACGCTTGCACCGCTCGTGGCAGAGGGCTGGGACGTCGTGACCGTTGAGCCGTCCGACGCGGTTATGTACCAGTCGGACTACCAGTCGTTGCTCTCGGGCGAGGATGTCGACGCCGTCGCGGCCAACACCTACGGTGTCTGTGAGTATATCGACCGGTTCGAGCTCGATCAGGGGATGAGCTTCGACGCGGACGCCGAGTCGCTGACGTATCACGGTCACTGCCAGCAGAAGGCAACGCGCAAGGACCACCACGCAGTCGGCGTGCTCCGGCGGGCAGGCTACGAGGTCGACGCGCTGGATTCATCGTGCTGCGGGATGGCTGGGTCCTTTGGCTATCAGGTCGAACACTACTCGATGAGTCAGGCGATCGGCAATATCCTGTTCGGGCAGGTCGACGACTCGCCAGGCGAACAGGTCGTCGCGCCGGGGGCGTCCTGTCGGACACAGCTGTCGGACTACGACGCCCAGCACGGCGAGCCACCGCACCCGATCGAACGCGTTGCGGACGCACTGGCGGGTAACTAGGCCCCACCACTTAACACGGCACGCTCCCACGGTGAGATATGCTCACCGAGGGAACAAGGGCTCCCGATTTTACGCTACCTGCGGCGGTCGGCGGAGAGATCGAACAGCTGACGTTCAGTGAGTACGCAGCAGGCCAACTCACCGTTCTCGCATTCTATCCGGCAGATTTCAGTCCAGCATGTACCGATGAACTCTGCTCGCTCCGGGATATCGATCTGTTCAACCTCCAGGACGAGATATCGATCCTCGGGATTTCGACCGATAGCGCCTTTAGCCACCTCGAGTTCGCCCGTCAGAACGGCCTTGAATTCCCACTGTTGAGTGACAACGATGGTCGAGTCTCCGAACTCTTTGGCGTGCTCCACGATGAATTCGAGGGACATAACCGTCTCTCGCAGCGGGCGGTATTCGTCGTCGACGACCGACAGGAGATCAGATATGCGTGGGCGACCGCCGATCCATATCAACTGCCGGATATCGAGGCAGTGCGAGCGGCCGTTGACTCCGTTCAGGACGACCGTGGAGCGATCGATCGATACCGCTCGGCACACGACCACTACCGGTACGGCCGGTCCGAGCTAGAAAACGCCCGGGCGGCGTATGCGGGAGAGGACTGGGGCGTTGCGGCCGAGGCGTTCGCCGAAGCCGAGTACTACTTCGGGGAGGCAGAAAGCGGGTTCGACACGGCGCGGCGATTCGCCGAGTCCGAGAACGTGGTTCGGACCGCAGAGAGCGCAAAAACCAAGACGAAGCAGTATCGCCAGTGTGCTCGCTGGTACGGCAAAGCGGCGCGACGACGAACCAGTGGGGATACCCCGCTCGCGACGGAGACCGAAGCTGACGCCGAAGCGGCCCTCGATGCCGCACGCGCGATGGAGCCGGTGCAGGATCTCTATACGTTTTGAGCCGTGCCGTGTCTCCTCCACTCACTAGATGCAATATAAGGTCTTTAATGGATGCACCATCACCCCCCAAACATTATAGCGAAGATTTATAATGATCTTTCACCCACAAACAGATGACGATGAAGAACACGACCGAACTGCTCACCGACGCGGAGTTCCCGATGACGTCCGACGAACTGCTCGACCGATACGGCGACGAAGAGATCGATCTCTCCAATGAAACCCTGCGTGAGGTCCTCGAACGGACCGGCTCGGAGACGTACGAGAACAGAGAAGACGCCGAGTTCGCCATTTACTCCGGAGTCAGCGATCGAGCGATCGGCCGCAAGGGGTACAGCGACCGTGACCCGACGCCGCTGGGCAGTCCGTACGGGCCCGACCAGTACTCGTTCTAACTTCTGGCCAGCACGGCGTCGACGTCCAGTGGTGGCGTCCCCGTTGCGTAGCCGTCGACCGATCCGGACGGGCGCACCCGGTAGACGATTGCTGGGCGGTGGGGAAGGTCAGGACGCTCTCCCTTGATCGCCGCCCACTCGTCGTCCCGAAAGCTCGAACAATCGACCAGAAGGACTGCATCCCCGTTGTGGCGTAGCTGTCCCGTCGCTTTCGTCCCTGCAGTCTCCCGAACGGCGGCTGTCGGCGTACTTGCGTTGCGTCGCGTCGGAGGCTGGGGTCGCGTCACCTCAACCAGCGTTCCCGACCCGCCGTCAGCCTCGACAGCCCCATCAGCTTCTGCTGATCGGGCACGAAAGTCCAGTGAGTGACCCGTTCCGACCTCGATCTCGGGCGTGATCTCGTATCCCGCATCGATCAGTAGCTTTGCGGCATTGAACTCGCCCATGGCGGCGGTCATTCGCACTCTGTCGAATAGCTCGCTGGTCCCGAGTTTCCCCGCCATCGTCTCTCGATACTCGTCGAGCCGACCGGTCGCAAGGAACTCCTCGTAAAACGCCAGCGCGTCCTCGCTGTCCGCGTCCGGGAACCCCCCGGCGTGCTCGCTAAAGAACGCCCGCGTCGTCTCCCGACCGTCTTTTGACATGAAGACAGGGAGAAAGTACCACGAGAGATGTCCGTACTGCTCTAGCCACGGGTCCTCCTCGTACAGTTCCGCAAGGAACTCCCGCTGTGCCCAGCGGGCGATCTGATACGGAACACTGCGCCACCCGTACTTGTCGGTCCGCCAGAGGGACTCGGGCGTCTCGGTGTTGCCGAGCCAGTAACCGTGGTCGTCGTCCCACGCGAACAGCGCGAGGTCACCGTTGTCGACATCGTATCGGCGTATCTGCCAGTTGCCGGTCGGCTCGAAGCGGGGGGTCGTACGTCGTGCGCCGAGGTTGGCGTCCAGCGGATCGAAGACGTCACGTTCGACTCTGGCTGCCGTCCAGCGCTCGTCTGATCTGCGGAATCGAAGCGGGCTCGCCACGAAGAAACATAGGTAGTGGAGTGGTATACCAGTTGTCCTCGGCTGGGAATCGGACCTGAACGACCGTTACATTGATAACTGATCACTCCCAAGCATGAGTATACTTACCATGTCACTTGGTGCCTACGACGAGGACGAACACGAACGCCGAGAGCAGAAAACGAGTACGGTCGATGCGGACTTCGACGACGCCAGAGAGGAGTACCGTGGCACCATCGAATACGATTCCGGCGACTCGGCCGAGGACCTTCTGGATACGTTCGAGGAGATCAAATCGAACTGACGAGGGCTCTTATTTTTCTTGGCGCTACCGCAGCAGTGCTGTCGACAGTGCGACCGCGCCGCCGGTTGCGACCACGTGTCCGATCAGCGCCGCCGCCAGCACCGGGCGATCCCACACAAAGGGGAGCAGTGCCAGCTGAATCGCGGCGAAACCGATGTTGAGGAGATCGAGCTGCCGGTACGCGAGGGCTGTCTGCTCATCGAACTCGAAGGTGTAGGACCGCCAGACGGCGACGACGCTCGCCCACCAGCTCGTCCCGATTCGATAGGCCACGTCCCAGGCGATCAGCAACGCGAGGAAGACGACGAGCAGCGGGGGCTCCGGACCGAATAGCCGTTCGACGAGCGGTAGTGACCCTGTCCGCGGATCGTACACGAACAGGTAGGTGACGAGGACGAGGAAGGCAACCAGCCCGAGGACGACCTCGAAACTGGAGCCAAAGAGCGCGGTCCGGTAGGCCTCGGGCGGGTCAAGTGCGCGAAGTCGCTGGCTGAACCGCAGCATGACTGCACTACCGACTGCAGCGACGCCGACTGCAACGGTCCCGAACGCGGCCGCGTACCACAGATCGTAGTAGAGCGCACCGAGCAGGACCGCGAACTCGAAGCCGACCAGCTGGATCGTGACCGCTGCCCTGTCCGACAGGTCGAGCCCCGGAATCGCGCCGACGATACTCTCGTAGACCCAGGCTTCGCCGTACTCGACGCTCATCCAGTGGCCTCCACTGGCGGCGACGAGGGGGATGATTCACTGCTGAACGCTCGCCGGACAGCCGTCTCGAACGATGTCGGCTCGATATCGACGAACTCCCTGATCCGATCGTTCTCGACGACGACCGGCGTCTTGAGACCCGCAATCAGGGGTTTGGCGACTGAGGTAGGCACGTCCGTGACGAAGGTGAGCCAGTGAGAAGACAGCGTCGGTGTGAGCACTGGCACCGGAATGATGTAGACGCTCCGTCCAGCGATCTCTGCCGTGCGCTGGAGCATCTCCTGATAGGTCATCACCTCCGGGCCGCCGATCTCGAACGTCGTCCCGGCTGTTTCGGGGGCATCGAGTACGCCCACGAGGTAGGCGATCACGTCGTCGATCGCGATCGGCTGACAGCGAGTCCGGACCCACTTCGGGGCGAGCATCACAGGGAGCCGACCGGTGAGCTGATCGATCAGCTCGAAGCTCGCGCTCCCCTCGCCGACGATGACCGCCGCCCGGAGCGTCGTCAGGTCGTAGGTTCCATCACCGAGCAGTCGCCCGACCTCCTGTCGGGACCGCAGATGTGCCGAGACGCCCTCTTTCTCCTCGCTGGGGCCGAGTCCGCCGAGGTAGATCACGCGCCCGACGCCTGCTGCGCTTGCGGCTGCGCGGAAATGCCGGGCTGCCTGGCGATCACGCTCCTCGAAGTCCCCGCTCGATCCCATCGAGTGAACGAGATAGTACGCCGCGTCGACTCCTGCCAGTGCGGACTCGAAGCTGCCCTGTTCGAGTAGATCGCCTTCGTAGATATCGACATCGAGGTCGAGGTCGTAGCTCGATCGATCCCTGACGAGCACGCACACCTCGTGGCCGGCATCGAGGAGCGCTGGGACGAGTCGGCGTCCGACAAAGCCCGTCGCACCGGTGACGAGAACGTTCATACGAACCGGTAGGACGCCGGGATAATAATATCGCCGCTGGCTCAGTTCCAACCTGGCGTTTCTGGCGCACCGCGCTCGTCCTCGACTGCGACCGCGATGGCCGGATCCGGGGCGGAGCGGCCCGGCTCGTCGGCTCGTTTGCTCCACACGCCGACTGCGCAGTCGATCCACGAGTCTCCCGCCAGCGCCCGTTTTCGGTACGTCTCATAGCGCTCTTGCTCGACGGTCGTCGTACCGGGACTGGACGCCGCGGCGACCGCAAGACACTCCGCACGATCCGCGGCGCTGGATTCACCGGCGGCACAGCGCTCGATCGAGCCAGTCAGTTGCGCTGGCTCGGGATGAGTAAACAGTTTCTCGCCGAGGGCCTGTGGGCCAAGCAAGAGTCCATCGAGGGCTTCGGGCGGCTCGTCGTCGACCAGCCGCTCGCCACCGAACGCTCCCTCGACGCGTTCACACATCGTCTCCTGATCGAGGGCGAGGTTGTGCCCGGGATACGACGCACACTGACCCGGATAGCTATCCGTCCCGTGGATCCGACACTGGAGCGTGGTCGGATCGAGGAAGACACAGCTACGGAGCCAGTGTGGGGACTCACCGAACGGTGCGACGGGTTTGGGGACTTTTCGGAGTCCAACGAAAAAGACGGGGTTGCCATCGATCGCGGCGAGTTCGTGGCCGTCGATCCGAACTCCATCGTCGGCGGTAAAGAACCGGGCTGTCATCGCGGCAGCCATCCCGTCGTCGAGGAACCGGCGGATCTCCGAGCGAGTCAGCGGTGTGAGGTTGTAGGTGTCGTCGAGAGGGCGGTACGGGCCGTGGCGCTCGTGGTCGATATCCTCCTCGGTCAGCGGACGCCAGTCGAGACAACAGCCCGCGCAGCCTGCACAGTCCACCCGCATGTCAAATACTACGACATGGAGCGACTAAACTCCGGGTGTCGGACTGGCGCGTCCGGAGAGCACATCGTCTCTGTCAGAAGGTTTTCACCGTGGCAGTCCCTATGGTGCTCCGATGGGACGTCAACCGTGTGACGGCTGCGGTCGGAAGGTGCGGATCGGCGGCGGAATCAGCGACTTCTGGACGATGAAGCCAACGCCGACAGAGGGGATGACACTGGAGTTCGAGGACGATAGCGAACACTTCCTCTGTAACGACTGTATCGATCAGCTTCCCGATTATCCGGATGAATCGGACGTCGAGGCGCTCGAACGGCGGGACGGCGAGTAGCTATCGGTGCCACAGCCTATGAGTGTCGCTGTCGCTACCTGTCTTTTTTCGGAGAGTACTGCGGGACGCGGACAGAAAGTATTTACCGAGATGGTGGGCAGACCGAGACACCGAGATGGCGTTACTGCAGGACCTAGAAGAGCGACTCAAGCAGTTCTACGACACTGGGGCGTCGGTTCACCGGGAGTGCAGGCGGTGTGGAACGACCGTCACGCCGACCGAACGAGTCTGTCCCGCCTGTGGGTCGGGAGAAATCAGTGAACTCTCACTGTAGGGCGATCAGCCTTCCCGGCGGCGACGACCTTCCGCAAGGTTAAGACCGAGGACGCAGAAAGCCAGCACAGTGGACTCCGACAGGATCTTCGATGCGTTCCCCGCACCCTCCTACCGTGGAAACCAGCGATCGGCACTGGCCGACATCCAGTCCGCGTTCGAGGCGGGCAACGACGTCGTGCTCGTCAGGGCACCGACCGGGAGCGGCAAGTCCTTGCTTGCGCGTGCGATCGCCGGCTGTGCACGCCGCGGTGCGGACGCGACGCCGAGTCAGGCAACCAAGGCGTACTACACGACGCCGCAGGTCTCGCAACTGGACGACGTGGCCGACGACGATCTCCTCGAAGATCTGAGCATCATCCGCGGGAAGAGCAACTACGACTGCATCCTGCCCGACGAGACGGAAACGCCGGTCGATCAGGCCCCCTGTGCCCGCGAGCGTGGGTACGACTGCTCGGTCAAACACCGCTGTCCGTACTTTTCCGATCGAGCCATCGCCTCGAACCGCCGGATCGCCGCGATGACCCTGGCCTACTTCATGCAAACCGCCGGATCGGACGTCTTTCGCAAGCGCGACGTCTGCGTTATCGACGAGGCACACGGGCTCGCCGAGTGGGCGGAGATGTACGCGACGACGCATCTCGGCCCCCGAACCGTCCCGTTCTGGGAGGAGCTTCGCGTTCCAGCGCTCGATGGGCTCGACGACGCGGTCGAGTACGCCGACGCGCTGGTCGATCGGTGTACTCGACGGAAAGACGACCTGCTGGAAAAGGGCGATCTCAGCGCCGAGGAGGCCGCCGAACGCGACCGGTTACAGGAGCTTATCTCCGAGTTGAACTGGTTCGTCGAGGACTACCGCGATCCGGGGAGTGCAACGACGTGGCTGGTCGACCAGAGCGAGAATGATGGAAACTCCGACGGGGAAGGCGGGCCGGTGACGATCAAACCGATGGATCCCGAGCGGTATCTCCGCCATACAGTCTGGGACCGAGCAAACAGATTTGCCCTGCTATCCGCCACGATTCTCAACAAGGAAGCATTCTGTCGCGGCGTCGGCCTCGACCCGGCGAACGTCGCGCTGGTCGATGTCGGCCACACGTTTCCGGTCGAACACCGGCCGCTGTACGACGTCACGCAGGGGAAGATGACCTACGAGCACCGCTCGGAGACGCTCCCGAAGGTCGCCCGGACGGTCGTCCGTATCATGCGAAAACACGACGACGAGAAGGGGCTGATCCACTGTCACTCCTACGACATTCAGGATCGGCTGGCGACGCAGTTGCGCGAGTTCGGCGTCGGAAACCGGATCCGAACCCACGATCGGGACCATCGGGACGCCGATCTGGACGCGTGGAAGGCCAGTGACGACGCGAGCGTCTTCCTCTCGGTGAAGATGGAGGAGGCGCTGGATCTGGAAGGCGACCTCGCGCGCTGGCAGGTGCTCTGCAAGGCACCCTACCCCAACACCGGGGACTCACGGGTCGCTCACCGACTGGAGGACGGCCAGTGGGGCTGGTACTATCGCGCCGCACTCAGGACGGTGATTCAGGCCTGTGGTCGGGTGGTTCGCGCGCCCGACGACTACGGTGCGACGTATCTGGCAGATTCGAGCCTGCTCGACCTGTTCGAGCGCGCGCGCCACGACGTTCCCGGGTGGTTCGACGAACAGATCAGGCAGATGAGCGAACCGGAGCTTCCGGCGTTTGATCCCGGCGAGGCGCTCGCCGGGAGGAGTGTGGGACGAGCGAGCGGACAGCGTCGACGTGGCTCCGGCAGTACGGAGCGTTCGGGGAGTAAAACGTCGAGCGCCGCGACGAGAAGCCGGTCGGCGGGACGAAAGCGGAAGAAGTCCTCGAATAACAGCCCGATTGCGGACGTCTGGGATACCGAGTGAGCGCGGAATCTCAGCAGGACCACACCAAACGATTAGTGTGTGGGAGTCTACCATTCAGTATGGGGGAAGAGGGACGCGCAATCAGAGACCGTGCAACGGTCCAGCAGTACGAGCCGCCAGTGTTCGGAATCGAACGTGACATGTGGGTCGCAGAAGACGCCGAGACGGGATGTACGGGCATCGGTCGCGTCGAAGACGAGGCGGTCGGAAACCTCGTTTCGCTGGTGCTCACCCACGAGTCGGCGGCCATCGACGAGACGGAGTACCTGAAGCTACCGGGACAGGTGCGCGAGAAGCGGTGGAGTAACGCCGGCGCACGCAAACGCCGGGGGATCGTCGAGCGACTCTTCGATGGATTCTGACCTTACAGCACCGAGGCGGTCATCGCCACGAGCGACGAGACCATCAGGAAGGTCAGGAATATCGCGAATATCTTTTGTCGGTCCATATGGGCCGGTACACGCCGAACCTTCATTAATTCAACGGCAGCCAGATCCGCGGTGTCGTCAGCGGCAACGAGTCGTAGCGGTTGCTCCGTCGGTCAGGCCGTCTAGATAGATACTATTCGAAAGGAAATCGACGCCGTATGACAGTCAGCTGGGGCGTGAGTATTGTAGCAACGACGTGGATAACCTCGCAACTATAGGTTGAGTATTACTGCAATCGTATGGGGAATAGAGCAATTACTTCTCGATGGAAGCTAACGCAACACGTTCGGACCTCGTTACTACCAGGTAATCTCCGAGATACAATGAGTCCCTTCCATGAGGCTCCGACCATGGATGACAATCCATCCAGACGAACGGTACTAGGCGCGAGTGGGTTGGTCGCAGCAGGTCTTGCAGGCTGCCTCGACAGCGAGGGAGACGACAACACTGGCCAGAACGGCGATGAAAACGGCAATGCAAATGGTAATGAGAACGGTAACGAAAACAACTTCGAGAACGAACTGACGTGGGGCGGACAGGGCGACGAGTTCGCCACCCTCGACTGTGAGGACGACGAGGTCGGATTCTGGAAATGGATCCTGACGCCCGGTGGACAGCCACCAATCGAGGAGGGGGCCCAGCTCACTGTTACGTACGAGGACAACACGACGGAAACGTACGATGGCTTCCGTCCCGGTGAGGGACAAGGTGCAGTCCAGTTCGAGGCGTTCAAAGACGGTGGTGGCACCGTCGAGAGCGCCTTCGTCGAGTTCGACGGCGGAGGGGATAACCCCGTCCTCACGATCAGCGAGGCGGAGTGTCGCGAGGGTGAGGACGACGAGAAAGAGCTCGAAGTCGAGACGGAACCGGCAACGGAGATCAACGGTTCGACGGCGACGCTCAACGGGGTCCTCACGGAGATCGGTGACTTCACCGAGGTCGAGGTGTTCTTCGAGTGGCGTAATATTGAAGACGATGACTTCCAGCAGACGGACCGACAGACCCTTACCGAAACCGGTCCGTTCAGCGCCGAAATCGACGTCGAGCCCGGCGAGTCCTACGAGTTCCGGGCAGTCGTCGAGGCAAACGACCACCGGGTCGTCGGTGTGACGCTCGACTTCGAGAAAGATGACGACGACAAAGAAGAGGAGAAGGACAAGCCGGACGTCAAAGAGCACGTCGATGTCAAAGTCATCAAGCACAAAGAGAAAAACGGCACGGTCAAAGCCAGGGTTCGGGTCTACAACGACAGCGACCACGACCTGAAGCTCTCGTGGGACCTCAAGGACGGCAAAGACGGCGAGAAGATCGAGGTTCCGAAAGGCGGCAAAACGAACTTCTGGGTCTACGACGCGACGAAGTACGAGAAAGTGTACATCCGTCACGACGGCGAGACGGTCGCGTACACGAAACTGGACGACAAAGACGACCACGACGAGTACGACAAGTACAAAGAGTACGTCGACGTGGACGTCCTCGATTACAAGCACAAAGACGGCAAGGTCAAGATCAAGTGCGCAATCTACAACGACCTCGACCACAAGCTAAAGTTCTCGTGGAACGCCAAAGGGAGCAACTACGGCGGAAAAATTAGCGTTCCGGCTAACGGGAAAGATACCTTCTGGGTCGGTTACATCGAGACGTCGTCGAAGATCGAAGTTCTCGTCGACGGGGACGTTATCATGTCCATCGATCCGGACGACTACGAGGACTACTTCGACGATAACGACGACAACGACGACAACGACGGATACTGAAACTCCAGAGTATCACGCCCGACTTTTTTCGGTTTGTCACTGCCGGCAGCGGAAACTGAGAGTAAGGAACTACTCGATGTCGATGCTGTGGCCCTCGTCAGAGTCGAACTCCTTTGGCACCGTGACGGTCAACACGCCGTTGGTGTGTGATGCCGTCACGGATTCTGCGTCGACTGACTCGGGGAACGGAATCGACCGGGAGACGGACTGTCGGCGGCGTTCCCTGCGGAGATAGTGGTCGGTTTCGTCTTCGGACTCGATCTCACGCTCGGCCTCCAGCCGAAGCGTGTCGTCCGCGAGAGTCAGATCGATATCCTCCGTCTCGTAGCCCGGCAGGTCGACGGTGACGACGAACTCCTCGTCACGGTCTGCGACGTCGACCGCCGTCGAACCGGTGCGCGTCTGGAGATCCATACCTCCCTCAAACCCCTGCTCCATTCGCTGTAGCAGTGACTCGAACTCCTCGAACGGGTTGCCTTTCATACTTACTCAGGGCGATCTGCCCGCCTCAAACTACGTCATCCTGACCTATAACTTCTGTCCCCTCGACGAGAACAGAGTTGGAGAGTCACACGACATGCGAGGTGTCGTACGATCCGAGTCGACGAATCCACCCATCTGCTGCGAGTTCGTCGATATCGGCGAGCGCCTGCTCGGTTCGGTCTTCGTACAGCCCTGCCGCGATATCGATATGGAAGACGTAGTCGCCGAGACGTTCGCCGCTGGGACGGGACTCGACACGGGTGAGGTTGATGTCACGGTCAGCGAAGGGTTCGAGCAGGTCTAGCAACAGACCGGGATAGTCGTCGTTCGGGTAAACGATGAACGTCGACTTTCCGCCCGCCTGCGTGCGATCCTCGACCGGTGCGACGACGAAAAAGCGAGTCGCGTTTGAGGTCCGATCCTGAATATCCTCGGCGAGCACCTGCAGACCATTTCCACTGTTGTCGGGGTGGGCGATGCCCGCCACGGTCGCGTCCTCACGGGCGATTTCGACGCCACGAGCCGTGCTGGCGACCGCTTCGAGGCCCACATCCGGGTACTGTTCGGACAGATACTCCCGGCACTGTGCAAGTGCCTGAGAGTGGCTGGCCACCGTCTCGAACGTCTCGTCCTGGGCGAGCAGGGCGTGTCGGATCGGCGTGACTATCTCTTTGATGACGGCGAGTTCGTTGTCCGCGAGCACGTCGAGGCTCTCGGTGACGCTCCCCTCGATACTGTTCTCGATCGGAACGACGCCGCGGTCGTACTGGCCGTCGGCGACCGCCTCGACAATGGCGGTGACGGACTCGCGAAACTCGACGACATCCGCGACCGACCCGGCGGCACGATGGGAGTAGGTCCCTTCGGGACCCAGCGTGACTGCTTTCATCGACTTCCTGTACTCCGAGCGGGCCTAAAAGAGCGTCGGCGAAGCGCGGAGAGTGAGTTGCCCACGTGGATCTCAGTGGACTTATACGATGCCGTTCCCGAGATCTAAATTGATGTCTCCCCTCAATCAGTACGGTCGCCGCACAGCGGAGGAGTGTACCGCCACTATCGAGGTGTGTACGCGATGAGATCCCGTCGATCAGTCCTCGCCACAGCAGCCGGACTGGCAGCTGCGGGACTTGCCGGGTGTCTCGGCAACGGCGGCTACGAGGACGGCGACGAGGATGCAGACGTCTGGCTCTCGGCCGTGGACGAGTTCGACGGCGTCGAAGACCACACTGGATCCAGCGAGGTCGCGGTCGCGGTCGGCGCGGGGGACGGCCTCGCCTTCGATCCCGTGGCGATCCAGGTGGATCAGGGGACGACCGTCGTCTGGGAGTGGACCGGCGACGGTGGCAGCCACAACGTCGTTCACGCCGGCAGCGCGGAACTGTTCGAGAGCGACCTGGTAAACCGGGAGGGTCACACCTTCGAGTACACGTTCGAGGAGGAAGGCACGTTCAACTACATCTGCACACCACACGAGGCCTCTGAAATGAAGGGCTCGGTTGTGGTCGAATAGCGACTCGGGGTCGACAGGAATACGGCGGCTCTTTTGAGACTACCTCACCGATTGAGCGTGTGGATCGCGTGTCCGAGCGCGTTTTCGGCGGCCTCCATCACCGACTCCGAGAGCGTCGGGTGCGTGTGAATCGTCGACGCGACGTCCTCGACGGTCGCGGCCATCTCGACCGCCAGGCCGATCTCGGCGATCAGCTCCGACGCCTCCGGCCCGACGACCTGCCCGCCGAGGACGAACCCGTCCTCCGCGTCGGCCACGAGTCGGACGAACCCATCGGTCTCGCCGGTCGTGAGCGCCCGCCCGCTCGCGCGGAACGGGAACTCTCCGACCATCGGCTCGAACCCAGCGTCTTCGGCTTCGGCCACGGTCATCCCGACCGTGCCGATTTCGGGTTCCGTAAAGACCGCGCTGGGGATCGCCTGATAGTCGAGTGCGGCAGGCTCGCCAGCGATCACCTCCGCGGCCACCTGCCCCTCTTTGCTCCCCTTGTGTGCCAGCATCGGCTCGCCCGCAACGTCGCCGACCGCGAAGATGTGGTCTTTGTTGGTCCGTGCCCGATCGTCCGTCGGAACGAAGCCCCGGTCGTCGGTTTCGACGCCCGCCGCCGGCAGGTCGACGGTGTCGGTGACCGGCTGGCGACCGACCGCGACGAGCACCTTCTCGGTATCGAGGGAGAGCCCCTCATCGTCATCGCCTGCGGCGTCGGTATGGACGATAATGCCGTCATCGCTTTCCTCCCAGCCCGTCGCACTTTGTCCAAAGTGAAAGTCAACGCCGAGCGACTCGGCATGTTTCTTGACCGGCCGGGCGAGGTCCGCTTCGTAGCCGGGCAGGACGGAGTCGAGCATCTCGACGACCGTCACGTCGGTGCCGAGTTTGGCGAACACGCCCGCTAGTTCCATCCCGATGTAGCCCGCGCCAACGATCACCAGTGAGTCCGGTGCCCCGTCCATCGCCAGTGCCTGTTTGGAGTCGAGTACTGGCTCGTCGGCGTAGGAGAAGCCGGGAATCTCGATGGGCCGTGAGCCCGTCGCCACGATGGCGTGCTCGAACTCGACGGTTTCCGCTCCCTGCCCCTCGCCGCTGTGGACCACGCGGGCTTCATGCTCGCCGACGAACTCAGCCCGTCCCTCGACGAGATTGACCTGGTTGGCCTTGCAGAGTTTTTCGACCCCGCGGGTAAGCTGGTCGACGACGCCGTCTTTCCACTCTTGCATCTCCCCGACGTCTATCTCGGGATCCGCGTGGATCCCCATCTCCTCGGCGTGTCCGGCCTCGTGGGCCACGCCGGTCGCCGTAATCAGCGCTTTCGAGGGGATACAGCCATGGTTCAGACAGACGCCGCCGTAGGCCTCTTTCTCGACCAGCGTGACGTCCTGATCGAGCTGTCCCGCGCGGATAGCGGCGACGTAGCCGCCCGGTCCCGCGCCGATCACCAGTACGTCCGTTCCGGTTGCAACGTCTCCAACGACCATGATGGCGTGTTAGTGGCGTCGAGTGAAAGAATGGTGGGGTCCCCGAATGTAGTCCCCGCGCATCGTGGCCAAACAGGTCCCTCAGATGAGATCTAACATTGTAAGGTACAGGTATCATTCAGAGACGTTCCTAAGCCCTGATAACCCCTGCACGGCCTACCCCCGTAAACCGTGTGACCGACGTGAGTAACTATGCCAAGTAGCCTCAAGCGAGACCTCGGACTGGCGGAAACGACAGCCATCGCGGTGGGCGCAATGATCGGCAGTGGTATCTTCATCCTGCCCGGGCTGGCGTGGTTCTTCGCGGACACCGCCGCCGTATTCGCGTTCGTCCTCGCGGCCATCCTCGTGTTGCCCGCGGCGCTTGCCGTCGCCGAAATGTCGACCGCGATCCCGGAAGACGGTGGTCCATATCTCTACGTCGAGCGAAGCATGGGGCCGCTACTCGGGACGATCGCGGGCGTCGGGACGTGGCTGATGCTCTCGCTAAAGAGCGCCCTCGCGCTGGTCGGGGGGGTGCCGTATCTGGTCTACGTCAACCCGACGCTGGCGGAGTTCGTCACCGCGCTTGCAGTCGTGCTGGCGATTTTCTTCACTGTCGTCAACCTCGTCAGCGCGGAGGGATCGGGTAAACTGCAGTTCGGGATCGTCGGTATTCTGATTCTGATCCTCGGCTGGCTGGTCGTCGGTGGGATTCCCGAGATCGACACTGCGGCGACCGCCGGCGCGTTCGACCCGACTGGCGATGGGATTCTGCAGGCGACCGCGATCGTGTTCATCTCCTATGCGGGACTGACGAAAGTCGGGGCAGTCGCCGAGGAGGTCGAGGACCCCGGCCGAAACCTGCCGCTGGCGATCATCGGCGCGCTGGCCTTCGTCGCGGTGATGTACGCGGCGATCGTTTACATCACGATCGGCGTGCTCGACATTCAGGCGGCGATCGACGCCGGACAGCTCGGATCGGATGGTGAAGGGCCGATCATCGCGCTGGTCGCCGAACAGGCGATCGGTCCAGCGGGGGCGATCGCCATCGTCATCGCGGCGCTCATGGCGCTTGCGTCGACCGCCAACGCTGGGTTACTTGCGGCTTCCCGGTTCCCCCTCGCGATGGCCCGGGACGGCGTCTTCCCGGAACAGCTCGAACAGGTCAGCGAACGCTTTGCGACGCCGTTCAACGCCGTTGCGCTGACCGGGGGCGTCCTGCTGTTGATGGTCACCGTTCTACCGATCCAGCAGGTGGCCGCGTTCGGGAGCGCGTTCCAGATCCTCGTCTTCATTCTGCTCAACGTCGCTCTGATCGGCTTCCGTGAGGGTGTCGTCCCCGAGTATGATCCTGCCTTCGAGACGCCGCTGTACCCGTGGATGCCCATCGCAGGAATCCTCGGCGGCTCCGTCGTGCTGGTCTACACAGGTATCGTCGCCGTGGCGGGAGCTCTCGGAATCGTAGCGCTCGCGGCGCTCTGGTACTTCGGCTACGTTCGATACTACAGCGGTGGGATCGACCGTGAGGGTGCGGCCCGTGCACAGGTCCGTGAATCCGCAGGCTCGCGCGCCGTCGAGCACACCAGAGAACTGTTCGAGTCGACCCGTGAGTACGACGTGCTCGTTGCAGTCACCGAATCGACCTCCGACCGGGCGCGCCAGGACATGACCCGGATCGCGGCGGATCTCGGGCGGCTGCGTTCGACCGTCGTTACGGTTGTCGAGTTCCTCGATATCCCTCACTACGTCTTCCCGGAACGGCACGCGAAGGTGATTTCGGACGAGCGCCCGGACTGGTTGCCGGAGGATCCCACGAAAGCCCCCGAGTGGTATCCCTCCGATGACGATCCAGCGCTACGAACTTCCGGCGGAACGCGACAGGGGAAGGCCAAGGGAACGGACCAGCCCGCGGATGTCCCGGAGGAAAACGGCGATGTCGAGATCCGATATCGTGAGATCGACAGCGAGGACCACGAGCAGGCGATCGTCGACTACGCAACCTACGAGGAGATCGACCTGATCCTGCTCGAACGCCGTGCAGAGGAGCGATTTCAGCGCCTGTTCGGTGATCGCGAGACCGAGCGAATCCTCCGGAACGCGCCCTGTGACGTCGCGGTCGTAGAGGATCGAGGCTTTGAGAGCCCCGACGAGATCGCAGTCGTCACGGCGCGCGGTGCGTACGACCCGGTCAAGCTACTGATCGCCGACGCGATCGCCGAGGAGACCGGTGCCGAGATCAGCCTCCTTCAGACGATCCCCGAGGACGCCCCCGACACGCAGCGCCGGACCATCGAAGATTACCATAACGATCTGACATCTATCTGTACAGTCCCGGTGACCTCCCGGATTCTGGAGACGGACGAGCCGCTGGTCGGTCTCCAGCGATTCGTCGGCGACGCCGACCTCGTGCTCACCGGCGTGGGGCGAACGGGCCTCGCCGGGCGTCTGTTCGGCCAGCCCGAACAGCAACTCGTCGAGCGCCTCGACTGCTCGGTGATTTCCGTTCAGGCCCACGAGAGCAGGCGGCAAGGATTCATCGAACGGCTGGTGATGGAGTACATCTTCTAGCCGACCGCCCCTGTGAGAGGTGTCCCGCCGACAGAAGCTACTTTGCTCACGCCCGCCTGTCATCCGGCATGTACGCGCACGACGACCGGACCGGACGCGCAGGCGAGGAAGCAATTACTCGGACAGGGAGCTGGTGCTGAGATGCCCTCCGGACGAGCGCTGGACGTAGTGGTCGTTGGGGGTGGCCTTGCGGGACTCGCTGCCGCGACGTTTACTGCCCGACACGGGCTGGAAACAGTCGTCATCGATGCGGGTAACTCGATCGTGCGCCGGAACGCCCACGTCGAGAACTTCCCCGGCTTTCCTGCGGGCGTGAACCCCCGCCGGCTGCTCGACCTCATGACCGAGCAGGCCGAGCGAGCGCGCGCGACGTTCCACGACGGAACAGTCACGATTGTCGAGGAATCCGACAGCGGATTCGCCGTCGACACCGACGCCGACGAGCGCTATCACACCCAGTACGTGATCGCTGCAACGAAAAACGAAGTGGCGTATCTCCGATCGGTCGATGGTGTCGGGCTCATCGACCGCGGGAAGACGTTCGTCGATACGGACGAGCGGGGCCGCACCGGCGTCGACGGGCTCTATGCTGCCGGTCGCCTCGCCGAAAAACCCCATCAGGCGATCGTCTGTGCGGGCCACGGCGCGGAAGTCGCGGTCACGCTACTCGAAGACGACGACCGACCCTTCTACCACGACTGGGTCGCACCCGAGGGCTATTTCACCGACCGCGGGCGTGATCTCCCGCCGGGCTGTGAGGAGATCGACGCCGAGACGGCGGGCGAGCGCGAGGACGAGGCGAACAAACTCATGCGCGAGCGATTCGCCGAGCGCCATCCCGACGAGCAGGAGACGCATCCGAGCCTCGAGGAGTGAGTGACCAGACAGGCTCACTCCAGAAGCAACAGGCTCGGCTCCTCTAACAACTCGATCACACGATTGGTAAACCGCGCGGCGTCCGCGCCGTCCACCACCCGGTGGTCGATCGACAGCGAGAGCGGTAGCGTCTCACGCGGGACGACCTCGCCTTCGTGGACTCGCGGGCGTTCCTTGATCGCGCCGAGCGCGAGTATCGCCACCTCGGGATGGTTGATGATCGGCGTGGCGTACTCGCCACCGATGACGCCGACGTTCGTGATGGTGAAGGTGCCGCCCTGCAGTTCTGCGGGCTCGATCGAACGCTCGCGTGCCTTCTGTGCCAACTCGTTCGTCTCCGAGGCGAGTTCGAGCAATCCCTTGTGATCGACGTCCTCGACGACAGGCACCATCAGTCCAGCCTCCGTGTCGGTCGCCACGCCGAGGTTGTACTCGCCGCGCTTGACGATCTCCTCGGCCTCCTCGTCGAGCTGTGCGTTGAGGATCGGATGCTCGTTGAGCGCTACGGCGACGGCCTTCATGACGAATGGCGTGTACGTCAGGCGAATCCCGCGCTCCTCGGCTTCGGCGGCGAGACGCTCGCGGGTCGCGACGAGTTCGGTCACGTCCGCGGTATCGTGGTGGGTGACATGTGGCGCGGTAAACTTCGAGTGCTCCATCGCCTCGCCGATGGATCGGCGGACGCCGCGGTACGGTTCGCGGGTGTCGCCTGACGCCGCCTCCGTGCTCGAACCGGACCCCGTTACGGCCGCCGCGTCGGCCTCCTGTGCGCGCTGCTGGGCCGCGGCGTACTCTCTGACTGCCTCGGCGGTGACGAAGGCCTCGCCGTCGCGCTGTTCGACTGCGGGCACGGCGTTCAGGTCGACGTCCTCCTCGCGAGCGACACGCCGCGTCGCCGGGGCGGCGAGGGTTCGGTCGCGGTCTGCGGCCGCGGAATCGGCGTCAGAATCGATTGCGCCTGTATCGGCGACCGTCTGCTGCGGGGCGGGGCCCGACGGCTCGGACGCCGCCCCGGCCCGTTCCTCGGCTACTGACTCTCCGGTGGTCGACGGAGCCGTGCCGTCTCCCTCGCTTGTTGCCTGCTGGATATCGGCCGCCGTGATCCAGCCGCCCGGACCGCTGCCTTCGATCTCACCGATGTCGACGCCAGCCTGACGTGCTTTCCGGCGGATCGACGGCGAGGCGAACACCCGGCCGTCCGGCACCTCCGATCCCGCGTCGGGGCTATCGCCGGGAGCAGGCTCGGCCCCGTCGTCGGAAGCGATCTCTGTTTCCTCGTCGGAGTCGTCGGGTTCGCCCCCAGTCGCGTCGGTATCGTCCTCGCCCTCTATGTCGAACGTGACGACCACGTCGCCGACCGGAACGATATCGCCTTCCTCGGCGTGGAGTTCCCGAATCGACCCGTCGACTGGCGCTGGCAGATCGACCATCGCCTTGTCGGTCTCGACCTCCGCGATCGGCTGATCCTCCTCGACGGCATCGCCCGGTTCGACGAGCCAGCGGACGATCTCGCCCTCTGCGACGCCCTCGCCGACGTCGGGCAGTCGGTACTCGCGGACCATGTCAGAACCCCACGGTCTCCCTGATCCCCTCCTCGATACGGGTGGGCTCGGGAAGGTAGTAGTCTTCGAGCGCGTACAGCGGGAACGGCGTGTCGAAGCCGGTGACGCGCCCGATCGGTGCCTCCTGATACAACAGTGACTCCTCCTGTAGCGTCGCGGTGATCTCGCCGGCCAGCCCGCCCGTTTTGGGCGCTTCGTGGACGACGACCGCCCGGCCGGTCTTCTCGAAGCTCTCGACGATCGTCTCGCGGTCGAGGGGTGAAAGCGAGCGCAGGTCGACGACCTCGACGTCGATCTCACCGGCGAGGTTGTCGGCGGCCTCCACTGTCCGGTGGGCCATCGCCCCCCAGCAGTAGGCGGTGACGTCCTCGCCCTCACGTCGGACCGCGGCCTCGCCCAGTGGGATCTCGTAGGATTCGTCCGGGACGTCCCCGCGGAACGCCCGATAGATCAGTTTGGGTTCGAGAAAGAGGACGGGATCGGGATCGCGGATCGCGCTCGTCAGCAGTCCCTTCGCGTCGTAGGGCGTCGACGGGACGGCGACTTTGAGTCCCGGCTGGTGGACGAAGAAGGCCTCCGTCGACTCGGAGTGGTGCTCGGGCGCACGAATGCCGCCGCCGTAGGGCGCACGGATCACCATCGGACAGGTGAACCGACCCCGCGAGCGGGTTCGCAGGCGTGCGGCGTGGGAGACGATCTGGTCGAAGGCGGGGTAAATAAAGCCCATAAACTGCATCTCCGCGACGGGGCGGAGACCGTAGGCAGCCATCCCGATTGCCGTGCCGACGATCCCCGATTCGGCGAGCGGCGTGTCGATCACGCGATGCTCACCGAACTCGTCGTACAGTCCCTCGGTCGCCCGGAAGACGCCCCCGTTTTTGCCGACATCCTCGCCCATCACCAGGACGTCCTCGTCGATCGCCATCTCGGTCGCCAGCCCGTCCCGTACCGCCTGGACGAGCGTGAGCGACTCGCTCGATACGTCGGCCGGATCCGGCGCGGTGGCCGGCTGTTGTTTGCTCGCCATGATTATCACTCCAGTAGCGCGTCGTCGCCGTGCCCGTCCCGGATCCGTTGCAGATAGCGCAGCTGTTCGTCGAGCCGTTCTGGCATGTCCCGGTAGACGTACTCGAACATCTCGGCGGGCTCGGGTCGGTGCATCGATTCGACTTCCTCGATCGTCTCCGCCACGCGGTCCTCGATCTCGGCCTCGATTGCGTCGACCGTCTCGTCGTCGAGTCGCCCGGTCGAGCGCAGAAACGTCTCCATGCGCGGCAGGGGATCTTTCTGTTTCCACCGTTCGACTTCCTCCTCGTCGCGATACACCGAGGGGTCGTCCGCGGTCGTGTGTGCACCGAAACGGTACTGGACCGCCTCAATGAGCGTGGGGCGGAGCTCGCCAGGGCCGGGATCCTTCGCCTTCTCGACGGCGTCCCGGGTGACCTGATACACTGCCAGTGGATCCATTCCGTCGACCTGCACGCCCTCGAACCCGTAGGCGGTCGCCTTCTGTGCGAGGGTCTCGCTGGCCGTCTGGCGGTCTCTGGGCACCGAGATCGCCCACTGGTTGTTGTTACAGAAGAAGACGGCGGGCACGTCGAAGACGCCCGCGAAGTTCAGCCCCTCGTGGAAGTCTCCTTCGCTGGTCGCGCCGTCGCCGAAGTAACAGAGGAATGCACGTTCTTCTCCCCTGAGCTTCGACGCCCATGCCATCCCGGTCGCGTGGGGAACCTGGGTCGCAATGGGGACCGCGACGGTGAAGACGTTGACGTCCTCCGGAATCTTCCCGCCCGCCTCGCTGCCCATCCAGTACAGCATCGTCCGGGAAAGCGGCATTCCGTGCACTGTCACGGCGGCGTGCTCACGATAACTCGGGAACATCCAGTCCTCGGCGTCGAGCGCGTACGCGCTCCCGACCTGTGCACCCTCCTGACCAGACATCGGCGGATACGTTCCCATCCGTCCCTGTCGCTGTAGACTAACGGCCCGCTCGTCGAGGTGTCTGGCGAGTCGCATGTCCCGGTACATTTCGACCAGCCGGTCGTCCGACAGGTCCGGGACCGCGGCATTCTCCCGGACGTGGCCGCTATCGTCCAGTATCTGTACCCGGTCGTCGGGATCTCGCTGTATCGTGCTCACCGGAGATACCCCCGTTGCATATCATAATAATCAATCGCTCGGGTTATAGGGTTTTCGTGGATCAGTCACACATTTCCGTACAGTAGCGGACAGTAGCGGGGTCTTTTCCAGTAATACTGTACGTTTGAAGTACTACTGTCGGGTATATCGAACGCCCTCGAGTACCACCTCTGGCTGCTCGTGCGTACGGTGTGATCGGGCGAGCGACGTGGTGTGGCGGGTTGCGTGTCAGATCGATCGGTCCTTCGACACAACAGTTTTGAAGGGGCCGATAAAACTGACCTGCATGAAAGTCCTGCTCGGGGTCGGCGGAAGTGACGAGTCCCGGCGCGCGCTGACACAGACGGTTGAGCGAGCGGTGGAGGCTGACGACGAGTTGACGATCGCGATATTCGAGACTGACGAGCGAGATGAAGGACGAGAGGAGATCGAGAGGGATGTGAAGACCGAACTTGAGGGGGCAGGTCTCGATGCAACGATCCGACACATAGAGGAAGCGCCCGAAAGCGAACTCCTCCGTATCGCAGAGGAAGAAGGGTTCGACCAGATCGTAATCGGGGGAGGGCGTGCTAGTCCGATGGGCAAGATCAAGCTCGGGCCGATCACAGAGTTTGTGCTCGTAAACGCACAGGTGACGGTGAAGCTGATACGATGAGCGACGACCGCCTCTACCCGGACGAGGTCGCGGGATCGTTCCCGGCCCCTCCGACGACGTTCGAGGACCGCGAGGGCCGGGACATCCGGATCGCACCGTATGGTACGGACGACAGGGAAGCCCTGGTCGAGATGTACGTCGGCTTCGATCCTGCTGACCGCGCACAGGGCATCCCCCCATCCTCGGAGCGGCGCGTCCGGGACTGGCTTGACGTCATCCTTGGCGAAGGCTACAGTGTCATCGCCAGCCACGGGGACGACATCGTCGGACACGCGGCGCTCGTACAGGATACCGAGGGCGACGCCTACGAGCTGGCGATCTTCGTCACACAGGAGTACCAGCGTGCCGGAATCGGCGGAAAGCTACTCCGGCACCTGCTCGGCTATGGCCGAGAGCAGGGTATCGAGTGCGTCTGGCTCACCGTCGAGCGCTGGAACACGGCAGCAGTCTCGCTGTACGAGAAAGTCGGTTTCGAGAAAAGCGGCTCGGAGAGCTTCGAGCTGGAGATGGCACTCCGACTCTCAGACTGAGAGGACGGGTTGGCTGGCATACAGCAGAGTGTACTCGGCGGCCTTTTCAAGCACATCCGGTTCGTCGGTCTGTGGCTCCCGAGGGATAACGAGAAAGTCCGCATCGTTCTCCTCGGCGACATCGAGGACGACACTGCCGGGATGTTGTGTCTTGCGCTGGGTCGAGAAGCCGTACGCGATCATCGTACTGACAGGAACGTCTCGATCGGTGGCCATCTCTTCGATCGTCTGCAGATACGCTCTGTTGTTCTCAGCGACGGCATCCCCCTCGATCCGCTCCTGTTCGATCGCTCGAACGACCTCCTCGCCGAGCACGTATAGTGCCTCCAGACCGGCATCGTACCGGTCGGCAATCGCGATCGCGTACTCGACGGCCCGGGTCGACTCGTCGCTACCGTCGACCGGGACGAGGACGGTTTCGACGGTCGGTACCCGGTCGGGATCATCGACAGGGGAGTCCTCGAAGCTGGAGCGAGGCTGAGTCGAGCGTGGTGACATACGGGGACGAACGGGTGCCGCCGTCAAAAAGCCACCTGCCATCCGCTCGGCGCGGTGGACACCACGCGGGCGGCGGACCGGAGATTTATGCGACCTGCGGGGGAAGAGTAGGTATGATCGAGACAGTCGTCGTCGCGACTGACGGCTCCGAGAGCGTCCAGCGGGCAATAAACGTCGCCGTGGACCTCGCAGAGCGGTTCGACGCGGAGGTCCACGCGCTGTACGTCATCGACGAGACGGACGTGGAGGGATCACCGGACGAGTTACGCGACGACCTGCGGGACGCGCTCGAACGGAGTGCAGAAGACGCGTTCGAGACAGTCCGGGAGAGCACCGATCGGGAGATCTACACAGCCCTCAGAGAGGGACAACCGGCGAAGGAAGTCTGCGAGTACGGCCGTCACGTCGACGCTGACGTAATCGCGACCGGCACCCGTGGTCGACATGGCGAACACCGGTTTCTCCTCGGGAGCGTCGCCGAGCGCATCGTCCGATCGAGTCCGATTCCCGTCCTGACCGTCCGCCAGCTGGGCTAGCGCGCCACGCCGCAGAGCGGATCCGTGGATCGGCGGGTTCTTTGAGCCGGGCCCACAGAAGACGGTATGGACGAGTCACTCATTGACGACAGCGAGCTCGCCCCGCCGCGGCGATCCGTACTCCCCGGCGAGGGGTTTTTCGTACCGGATTCTTTCGAAGAGGAACTCGAAGCGCAGGAGGCTGCCGAGGCGCTCGACGGCGTCGAGGTCGCCGTCGTCGCCGACCCGGACGCCGACGGACTGGCCTGTGTCGCTCTCTTGCAGGAAGTGTACGGCGAGGCCGCCCTGATCCCCGCCGGCCCCCACGACCTCGAAGACGGGATGGAGTACGTGGCCGAGTACGGCGAAGAGGGGATCACAGCCTTCGTCTGTGACCTCTGTCCGGACAGGTTCGAGTACGTCGACGAGGAGCTCGACGCCCTGCTCGACAGAGCCAGCGAAGTGCGCTGGTTCGACCACCACCAGTGGGACGACGAAGTCGCCGCGGCCGTCCGTGATGCCGGGGTCGACCTCGTTGTCGGCGACTCCGACGAGGAGTGTACTGCCGATGTCGCCCTCCGCTCGCTCGATTACGACTTCCCCGAACACCTGCGCGACCTCGCGGTCGTCACGCGCGATCACGACCTCTGGATCCGTGAGGACGAGCGCAGCGACGACCTGGCCGACTACTCCTACTGGTCGGAGCCCGAGGAGTACGTCGCGACGGTTGCCGAGTACGGGGCGGATCTGCCCGAAGACGTCCTCGACTTTCTCGAAGAACAGCGCATCGAGAAGAACGATCTTATCGACCGTGCGGTCAACCGCGCGGAGTTCGTCGAGATCGGCCCGTGGACGGTTGGGGTCACCTACGGCCGATGCTCACAGAACGAGGTCGCCGAAGCGATGCGCGAACAGGATGCGGACGCGTCGGTGATCGTCAAACCGGCCGGATCGGCGTCGATCCGCGGGACCGACG
>LKMJ01000481.1_pt1 | contig 30249 bp, 32 predicted proteins | sample 643391 | NCBI WGS metagenome assembly LKMJ01 (sample SAMN04112250, study PRJNA286221) | soda lake metagenome | biome: soda lake; feature: Kulunda Steppe; material: water; isolation source: sample PL-Br10 brine of Picturesque Lake | place: Russia: Kulunda steppe | collected 2010-07 | reverse complement strand
GCATCGCAAGCGTCGCGACCAGTGTTTTTCCGCTCGCGGTTGGGATCGCAGCGACGAGATTCTCGCCTTCGGTGACACCCGCCTCGACAGCCTCCGCCTGGGGCGGATAGAGTGAGTCGATCCCCTCGGCATGTAGATGTTCCGTCAGCCACTCCGGCACCGCCGGAATCTCCGCAGTATCCATTACCGCATTGTTCGGGCGGCCTCTCGTTTTAAGTTTTGGAGACTCGTGTCGTTATGCGGTGACGCATTTGGATGGGATGCCCAATTTATCGTTATCAAACATGACTGTAAATAGAACTGTCTGAAATATATTTAAAAGAGCCAGGGGACAAAATCATTATTTGGTTCCCGCTCGGTCTATCTATCGAAGGTTGTCAAGTAAGATGGCTGATATTGGATTCAACTGGATTCAGTGGCCCTATGCTCGAATCCGCCGGGAAATAGAAACAGCCTCTGGGATACCAACCCGGTTCGTCTACCAATTAGAGTACGATATAGCGGCTACGCCAGCGGGCACGAATGAATCAAATTGGAAGCCTGTCGTTCGATTCGATCACAATACCGATGAGAGCGAGGGTCACGATATCCGCGAAGAAGGTCTCCATCTCGACATCTACAAGAACGGCAGAAAATATCAGGTCCAAACTGACTTCCCTACTGTTCCGATTAATCAGTCTCCAGATTACTGCGAAAAATATCTCGAAGAGTATGCTCCTCGGTTCTTGGAACGATTTGAACGCTGGCACGACCTCGCTGGACCGTGGCGAATTCAATCTGAGTCAGAATAGAATTCTTCGGCGTCGTGAAGTTCAAGCTCATCGGGATCTGGCATAGGGAGATCTTCGTCTGCCTCGAACTCCTCGGCAGGACGGCCGGTCAGCTCCTCCAATGCTTCCGGCGTCGATTTGTGATCTCGCTCCTCTAGAGCCATTCTATCTACTACTTACACACTCAGGTATTTACAATCTTTTTCATCTTTCTATCATTTACCGGGACAAACAGCAAGAAAGCCCCCGACCATTCAGTCCCGCCCGGTGTGAATTTCCAGGCCGGGCGGGACTGAAAGGGGCTGCTCGCTCGCTCCTTCCCGGGCGACGCAAGCACCCACTGGAGCGCAGCGAGCCCCGGATGGGCGAGCGAGCAGGGGCTTTGTTGGTGTTTGCAGTAGTGTCAGTGAGAGCTTTGTTGCTGTTCGCGGTGATCGTCACGACACTGGCAGCGACACCAGTCTCATTCGTGTCCACTCTACTCTCAGAAACGAACTATCGAGATGCATCACCTCTTTGACGGTCGCCGTCGAATCAACGGTATGCGAATCGAATTCGACCGCGATACCTGTATCGGGATGTTCCAGTGCACTGCGGAGTGGGACGCCTTCGAGCGCGACGAAGACGACGGGAAAGCTGATCTCGCCGACAGCGAGGAAACCGAAGAAGACATCTTCGTCCGCGAAGTGCCAGACGGTGAGGAACTTGATGCCAAGTTCGCGGCGCGTTCCTGTCCTGTCGACGCAATCGTTGTCTACGACGACGACGGCGAACAGATTATCCCGTAGCTGACGCCCTACCTAGACCGGAATAACGACGACTGGTCGCGTCGCCTCCCCAAGCAGTCTGCGAACGGTCGAGCCAGGAGGATCACCAGCAGCCTCGGGATCACCCCGGTGCTGGCCGACCAGAATCTCGTCGATCTCCTCGTTTTCGGCGACCTGCAGGAGTTCTGTGACAACATCCCCGTCGGCTGAGTGTGTCTCGATCGTCGGCTCGAACAGCCGCGTTCTGGCGACGTTCGCGGCGTCGCCCGCGTCCCGGCCGTCGATAGTGTCGTCGTCGACGGTGAGTAACAGGACTGTATCGTCAGCGCCGACCCTCGGTTCGAGATAATCACAGGCCGCTGCTGTCGTGTGGACCGATGTCGTCCCGACAAGAAAGCGTGTCATAGCCTGCAGTACTCACGGGAGATATATACCGCTGGCTGCTACGGGCTGGCGATGGCAGACGGTGGCAGCTACACGCTGGTGATCGAACTCCCCGAGCCGACCGACATCACAGTCGGTGCGCTCGGACAGGTGGCCTTCAAGGCGGGATGGTACGCCTACGTCGGGAGTGCGCTCGGTCCCGGCGGCTTTTCACGGATCGACCGCCACCGCGAACTCGCCGCTGGCGAACGCGAGACGCGACACTGGCATATCGATTATCTGCTCGGCCACGACCACACTCGCCTCGACACTGTCGTGCAGACGGCCGGCGCTGACGGGGAGTGTCAGATTGCTCAGTCACTCCGCGACGACGGGTCCGAAGCGGCCGACTGCGATCCAGTCGCAGCCTTTGGCTGCTCTGACTGTGGCTGTGAAAGCCACCTCTTTTGCCACCCAGCACAGGAGCAACTGCTCGGGGCTGTCGAAGATGCGCACGAAGGAATTAAATAGACAGAAACGCTACTTCAGTGCTGTCGCTACTCCTCGTCAGTCGTCGTATCGATACCGAGCGTCTTGTTCAGCCCACAGAAGCAGGTGACGGCGTTGATCGCCATGCCGATCGCTGCAACCGTGGCTAGTACGCCCACAGAGCGCTGTCCTCGTCTGAGCGCGAGTAGCGCTCCGACTGCGAAGCTGACTGCAAGTGCTGCGCGAACGATCCGATCTGTGCCGCCGACGTTTTTTTCCATCGCTAGTGGTGTTGGCTGGCAATGCACTTGAAATTTCAGCTGGCGGCAGACGGACGCATTATTCCTGCAGCGAATATGGGTCGTTTTTTGCGGAGTGAGTTCGAGAGGCTAGTATGGACACATCACTGTACGTCACCGGCCACCAGCAGCCGGATACCGACAGCATCTGCTCGGCGCTTGCCTACGCGCGCCTGAAACAGACCGAAACCGACGCCATCGCCGCCCGCGCCGGCCCACTCAACCCCGAAAGCGAGTTCGTGCTCGACCGCTGGGATGTCGAAGCCCCCGAACTCCTCGAAGACGCGACGGACGAACAGCTGATTCTCGTCGACCACAACGAGTACGGCCAGGCTGTTGCGGGTGCGCGCGATGCTGAGATCGTCGAGATCATCGACCACCACCGGATCGGCGGGATCAAAACCAGCGACCCAATCCTCTTTCGCAACGAGCCGGTCGGCTCGACGGCGACGATTCTCACACAGCTGTACGACGAGGCTGGTGTCGACATCGATGCCGACACCGCTGGCCTCCTGCTGAGTGGGTTGTTGAGCGATACAGTCGTCCTCCGATCGCCGACGACGACCGACCGTGATCGGACTGTCGCAACGCGGCTGGCCGAGATTGCAGATGTCGACTACGAGGCATACGGCAAAGAGCTGCTCCAGCAAAAGAGCAAACTCGGCGAGAAAGAACCACGCGAGATGGTGCTGGGCGATTTCAAGGAGTTCGACTTTGGCGAGTACCACGTCGGGATCGGCCAGGTCGAAACCGTCGACCCGTCGGTCGTGCTCGACCAGGAGAGCGACGTCCTCGCTGCGATGGACGAGATCGTCGACGAGCGATCGTATGACGTACTCCTGTTGCTCGTGACGGACGTGCTCGAAGAGGAATCAACGGCACTGATCGCTGGCGACCACCCACGGACGGTCGCTGCTGCCCTCGACACATCCTTTACCGATCGGCGGGCGTTTCTCCCCGGTGTGATGTCCCGAAAGAAGCAGGTCGTCCCGCCGCTTGAATCCGCGCTCAACTGACCGTTCTCTCGGTCCCGAACTGCTCGTCGAGATCTGCAGCGATCACCTCGTATGCGTCGTGTGCACGGCCAACATCGACTGGCTCGGCGATCATACTGAAAAAGCCGTGGATCATCGCCTCGAAGTGGTGATGTGAGACGGCGACACCATCCTCGCGGAGCTGCTCGATGTAGCGCCCGCCGTCGTCGCGTAACGGATCGAACCCTGCGGTGATGACTGTCGCTGGCGGAACTCCAGAGAGATCGCGGGCTCGACCTGGCAGCGCGTAGATGTTTCCTCGATCGATCGCGTCGGGAAGATAACAGTCGCTGAACCAGGCCATTGTCTCCGCCGTCAGAAAGTACCCATCTGCATTTTCTTCCAGTGACTTCGTCCCCCGAGCGTTGCCCGTTGCGGGGTAGACGAGGAGCTGTCGTGCGATCTCCGGCCCGCCCCGATCCCGGGCGAGGAGTGCGACTGCCGTCGCCAGATTCCCTCCGGCACTGTCACCGGCAACGACGAGCCGATCTGGATCGGTCTGCAACTCGGCTGCCTGCTCGCTGGCCCAGGAGACTGCGGCATAACAGTCTTCCAGCCCTGCAGGAAAGGGGTGTTCGGGGGCGAGGCGGTAGTCGACACTCGCCACCGGAGTGCCTGTCTCGGCGGCGAGTGTGCGACAGACACCGTCGTGGCTGTCGAGGCTGCCGACGACCCAGCCGCCGCCGTGGCAGTAGACGATCAGCGGCGCAGCCGTCTCCGGTGACTCCCGTGGGTCGTACAGCCGGACGGTCCGCTCGCCAGCCGGTGTCTCGACGCTGTATTCTTCGAGTTTCGGGAGTTCGATCCCGGGGTCCTGGCTGCCGAACTCCTCTCGCTCGCGGGCCTGTTCGGGTGTACATTCGTGGAGCGGGCGCAGATCCATCGATTCGTACCGTTCCAGAAACCGCTGGATGTCGGCCGACGGGTCACTCGCCCGCGGGAGCGGAAGATCCATCACCGAATGAAGGGCCTGGTGTGCGAAAAAGCTGATCCACGGTCTCTGTACAGGCCATTGTGCGAAACCCTGTGCGAAACCTATCTCGGGTCAACGCTCTCCGGTGGCGGCGCTGTCTCTGACACCACCGATTTCACTTTCACTCTGGTACACGAACCCATTTACAGGATGGGGCCATACGGGTCCGATATGACGCGGATACTCCACACGGGGGATACCCATCTCGGCTACCAGCAGTACCACCTGCCCGAGCGCCGGCGGGATTTCGAGGCGGCGTTCGAGCAGGTCGCCACCGACGCCATCGACGACGATGTCGACGCGGTGATCCATGCTGGCGACCTCTTTCACGACCGCCAGCCCGGACTCGAAGATATCATGGCTGCGCTCTCTGTCCTCCGGATGCTCGCTGATGCAGACGTTCCATTTCTTGCCGTCGTAGGAAATCACGAGACGAAACGCTCTCAGCAGTGGCTCGACCTCTTCGAGACGATGGGGCTTGCGACGCGGCTGGGCGATGCTCCAGTGGTGATCGATGAGACGGCCTTCTACGGGCTGGATTTCGTCCCACGCTCCCAGCGCGAATCACTTGCCTACGAGTTCGAACCGACCGATACCGAGCAGGCCGTGCTTGTCTCACACGGCCTCTTCGAACCATTCGAACACGGCGACTGGGACGCAACCCGGATCATCGAGGAGTCGACCGTCGACTTCGACGCCTTGCTGTTCGGTGACGACCACGAGGCAAAGACAAAACAGGTCGATGGAACCTGGCTCACCTACTGTGGCTCCACAGAGCGAGCGAGTGCGAGCGAGCGTGACGCCCGCGGCTACAACCTGATCGAGTTCGAAGAGGGTGTCGACATCCGCCGACGCGGGATCGAGACTCGCGAGTTCACGTTCGTCGACGTGGAACTCCAGCGTGAGGAAGGCAGCGAACGGGTCCGCGAACAGATCGACCAGTACGATCTGGCGGAGTCGGTGGTAATCGTCACGATCACTGGCGACGGCGAGCCCGTGATGCCGGCCGGGATCGAGGAGTACGCCGAAGATCAGGGCGCGCTCGTCACCCGCGTCAACGACCAGCGGGAGTTCGAGGAGGAATCCGAGATCGAGGTCTCGTTTGCCGATCCCGACGAGGCAGTCGAGACGCGCATTCAGGAGCTTGGACTCAGCCCCGCTGCGCGGGATCTCGACGAGACGATTCGCGCGAGCAACGTTGCCGATTCGAACGTCGCCGATGCCGTCCAGCGCCGCGTCGAGGAGTTCGTCGCGGACGCAGATCCTGGGGCGTTCACGACTGCAGACGACGGACACGCGAAAGCAGGCAATACGAGCCACCAGCCAGAGAACGCGGCGGCACGACCGGCTGATACCGACGCTGAGCCAGCAGACGACTCGGGTATGACCAGCGAAGACGATACCAACACGGCCGGGGAGAGCCAGGTGACGATGGAGGATTACCGATGAGATTCGACCGGATTCAGCTCCAGAATTTCAAGTGTTACGAGCAGACTGACGTTCGACTCAACACCGGCGTGACGGTTATCCATGGCCTGAACGGTAGCGGGAAGTCCTCGTTGCTCGAAGCCTGCTTTTTCGCGCTTTATGGCTCGAAGGCGCTGTCGAAGACACTCGATGAGGTCGTCACGATCGGTGCGCAGGAGACACGTGTCGAACTGGATTTTACCCACGCTGGTGACGCCTACAGCATCGTCCGCCGCTTGCGTGTCAGAGACGGCAACGCACGAACCGCGGAGTGTGTACTGGAGGGTCCCGATGGCACCACCGAGGGTGCGACCGACGTTCGGAAACGGGTCACGGAGCTGTTGCGGATGGATACAGAGGCCTTTGTCAACTGTGCGTACGTCCGCCAGGGCGAGGTCAACAAGCTGATCAACGCCTCTCCGTCAGCCCGCCAGGATATGATCGACGACCTCCTGCAGCTTGGCAAACTCGAGCAGTACCGCGAACGAGCAAGCGATGCCCGCGTCGGTGTCGGTCGCGTGCGCGATGACAAACAGGGCGCACTCAACGAACTCGACGAACAGATCGAGGCCAAGGAAGCCAAAGAGCTGCATGCGAGACGGAACGACCGCAAATCCAAACTCAAAGAGGTCCTCGCGGAGATTGAACGGTTCGAAGCAAACAGAACCAACGCCGAGCAGGCACGCGATCAGGCCCAGTCGATCATCGACGAGTACGAGGACAAACGCGACGAGCTCACTGAGACCGAACAGCGCCTCGAAGAACTTCGAGAGCGCATCCAGGAGACGAGTCAGACGCGTGAACAGCTCGCCAACGACCTCGAAACGAAACGAGAGGCGCTCTCGGCGGCCAACGAGCGACGGGAGACTCTGCTCGAATCGGTCGACGATATCGACGATGCTGACGCCGACCGCGGTGCAATCGAGGAGCGCATCACCGAGGTAGAAACCGACATCGAAGCGCTGACAGAACAGATCAGGGAAACAAGCGTCGAAAAGCAAGAACACGACGGCGAGCAACAGGCACTGCTGGAACAGGCCGAACAGCTCGAAACCGACACGACAGAGAAACGCGAGAACGCTGCTGAGCTCGAAGCCGAACTCGACGAGGCAAGAGAGCGACTCGAAACCCGGCGCGAGAAGCTCGCCGAGATGACAGAAAAAATCGAAACGAAACGCGAGGTGTTTGCCGACACGCCGGTCGCGTTCGGGGAGGCAACAGCGCATCACGAATCGATCACCGAGGAGCTTGCCGAGCTGCGAGAACAGCGTGCCGAGCGAAAGGCGACACTGGAGACCGAACGCGACCAGCTAGAAGAGATGGAGTCACTGCTCGCAGCAGGCAACTGTCCCGAGTGTGGCCAGCCTGTCGAGGAATCACCACACGTCGACGGGATCGACGAGAAACGCGAGCAGATCGAACAACTCGAAGCGACGCTTGCAGACCTCAACGAACGCACCGAACAGCTGGAATCGAAACGCGAACAGGCCGAAACACTCGTCGACGCCGAGGATGCCGTCGACCGACTGCAGTCAGAACGAGAGAACATCGAACAGCTGCTCGAACAGCGTGAGGAGGCAATCACCGAGAAAGACGAGCGAATCGAACGACTCCGCGAGGAGGCCACACAGGCAAGCGACGAGGCCGAGTCAAAACGCGAAAAAGCGAGCGAAGCAGCAACGCGGGCAACCGAGTGCCAGGAAGCGATCGCCGAGTACAACCAGCGGAAAGCACAGCTCTCACAGCACGTCGACGATCTCGAAGCGATCGCGGCCGCCATCGACGAGATCGAAACCATCGAAGCTGAGCTCGAGACAATCCGGGAAAAACGTGCAGAGAAAGAGGAGATCAACGACGAGCGCCGGGAACGGCTCGATGAGATCCGGACACGGCGAAACGAGCTCCGCGAAGAGTTCGACGACGGGCGGATCGAAACTGCCCGCAAAGAAAAACAGGAGGCAGTGGCGTATCTCGACAAAGTCACAGAGAAGCTTGCCGAGCTGGAAACAACACGCTCGGATCTGCAAGCGCAGATCGGCGCAGTCGACAACGAGATCGACCAGCTAGAGTCGCTGCGTGAACGCCGCGAAGCAGTCGCCGAGACGCTCGAACAGCTCGAATCCTTACACAGCGAAACCGCAGAACTCGAAGAGATGTACGCCACGCTACGGGCACAGCTTCGCCAGCAAAACGTCGAAACGCTAGAGCGAATGCTGAACGAAACCTTCGATCTGGTGTACGAAAACGACACCTACTCGCGGATCGAACTCGACGGCGAATACCAGCTCACGGTCTACCAGAAAGACGGGAAGGCGCTTGATCCCGACCAGCTTTCGGGCGGGGAGCGTGCGCTCTTTAATTTGAGCTTGCGGTGTGCGATCTACCGGTTGCTCGCGGAGGGGATCGAGGGAACTGCGCCGATGCCGCCGCTGATTCTCGACGAGCCGACGGTCTTTCTCGATTCCGGTCACGTCACCCAGCTTGTCGAACTCATCAGCTCGATGCGCGAGCAGGGTGTCGAGCAGATTCTGGTCGTCAGCCACGACGAGGAACTCGTCGGTGCGGCCGACGAACTCGTCAACGTCCGCAAAGATTCGACGACGAACCGTTCGACTGTCGAACGAGGGACAATCGAAGAGAACCTGCTTGAAGCATAACGCGGGAAGAAATCGCTTTACTTCACGCTAATCGGTCTCGGCTACCGTTTTGACTCGGTTATTTTGATGGTCACACTGGAGTAGAGCTCCAGTTCAGTATGCGATTTGTCATCGCTATCGAATATCATCAGCTGGGGCTCGTATCGGTACTCTCCTGGCGCGAAACAGGCGTCAGTACGGAGATCGTCGACCAACAGCACAGCAACAGTAAATGATTCTCCTGAACGAAGATTGTAGAGTGGCCATCCTTCCCACGTACTAGTTAGACCGTTTCGGCCGTTTGGGTCAGTCAGACAGTTCGGCGAGTAATCACTGGCGGGCGTATCTGGCGCTTCTGGTGAAAACAAAAAAAGTGAGCGCTCATCGTAGTTTTCATTCCTGTTTTTATATATCGGTGTTTGACATTTTATTTCTCCGTCGCTTTCGTTTGTCACCGTCGCCTCCAGGGCTGCTGTTTGGTCGGCGGTAATTTGTGGCTGTGTTATCTCGTATTCGACTGTCAGTGGTGAGCTGTCAGCAAGAGTTCTGGTGTGAGTGATCGACGCGTACCGTTCAAAGCCTGTGTCTGTGATGGGGTTGTTCTCATCCATACCAGAATTAGTTTTATTATCTGTCGTATCGGTACCGTCGCTGGTCGCACTGCTGGTGATACAACCGGCGATTGCTACAGTCCCAGCGCTGAATGCACCGAGAACAGCTTCTCGTCGTGTTGGTCGCTTCATGTGTCTCTCTACTATACTGTAAAATAAATGAATAGTGATGGCTTAAACAAACCTTTGAGCGAAACCCAGATTTTCACCGTTTCGGGCATTGAGTACATCCAAAAATGTCGCCGGGCTCGTTTAGACTGGAATATGTGTGGAAAACAACTCCACGGTTGAACGCGGGACGGTCGAAAAAAAAACTGCTCGAAGCCTGAGTATCAGTCGGCGGCCGGCCCCTGTCCACCGGCGTAGGTGCGGGTCACGTCAACTAGCACTTTGCGGTACTCACTCTCGTCGGGATCGGCCGCGAGCGACCGGAACCGTTTTTTGTACTGCTGGAGATCGATCTCCGGTGCGTCCGCAGCCGCGGCGTCTGCGAGGTCATACAGCCGGTGGTCCCGATCAATCAGGTCGTGGCGCTCCACCAGACCGAGTGCGAACGCAGCGTTGACTGCCGTGATCTCCGGATCCGCAGCGGGTGTGCGTCGTGCTGGGCTGTCTGTCTCTGCTGGAGTGGTACCCGCTCTGGCTAGACGCAGCCGGTCCCAGGCCGGCGGCTCGGGTGGATGATCGGCGAGTGCTGTCGCGAGACTCGATTCCAGAAAGTCGACCAGCTTGTCCGCCGGGGACAGTCGGAGCCAGATGTCGTCGGCGTAGATGTCTTTCATGTGATTCGCGATCTGGTAACAGTGGGTGAGTTTGCGCTGTTCGACTGTCCTGCCGGCTAGTGCAAGAAAGATTGCTTCTTTCGTTGACTGGGTGTGTGAGGGATGATCACGTTCGTGGTGATGCATGTGTGCGAACTCGTGTAAGGCCAGTTCGCGAGCCATCGCGGAACTTGCAGCCTGTCGGGAGATCGTCAGCCGGTGGTGGTTGTCGGTGTGACTGACTCGTGTCCGTTCGTCGGGGTCTTCGACTATCTCGACTGTGACTGGTCGACAAAGCCGACGCTCGGTCTCGAACAGATCCCGCGCACCGAGAAACGGTTCGGCAGGCCCAGCACCCAGTACCCGCAAATCCATGGTTGCCGTTACCACGGACCGAGAGGGTATTACTCTTACGTGGACCAGCGTGTTCCACGACTGTTCCCGACCGCTCGTACTGATGGCCTGTCTCACTGGTTGTTGATTTTTTGGAATAAACAGAATTATGTGTAATGAGAGTACACATTTGGGTTGCATGTCAGAATCATTGTACGATGAACTGGGTGGTAAAGAGAATATTGAAGCAGTTGTCAATCTGTTCTATGACCGAGTTGAAAACGACGAGCGGGTCGCTGATTATTTCAATGGGGATACCAGCGAACTGCGTGACCACATGACAAGATTTCTGTGCTCGCTCACTGGTGGGCCGGTTGAATATGAGGGGAGAAGTATGCGTAAAGCGCATGCACATCTTAATATCAGCTCGGCTGATTTCGCTGCTATTGCGGAGAATCTTCAACAAACTCTCGAAGATGCAGGTGTGGGCGAACAACAGCGACAGGACGTTCTTGAAGCGGTTGCAGGGTTTGAAGACGATATTGTCACCGCTGACTGAGCATGCGATAGTTTTTCGCGGCTGTAAAAAGCGGCCGTCACTGCAGCGTTACGTAGGTCAGAAAGGCAATCGCGACGAGTTCGAGCAGTCGCACCGCGACGACGATCTCCCCGACCAGTGGATCAGAAGAGTACAGCATCGCCATGCTCCGGAAAAAGAAAAAGACGGCAAACAGATTCTCGATGAGGAGTACGGCACTGAACCCGACCAGCCCTAGCACCAGATTCGAGCGGAACTGTCGGTAGTTACTGATCCAGACACTCAACAGCACGGCGAGCAGTGCGCTGTTGAGCACCGAAAGCACCATCCCGGCCAGCCGGAGTTCTTCCATTACCATTGTTACTCTATTTTGCTTGCGATATTTTCGAACGTCTCCTGATGTACCTCAAATTGGTCAGTGAGGAAGTAAAGCTTCCCGTAGTCGTGTTCGCTCGGTTCGACGACATCGTGTTCTTTGAGCATCTCCAGATGGTGGGTGATCGTGTTGTAATCGACATCGAGCTCCTCGGCGAGTTCGTTTGCGTTCTGCGGGCGGTCGATCAACGCTCGGACGATACGGACCCTGTTTGTGCCGCCGCGGCTCCCCGCGAATAGGTACCACAGGGCCTTCTCCATTGATTCGCTTGTTGATGCCGAGGCTGTCTTCAAAGTCGTTTCGACATCATTCCCGGATGGCGTGAGCCCCCCGAAATTGTTTGTCTGGTTGTTTGTCATCTATTGGTGTGGCTGGCCGTGGATGGTCGTTGTGCCTCATTCGATAGCGACGATCGGGCAGTTCACATCCGGACCATCGTCTTCGAGGATCTCTGCCTCAACCGCCGAGTCGAGATCAGAAACCTCGTCGAAATCGTCGTTGTCGTAGATGTTGACCGCCCACAGCGAGGAGTAGCCGGGGTCACCGGGGAGCGTCTGGACGACGTTGTGTGTCTGCTCGCTACCTTCCTCCGTCACGAAGCCGGATGGTGGGCCGCCACCCTCCTGGCCTGGGTTGGTGTTGAAGCTAACGTAGATTGGTGAGACGGGCATCTCCCCGCCGGTCTCCAGCCAGGTGTCCTCCTCAAAGACGAAGTAGGGCGCGATCTCGTCGTCGTACCAGCCCTCGATCACCGGCGCCTCGTCGTGTTCGTCGCCGTAGTGTTTCTCGGCGGTCGATCCCTCCGGGATAACCGGACAGTTTTTGATCTCTCCTGTCGCCTCTATCTCGTAATCAGCTTCGTTCAGATCGTCGACGTTGGTGACCGAGTTCGGTTCGTACTCATCGGGAACGAATACCTGGTTGACGTGCCAGAAGTCGTTGTACCCAGCGTCGCCTGGAATGACACCGATGACATTCAACTGCTCTTCGACCGGATCGCCGTTCTCATAAAAGAAGGCGTAGATCGGTGCCGCTGCCGTCGGCATGACATCGAAGTTGTAGTACTCGACGGTCTCGCCGTCAGGGCCGAGTCCCTGCGTAATGAACGGCCCCTGGTCGAAGTCGATCGGCTCGTCTGGATCCGGCAGGTCGGGGTTTTCACTTCGCTGAAACAGCGTTCCTGCCTCGTCGCTGAACCGGTCAACTTCCGTGACTGGGGCAGAGTCAGGCTCGATGACATCGGGGTCATCCGAATCGTCGTCATCGCCGCCGAGACAACCAGCGAGTGCAATAGCAGCCGATCCACCTGCAAGCTGCAAAAACCGCCGCCGCGAGTTCGTACTGTTTGACATTGCAACTGCACGGTCATCTGATACCACAAAAAGGATTTTTCAACAACTGGACAGAATGCGCCCAGAGTTCGTTCAAAATCCGTTCAAAATCTGTTCCACATCCATCTCTTGTCTGCTGGTTCATCCGCTCTCGACGACTGCCGAGACGCGATGTCAGATATGTTATTTACAGATCCGCGACGGAGTGCTGTACTGGTTGATACTCCCTGCGGTCGTTCCAAGCTTCGCGGTCGTTCTCCCGCACAGCTCACGACCGCGAAACACCGTCATTTCGCTTCGCTCATGACGAGTTTCGTACTCGCAACCACGCGAGTACGAAACACCGCGACTCGTTGCACTCATCGCGAGCCTCGAAGTCACTCGCAAGCTCGTGACTTCGAAACACTGCGACTCACTCCGTTCGTCGCAAGCTTCGGAGCCGCTCCCAAGTCGCGGCTCCGAAACACTACCCTTTTGATGCTGCTACCGGTAGGCCACTGTAATAATGGGCCGACGAAAGAAAATCGTACAGGAATGTGAGGAGCTTATGGACAAGCCGGAGAACATCCGGAACATTGCGATTGCAGCACACGTCGATCACGGGAAGACGACGCTGACTGACAATCTGCTTGCTGGCGCGGGGATGATCTCCGACGCTACTGCCGGTGAACAGCTCGCGATGGACACCGAGGAAGACGAACAGGAACGTGGGATCACCATCGATGCAGCAAATGTCTCGATGACCCACGAGTACGAGGAGACGAACCACCTCATCAACCTCATCGACACACCGGGCCACGTCGACTTCGGTGGCGACGTGACACGCGCGATGCGCGCAGTCGATGGTGCGCTCGTGGTTGTCGACGCTGTCGAAGGCGCAATGCCACAGACAGAGACCGTACTGCGACAGGCACTCCGCGAGGGTGTCAAACCGACACTGTTCATCAACAAGGTCGACCGACTCATCTCCGAACTCCAGGAGGGTCCTGAAGAGATGCAAGAACGGATGACCGCTGTCATCCGCGACGTGAACGACCTGATTCGCGGCATGACCGAGGAGATGGACGATATCGACGACGACTGGACGGTCTCCGTCGAGGAGGGGACAGTCGGCTTCGGCTCTGCACTCTACAAGTGGGGTGTCTCTCTGCCGTCGATGCAGCGAACCGGCATGGACTTCGGCGAGATTATCGATCTCGAACAGGCAGACAAACGCCAGGAACTCCACGAGCGAACGCCGCTTTCTGACGTCGTTCTGGATATGGTCTGTGAGCACTTCCCGAACCCGGTCGACGCTCAGCCCCGCCGTATTCCGCGGATCTGGCGTGGTGACGACACACTCGACGTTGCAGAGCAGATGCAGTTCGTCGACGAGGACGGCGAAGTCGTGCTGATGGTCACCGATATCGGGATCGATCCACACGCTGGTGAGATCGCCGCAGGCCGTGTCTTCTCGGGCACCATCGAGAAAGGACAGGAGCTGTACGTCTCCGGAACTGCGGGAAAAAACCGCGTCCAGAGCGTCGGTATCTACATGGGTGGCGAACGCGAGGAAGTCGACCACGTGCCAGCAGGAAACATCGCTGCCGTCACTGGTCTCGGTGACGCGATCGCCGGCTCCACCGTCTCCAGCATTGAGATGACTCCCTTCGAGTCGATCGAGCACATTTCCGAGCCCGTCATCACGAAATCCGTCGAGGCACAGAACATGGACGACCTGCCAAAGCTCATCGAAACGCTTCAGCAGGTCGCAAAAGAGGATCCGACGATCGACATCGAGATCAACGAAGACACTGGCGAGCACCTGATCTCCGGACAGGGTGAGCTGCACCTCGAAGTCGTCACCCAGCGTATCGAGCGCAACCAGGGTATCCCGGTCACGACCGGTGAACCGATCGTTGTCTTCCGTGAAGCACCACAGGAAGACAGCCGCGAAGTCGAGGGAATCTCCCCGAACCGCCACAACCGCTTTTACATTACTGTCTCCCCACTCGATGAGGATATCGTCGAGACCATCAAGAAAGGGAAAGCAACGATGGATATGCCAGAACTGGAACGGCGTGAAGCGCTCCAGGATGCTGGCCTCGACAAGGACACCTCCCAGAACGTCGAGCACATCCACGGCACGAACATCATTATCGACGACACGAAAGGTATCCAGCACCTCAACGAGACGATGGAGCTCGTCCTCGAAGGGTTCGAGGAAGCGCTCAACGACGGCCCACTCGCTGCGGAGCCAGTCGAAGGCGCCCTCATCCGACTCCACGACGCCCGCCTCCACGAGGACGCGATCCACCGTGGACCGGCACAGGTGATCCCTGCAGTCAGACAGTCACTGCACAACGCCCTCATCGACGCCAGAATCAAGCTGCTCGAACCGATTCAAGAAGTCCGGATCGACGTACCGAACGAGCACATGGGTGCAGCAAGCGGCGAGATCCAGGGTCGCCGTGGCCGCGTCGACGACATGTACCAGGAAGGCGATCTGATGGTCGTCGAAGGTGTCGCCCCGGTTGATGAGATGATCGGCTTCTCCTCGGACATTCGATCCGCGACCGAGGGTCGTGCAAGCTGGAACACCGAAAACGCAGGCTTCCAGGTGATGGCCGACAACCTCCAGCCGGAGACGATCACCGAGATCCGCGAGCGCAAGGGGATGAAAACCGAACTCCCCGAAGCGATCGACTACTTCTAACGTTACCACCTTTTTTCGATTCGGGTCGCCAGAGGCGACCACTCACCGAAAAAATCTGGACCAAAAAAGCCGGAACCTCGCTTCGCTCGGTTCTGGGGAAACCGCCCTCGCATGCGCTCGGGCGGTATGCTTGCGTTGAAAAACGTTCACTTGAGGACGAACTATGTCCGGTATGGCTACAGACGAAGGCAACAGCGGGTCAACCGCCGCCACTGGTGGTGCAGTTGCGGCCATTGGCGGTGCAGCAGCAGCAATCGGGGAGCCAGTACCGTCGCCCTCGGTACAGATCCCGTACTCGACATCGTCATCGCAGCCGCTGCCGGTCTCGTGATCAGTGGCGGGGCGTTCATCCTCTACGACCAGCTTCGAAACACAGAGTGATGAAAGAACAGTCTCACTCCTCGGAATCCGTGCTCCTAGTTCGCATCTCGTAGATCTCTTCGACCATCTCCAGAATCTTCTCTTCGGCCTCTTCAGGACTCATTCCATCGGGAAGCGACCTGGAAATCCGTTCGTCTTTCTCGTGTTGGTCGGGCTGCTCGGCCCGCTTTCGAGACCGACTGCGGGATCGTTCGCGGCCATCCAGATCAGGGCCATCATCGGTGAACATCGTGACCCCCTTCTGGATTGCCTCCTGGCGCTCCTCGTCGAACACCTTCTCGACGTCTACGTTTGCCGCGATCATCTCGGCGTCCGGGCCGATTAGCTCGTCGACCTCCTTCCAGCTCAGCCGGAGCATATTTTTGCTGTTGATAACGCGCGGCAGCGAGGGAAGCTGATGCAGCGAACAGCAGATATCCGTCCGTTTCTCGGGAGCGACAGCCTTCTCGACTGCGAGGCTCTCCGCGAGGATGAGCGCGGCCTGGGCCTCGCGACCGCCGTACACTGGCATTGCTTCGAGCCCTGCGAAGCTAACGACCGTCTCGTCACGTTTTCGTTCCTTCCGAGTGAGTATCTTTGTTTGGACGTGATACCGAAATGGCGGCAGGTTGCTACCGTCGACGGCATGTGTCCGTCGGATCCGGTTCCAGCAGGCCCACAACGTCTCGCCCTGGGAGGTGAGCTGGGATTTTTCGAGTACTGCAAGCTGTCCATCAGAACCGACGTACGCTTTGATTTTGCAGGTTCCACCCGCCGGCTTCCCGGGATTGTTCCGCCTGTCGAGAACGGTCTCTCCTTCGAAGGTAAAATCAATATCCGAGAGCAGTCGCTCCGGGAGCAACTCGGCGATATGTTTTGTCACCCGCCGATTGTAAAGCCGTCCGGGGTTGGAGCGACTGCTCATCTGTGTAATCGTGTACAGTTTTCTGGCCTGGTATGCAAATGTTTTCCTCTAATTATCAAATATGATATTTGAATGCCCTACTTTTCACGAACGGTTGGGTGCTGTGTCGGCTCCTCGGGGTGGTAGTCGCTGAATCGCGCCTGCATGAGTTCCATCGCTTCGCGCTCGCGTCGTTTGCGCTCTTCTTCCGAGATTTCCTCACACCCCGGTGGGATCTCACGGCCACGGTCGGTGAAATACCCCTCTGGAGCCACCCAGTCGTGATAAAACGGAATCTCGGAGTCTTCGATCACTTCCAGTGCAACATCCGCGCCGTCGCCGGCGGCAACGACGGTCTGGTGACGAGTGCCGGCGATCCGTCCGGCGGCGTACAGTCCGTCGACGCCCGTTTCGCCGTGATCTTCGACGGCGACGTAGGTTTTGCTGCCACGGGTTGTCAGACCGACGCCGTCGATTCTGGCGAGATAGCTCGTATCCGACCAGGAGGCACAGATGACGTAACTGGAGTTGATCGTGCCGTCGGTTGTCTTGACCGTTAGTCCGTTGGCAGTGGGGGAGATGTATTCGACGGTCGTCTCGCGGTGGTCACAGCCGTTTCTGATTGCCTGCTCCAGAGTGAGATCCAGAAACCGGCGTGCGTTGACACCGGCCGGAAAGCCCGGCACGTTCTCCAGATGTGCATTCCGGCCGAGGATCGGTTCGTCGGCCTGGAGGAGTACTGTATCCAGACCCGCGCGTGCGGTGTAGATGCCGGCTGTCAGCCCTGCTGGCCCGGCCCCGATGATCGTCACGTCTCGTGTCGTCATGGCGCAGTTTCGGCCCGGAGACCGTATAAGTATCCCGGCGAGCGATCACTCACGTGCATTGAAACGATCCCACGAGGATTTTATATGCTCCCGTCACAGTGAGCATGTGGAGTCACTCGATGTCAGCACCGTTGTCTACCTTCCCCCTGCAGAGATCTACGACTTTCTTGTCGATTTCCCGCGCTATGCCAAATACTCGGAGTATCTCAAAACGGTCACGCGACACGGCGATGGCTCGGCGGGCACGGAGTACGATCTTACCTTTGCGTGGTGGAAACTCAGCTACACTGCTCGCTCGGAAGTGACGGCGCTCGATGAACCCACCACAATCGAGTGGCAGCTCCTGTCTGATCTCGACGCCAGCGGCTACTGGCACATCGAGTCCGAACCGGAATCCGCACCCGACGACGAAGAGACTGCATCTCGTGTGCATTTTGTCGTGAACTATCGACCCGGATCGGCGAACCCCGATGCGATCGACCTCCCGTCGCTGGTTTCGCTTGGCTGGGTAATCAAAAAGGTAACACCAAAGATCAAAACAGAAGCCGAACGCGTCGTCCGTCGCGTCGTCCGCGATCTGGAGGGGCAAAAGCGCGAGGTAACGCTGACGGTTCACGAAACGCCGTCGAGCTAAGGTTACAATCCGAGGAACGCGGCAAGTATCACTCCGACGACGAGCGCAACGCCGACCAGAACGAAGGCCGCATTTTCGAGTTCGATCTGCTCCGGTTCGAGTGGCTCCTCGGTGTCGAGTGAGCCAGCGACGTTGGTATCCTCGTGACCCGCTGTGGCTGGCTCGTCGTGGCGGGTCACAGCCTGCTGGATGTCGCCATTCTCACCCGCAACTTCTGTCGTCTCTGGCTCGTCGTCCTGGCGTTGTTCGATCTCGTCGAGTGTGAACCGCCACTCACTCTCCTCAGAAGTGTCGGAATCGATCATCTCATCGGAGTCATCGGAATCGGTCGCCTCGTCGGAACCGCCTGGCATATCCAGTGATACGTACTCGGGGATCAAAAGCCTGCGCTGTTGTCGGTGGTGCTTATCGATCACCGGATGCGAGTACCCAGCGGCGCATCCTCGTGTGTCGTCAGCAGATCCGCCTGCTCACCCGCCGCGAGCACCATCCCGTTGGATTCGTGACCGAACAGCTCTGCTTTTTCCATGTTTGCGAGCAAGACGACACGCGTTCCGGGCAACTCCTCGACATCGTGGAGCTGTTTGAGCCCGGCGACGACCTGGCGCTGATCGATCCCGATATCCACATCCAGTACGACAAGTTCGTCGGCGTCCTCGATCGGCTCCGCCGCGACGATCTCGCCGACACGCATGTCGATATCCTGGAACTGCTCGAAGCTGATCCGGCCGTCTTCGAGCGCTGGCAGCTCGACGTCCTCGTCTGTCTCATCACCGGCTGATTCATCGCTTTCGTCGTCCGACTCGTCGTCATCCTCACTGGCCGCGTCGACACGATTCCGGAGCTCCTCGTTGAGTGCTTCGATCGTCTCATCTTCGACTTTCGTGAACAGCTCCGCTGGTTCGCCGAACTCGGCCGGCGGGGCTGTGAGGGCTTCCTCGAGTTCGGGCTCGTCGACTGCGCCCGTCTCGCCGAGTTGCTCCCAGAGCTCAGCTGCCTTCTCGGGCATCACCGGCTGCATCAACAGCGCACAGGCCTTGGTGAGTTGGACACAGTCCCGGATGACCTGGGCGGCCTGGTCTGGATCGTCGTCGACGAGATTCCACGGCTCGTGGCGCTGGATGTACTCGTTGCCGAAATCAGCGAGATCGACGGCGATCTGGCCCAGTTCTCGAATACCGTACTCGGCGACTGCCGTCTCGAAACGATCGATCGACTCCTCGATCTGCTCTTTTACTTCCTCGCTGACATCGGCGTCCGGCGTCCCGTCGTAGTTTCGCTGGGCAAAGAGCAGCGCACGGTAACAGAAGTTACCGATGTTGCCGACCAGTTCGCCGTTGACCCGCTCGGCAAAGCGATCCCAGGAGAAATCCACATCGTTTTGCAGCCCGGAACCGGTCGTAATGTAATATCGGAACAGATCGGGGTGAAATCCCTCGTCGAGATACTCTTCGGCCCAGACCGCCCGGTTTCGGGAGGTCGATAGCGCCTTCCCGTCGATGTTGACGAAACCGGTCGCGAGCACAGATCTGGGCTCGTTGTAGCCCGCACCGCGGAGCATTGCTGGCCAGAACACGCAGTGGTGCTGGATAATATCCCGGCCGATGATGTGGATGATCTCTCCCGAGTTGTCCGTCCAGGAGTCGTCCCACTCAGTCCCGTGAACCTCCTCGCCGTCGATCTTCCAGACTTGTTCCCAGTCGTAGTCGTCGGCACGCTCGGCGTACTGTTTCGTCGAGGCGACGTACTCGATCGGCGCGTCGACCCAGACATAAAGCACCAGTTCCTCGCCACCCTCGCCCGGATAGTCGATCCCCCAGTCCATATCTCGGGTGATACAGAGATCTTCGAGTGTCCCTTCGATCCACTCCCGGGGCTGGTTGCGGGCATTTTCGGTGCCTTCGAGTCGGTCGAGAAAGCCCTGGAGGTACTCCTGAAAATCAGCAAGGCGGAGGAACTTGTGCTCGCGAGTGCGGTACTCCGCAGGATTGCCGGTCGTAACACTCCGTGGGTTCTCGATTTCACCGGGTTCGAGGTGGCGCTGACAGCCCTCATCACACTCGTCACCGCGGGCTTTCTCACCACAGTATGGACAGGTCCCCTCGACGTATCTGTCCGGCAACGGTTTGTCAGCTTCGGCGTCCCAGGCCACCTGAATCTCTTTTTCGATGATGTGGTCGTTGTCGATCCAGTGTTCGACGAACTCCTGGGTCAACTCGGTGTTCGTCTCGTCGTCAGTGTGACCGTAGTTGTCAAAGTCGACGTTGAACTGCGGGAATCGTTCGTGGTACTGTTCGTGAAACTCCAGGGCGAACTCACGCGGTTCGACGCCCTCTTCGGCGGCGTTGACCGCGACTGGCGTTCCGTGCATATCTGACCCACAGACGAAGGCTGTCTGCTGGCCGACACGCCGGAGCGCACGCGAGTAGAGATCGCCAGCGACGTAGGTCCGCAGGTGCCCGACGTGGAGATTGCCGTTTGCGTAGGGCAGCCCGCAGGTGACCACCGCCGGCTGGTCCGTTGGCAGCTGGTCGTGGCTCATGCTCGTGTGTGCGTGATCCGTTGTAAAAAGCCAGCCGATTCGCTATCGGCCTCGATCGGACTACTCCGGAACCTCCTGCAGTCCCTGGTCGTAGAGCTCGTTTGCCTCCTCGATGTCCCCTGTCTGGGCAACCTCGGCAGCTTCCTCGAAGTACTCAAGTGCGTCGAGCCAGCTTGCCGTGAGTTGGCGCATCTCGATGACGTTCAGGCTGAGCCCGTCGGGTGTCTCAGGATTCTCTTCGAGCGCCTCGAATATCTCCTTCGTCTGGATTCCGGTCGCAGTTCCCTCCGCGAACAACTCCGCTGCTTCTGCGTACTCTCCGGTTACGAACAGCTCTGCGCCCCCTATCCCGGCGCTGAGCATCTGGGTAAACTCGCGGTAGCCGTCTATGAACTCCTCGGTAATCGTGACCTCTGCCTCGCTGTCGAGACCGATGTAGTGCCACACCGCTTCGTCGTAACTGAGGGCGTCTTCTTCGAGTGGATCTGTCTCTGCAGCCGCGAGTGCAGCGTCGAGATCTTCGATTACGTCTCGCATATCGTCGATGGTATCTAGCGCCTCGACGAACGCTGCGTCACCCTGGTCGAACTCCTCGGTCTCCCAGCTATCGACGGCCTCCTCAAAGGAATTTTCAAACTGCAGCGTCTTGGACTGGTACTCGATGAGCTCACGCTGGATCGCGACGACATCACGGGCGGCGCCGACCTGTTCTTGCAAGCCCTCATCGTCTTCGGCTATCGCCAGCGAATCCTCGGCGTCGCTGAGGCGATCTTCCAGTGTCTCGATGTCACTCGTGGCTATCTCTTCGTCGTCATCGGCAAGCTCCTGGAATCGTTCGGCGTTGGCCACGAGATCGTCGATCGCGCTGTCGTAGCCCTCCTGTGGCTCGTCGTCATCGTTGTTGCCGAGACAGCCAGCGAGCCCGATCGCGACAGCAGTCCCCCCAACCTGCAACCACTCCCGTCTCCTCGAACGAAAACCGCCAATAGACGAACCCCTGACCGATCTCTTCTCCGCTTGCGTCCGATCCTGTCTGCCCATACGTACAGTACCGACAGCTAAGAAATATAAAAATGTCGACGGAAATACCAAGCCGTTTTGCGTAGTCTGGTTGTACGCTTACCGATCGACGGGTGTAGAAAGCAGCGTTTCGACAGTCTCTCTCACTGCCCGTGCTGCTGTCTGTAACTCCTCGGCATCGACATACTCCCGGTCGGCGTGGGCAACCGGCCCCTGCTCGTCTGCCAGCACACCCGGCCCGAAGACGACCACGGGTGCATCACCGGCGAAGTACGATGCCTCCGTCGCAGCGCCGAAGGGCCGGACACCGCCGCCGCTTGCCGCCTGGAGTGTTGCCACAAGCGGCGCATCGGGATCAGTCTCGAACGCCTCCGGTGCGGGCATCTCCGGCCTGACGAGGCCGACATCGAGATCGTAGGTGTCAGGGAGCCACTCGGCAAGATGATCGCTGAGATCGGCAAAGAACGCCGCCACTGTTTCCGGTGGAACCGTTCGTCGGTCGAAGCGGATCGTGCACTCGGCGGGGATCTGGTTGATCGCTTCGCCACCCTCGATGACAGACGGCGTCAGTGTTGGCGGACCGAGCAGGTCGTGTGCGCCGGGTCCACGGCGCTGGTCGTACGATTCAAGCGCCTGCAGGATAGGGGAAGCCGCCCGAATCGCGTTCGTCCCGTTGGCGGGATCGCTCGCGTGGCCGCTCTCCCCGTGAATTCGAACTTCTCCTTCGAACTGCCCACGCGCCGCGGTACAGACATCCAGCCCTGTCGGCTCGCCGACGATGTAGCCGTCCGCATCGAGCGTCTCGCCGAGGTGTGCGCCGCCGGTCTGGGTCGTCTCTTCGTTGGGCGTGATTGCAAGCGTCAGCGTCCCGGACTCGATCTCGGCAGTCAAAAATGCCTCCAGAAACGCTGCAAGCGGCCCCTTCGCGTCACAGGCTCCACGCCCGCGGATTATCTCCCCCTCGCGCTCGTAGGGGTGGTGTGGTGGGACAGTGTCGATATGCGTGTTCAACACCAGTTCGGGCTGGCCCGACCCGCGACTTGCGAGGACGTTTCCTTCCTCGTCGATCGACGGCGAGTGTCCTGCTGTGTCGAGTGTCTCGACGAGTAACGTACACATCGCATCGACATCCTCGTGAGAGGGTGTCTCGACCGCAGCCTGGTGGAACTCCTCGATACTAAACCTCATTACTAGACGTTAGCGCCGACAGTTGAAAAGATTCGGACACGGTTCACAGTGCAAGCAACGCGACCGTGATGGCGATAACGATAACGAGTAGCGTCCAACCGATCGTGATTGCATAAATATGCTTGACGTACGTTTCGTCGTCGTCGACTGGCATTATTTCCTCCGGCAGTAGTCCCATACCCGGTGTTCAGAGGGGAGGGATAAAAACCCGAACGAATGCCTGTCGGGAGACGACCCCGTCAACGATCACGGTCCCAGACAAACAGCTCACAGTCGAATCGGTTCGAGTGTTTCCTCTTGCTCGGCAATCTCGTCGTTGTAGGCCCGGACGAACGCGGGAAACTGAGGTGCAAACTCACGGATGCTGTCGGCAGCCGGCGGCTGATACTGCGAGAGCAGGTAGACGCCGCTTTCGCCGCCGACACGGAGATAGGAGACGCCATCGCGGTCCCAGTTCAGCTCCCAGCGCCGGCCGCCGACCCGTGTCGTGAATGTTCCGTAGTCACCGCCCTCATAGCGCCTGAGTTCGCGAGCGATCTGGTCACAGACGTCCGTGATACGGTCCAGTACGCGGTCGCGCTCTGCAACGACGCTCTCGGTTGATTCGATGTCCGGAAACTCTGTCGAGACGGTATCGAGGACGCCACTGAGCGAGTTGACGTACTCGTTGAACCCCTCGACGAAGGCGCTGTAGTCGGCGAGTGCGTCGGCGAGTTCATCCGGCGCTGGCGGCTGTTTCGTCGAGACGACGTACACCTCGTCGCCGCGCCCGGGGTCGAAACGGAGATAGTCGAGATCACCCGCTTCGTATTTGACTGTCCACTCTCCGCGGTCGGTCTCGATGGTTGCCTGGCCGTAGTCACCGCCTTTCAGTTTGGCAAGCTGGTAGGCAATCTGTCCCGCGTGGGCTGTCACTGCAGCAACGATCTCGTCGCGACGGTCGGCAACGGCAGTCACATCTGTCGGATCGAGCGGTGGCCAGTCGGTCACACCTGATCCAGTCGCTAGGCGGTGATAACCCGTGTGGTCTGTGGTCACCGTTTCGGCGAACTCCCAGCAGAGAGGTCAGCTGTCCGTCCGAAATCTCTCGGCGAGAAACTGACCAGAGTAACTATTGTACTCTCCGAAGAATGCCCAGCAATGACAGACGAGCTGGCGATCAGCGCCGAGGATCTCACGAAACGATATGGTGATGTTCTCGCCGTCGACTCGCTGGAGCTGGCGGTCGAACGCGGCAAAGTGTACGGGTTTTTGGGACCCAACGGCGCAGGAAAGACGACGACGATGCGGATGCTGACCTCACTGACGAAACCGACAAGCGGCAAAGCGTCGGTCGCGGGTGTCCCGGCCACGGATCGTGCCACGCTCACCGAGCGGATCGGCTATCTGCCGGCGGAGCCGCCGGTGTTCGATGAGTTGACCGGCCGGGAGTATCTCCGCTACGTCGCACGGCTTCGGGAACTCGACGGCGCGGCTGTCGAGGAGGAGATCGAGCGCTATCTCGACCGGTTCGCACTCGACGATGCCGACCGGCGGATCGACGGCTACTCGACGGGGATGAAAAAGAAACTCGGTGTGATCGGCACCGTGTTGCACGATCCGGATGTCCTCTTTCTCGACGAGCCAACCAGCGGGCTCGATCCTCGCGCTGCCCGGACGATGCGCGAGACGATCGCCGACCTTGCCGAGCGCGAGATGACGGTCTTTCTCTCGACACACATTCTGCCAGTGGCCGACGAACTCGCCGATACGGTCGGCGTAATTTCCGACGGCCGACTCGTCGCCGAGGGGACACCTGCGGAGCTCAAAGCCCGCGCTGACGCCGACGGCCACGCCGATCTGGAAACTGTGTTCCTCGACGTAACGCGCGAGCAGACAGCCCAACCGCCAAAAACAAATGTCTAAGACGACCGAACAGCCTGCGTCCGGTCCCGAGGCAAGCCGGTCACGGCAGGGACGGTTCCCATCGCCGTCGATCAGCTACCAGATCGCGATGACTGAATCCCGGCGGTCCTGGCGGAAGATCCGCAACCAGGATCTCTGGCTGGCGTTGTCTGCACTTGGGGTCCTGTTCGTCGTCGTCTCGCTGCCGATTCTGTTCGGGATCAGCCGTGATTTCGGTGCCGATCTCGCGGCTGGCGAGGCCTCGACATCACTGGCCTTTGTCCTCGTTGTCGTCAGCTGGCTCGGGATGGTCGGGTTCGGAATAATGAGCGGAGTGGGATCCGAGGGAGAAGTCGACAACCAGGCTGCAATCTTGACGATTCGACCGCCGAAAGATGTCGCAGGTGGGCTGCTCCTGTCGAACGTGATCGGCTATGGCTACCTCAGCCTGCCACTTGCCCTTGCTGCGGGCGTCGGCCTCGCTGTCGGCGCGGAAACGCCGTTTGCACTCGCTGGAATCGTCCTCGCAGCACTGCTGGTTATTTTGACTGGTGTCATCCTCGGGTTCGCTGTTGGACTCGTCTTGAAGGGGCTGTTCCGGGAGTCGCCCTGGCTCGCGACGCTCAAACCCGTACTGGGTGTAGCTGTCGTCGTTGGCTATTTCTGGGTGAGTGCGACTGGCCGACTCGGACAGATCCTCGAGGAGGTTGGCTCGGTACTCGTCGACTCACCGCTTGGCTGGCTCGGTGATCTCGCTTTCCTGACGACGCCGAATGCAGGTGCGTCGGCGATCAACGCCACCGGAGCGATCATCCTCGGAGCGGCCGTCCTTCCGGTCGGGGTACTCGCGGTGGTCCGCGCTGCCGAGTACGCCTGGTACGTCGAACAGCCCGAACAGGAAGACGACGAAACGGAATCCGGAGCCGAGCACTCTGCCAGCGTGCTGAAGCGACTCGACCACGCGCTCGGTGCTGTCGGTGTAAGTGCGGGGACACGGGGTGTGACGACGACTGTTCTTCGCCGGGGGTACCGCGCTCCTCTGCAACTCGTCTACGTGGTCGCACCATTGCTGTTCGTGCTCGCGCCGATCGAGACGACGGTCAGAACTGGTGTCATACCTGAGTGGTTGCCGTGGGCACTCTTGCTGTACGGTGCCTGGGCTGGCGGCGCGGCGTTTCCGCTGAATATCCTCGGCAACCAGGGGGCGACGCTCCCACTGGTTCTCGCGGCCCGGATTCGTGGGCGGCAGGTCCTTCACGGCTATCTGCTTGCAACGGCACTCGTGTTCGTCCCGCTCACAGCCGGAGCAGGTGTCGGGGCTGCTTACTTCGCCGAACGCTCGACCGGGACGGTGCTCGCGGTCGGCGTCGCCGCGCCGGCTGCTGTCGTCGCTGGTGCGGTGCTGGCGGCCGGCATCGGTGCGGCCTTCCCCCGCTTTTCGACGATCGATCTCACTACCCAGCGGAAAGCACGGCTCCCGAGCAAGATCGCATTCGGGCTGTTTTCGGTCGCGGCGATCCTTGCGGTCACTGCGATAAGTGTCCTTCTCGATGACATCTACAGACTGGTGATGAGTGACGTTCTCTCGACGTATCTTCCCTACGGCATTACTCTCAGTCCGAGCGGACTCGAAACGCTGGCCCAGGGCGCAGTCATTGTGCTCGTCGTCCTCGTCCCGCTCACGTATCTGTTCGCCGAAAAACGGATCGATCGCTACGAGATTGCGTGACTAGCGCTCGCCTGCTGGTGTCGCCGGAACGCCCGCTACGGTCGTTTCGGGTGGAACGTCCTCGGTGACAAGCGAGTTCGCGGCGACCTGTGCGTTCTCGCCGACCTCGACACCCGGAAGCACGATCGCGCCCGCACCGATCATCGCGCCCTCTCTGATGACGACTGCGCCGGTCCGGTACTCCTCACGCAGAAACTCGTGACAGAGCAGCGTCGCGTCGTAGCCGATGACGGCGTCGTCCTCGACGGTCACGAGCTCCGGCCAGAACACGTCCGGCGTCGACTCTAGCCCGAAGGCGACACCGCTGCCGACCGAAACTCCCAGCCGTCGGAGCAAAAACCGCTTGAGCCGGAGACTCGGCGAGATCCGACAGAGGAGTATGACAATGTAGTTCATCGTCACACGCAACGGATTCCGGATCTCGTACCACCGGTGCAAGGAGTTGCCACGGCCGGGAGTCGGATGGCTGGTGAGACGCTCCCGTCGGCCGTTGCCGAGTGAGCCGTCGGTTTCAGTGTCGTCGTGGTCGGCGTCTGTCACGACGGGTCGTTCGGGGCCGGTGGACTTCAAACTCGTGGGGTCACCCCGAACAGCTAGCAACGTTGTGGGGTTCCAAAACAGCTATGACCACCACACCGGTACCACGGATATGCCGACTGTCGAAATCCGTCCAGCCAGTCCGGAAGATGTCGACGGGATCACCGCGGTCGCCGAGCGGGGCTGGCGGGCAGCCCACGGCGACATTCTCGACGACGAGACGATCGACGCCGTGCTTGCGGAGTGGTACGACCCAACGACAACACGCGAGGCGATCGAGGCCGACGACATTTCGTACTACGTCGCGACAGCGGGGGAGATCCTCGGCTACGTGAGCGGACGGGCGACCGGCGAGACTGCTCGACTCGGGGCGATCTACGTCGATCCCGAGCGGTGGGGCGAGGGCATTGGAACCGCACTGCTCGTCGCTTTCGAATCTGACTGCGTCGAGCAGGGCGCTGGGGCGATCGAGTTCGAGGTACTTGCGGAAAACGAGACGGGACGGAGATTCTACGAGGCCCGGGGGTACGAATCGGTCGACAGCCAGGAGGCAGCACTGTTTGGGGAGACAGTGATGGAGATGACCTTTCGCGGGTCGCTCGACGATTGATTATTCAGGAGCTTTCCCTCGCCAAGAGGTTGGTACTCGCCGTCCGATGCCCTGGTAGACCCAGAGACAGCCAAGCCCCAGGGCGTAGGCCAGGCTCGCGGGAATCGCCACGATGAACATGGTGAACACACCCGACGGCGAGAAAAACGCAGCCGCCGCGAAGAAGGCGAGCACCACACCACGCCAGCTCTGTTTGAATCGGCCATACGAGATGATGTTGCCGTGATGGAACAACAGCATTGTCATCGGAATCATCGCAAGGAAGCCGATCCCGACGGTGAGATAGATGACGAGCCAGCCAAAGCTGTTGATCCGGTAGGCGATCACCATATTCGAGCTAATCACGTCCATCGCGAGCAGCGAGATAATCCCCGGCGCGATGTACAGAAAGCCGATGACTGTGCCAGCAGCAAGCGACGCGAACAACAGCCCGCCCCAGACGAGCAGGATGTTCCGGTTGCCGCCACTCGAAAAGCCCCGCTGTTCGATCGCCGGCCAGGCGAAATAGAGGATGATCGGGATCACCGAGACGAAGGCGAGCACCGTCGAGAACTTCAGCATGAAAATCAGCGCCTCGACCGGATGGAGGACGACAATCTCGGCTTCGGCCTCGACCGCGGCGGGGACGTTCCGGAAGAAGACCTCCCGGAAGATCCGGATCCCGCCGGTGTACAGAAAGAGGAACGAGCCCGCAAGCACGGTCATAAACGTCGCGACGATCCAGATGGTTTTCGAGGTCAGCGAGTCCAGGATGAAGGCGATGTCGTAGTAGTAGCCGCCGATGTCGTCCTCGTCGGTCTCCTCCTCGGTGAAGGCATCGACGACGCCTGTTGTCGTCGAGGTGACGACACCCTGGTCGTCGTCTTCCTCCTCGATATCCAGCTCCTGTGCGTCCTCGAAGCTGTCCATGATCGCCCGGGCGCGCTGTGGGTCGTCAGCATCGACGGCCTCCCGTGCGTAGTCGAGTGCCTGCTCCTGGTCGAGTCTGGCAAACTCCTCCAGTGGGACAGTCTGAAGCGCTTCGGTGCTCATCTCGCCGATATCGACCTCGGCGGGATCGCCCGGTTCCGGCTCGGGTTCTGGCTCTGGCTCTTCCTCTTCGTCGGGTTCGCCAGCCAGCGCTGCCTCGATTTCTTCCTCGTCAGTTGTCTCTTCGAGTGCGACGATTCGGAAATAAAACAGCGCCGCGCCAGCGAGCACCAGGCCGATTACCGATCCGACGAGGACGGCGATGGCGACGGGCGGCATGCCGAGGCCGTACTCCTCGGCAGCGAGAAACCGCCAGTCGGAGCCAATCGACGCCAGCAGACTGTTCATCGACTCGTTGCCGCCTTCGATCAGGAAATAATACATTCCACCGACGGCGACGACGACGATGCCAGCGAGAACGTTCCAGCGCTCGCGGGCGATAGCTGTCGTCGAAACCTCTTCGCCAGCCCGCTTCGAGAGGACGGCAAATTTGGTGATGCCGAGGCTGATAAAGTACAGAATGACGAGTGGCACACCCCACATCACCTGCGTGAACGGATCCGGTGGGGAGAACATCGCACCGAAGACGAAGATCCCGACGACGGCGTGGCGCCACTTGTCACGGAAGGTCTCGTAGGGGACGATACCTGTCCGTGCCAGCGAACTCATGATAAGCGGAAGCTGGGCAGCAATCCCAAAGGAAAGAGTCAGGAAGAAAATAAACTCGGTCCACATGGCGATCGACCAGGTCGGTTTGAAGCCGACGTTGACCGCATTCTCCGCGAGAAAGTCGAACATAATCGGGAAAAAGAGGAGATACGCGTAGGTGACGCCGCCGATAAACAGCAAAATAATAGCGATTCCGAACGCCCAGATTTTCCAGCGCGGCACCGGCCCGGAGGGCCAGTAGCCACGGCGTTTGAGCGAGTCACGGCTGTAGTAGATCAGGAAGGGAATCGTCGCGAGCGCGCCGACAGCGACGCCGATTTTCACCTGTAGCAGGATCACTTCGAACGGTGTGGTGGCGACAATATCGGTCGCCTCTCGCACCTCCTCGCTCATGTGGTTGTAGACCAGATCCGCCTTGAGCCGATCCCAGATGAACAAGCGGAGCGCATAGAAGGATGCAAGCCAGAAGACGATGAAGATGAGAAAGACGCGTTTGAGATTCTGCTGGGCGGCAGATAGCATCGACGCGATACTGGCGCGGCCGCTTGCCAGTGTTTTTGCTGTATCCTCGTCGAGGGCGCCAGACATCTGTTCGGGACTTACTGGCTGTTGGTTATCAATCTATTCCTCTGTGGGGAGACCGTAGGGGTACCCGTTGTCACCGATGCTGGCGCAGTCTACGGTGACTGTGTCGTCGGTCCGCCAGCGATCGCTGTGACAGTCCCACTCCCTTCAGTGGCGATAGAAACGGTCACTGTTCCCGTTGCGGCACGTCTTGACATGTCGTACTTTTATACCCCCGAGCTTCAGATAAAGAGTATAATAATAAGGATAATATATCTATAAATTATGATCATATATAGCTATGTATAGAAATAGATCGTGGTCCGAACAAATTGAGTTAGTTCTTTTCACGTTGCTGGTATTTATTTC
>LKMJ01000480.1_pt1 | contig 30293 bp, 52 predicted proteins | sample 643391 | NCBI WGS metagenome assembly LKMJ01 (sample SAMN04112250, study PRJNA286221) | soda lake metagenome | biome: soda lake; feature: Kulunda Steppe; material: water; isolation source: sample PL-Br10 brine of Picturesque Lake | place: Russia: Kulunda steppe | collected 2010-07 | reverse complement strand
ATCAAAACAGACTGTGAGAGAGACAGAGAGTTTAATTAATCAATCAAAACAGACTGTGAGAGAGACAGAGAGTTTAATTAATCAATCAAAACAGACTGTGAGAGAGACAGAGAGTTTAATTAATCAAGGAACTCGGAGACAGGCAAGACCTGCCGGCGGGTGCTGGAAAACACGAAGGAGTCCTCGACACGTTGTTCTAACGCTTCAACATCGTACACACCGATATCAACGTCTGTAATCGGTAAGCCACTTCGACATTTCAGAGTTTGCCCGTATACTTCTCTTAGGTAATTGGCAAACCCTTCATGGATCGTTCCCGGTTCATCTACGTTGTGAACCGGAATGACAAGATCGAGATCCGATTTGTAGGCATCAAACAACCGGGCTTGATCAACGACACTTCCGACTACAAGTACATCGCAGAGTTCAGCCGATTCATAGGAGTCGTCTTCTTGTTGGTATTCGTTGAATGCTTCCTGTACCGTCTCGACTAAGGCTTCACCGTTTAGGACTTCCACCGGATCGTCTCTTATTCCAGTGAAAGATACGCCGTGTATCATCTTACTTGTTCTTTTACAGACTCACCACTTAATACTACTGGTTGTACTTTGCATAAGACTAATACCCAAGTATTAAGTGGATAGGTGCAGTCATACTATGTATGGAACATAATGTGCGTGTACGCGAGTCAACAGCTTCAAGCGATGACCCGTTCTCGCCAGTGCGGGAGCACCACGGAGACGTGATAGATTTGCCAGACAGCTGGGAGCAGGGATTCTACGAGTTTGACCACGACACCGTGTTCAAATTTGAAGGGCCTGCGGAGTTCCCCGAACGGTCTGAAGCGTTTTGGGCGGAACGTGCGCGTGTGATCGTGAAGATTCTCGCCAACACACAGACAGGGGAGACTAACTACGTGGCACACGCGTACCCGCTCGACGAGGATGATAACGTTCCGGATGAACATCGTGGACTCATCTCTGACCCGAAATTCCGGTTGGGTAGTGGGCACAAACAATTCACGTTCTTCCTTAACGAGTTGGAAGGCAATTTGGAGCAAATCGCTGACCCTGATGACGGTGATCTCGTGATGCTTGATGGACTGCATTACGAATACGGAGTTGAACCTTGATATCCACCCGTCCTGAACGGTGAGGATTCCCGCGTTGGGATATTATTATATGCGGAGCAGGCGCAATACCACGTCCTTCAGGGCGTGGATACGCGCCGTCACTTGGGAATTTTCAAACTAAGACGAACGTTTAACACACCCATCTCCGTGAAAGGCGAGTTTTGCGCCTGTTCCTCCAATACAAGCAAACTTTTACTTGAAATGACTGTTGAAGATAGAAGCACAAGTATTAAGTGAGTACCAACGGAAGATAGGAGTACAATGGGACACAGTTTCGTTCCGGCTGATAGCGGCACGTTGTACGGACACAAGACCGATATCAAAAGTCAACTTTCCGATGGAGACGCGCCTGCGTGGCTCCTCACGTGGACGGACAACCTCAAACGGCGAACCAAACGGATGAGTAACAGCGAACTCGAAGAGCGGCTTGAAGAGGCGGCAAGTGAAGCCCGCCAGAGCCGAAAGCGGATCAAAGAGAGCGATGTGTTGACGTATGAATCGGGAACTGCAAGCGGTCTCATCGAACTCCCTATCAACACGTCACGTCTCCCTTCCAAAGTGCGCGAACGGCTTTCCGTAACGACTGAAAAAGCACAGGATTACACCGGATTCCACCACATCAACCCACGTGACTACCGTGTGCATATCCAAGTTGGAACTCGTGGCGGCGTCAAAGAAGTGACCCTTGGACGGGACTTCCACCACTAACTGAGAGTTTCAACCGCTTCTTTTTGATTCCTCGACGTCCCGGGAAATATTGGTTCAAATCTGAAAATAACAAGTAGTGGCCCCTGTAACACGTCTTTGTCTGGAAATTAAACCCAAGAATTAAGTAACAACAAAGAGATTACGAGAGTAAGAGCAATGTCATACAAAAGTGCTACACACGCGATCTACCGCGGCGTCGTGTTTCGGGTCGGCGTCAGAAAGAAACGGGTGTCAAACGATTGTACTGAGCGATGGGTGACGGCCAGAGTGAAAGGATTTGAACCGTCACTAATTGATGATGAGCGGAAAGAGCAGTACGTGGACACAAAGACGATCAACGGTCAAGAAGTCGAATATGTTCCTTCGATGCCCGGGATTACGCCGGGAGAACTCCGTGATTTGAGCGTGACTGAACGCCGGCGAATTCGTGAAGACGGTGTGCGTGACTTGTCAAAAGTCATTTTGGGTGGTGACAAAATGACTCAGTTGATTTCTATTTCCATCTACACTATCCGGGATACGATGTTAGGGTATACGCCACCGTCGACCTCGACTGACGTATCAGACGTTGTTGAACGGTTGAAAGCCGCCGTTGATCGGTTCTACGAAGACGAATACGTATTCAATAATGGGCCGGATGAGTTGTTACACGGACTCGTACAAGCGAGTGTTGAACACGGTGAGATAGGTGAGGAGACGGGCGTTAACCTTCACGCGGATACGAAGACGATTGAGACAGAGTTAGACGCTTTGACGGCGTGAGATAGGTATTTTCAGACGTTTTGGTGTTTTTCTTTTTCGTGTGGATATCCTCCAACCATCCTCAAACAAAAGTATTAAGTAAGTACCCGCGTATAGTATGAAGTAGGACAATGACTGAACGTACCTACGTGGACGTCGACACGTACCGACACCAGAAAAAGAAGTTCCATCTCATCCACGACCATCTGAACGACCCAGAAGGTGAAGGCCCGAAACGCAAGACTGGCCCACGTCGGAAGGAAAACGAAAGCCGACTCCTCACGCTAATTATGGGCGGTGCGCTTCCGTGGAGTAGCGCGTACCACCCTGAAGGGTACTCAGAGACGTGGGGTATCAACGGTGACTACTTCCTTCAAAACTTCTTCAGTATGGGAGAGCAAGCCGTGGAGAACGACTTTTCGGCGGTCGATATGCTCCACAAGAAAGCCCATCATCAAAAAGTTCTGGCAAAAGGAATCGGCAAGCCGTCGGCAACTGACGGGTCGAAAGGGCAGTGGCGTGCCTACCACCGTAACATCATCAAGTGTTGCGACTGGTTCCTCGGTGAGTGGGGCGGCGATGAGTGGATGATGAATTCCGGGCTGTCGAAAGCCCCTGACGGATGGGCGGAAGAAGTCGAAGCGGCGACTGCCTAATAGAGCGGTAGCGGGTTTCTGTTTTGACGGTTGTTGAATATCCCTGATACGTATCAGGGCATTCCTGTTTCGTGTAACAGTTTTGCAGTACTACATCCGACTTTTGATGGTGGATATCGACCGCGAAAAGCGACAAAAACAGCGACGGGTATCCTTCAATCAGACCGAACGCCGATAACGGAGCCGATTTTGGCTGTCTTCACCGACTTGATGACGTTCTGTTTGGCGTCGTGCTTCTTACCCCTGACGTTCCCAATAGAGACATCCATAAGCTCTGCAACCTTCTTTTCGGGGTGTTCTTGTCGGAGAACGGCGGCAACGAAGTTTCGAGGGCTGAAATGTGACTCTTTGACGATCATCTGAATCTGGTTAACAATCTCCAGCATTACGAGATTGACGAACCCATCGGCTTGGTAGTAAACGTGTCCATCCTGATGCGGTTCGAGGCCGATAATCGGAATGATGTCTTCGGCACGGAAGTTGTGTTCAAAGTCTTTCCACTCAACGTCTTCCGGGTGGGCGTCAGGATTGGGTTCACCTTCGTGAACGTAGTAGTTTCCGCGAGTACCGAACAGATCAGCGAGTTCTCCGTAGTACATCGCGTTCTCAAGCGTACTGAAAGCGAACGGGTTCTCCGGGTTTTCGTCAGCAGTTTCCAGCGTTTTGAGCGCACCGTAGCGATCGCGCGCTTCCTCTAACGCGAGTTCGTTAACGTGTTCGCGGAAACTTTGTGATCCGTGCTGATACGCGAGGACTGCGTCGTTGTAGTCGAGGTAACTCATCTCTACTATCCCACAATACGGGATAGATACTTAAAGGTTGGGGTTAAACAAGTTTTCAACGGGGAACCGCCGATGAATCCTTACGAGTTCCTACATAATATCAACACAAGTTGAACGATACAAAAACAACAGATATCGATATGGTCGATCCACGAGCACCGCGGTTTGGACAAGCAGTGACAGCTGGAGTTTTGACTGTCGGCATTGCGTTCCAGTCAATCGTTCCCATCGCACTTGTCGCTTTCATCCTCACTACGTCAGTCATCACACGTTGGCGCGTTGATGTGTACGCGTTGATATGGCGGCACATTGTTGTACGGGTCGTAGGGAAACCAGATGAGAAAGAACCAGCCTCACCGCACCGTTTTGCTAAACTGCTTGGTACTGTCGGAACAATGCTTGCCACCATCCTACTGTATGTTGAGGTGACAATTCCCGGGTACGGTATCGCGGCTGTTGTCGCCGTTCTCGCAGCAGTAGCCGCGAGTACTGGGTTCTGTCTTGGCTGTCGTATGTATCGGCAGGTATCGTTCCTCCGGAAGTACAATATTGTTTAACTGCTATTCTAAAACCCAAGTATTAAGTATACTGCTATACAAGATATGGGTATAGATGAACGTGACCTACGACGGTGTGACAGCGGAGGACAGCCCGGAAACGATCACCGACTTTGTTGACCGACTGGCAGACAACGACCGAGTCGCCTCAGCCAACACAAGCGTTGAAGTTACCGTTCGGGAAGCGGATACGAGCGTGGGAACGGAGGTCTACGTGCGTGAGTACGGCAACGAGGGAATGTGGGTTGACGATTCCGGTGACCGTCCGACGATGGAAGGATCGGGGAGTGATGTTTCTAAAGCCGTCCAAGACATCGCGAGTGATGTTTTCGGCCAGCAGATGCGTGTCACTCAGTATGAGGATGATACGTGTTCTGAGACGACGATCACGCCGACTGCGCTTCCGAATACGGCCTAACAGTTTGGTGAATTGGGTACGGTGTTAGTTTTCTGCCTGTGGGCAGATATCTTTACGATTTTGTTACCTCTGTTCAAATGATGTGCAATCAACCAGTCGAGCGTGAGGACTGTCGGTTTCGTGTTCGACTATGGATTAATTCCGGTATATTTGACTCCTTGTGAAACCTGTTCCTAACAGATTAGTAACATCAACTAAACCCGTTGGGGAAACATTCCCAAAATCAACAGACAGCGAGGGTAGGTATAAAATCAGTGCAAGAAAACTCCTCACGAATGTAACAACGCGTTTTACACGAAAGCGGGTGTATTAAGTAAGTACCAATAGATAGTCTTCGTATGGAAAGCGAAATGCAGATCCGTACGGACAGCAGTTTTGAACCGGTGACGTTTGTGAGCCCGACCGGCCACCGTCACGGTGTAGATGAGTACGGGAGTGACGGCGTCGTCCTTGCCGGCAACTCACAAACGAATTGGAAGGACAAGACGTTCACGTGGGATGAACTCCATGAAACTGGATTCAGCGCCTACATCGGTGATACCGAAGTCGAGATCACCACGGTGAAACAAAGCATCCCGGGCACTCCCCAACCGGAGTAGCATCGAACGCACTCGTTGACTGTTTTCAACGCACTTCTCGACGCTGTTAGTTTTCGTGTAAAATTATTATGAATTAATTCCGTAGTGGCCTTTCTTCTCAACTGTTCCATCCCGCACCCACATTCTCAATCAGTCAAACAGAAACCCACCGCCGTCCTACTTCGGCGGCACACCGTAGTCGCACAGATAGTATTCACCGTCAATTTGGACGGTGTTACGCTTGTTCACGTCCGGCCTCCAAATATCATCGCCGGAGTGAACGTAGTCTGCCTGTTCAATCCACGACCAAAAGTTAGGGTGGTTGCCGTCTAAATCCTCACCGCGAGGCATCACAATCCAGTACCCGTTCGGGCCGGATTCAACAACAGGGGCAAGGTATTCACTCTGTGTCTCCTCCCATAGTTGGGTTTCACAGGCGTTCTGTTCAAGGCCATCAAATCTCGGCGTGCGTTCGTGAGGGATGGCGAGTTTTACGACGTATTCATCGTATTCGCCACCGCTGAAATTCCATTCCTCAAGTGGGATAACAATACGTCCCGCACCGGAACCAAGGGCAGACAGTCCACTGTAAAGTTCCTTGAACAAGTCGCTTGCTTTGTCATCATTGCCTTTCTCTTTCGCGTGGTAGTATTTCGGGGCAAGTTCGTTGAGCAGTTGTCTGAACTGTGGGTCTATCTGAAACCCGGTTTGCTGAATTGGGGTGACTGCTTGACTCATACTCCAACGATATACCCCTCACTACTTAATACTTGGGTATTGTATCTATACTAAAAGCCTATACAGTATAATCAAGCGCGACAAGTAGGGAGACAGGTTGAGCGGCCACAGTAGAGACAAAAACAGAGTAGAGAAATTCAGTTAAGTTCAAAATTGTCAGCCTGTTTTTCGACAGCTCGACCAATTTCTTCAGCAAATTCATCGGTGTCATCGACTTCAACCCATGAAGTTTCAGATTCAACCCGTTCCATCGCAATATCAATCTCGATATCACGTTCACGTGTAGTATAATCATACAATTGTTCGAGTTCATCGAAGACGACTGAGGCGGTATGCTCGACGTGTTGAGGGATTTGTGGATGTCCCGGGTTGTGTTTCGGACTGCTACCGAGAAGGCGAGTCCAAAATCCTCCCCTACTCGATTTATCATCGTCAAGTGCAACGGATGACCGGTGAGATACTTCCGGTAGTCCCCTCGTGGATCCTTGTTGGTGTGCGTCGACGTCGACGAACCTATAGTAGTGGTATCCTTCGATCTTGTTTCGGATGTCGTGTTGGCCGTTGTACTGGTTGGTGTGTTCGATCCGGATTGTAACCGTAATCACGTGGTTTCCATACTCGAATACTTCTTCAGCGATTGTCCGGCGGATATTTCGATTCATTCTGAGTGATATCTATCCATATGGCTACCACGTGGGTAAGTTTATACAGTGCAGCAGAATTTAAGCACAGGTATTAACTCACTCCATATAGATTGTATGAGTATGACGCCGGAAGACTTCCGAGAGATGTGCAACGCAATCGGCATCGACGAGATAACCCAACTGATCGATCCGTCCGAACTACCAGAGGACGCCGAAAGTGACCGTGTGCCGTTGGAAGCAGAAACTGAGGCAGGTGACACGATCAACTACCATCTTTCGACAAACGGTAACGGGTGGGTTGTGTCGTTCACGTTAGACAGATACACGATTGACAGTAACGAGTTCAGTATGAGTGATGTGACCGTTGACGGTGATGAGCTCGTTGTGTCAGGCGTGAGTGGCACACGTCCGTCTGAAGGATATGGTGTCGCCGGGTTCAACCGGGGAGAGATTCGAGTCACCAATCAGGGAGTGTCCCTGTTGGAACGACACTAAGCAACCGTCTACGCCTTTTACCGTATTTTGACAAACGTGTAGAGTAGTCGCCGGCTGTTGTTAGCAGTCGTGAAGGCAGATATCACCGCTGAAAACAGAGTACGTTTCGTGTGTTATCCCCACCGCGGACAACGGTTATTCGTCGGCAAGGGAAGCGGTGAGATTCACGATCACACGGTCGTGGTTCAGCACCGCCGACGCACCTTTGCGACCCGTCTCACCTGTCAAGTCGTCCTTCCACGTGTACCAGACGGCTTCCGCGTCAATCGAACTGAACACGTCTTCCCATCGAAGGGCCGCACGGTAGTCGTCGCCATCCTCACAGTCAACCCGAACCTTGTAACTCCCGTTCACCGAAAGAAACTCGGCTTTGATTCCGTTGTCACGGAATTGCTCGGTGACTTTCACAAGCACGTTGCGTTCAGGCGTGGTATCCGTGCGACGGATAACGTGTTTGAGAGCGTACTTCCGTTCAGTTGTGAAGTGAATAGTCGGTCGGCCATCATCGTGGGCTTGGGCCTGAATAACTACGTCATCCCCGCTGATATCCAGCGTGACACGGAAGAGATTACCGTAGCGTTCACGCACACGACCTGTGAACTCTTGGGCATTTGGCGTGTACGACAACCCGCCCATATCTCTCCGTTCACCGTATTCAACGTAGATGTTGTCACCCACGTCGAGATCGAACAGATTCGTCACGTAACGGCCTTCCACACGCTCTGTTTGCGTGTTTGTCCGTGCCGGATGACCGTGGGCGTTCTCTACCTCTTCGTTGGCCTCAATGTATTCACCGAACTCGCTTGGGTAGAGTGGGTTGCGAACGTCGCCGCCGTCAGTGGGGGATGTCATAGTGGACATCTGTACTTCATACTATTTACGGGGGAGTACTTAATACTTTGGTTTGTTGTTGAACAGGTTAGTGTATGAATGGGGCCACTACGGTTGTTTTTCAATTTTTTCAAACTGAAATAAGGAAAACTAACGCCCGGGATGTCTTTTCTCGACTTCTACCAGACACAAATTATAGAAGGTTCTGCACAACAGACAGAGTACACTCTCAGCAGTAACTACTTTCTAAAATTAACTTGTTTGTAAAAGGTACAGTGACTAACGAACAGGTTTAGGATTCACGCTCAGTCCAGATTCTCCAACTGTTCGCCAGACAGTTAGACGTGACTGTAGTTCCCGCACCGGCGTGGTGGCTGTTGAGGGAGAAACGAGTAGAACGTAATCCCTGTTTCCTCATCGACGAATCTCACACCTTGTACGACAAGGTTGATATCATCAACGTTGAACGTGTCAATACTTGCGAATACGTCTTTGGATTCGTCCTCTGCCATTGACGTGGTGTCAGCACACCCGACAAGACTCTTGCCGATCAAGGTAGCGATCGCGTTAACGTATGTTCGTCTGTTCACCCAATCAGGAGAGTTCTGTATCCGTCGTTACTCGCTCGGAACCGTAACCTCGATTTTCGTGACCTTGAACCGTTCGGCCTCTTCAGTACCTGCGTCGATGTTCTCAAAGTCCAGAACGTCTCCGCGAAGGTCTTCGGCATCGTCTTCCGTGCGAGCGATAGCGGGATCAGCTCCGTAGTAAGCGAACGGGGAGTCGAAGTCCGGGTTCGCGCCGAGATTGTCAACCTGTACGACACCGTAGTATTCGATGACTTCGTTGTCTTCTGCCATACTTGTAGTGTGTACCGGGTATTACTTAATACTTGTGTTTCTGTTCTAAAGGATTTTTAACCCACACAGATGTCACTCAGGGACAAAACTCACATCTACAATAAACTTCATTCAAAAATTAATTTCTACCCACTACTAACACCATTCCAAAATTAACAGCGACTACTCACGGAGGGTGAGGAACGCATTACAGCAGTTAGACGTCCAGTAGGACTCGCCACTCTCAACCCATTCATCTTGCTGTTCAGGAGAGAGTTCCGCGAACTTCACGGCCTTACTTCGCTGGTGACGCCCACCAGATTCACAGCCACACTCCGAGCAAGCAAACTCATACTTGTAGTCGCTGAACTGAGGGCAGTTAACATCAGTCGAAAGGTCACGGGCACGCTGTTCAAAGTCGAACCCGTGGCCACCGGCTCCGTGCTGGTGGAACTGGCAGATGTGGGCGAGTTCGTGACGGAGCGTATCAAGCCATTCATCACGGGTGAAGGCTTCATATGCGTCGAACGAGAGTCGGACTTCAACATCTTTCACGTCGTTAAGGTGGTCGAACGCACGTTTCACCTTGTGGTTGTGGGATTTTTGAAGCGACTCCCAATCAGGTTTTGTGAGTCCTGACGCGGTGAAAACACCGAGTTGTGAGAGGTCAACGTGTCTGACTTTGGCCGCCGTGCGTTTCGAGCGGTGAGTAACAGACCAGTGTGCGATATGCCCGGCGTCAACGTCAAGGTCGTAATGTGCGATACAGACAGCAACGTAGGGTTTGGAGAACGCGATGAGGTCGTCATCGCTACTAATTTCATCGTATTCAGGGGCGTCAAACTGTCCCGGGTTGTATGCTGGTGGCTCCTTTTCAGGGGCGTCGTGTGTGCATACGTCGAGGCCTTCGTGAGTGTGGGTTTCTGTTTCGGGCATCGTTCTACATTACCACTATTGGTGAGTAGGTACTTAATACTTGTGTCTTGCTTCAGGGCTAAAAGCAAGAATTAAGCAAAACTATTAAGTTAAAATCCTGCATTGGTTATACTGTATGAGCGAGATGGCATACGTGGACGGATGGTACGATTTCGCTGACAAGGACGCACTCGAGGACGCTTTGGCGAAGCTACGTCACGGTGGATGGATCGGTAACGGTCTGGATGAAGAGGATATCGTCAAGAAGGATAACATACTCGTGATTCCGTTCGGCAGTTACCGTAACCTTCACCGTCACCTTTCGGACTTCGGTGAACACGCAGACACGTATCACGTTGTGTCCGCGTCAAGTGACGGCTACCTGATGGGGTGGGTAGACGCGTCGGCTGATGGATTAGAGATCGATCTCAACGAATGGGCTGTCGACAACGGTTTCGATGACCCGCCAAACGCCGATGAAGAATTCGAGGAGTACGTTGAATGGAGTGAGGAAGTGATGACCGCGTTTATGTCGGATCACCGCCTCGACGCCCCGGAACAAGCCTTCGCCTAAAAACGGGTAGAGAACCGTTTCATCAGTTCTACGCAGTAGTATTTCATTACGATAACGGTGTCTCTGACCTGTGTTTGTGAGTTCGACTATACTTTTATTTTGGATAGTGAATACCGGATTCAATACATATTGACATATCAGGATTGATACAACTATTTAGGGGGTTGTGCCGAACATTCACAGTATGCCCGAAGAAAAACGTACATGGTGTAACTCCTGCGGTGAAGAGTTCTACATTCCAATGGATAGTGACGTCGAATACTGCGTATCCTGTGAAACCGACGGTGATTTCGACCGTCTTGATAAAACCGGTGATGACGGATACGGATTTTACGATGAGTATGGTGAATACGGTGAAGACGATTACGGAAACGATTACGATGAGTATGGTGACGGGTATAACGACGGCTACGGAACGTATGAAGACGAATGGGACGATGATGAGTATGAAGACGAATGGGGAGATGACGAGTATAACGACGGCTACGGAACGTATGAAGACGAATGGGACGATAATGACCACGGCGGTGAGAGTTGGGAAGACAATTCTGCCGGCGCTCACAGCGAAGGACGAAAAGAGCCTAACCCTGATGACTTTCATGGGGGTGGCGGCCATTACCCGGATCAAGAAGGGGGCGGTCGAGATAGCAACCCACCACCGCAAAACCAGTATGATAGTGGTGACTTTGACAGCGGCAGTCAGTCGAAAGGACTTTTCGGAATGTTGAAAAGTATTTTCAAGTAGTCGGCTACGTGATGAGTTTTCTTCTTGTTTTCAACGTGTTGAGTGCCAGTTGAAAGCGTGTGCAGATATCAAGCCCCGGGCAGTAACACGTCTACACGTGTGAAAGCTAAACGGGGTTAGTCAATCACTCGGAGTCCCTGCCCACTCACTCGAATCTCCATTCCGAACAAGCGTCCCAAGACTCGTTCAAGTTCTCCGGCATCGTATCGTCGAGCCATTGCGTTTCGACACTCTGCTGACCGACCACTACTGTGTTCGTGCAACGGTTGGTCTAACGTGTACGTGACGATATCCGCAGGCGCACCCTCAACCTCATCAACACCGTTCACAGTGAAGTACTGCTCTCCGTCTTCCGTCTGACGGACGTACAGATCACCTTCACTTAACGGAGGAAGTCCAACAGCCGGTTCCGGTGACTCTGACGTCTCACTTTCAGACTGTGTAACCGATTGCATCATTGTACTCGGATCATCACACCCCCATAACTTAAAACTTATGTCTTATATCTGAATAGACAACTGGAACAGACTGTCTCTGTTCACCCACCAAACAAGCACAAGTATTAAGTTACATTCTTTCTAAATATGATATGAGAAGTGATGGTTACGAGTTCCAATATCACGATTGTCGTAGACTTTGACGGCGTGACTGCGGAACTCCCAAAACTCCGCCGTAACGATGAAGAGGAGCTGTTAAACAGTTCTCACGTCCCGGGAAGTTACGACACCCTCCCGGAATTCTTCCAGAACATTCCGTCAGAATTTGACCCGCAGAAAGTTGTCAACGCCGGATATCAGGATGTAGTGAAACGGGTTCTCCTCCGACCGGATCCAATCCCCGGCGTGAAAAACGCATTAACCCGTCTCCAAGACGCCGGGTATGAGGTAATCATCGCTACGAACCGCCCACAGTCACTACACGCGTACACACAGATGTGGCTTAAGGACAATTCGATCCCTCACGACGCCCTCAAATGTGTTGGCGAGAACTGTCGGAAAGGCACGCTTGACGGCGTCGACGTTGTAGTTGATGACTCACCACACAACGCTTTTGCAGCCGCAGAACACGGTGAGTTCGGCGTCTTGTTCCGACGTGAGTGGACTGACGCCGCCTCGGTCGAGAACTGCCCTGATGTGTTCGTTGCGGATGAATGGGAGGAAGTCATTACGACGGTAGAAAGACAGGCAGATATCAACCACCGTCCCGGGAGTGCAATCATTGCCCAGTAACTGACTTTTCACCGCGTTCAGCGCATCAACTCTACGAATAACTTTCTTACACCAAATAGTATGGCTCAGTTAGCCGTAGTGGCCCTCTCCAAACCCGCAACACCCCTCGACTGGCTGCACCCACCCCGACGCCTTCTTGCGAAAAGGCATTTAGTATGGTTCAAAGCATAATCTTTATATTACCATAGTGAGATTGAGTAGATACGGGACAACCGATGAACACAGACGAAATCACGGACGAAATTGACGACAGCCTTTCACCATACGTGGGTGAAACACTACGGTTCCTTTTAACGGACGACTTCGGAATTGGCGAAGCACAGTGCCTATTTGAACGACTTACAAAATGCACCCGCGTGGGGTCACACGAACGTGGGAAAATCAAAGAAGCGGTGAAAGAACTCCGAAAAACAGGAATTGTCTACTCGAAAGGCGGCGGTGACAGAAAAGTAGTGCAAATCAATTCACAAAAAGTACAAGAGGCAAAACAAGTCTGTAACCGTACACACCCCGAACGAACACGCGGCCAAAGTTTTGATAATACCGACCTTTCAGACGCCCCCGAACAAAAGGCAGTTGCTGTATCACTTCCCTACAGCCACAAAGGAAAAGCGTGGGACGTATTACAGGACGCAACCGTTGAATTTGAAGAAAAACACGGTGCTACCGTTGATTTTGCACCGGCTGACGAACTCGGATTCATTATAATGGGTATTGAAAACACAGTTAACACCACACTTGCTGAATTGACGGAACGAACCAGCGGTGACGTGACAGTACAAGCGGAGAAAACAGGAACTGAACTGAAAGCCATCGCGTGAAAACTTAAACAACTCTCAAAGGCGTATAGCGGTGTGTGTGAACGGCGTTCTATTCTGTGTGTAATTCATCGTTAGACTCGAAAAGACGGCGTGCAGAGAGCGTATGGACGTGTAAACGGTATGTGGTGATGAATGGCGTCTCATAGTACTGTTCTGTCTGTTTTGTCTTACTCGATCACCGTGTTACCACTCTAAAATAGAAGCAAAACACAAGTATTAAGTATACAGGGGTGTATAGTTGTATGTAGAGATGGCAACCGCAACCACCCTCGGACTCGGCGCAACCGCAACGCTAGACAAACGAACACAGAAGGCACAGAACGAAGGGATTCACGTCACGGACGCCTCCCTTGAATTCGACGCCTTCGGGAATTTCAGCCACATCGCAGTACAGATTGTGAACGAGGACGGCTCCGGTGACGGCCCGACCGCACACACCGTTATGGTGTCCGCAAACGGCTACCGAGTCACGGGATGTACGTGCCCGGATATGGCGTACCACTCGCCAGAAGGTGGTTGTAAGCATATGCGCTATGTTGAGGCCCTCATCGCCGTTTCGTTCCGCATTATGGACGCTGACAGTGACGCTTCGATGGCCGAACGGTACGCTGGCCTTCGGGAACTCGTCTCACAGGTCACGGACTCCTCTAACCCGTCTGTGGTCGCGGAAATGGCCGATATTTCCGACCGAGTTGTCAAATCCGTTGAGATTGTCGGGGATGTTGATGAACGGGAACTCGAAGCCCTTACCACCGCCCTGAAACGCTCGCGGGACGCCAACTAAGGCCGGTTAACGGCACAATTCTGACGGTTTCTTTTCTCGGCATCGTTCTCACAGATCATTTTCTCGACGCTGATAATATAGGCCACTACGGGATGTGTGTGTATAGTTTAACCCCGTGATAAGTACCCGGGACGTCGAGGAACTGATATGGCAAACCAGATACCCAAGTATTAAGTAGGTATAAACAAAAGGTGGGTATAACGACGATGACGGAACCATACTTCCACGGGACAACCGAAACAGGAGCAGACAATATTCGTTCAAACGGGATCCAAGAATCACAACTCCAATCCCGTGACCGTGGATTTTTCGGTGAAGGACTGTACGTGACAACACAGTACGAAATCGCACAACGCCACGCCACAACGGTCGCAAACAAATGGGATGATTCCCCGGCAATACTTCAGGTCACACCAGACAACCCGGAAGTATTCCACGCCGGCGACGCGTTGCCAGATAATGGAAGTTTGAAGCCTGTTGGAAACCCTGACTGGCTTGATGACTTTGTAAACTGGTATGTCGGGAAAGTTGAGGACGCAGCCGTATGGGAGCGTATCCCCGGTACGGAACGCAAAGATGTGGTTCCACGAGCCCGGCAAGAAGTCACCCCCGGAACAGACTCGTTTGACCGTGAGAACTGGTACTGTGAAGTCACAGCGTATGCCTTTGAGAACGGGTATGATGTCGTGTTTTGGTCGGACTCTGAGATCATCATTAACCCGGACGCAAACCCTACCTTTGAGTGATAATTCGGGACAGCTGCATAGACTAACCACAAGTATTAATTGGATTGTTTGAGTTGTATGTAATAATGAGTGAGACACTACAGCCAACCGTCGACGGTGACACGATCGAGTACCAGACAAGTATTGTTGAGACAATCAGATATCTGGCCGCCCGGACAAACGAGTACGACTGTGCTATGCCGGCGGAAGCGATCAAAGAGGAAATGAGAAACCACCCGGAACTAGAGTTCACAGACAATACGTTCGATACGCTGGTCGAGGAAGGCAAAGAACGCGGTGTCTTGTGGACGGTTGAAAACGAATACTTGACGTGCAGTATGGAACCTGACCAACACTAACCACCGTCTTGTTTCCTGACGGCGTGTATACAACTTTGACCCCTATGAGACGTCTGTATCTGTATAGGTAGGCAATTAGTATGGATTCAATACCCAAGTATTAAGTACCCCGGAGTGCAATTGTAGGATGTAATGAGTTCAGAAACGGTTACTCGAACTTTGGACGAGTTCGGAATCAACGGCGAAACGGACACAGAACCCACCGCAGACAAGACGTACACTGCGATGAACGTTCGTGAGTGGTCGCAAGACAGAGAAGTTGGAACGGCCCGAAGTGACTGGCTGGCCAGCCTCATCAAACAGTTCTCAGAAAGTGTCGAAGTGTACCACACGAAAATGGTGCCCTATCGCTATGAGCCTCACCACGCACAGCAAGACAAGAAGATCAACGACCACTCGGAGAAAACGGGTGAACCCGGAATCCCCATTCAGTGTGCGAAAATGTCCCGTATGTTGGACTCCGAACACTACGATGATATCGCCAGTATCGAGTACAAGTGTCGGGTAACGCTTGGACTGAACGATGATGGCCACCAAGTCATTACTGTTGACGGTGCCACTCGGCGGTATGAGGTTCACATCACGAACCCTGACCGCGTTCGATGGGTCGCCTGAACTGACCTGAAACCGTTTTCTGTATCTGACTGACGGTTCTTTTCGTTTTCTCGACATCCCGGGACACAACATATGATATTTCCACACTAATATATCTACAATTATAGCATAGTGCCCTCTGGAAACTCTGTTTGTACCCATCCAATCCAAAACCCAAGTATTAAGTATGTATATGATAGAGTACTAAACACGATGAAGCACCTTGAAGTGTTCAAAGGCCGTGTCAGCAGCCACCGGATGGGCGTATACGAGGCAGAGTTCGACGGTGCGGTTCCGTTCTCAACTCAAGCCCTCTGTAACCAATTCAACCGAATTGGACTCTACACACGGCAACTCAGTGGCGATATGACGGTTCACGAAGCCCACGCCGTATTCGTCGATGTGTTTGGTGAAGGTATCAGCCCTGACGAACTCACAGAAGCCGCTGAAAGGTACGCTAAAAAAGAGAACCCGTCCTCAAACGACCTTGCGGCGTGTCTGACCGACGCATACGCCCGTGATTACGCGAAGAACGCTTCGCTGTCCCGGCAGATGTACGACGCCACTAAGTGGTACGGGATTCTCGGACTCGATGCCCTTGGTCGCGTACTGGTTGACGTGATAGGGGCGGGAATCATCAAGTACGGGTCGAAAGTGCGAAAGAAAATCAACGCCGCCACGGAGTCGGTGAAAGACTACCTGAAAAACTCACACGAAAAGGCTCGGAGTTGGCGGGGATTGTTCGACCGACCACGCCCGTTCAACGAACGAGAACGGTAAGATAGTCACAAACTGACACACTCGGACAAATTCTAAACCAATACCATACATATAGTAGAGTGAAGAAAAATGTCATTTTTGGAGACGCTACGTACAACCAGAAAGAACGTTACAGTGGTTGATATTGTAGCGTTCAGTACCTTAGTAGTAATCAGCGGCACGTCAGTGTTTATGGGGGAGACTGATGTTGCGGTATTAACAGGTGGACTTGCGCTGTTTATTCTGTTTGCTGTTGTCGGTAAAGGAATAATTTGCCCGGAAGAGTTCGACGGGTTTAGCCCATAATAATCGTTCAGTTTTGCGGATATCTGTACTTAGTACTTGTTTGTCGAGATCGAGAGTAACAAAGGCCACTATGCGCTTGTTGCGTCTCATATAAACCGTATGTTTCTCCAGAGAACATTTGCCACTTGACCAGTGGATTAGATAAATACAATACCTAAGTATTAAGTAGGTATCTAACGTTGGTACGAGTACGTATGGCAGTTGGAACGCCGAACACTCAGACAAAAGGGCCTGCTCCTCAAATCCGAGGATCCCAGACCCACGGTGTCGAGGCGGTTGAATTCGACACCCACCGAAGCGCACCGATCAAAGTATTCACCGATGTCAGTAAACGCAAACAGAAAATTGGCGTCGGGATCGTCATCAAGAACCACAACGGCAAAATCCTGCACCGCAAATGGTGTCTGCTGGGAAACAACCACGACGTGAACACCGCGGAAGCCCTTGCGTTGAAAGCGGCGATGGAATACGTCGACGCCGAACACGTCAAGTTCTATACCGACTGTGAAGAAGTCGCCACGGTTCTCCGATCTAGTGTTTACCTCCCTGTCGAAAAGTACGACTACTTCACGATTCAGTGTATCGACCGTGATGATAACTTCGCTGCACACCTACTCGCACGTAAGGCAAACCCTCACGTCACCGTCTAAAATACCCGTATACCCCCCTGTTTTGTTCCTTGAATACGACTCTCATTATCTCTTTCAGTTTAGTGGAAACACCCCTCCCTGTCCTGATACCCAAGTATTAAGTAGGTACAACGGTATAGTATGAAGTAGAGATGACGGACGAAACCCAAATCCGCGTTGAAGTGTTCCAGCCCCGTGATAACCCAGTAAAACGCACGCCAGCGGAAACGCTTGAAGAGATGGACTTTGCCGAGTTCGGTGAAGAGTTCCACCTTGTGGGGACGGACACCATCCCGGCAGACACGGAAGACCCGAAAGGACGTGTCTTTGAACGATGGAACAACGCGCCACAGACTGAACGGTCGGAAGCGTTCCGAAAGGCAAACGACGCCGAACGTGCGGTCAGCCTTTCTGTCGGCCACATCGTCCGAATTGAAGGGACGGCGTACCTTGTGGAGAGTATCGGGTGGAGTGAGTTAGAGAACCTCTCGTACTGACGACATACGCGTAGAGGTGTAGTTTCACAACTGTTCTATAACAACTGATTGGAGATCTACACTCTCCGTATATTCTCGTCCAACGTGGTCGAGGATATCCTCACTCAACAGTTCCACGAGTTCATCAGTTTCACCGTCACCCATTCCAGCCGCTACAGCAACCTCAACAGTTGACTTTTCCAACTCTGCTTCAAGATCAACCGTTGACCTCTCTCTGAGGAGTGTTTCAGCTGTTGCAAACGACCGGATCGCCGCTGGTGCTCTTTTTCCTGCAGGCGTCCCTGCTAAAACAGTGAACGCCTTTCCAACGAGCACTTCTGATGCAAGAATATCTATATCTCCACTGTGCTGTTCAATCATTTCTTCATCACCACCAGTGTACGTCCACGGGTTGTCACGGATGAGACGTCTGTTCTCATAGAGGCCCGCATAGTAGAGGTGGGTTGAGGCTGCCCGGGTAGTGACATCCTCGACATCAGTTTCAGCGGCGACTGCCTTCGTGATCTGTGCAGGCATACTATTCGTTGCGTCAACAATCTCGACACACCGTTCACGGAACTCTGCCGGCTCAATTTGGGCTACAAGTTTGAGAGCTGTTGTTCTGATATCGTCAGGCAGTTCCGCCGTCATTATCCTGTATATACGGTGTGAGTACGGTAAGGACTTGTTGTTGACTGTGAAAATCTATCTTGTTGATACCGGATCAAAGAGGTTAAAGCACAAGTTTTAAGTGGGTACCTGCGTATAGTATGAAGTAGGACAATGACTGAGAATACTACTACCGGACGCGGCTCGGCGGAAGAACTGCTGTGGCAGAACCGTGAAGGAATCGAAGACGTCCTCGGTGAAGACCTCCCGTTCTTCAACGAGAACAAAGAAGGACAGTACGAAGCCAAATACGGCGAAGCCGGCGGCGACAAGTACAACCGAATCAGCATCTGAACGTTGCTAAACGGTGAGAACAGTCGTTGAATACTTTTTCTAAATTATATCCACGTTTTACCGAGACGCATCACTATTACAGATATCCACACCCAGTTAACACCAGTAGACGTGTTAGTATCTGGAAGAAAAATCAGTCAAACAGTCACATCCAACGCCTTACACGAAAAACGAACGTTCAGGTCGGAACAGTTCCAGCCGCCGGGCGGTGTTCAGACGGGTTGAACTCGAACTCCGGGATGTTTTCACGGGCGTACCGAAGAGCGGCTAACCACGATCCAAACTCACGCTGGTACGTCGTAGACGAATACATCCCGTGAGTATCCATCTCTTCCTCACGCGGGGCACGGCCAAGTTCCGTGTAGAGTTCCCGAAGAGCAGAGACAAGACGGTTACGTGGGATGTCGTACTCGTTAACCGTCAGGCCGGCAATCGCTTTTGCCTGATTCCACTTACCGAAACGATCAATGACCGTATCGATCGCGTGGTTCCCGTGCTCGCGGTAGTTGTTCATCGAAATGTTGTCCTTGTCGAGTTCTTCTGAGACTCGACGCATATCGTCGAGTAGCTGTTTGTTGGAGATTCGCTGGCTCATTGTTGCTTCATTTCTACCTAATGACTGCAACCATTATAATACTTATGCTTTAATTCTCAGAAGGCTGGTTTGGAGAGACAAAAAACACCGAAAACCCCCGATTATAGCACCAAAAAGTACACGGAGGCACCGATCAACGCTAACACCAACCCATAGACAACAACACTAGTAATGAACGATACAATTTTGAACGGCAGCATAACCAATTGGAACGGCAACTTCACCAAGCTCCAAATCAACCCAAGTAGGCGCTTCAACATACACGCGTCTACACGTCGAGATGGAATGAACCTGTTGTAAGACAGGGGGCGGGTACGTTCAGGGCTGCAATACTGAATGATATACTGACAACCCAACTAATACAACCATATGAGTGCCCGGGAAAAGATCAAAACTGTGGACACACAGAAGAATTCTCTTGACGAGTTCACGGAACGAATGGAAGAGGTACGAGTCGCTACTGAAGGGGACGGTGTTGTTGAAGCACAAATAACGGATCTGATCCCTGACCTTGAGGAAGGAACGATCACAGTTGCATACCAACTTCCGAACGGAACAGTCGAAAGTGAGGAGATGCAGGAGCCTGATATCGATTCAGTTGAGTACAAATTTGTCAATCTCTGCAGGAGCGTTGGGGCAACCATTGATACAGCTGACGAACTCCTCATTGGGAGCACGATCACTGTTGAACGACTTGAAGACGGCGACTGGTTTATCCAAGACCCACGGTCAACGTTTGAACGAACTCGTGATCGGTTCAAAGTCGGACATATCACTAATCCATTGGCACATAGAACGGTTGACAAACCATACGATATTCCAGCAGGTATTGATGTATTATTAACAGCATCGCTCTTCCCATTCATCGTGATTAAGGGATTGTCAACGATGATGAATGGGTTTCAAGAGAAATCCGGTTTGGAATACAATAGTGTCGGTGTTTTGAGTGGCTTGTTGGGAACGATTTTGTGGATCATCACACCGGTGTTGGTCTACCTGCACTTCTTCGTTTGAAATAACACACTGTCTGGCTGTTTCCACCTCTTTTTAGGGATAGAAGTCTCCAGTCCTTCACCTTTTCACCATCGCCAAAAGAACTCAATATAATGCAACAAGAGTTGGAACTTGCGGAACAAGAGACGGGTAATGCCCCGGGAATTGCCCAACTCTCTGAGGACGACATAGAAGACCTGACAGCCGGCGTGACAGGTGAAAGTACGGTTCAAACAGATCATCTTGAAGAGTTTGGTGAACTCCTCGACGGTGTTCACCAAGATAGTACACGAAAGGAAGCGTGGGTTGTAACCATTATCCCTGAGACAGCCCCTGAAACAACGCGTCACGAACTACTCCCTGAGAATGTCAGGGAGAAAATTGGTGGTGATTGCGATGTCGCAGTTGAATTTCTCCTCCCTAGTGGTCAGACGTTTTGGAAAACGTACACACTTCCGTCCAAACACTGGGATGAGAGTGACTTTACAGCTCTACTTGACGTGACTGGGACGGCGCCATCTGAACCCGGGCAACTTCTTGGATCCCGGGTGGATCTGTCGGTCAAAGAATGGGCGTACCGTGATGATGAATGGCAGGTTGAACTGTCCCGCGGTAGGGGAGAGGATGATGAGGATATCAAGAACTCGGTTGATTATGATGAACTGGAATCGTTTGCTGACGTTGCCGGCGTCTTTTCGAGTATTGGTGTTCTTGGTGGATTCCTGACTATTGGACTCATCCTGATAGAATTCCATGAACCAAATGTGATTATCGCCGCTTTCAGCTGCTTGCTTGTGATTAATTTGACTATCATGGTTTGGTGGGGTCGTCTCAAACAAGAGTGAGAAAAGCAATACCCAAGTTTTATATGGGTAGGTACTAATCGTTGTAGTATGAACGCGAAACAGAACCCGACGCTTGACATTCGACTCGGCCTCAGCAAAGTCATCGTTCAGAAACGCGCACAACTGACTGGAACGACGCTTGACACTATCCGCAAATTCGTCGGCCTCTTGACGGTGCCAGAAGCCCACGCGAAAGGCTACGTCGCAGCGGCAGAAAACGCACGCAAACTGCTGTCAACTCCTATCGGCTACGACCTTGACGCGGCGTATGAGACGTTCATCCAGTACGCACAAGAGGCAGAAGAGGAGAGTAGCAAGTCTAAGCGGCAAAACAAAATCTACCACGAAGGCCGGTCGGAAGGCTGGAAACGAGCGGCTGAACTCGTAGACGAACACCGGTAAGACCACTCACGAGTCTTACTCAGTTTGTTCTTCTCTCATTGCTTTTCTGTGACGTTGAATACCGTCTTCAACTTCGTCAATCGCTTCAAACGCTTGGAGTTGTTCAATGAACGCTCGGTACTCTGAGGGTGCAAGTGGCGAGACGGGTCGGGGATACGCCATTACCGATATGTAATGTGGGTTCGGTAATTAAGTCTTGCACGTATCGCAGCCGAGTATGGCGATTCTCACCCCTTCTGTTTTTGATGAGTATCTCTCTCGACCGACTGTAGTTGCAGAAGTCAAAGGTATGAAAAACAACCGTAGTGGCCTTTAATAACCGTCACATCCTCGACAGACGCCCGGTTGAAAAAATATGGTTCAACCGCCGGACGTTCAATATTGCGCGGATATCTGACCGGGTTACTGTTCGGCGTCTTTGGCTTCGGTATGTGCCCGGACACGCGATCTGGCGACTGTCATCGCGGGCATACCACAGCCACGAAGGGCACTCTTCAAGTGTTCACGAGCACTTTCGATCAGTTCCTCTTCGGTGTAGTCATCCTTTGTTAAGCGAGCGAAAAGCGTCTCTACGTTACCGGGGCCGTCTTCCCAACCGAGTGACTGGGTGACTGGGTGGTTGCGGCCTAGGGCGGCGATAGACGCCTGTTTGAGACCGCTATTATTGAACTCGGAAAGCATCTGTTCGACATCATCGGCCTCAGGCGTCGAAAGGAACCGGGGACTACGTGCCTTGACAATAGCCCGGTAGAACGCCATTCTCGCGTATGCGTCTTTGACTTCCATATCGCTGAGGGCGTCGATATCAGCGTCACGTTCGAGCAGTCGGTTTGTAGCGGTGTCTGCGTCCATCATCGTTCTCAACTCATACTATACACGGGTATATATTTAAGTCTTTTGTATTATATCCGTACTAAATGCCTTCCTGAAACCAAAGTATTAAGTAGGTATCCGTCTATAGTATGAAATAGAACGATGGTCGCAAAAGAATCCACCGACAAAGCCCACAACCTTGGCCCAAACGCCGCAGAAAAACTCATCAAACAGGCCGGACTCGAAATCAGTGACGACACAGACAAGAGCGATTCCGACAGCTGGAAAGACTACTACTAATACGCACACAGTTTGCCTAACGATATGCCCCGCAACAATTCACCGTCTGACCGTGAAGTGATGGAAGTCATCGAACGATTCGACGTCACTCCGGAGAAAGCCCGTGAGATGATCCGTCGAAAACACCGCCGCTAACCGAGCTGTCGTACTGATTTTCAGGTAATGCAGTCGAGGTGATGAGTGTCTACAATATTGCTTTTAGTATGGATTCAAAACCCAAGAATTAAGTATCCATCTGTAAATAGTATGAAGTAGAACAATGGAAGTGACCGACCTCTTGGACGAAGACGATGTTTCCGGGTATCCAACAGCTGGGGACTTGGCCGAAGCACTCCTGAGCAATTTGACAGACGAATTGGAAGGCGATAAGGATGAGACGCTTGTGGAAGAGAACTGGCCGGGTGGTAACGACGTGACTGTTGGGGACGTATTGGAGCAGGTAGAGTTTCAGATCGATGGTCGGCCATCTGTACGGTTCAAGTCGGCATCGAACCCGAAAGGGCCTCTTCAGAGTGGGCTGGGCGGGGCACGTTTTGCTGAGACGGAAGAGATTGAGGTTCGGAAGGGAGAGACAGAGTACCGTGCCGTCTGTGGTGGTTGTGGCGGTGAAGGTCGGATAACGGTGACACACGGCTGGAACAACTTCTTCGAGTGTCCCAACTGTGAGACGGTTTCACGGAAGGGTGGGTAAGAAAGGAATCCGGTTGTACTGATTGTTAGTTGAATAATTGTGTGCGGATATCTTTCTCAGTTCCAGTTGTAGTGAGGCCACTATGCGTTATATGCAGATGTATTTATTACGCAATTACGTTCCCGGGACGTCGAGGAAGTGAAAAGACGACGGTGAACCCCTCAAATATCAATCGGAGCGTCAACAGGAAAGAGGCCAGAGTCTTCGAGTTGGAGGAGAGCTTCTTCGATACGGTTTTCAAATTCTAACATACTAATCTTCCCGGTCGAATACGCGTCTTTAGCATTTTCAATCGTTTGTTCAGCATTATATAAAATCGGTTCTGGACGGGAATCCTGATCAGTATCTTCACGCATCACAACATTACTAGCACAGATAACATCTCCACCGATTGCCCGTGAGTATTCCCGTACCTGACCGTCTTCCGGGTAGAACCAACAGTCACCGTTAACACTTCGTTTGGGTTCTTCGATGATTAGTTTGACACCGTACTTTGTGTCACTCGTATGGAACCCAACAATACGCCCGGTAGCAACGTGTTTTCTCCATTCAAGAATGACGGTTTCACCAACTCGTGGAGTCCCAAGAATGGTTTCAGCGTCACGTAGTTCTGTGCCTTCGTCGGTGTATATTTCTCCCATCGTTATAGGTTCGATTTTGAGTTGATTTTTTCAGCGGCGGTGTCAGCCAGCGAGTGAACTTTGCGGTCATCGTACAGGTCGTCTTCGGTTTCTGACGGGCCGAAAAACGTTCGACTCTCAAACTGGCAACCGGGGCAAAGGTAGAAGCCTTTGAACCGAGTTGACTCGCGTTTGAGGCGTAGCACAAAGTCTGTATCACCGCATTCAGGGCAGTCTTTCTCCGTGTCACGAGTGTAGTAGTTCGTCATCATCGTCCTTACCCCTACCTTTTGTTGCTACCCACTTAATACTTTGGTATTGGTTTGAGGTGTACCTATCGGATAAAACCAACCAGTTACAGCGGCACTCCGGGGTGTTAATCCCGGAAAACCAGCCCCGTTAGGCTTCGTACCGAACTTTGTACTCGTCAACAGACGCGATGACGGCTCCACCGGCTTCCGGTTTTTCAATCGTTTCACGGGGGAGTTCCACGTCATCAATCGGGTTGGGGCCGTCACCACGGTATGAGTCAAGCCACGACGACTCAACCGCCATAATCGCTTCCCACACAGGCGTCTCTTCTTCGTAGTCCCATACATCACCGTCAATTGAGACTCGTTCTCCGTCTGGCGTCTCCACCCAGACAGGCTCCATACGAACCGTGACTTCGTGCCCGCACGGTTCCCCGGTGAAGTGTTCCAACGATCCTTTGACTTCACCGCTTGCGATGACGGGGGCGTGCCGGCACGTGTACGGCATAATAGCCGCTCCGTCTTCGAGTACTGGGCCGGAGTGATCTGGTTCGTATTCGTGTGTATGTCGCCGGCGTGAGGTGCTTCGGTATGCCATCGTTCTATTTCATACTATAGACAGGCACCTACTTAATACTTGTGTATTAGGAGAGATGTGCAGATATCACCATTCACACAAACCCGTCGAGAAACAAGAAAACCGCTCAAACACCGTGAAGCGTCAGTTAACGAGTTCCAACGTCACGAACCCGTAATCGTTCAACACTTCAAGCGGAACCTCATTAGGGCCGACTTCCGCCGCGAAAATCGTCTCCACGACTTCACCAGCACCGTCACCGCCGGGAACAACGAGTTCCACGTCAAGTTCCTCCGTTTCCCGTGTGACGTACACGTCTTCGGAGTCACCCTTCGGCGTGACGTAGCCACCGTAAGCCGCCACAGGGTCGTTAGGTCGTTCCTCACACACGACAACACCAAGGTCATCATCTGTTGCGACGTACAGGTCTGAACCGTGGTTGCGTACTAGCGATAGGTCGATATTGATTTTCTCCGAGTTCATCTTCCTACTCATACAATTACAACCCACTATTATAAAACTTGGGTATTTGTATCAGTACTCATCAAGACAGTTAGTGCTTCAAACGAAGCACAACGTCAGGTTCCTTCTCACCGATATGCGGCGTTTGGTTTCCTTTCGGAGCAGATCGATATCCCCACTCCCAACCAGCGTCAACAGCAGTTCGAATCGTTTGCCAACGGGTCGTATCATCAACCGATTCATCAATAAAAACCCGAATTGACTGACCAACAACAGCCAAACGCGTGACTGGCGTTCCGGTGAGTTTCTCACATATCTCTGTGGCAACACTCCGTGCGAAGCCGCACGTCGCAGATTCAACGTCCAGCTCTGGCGAGGTCTCGGTTAAATCAACTGAACTCTGTGTGTCGGATCCCATCTCAACTCAAACTATCATACCGGGGGTACTTAATATTTGGGTATAGTGGCTAATCTCACATTCATCTCACTCCCTCGACGTCCCGGGAAGACATCAATCCCACTCATAGACAACCGAATAAAGTACGTAGTGGCCTCTCTCCTCGACTACGAATACACAACAAAAACCACCGAAAAGACGGGTTACAGTTGCGTAACAACCGCGTTCCGTGTTTCGTCAACACTCCCCGAATTATCAACCGTGATGTGTGGACGGGTAATCTCCTCAAAATTCTCTTTGATAGTTTCATACACGTCCACATCAGCATCACTCACACCGTTGCGTTCCTGAATACGTTTCCGCACAACACCGTCATCACACGTCACACGGACGATCTGAAGGGACACGTCAAGGTCATCCGCAATTTCTTCAGCGGCATCACGCCCCATCTCAAGGTTGAACGTCGCGTCAAGCACCGCAGAACGCCCGTTAGACAGCGTTTCACGTGCCAGTTCGTACATCGTACTGTACGTGTTTGCGCTTTCCTCACGGTCGTACTGTGGCGACTCACGGCCCATCTCTGGCACAACCGTCTCTTTACGAATCCGGTCGGCTTCATAGTGGGCGGCGTCTCTCTCATCGCAGATTACGGTAGCCACGAACCCCTTACCGACACCGGGTTCACCGGCCATTACGTACAGCGTTGGTGAGCTCATCTGTGTTCACTCCTATCTTTTACACTTACCCTTATAATACTTGTGCATTAGAATAAACTAACAGTATCAGTCGTAACTCACGGATATAATGAATGAAGTATGAATGGAATACCGCGCCGAGGGGTGCCGTATTTCCTGTGGTATCCTTGTAGGCCCTCTAATGACCATAAGGCATTCCACCGTGTTACAACGGAACCGACTTGTTACATCGTTCCGTCAGGCCCGTGTCGGGTCTACGGCGGGTTTTCGCCCCAAATATTGGTGACGACTTACCAACCATTTACGGATGTTTCCATCCTCGCGGCAACACACAGTAGGAAAGGTGGATACAAAAACCTAACAGTTGCAGCCTGATATCTGGTAGAAAACCTCACACCGCATTCAGTTCAACGTCATCCGAATCCGGTCAATCAATCCCGCCTCAAAACTGAACGCGGCGAGATCGGCACCCGGAATGTCACGGTGGTACCGTGTCAGATTCACCGTAGCCTCATCCGGGCAACGGGCTTCGAGTTCGTTGAGTGCGGCGAGCAGAGCGGCTGAGTCAGCGTTCATCCACATCACGCCTTCTAGTATGTCATCGTATTTTTCGGAGTCGATATCTCCCTCTTCACGTGCCGCCTCAACTGCTGCTTCGTAATCCGCCGTGTCAAGTTTTGGTGTCGAAAGCATCGTTCTACATTACACCCAATGATAGGACAACACTTAATACTTGGGTTTTAGTTCTACAACACCCTCATTAGAATGTCGAGAAAACGAAAAGAAACACGGAAACCGCCTTACATCAAGCGGGCACGGTGAGAATCCATCATCTCACCGAACTCCTCACCGGACACGTCAACACCCGGTTGAACGCCTTCCGCGTCCATAACCATCGCCCCGTCAACAAACTCAAACGCTTCACGGGCGTCAGCCAAACGACTGTCAACAGCCCCACGGTTAACGTCAGCGTGCAAGGATTCGGCGGCGTCAACAAACGCCTCAACGTCAGCCCCACGTTCACCGCCAAGATGGTCAAAGACGCTAACGGCTTCGAGTGAGTCTAACCTGTGAAAGACGGCCATATTACTAACACCTTCACGGGCGGCTAGCAACGTAGCACGTTCCTGATTTTGAACGTCTTGCTGGTCAGCAAACGCACGGGCGTCATCACCGAGAACCGCCCCAAGAACGGCCAGAACAGCGTCTAAGCGGCGTTCCGCCGGCGCGTTATTACGGGCGTCGGTAACGGCTTGTGCAACCGCATCAACCGAGTGACCGGCAACAACCGGAAAGGTATCTTCAAGCGCGTTAACCGAATCAAGCACTTGAAAGAACCTTCCGGGGTTGTCGGCTTGATGAACGACCTTGCGGAACTCCTTGGTGACACGTTCGACCGGAAGGTGAGCAAGTTGCCCGTTTTCAGCAACGTCACGGGCTAAATCTTCAGTTTCCGGCGCAACGTCCGCGTGCAGACGGGGAGCGAAGCGGGCGAGTCTGACAACACGGAGCGGATCCTCACGGAACGCCTCGCTAACGTGTCTGACAACGCCGTTTTCGAGGTCTTCAAGGCCGTTGTGTGGGTCGAATAGGTCGCCCGTGCGGGCGTTGAAGGCCAACGCATTAACGCGAAGGTCACGACGCTCTAAATCAACACGGACAGCCTCGTTAACCGGCGTTCCGGCGGGAACAACGCTCATATTGAACCCTTTGTGACCGACCCCGCTGTTTTCTTCCGTGCGGGGAAGGGCCACTTCACGCCCGTGACTGTCGTCAAACACTGGGATGGTACTTTCCGGGTCGATCATCGTCATACGGTCGGAAAGGACTTCAACAGGGTTCTCAACTTCACCCGGACGGGGAACCGCCATCAGGTCGAAGTCTTCTGGGTCAACGCCACGGGCGGCGTCTCTAACGGCACCGCCAACAACGAAAACGGCGAAACCGTCGAATTCGTCGCCAACAGGCACGTCAAGACGGGATTCAAATTCATTCATCGTATGTCACCTCTGTTCTTACTACTATCTTTTGTGCCTACATACTTAATACTTGTGTATTGAATCCATCCCCGGTTAACAAAGGCCACTATGTAATGATTACATTATAGTTAAACGTGAAAATATTTTGAGTGAGTATGGTACTCCACGCCGTCGGAACAAGGATGCAAAACTAACCGGCACAGTCTTCGGCTGCTGTTCACCGTTTGAAAAAAGGTGAGTATGAATTTTATCACTCATTAGCATCAACTGAGAATACGTGATGACAGGGAATTCAACAGAGGAGCCACATCTTGACGGGGAACCACCAGCGAAACCACAACCACGTGAGGGACATCCAACAGTTGAGGATCCACGTGTTCAAACAGTCGTTGATGCGACGCGTGAAGGGATTTCGAGAGGTGTTGAGGAAGGTCTCAAACAAGCAGACACGAATATGGTTGCCCGGGGAGGTGGAGCCAGCAATCGGGTTGATATCCAAGTGAATCCTGAGTTCCACTTCGATATGAGTGAAAACCATGAACACGTCGAGATTGACGGCGACGTCATCGTTTCAACTGATGAAGAAGAGGACGCCAGTAGTATCGTTGAAAGTCTGAAAGCGTCGTCAGTCGAGATTGATCACGTACACGCCCTGTATGTGCGAAGCGGTAGTGTGGTTTCACCACCGGCGTTTTACTCCATAGGAGTAAAACCAAAGTATTAAGTACATAGTGTGCATTGGTGTAGGTATGAGTTCGACAGACCTCGCAGCCGAGATCGCACAGGAAGAAACCGAAGACGCCATCGAAACCGTCGAGAACGCCGCAGACAAACTGGTTAACGCTGTTCTCCAGCTACAGGAGGCAGACCTTGACCACGCCGAGAACGCTGAACTCGCGGACGCTATGGCGGCAGTACGTGACGCCGAAAATTCCGCTGAAGAGGCACGCAAAGACGTACTCGGTCAGGAAGTCCAAGACCGTGTTGGCACGGGTGGAAGCGTTGAGAGTGATTCGGTTTCTGTGACGGTCGTTGAGGGTCACAACAAGTACCTTCCCGACGATGACGCGGCGATTGAGGCCCTTGAAGCGGCGGGGATTGACCCAAGCACCGTAATGGATGTCAACGCCAGTTCCGTCGCAAAAGAGGCCGAGAACGCCGGACTTGACGTGGACGGCATCGTGGGACGCGCGACGTATACGTATCCACGTATCCGACAGATTGACTGAACAATCTGACCCGTACTGTCGGGTTTCTCTCCTCGAAGGAAGATAGAAACGACAAACTCTTTCCATAAGTATTAAGTAGATACCCTGCATTAGTATGGGTATGGAAGCCACTCAGGACACCGACGACTTTCTGGCACATACTGACTTTCAGGCATTAGTCGAAGACCTACCCGTCAGAATAAACGTGTTCGGTGATGATAATACGGTTCAAATCAACGATTTCAAATCCCTCAAACAGGGTGAAGGACACGCAACCGAAGCGATGAATCGGATATGTGACCGAGCGGCTAAAGACAATTACGACTGTGTGGTGGTGAATATGGGACGACTAGCAGGACGTATTGATCCCGTTGGATGGTTGGAGCATCTCGGATTCACTATCCACGAAAAAGACACAGACCACGTGACTGCGTGGAAAGATTTGGACTCGTAGAACTCTTTTCACT
>LKMJ01000479.1_pt1 | contig 30370 bp, 31 predicted proteins | sample 643391 | NCBI WGS metagenome assembly LKMJ01 (sample SAMN04112250, study PRJNA286221) | soda lake metagenome | biome: soda lake; feature: Kulunda Steppe; material: water; isolation source: sample PL-Br10 brine of Picturesque Lake | place: Russia: Kulunda steppe | collected 2010-07 | reverse complement strand
CTCCCCTACCCCCCCTAACCACTACCCTCAAAAATGACCCCTAAATGCGGACGCATTGACGTTAAATACGCGAATTGTTCGTATCATACGCGCATTGGTCTGGGCAAATGGACGCATGACCCAACCCAGCTTCTTTCTTATACATCCTGAACAGAATGAGCATGAAGCTTCACAGCAAGCTTGGCGGCTTTCTGAGGCTCTAAATTACGAGGGCTGTAGATGGTACCTCCCACTCCCACCCAGAAGGATAGTGTGGAGGCTGACACTGGCCGCAGCTCGGCGAAGGTGTTGACGGAGCACGCTGTGCTGGCGGTGAGCGGCTTCAAGCTGGCTCCTAGGCTGGGTATCACAGTACTTGACCTCCACAAGATGGATGTGCCGCTGCTTGGGTGGGGGTTGACTGGGGTTCCGGACTCTGGACGAAGGCTGGCAGGCTGGTGCTGGTGCTGAGAGCCCCCTATCCCCTCCGCACCCTGTCCTACTTCTTAATGCATATCTAGGGTGGACATCTGGTTATGTTTTTGCTTTTTTAGTAGGCATTTCAGTTACTAGTATAGCATCTGGGCGGCTAGCACAAAGTCTGCTTAGAGGGAAACCGGCGAGGGAAGAGCCATTCTGGGACGGTTCTGTTGGTAGATCCTCTGGGGATTTGTAGGTAAATGAATACTATTCATAGTTTGTCACACCCTTTCTGGTGGGGGTGGACGTTATGTACGTTTACCCCCACCAACACTTCAGACCGATTTTTCTCCTCTTCCTTGATTGACGAACGGGGTCACACCCTAACACAGTGTTTCACTGTGAAGTGACTGCCTGTTTAGTTTTCTTTTCCACACCCGCTTTTGTTTACCGGTATGTTTTGCAAGCACAAAGTAAGCCTACATGCTGTCACGCCAAATTAGTGCAGCGCACCAGAGAGATCTGAAAAAACCCGGATTTGTGCTGAGAAGAAGAGATGAAAACTACATAGGGGGTGAGGTACCCCCAACATCAACATGCTGAATTTGCATGCACAGTTGGTTGTGGTAGTTGGATGTTTATTTCCAAGGCGCCTTAAGTTGAATAGGCAAGTGAGCGCAGCGAGCCCGAGCAAGCTGCTAAGGCGCCAAATGCGAGCTACACATCTAGCAACACACTTTTTTTTGGCTTGCTTTGCCTGTGTCACTTCGTCACTTTGAACCTCCAAAGTAGCTTGTCTCCATTCTACCTTGTAACACTTACTAGTCGAGGGGGCAGCTATGGAGTGGACAAATAGTGCGACCTTGTTAGCAGCTGCAGCCAGCAGGAAGCTCAGCCTAAGGGGAGGGAAAGGATGCAGCCAATGCCGGACACAGCAGGAGGAAGGTGGCTTCAGGAGCAGACGGGATATTCGCAAGCTTGTGTGTGCACCTGAGAGCTAGCCCTATCCGGTGGTGTGTATCAGGCGGATATGTAGAGGTGACCAGCTTTGTGGGGACCATCTATAAATGTCACATTGAGCAACCCTTCAGTAAGCTCGGCCTAGATCGGTGTAGATAAAGAAAACTTACACTTGACCTTGACACTTCAGTACGCGGGAAAATCATACAGGTAGAAGGAGAAAAAATGGAAGTCCATAATTCTTTTCAGAACCCTCCAGCCCCCTCTCCTTTGTTTGATGGTGATCTCTCCTCGCTGGTTCCCTATTCAGAGGAATGGCTGCACATCCCCAACCCAGCAGCACACCCACTAGAGGCAGCAGACTGGGTGTGCAGCTCTGACTTCACGCACAGCCTAAGGAAGCTGAAGGAGGCTCAGGCAGCAGGCCTTGCCAGCCAATGGAGTTGGAAAGCGTGCCTGCTGGAGCATGCCCTGAAATGCATGGAAACCCTGGAGCTCCTTTCCGACACTCATCCAATCAGGTCAAGTGTTTATCATGCTCAATCTCATGTGTTTTGTGAGTCTGGCATGCTTCATTCTGCACAATGTGCGCGTGCTGAGGAGGGATCCAGCTCCAAATGAAGATCAGGATTACCTGGCCAAGAAGGCTAGGTATGAGGAGAGAGTCGCTGAGAGTGCAGTTTGTGATGATGATGATGATGATGATGATGATGATGATGATGATGATGATGATGATGATGATGCACTTTGGATGGAAGGGAGTGTGCGTGATGCATTGATTGTGTACATTAACAGGGCAATTCCAATGAATCACGCTGACTTCAAGACCTGACTTATTCAGAAGCTACACACGCTGAACGAGCTAAGGACTCTTTCATGTGCCTTCCTGTGTATTAACATAACACATTTGGATCAGAAGCAGAGATCTCTGTGCTGCTCGCAGTTTTGTTTGGTTTTCTTGTCTTATCTTTATGTAATGAAGAGCATTCTCTGATACCTACGCTAATCCAGCCAACTTATAGGCGCTCCTCATTAACCAAATGCGTGGAAAGTAAAGCAATGAATTTGACAAGGTTCATAACTCTTGAGAAAAAGGTGAATTGGTATCAGTGGCAGTTATTGAAAAACTCAGCACTGAGATAACAAGAGCTGTGCTATACACTTTTTGTTTAACAGAAAATTGGCGTCAGAAATTTAAAAAGCAAGCAGGTGGTTTAGTAGTTTGAATTCACACATGTACACTCATGCCCACAGCTGCATTCACACAACTTCACAAACAAAAGAAAAGCAAAGACTGCCTGTCATTCCACCTCATTGCACAAAGGAAGTTGGCGTCAAAATTTAAAAAGCAAGCAGCTGGCTGAGTATATAAAATTCATGCATGTACACTCATGCCCACACTCATGCCCACAGCTGTACACATTGCAATTCGTGCTTGCAGGTGTTGCAGGGCGTGTTGCATGCGTGTTTACAGGGCTTGCGTTGAACATTGTGAGTTCTTGGACGTGTGCATCACGCCCGATGTGTGCATCAACATGTGCCTGCAGAGAGAACGGGGACACCGGCGTCCCTGGCTGCATGGGTGCTTGCATGATCTGCTGGGGTGGGATCTGTGGGAGAGTGTAGAAGGGAGGGGGGGCAGGGCCAGGTTGGCTTGCAGGGAGGGCGCTGGAAGGCTAGTTGGAAGGGTGCCGAACTCTGTGGGTGTGACGTCTGCTGGAGGCTCTCATGTGCTCTTGGGGAACGCAGGAATCGGGTTACCACTCCCCCCGCGCCATTGATAACCCGGGTTAATTATACAAAGGGGGGGCAAGGTTAATGAAAGTTGCTGGGTTAACTTCAATTTTCTAATTAACCCTGCGATCAATCCTCCTATTGTGAACGCGCCTGGATCAATTAATATTTTAAACGGCGTAATACTCGTTAACCTTAACCCTATCGTTGTAAGCGCGCCCATTGCATGCCCATTGTCTTATGTTAAACAATCAAATGAAATCATACATATATGTTAGCTAATTTTCCCACAAAATGAAGCTAGGTCTCTATGACTGAGACCATTTCAAATTCAAATTTTGCTCGCTGCAACTTTAAAAATGTCTGCGCATCGGAGATCTTCATTGCGCACAAGCCATGAGCCCGGCAGTCTTAAGGAAGCAGGGTGCGTTGCGTTGCTTCATTCTGCCCCCTCCTCCAAAGCTGAGCTTGCTCTGAAGAACGGTGTTCGCTGATTCCTAGGTCGATTATGAGGGCTCCCTGTGCAGGTCTTCGGATGAAGATGAGAGAGAAGAGGGGGAGCAAACAGGGGGAGACAGACCAGTGGGGAAACGCGCCAAGAAGGTGAGGCTGGGGCTGTTTTGGTTTGCTTCATGTTAAAAATGTTGAAGTTCCAGCTCAGGGCTGGTTCAGTCTCACTCCGCGCTGTGTGCGCTCTGTGTGCTCTGCGTCACCATGCAGCAGCTGTTGATCATCAAGCAAGGGTGGAGGGCAAGCCTCTCCCTGAAAGTGCCGATCATGTAGTTCCCCTCACTTTCAATCAAAATGTGTTTTGATTTATGACCACTATGTACCCTATGTCCTGTATATGTGACACATACAGGAGCCCAAAGCACCCCAGACACCCGAGACTCTTGCTCCCCTTGCTCCCGGATCTGCCATACCTACACACCTTCGGAGAAAGAAAGCTGCTGCTGGAGCCACTCCTGCTACGGGGGATATGGCTCTGATTGGCAAGTCCAGTGTGTTATGTTCTTTAGATGACAGAGAAAGAGTTGGGATGCTCAGCTGCTCAGTCTCCATTTCCAGCTTGACTGCAAAGGGACAGCACTGACGCTAGGCTGCCAATCATCACATGTTCCTGCATGTTCTTCACTTCTGCAGAGCTGCTTGTGAGATGCCCAGAGGATGCTGTTGTCATTGCTAAGGTATGAATTAGCAAGATCTGGACTGTGTTTGCTCCTGGCAGGGTTGTGCTCCTCCATTCGCCATCATCACTGATCAGTGGTCCATTGTAGGTCCTGCCGGCCTTTGTTGTGTAGCAGTCACCTTCGGTATGGTTCGCCTGTGTTATGTGGTCATGCAGGCGTGGGTCGCCCGCTACTTGCAAGACGAAACAACCGCAACTGCTGAGCTCCTCACCTTGCTAGTTCAGGTACAGTGCAAGGCATGTTTGGTGCGCCAGCCGGCGATCCAAGCCTTTGTTGCAGCAACCCAAAGGGGACTGTGCTAGTAAAAGGTTAAGTATTTTTCATGGTTTGACGCAATTTAGTGTGCTTTTTTGCAGGCAGCAGGCGTATCTCATGTCGTGAGCAAGGATGAAGTAGAAGAAGGGGACGCAGATGAGCTGGCTTCCAGGTTGCGTGCAATGGTCATGGAGGTGTGTATGTCTGTCTTTCTCTTGTTGCTCCATTCTGTGTGCCTCTCATGGTTTTCAGTAAGGTTGCTGAAAACCATAGAGAAACCAGTATATTTGGCATATTGGCAGGGAAATTGGCAAATTTACTGTGTGATCGTAACCCTACTTGGGCTCCCCAAAATCAGACCATGGCTGACTTTGATTAGGGGGAAAAGATCCTCTCTGCATGTGGTCCAATGCTGCAGGATGGTGGCTTTGAGCCTTTTTCAAACAAGCGCACGGCAAAGGGGATGAAAGCTGGCTTCCCTGCATTCTGGTGCGCGCCTGCTGCAGGCCGAGCTGGTTGTTCTCTACATTGGAAGAGTGCACAGTGCCAGCACGCTCATTTTTTGTTGCTTGGAAGTCCGTACAAGTAAATCCTTGAACAGATGCGAAAATCCTAATGCAACTAGCATTACACTGCCGGGGTGCTTGCATGCGCTTGTGTATGCAATTGTGCATGTGTGTGTATTTGTGCAGGGGTGCTCTGATTGAGGAGCTCCATGGTGTTGAGCGCCTGGTGTCACCTACCACCGGCAACACTGACAATTTTGCCCTGGAAAAAGTGAAGGACCTAGCAGTTGCACTAAGCTTGTAAGTGATTATGTTTGTACACCGAAATTTGACCTCATACTGGCCAATGCGCCTTGCTGTGCTAATGCGCCTTGCCCAGGGCTGGTGCTTCCGTGCATGGCAGGAATCATCCTGTAAGCATGCATGCATAATGCCGTGTGTTCACAATCAATTCGTTTAATAGATAATTTTGGAGGTGCCCCAGCTCAGGGGTGGCTGGGACCTCTGTAAGGAATGGGCCCCATCCCAGCGCCAACCCCCTTGCCAAGTTCCTGAGGCCCATAACTCCAGCCCAGAGAGCTACAGGCTGACCATGCACCACTGTGATGGAGAGGGAGGAGTATGAAACAAAATCATAAGTTATACATGGGGAAGGCCAAAACGAATCCCAACAAAAATCAAAATTTATCTCCTGGCCCTCAAACAAACTGAAACAAAATAAAGGATTGATAAACTTTGGAGTTTCTGATGAACTGATCGTGAACACACGGTACTTTTCTTGAGCATCGCCACCTCCTTCAATCATGCTTTGCATATTGATCCTTCATCCCAGGCAAGTTGTGCGACCCTTCCGTTTGGCTGCCACTCTGTGCGCCGCACAGCTGGTGAGCAGTGTGGTGGGGGTGCGCACACAGCTGCTGGATGCCCTGGCACAGGTCATTCAGCAGCGGGATGCGGAACAGAAGAAGGGCGCGAGAGCTAACAAGGTGCGTATACACATGTGCGTGCGCATGTCTGCATGTGCTAGATGCGCTAGACCCTAGCACCTTCTCACACTCCTGCAACTGTGTGGTTGATTGTTCCAAAAGCTCGTTTTTGTCATTGTATGCTGCTGCCTCATTCTATACCATCCAGTGGTATGTACATAAGGTGGTGGCTTTCGCTCTCTTATATGCAGGCAACTCTGGCATCCGTGCAGCGCCAGGTTGACAGCTATCATCGCCAGGTACCCAAAAGTACCTCGCAGGGCAAAGACTTTCCCATGGTTGATGCAAATCCATGTTTCTGTAGATGTAATGAGTTATGTCTCAAGGGGCTGATATCTTTGTGGCGTTTCGGCTTATATACCTCGCTATGAGCATCTTGATCTGAGGGTTGGGGCTTGCCTCCATACCTCACTATATTTCAGTCCTTATGCTTGTTCTGGCAGATTCTGCAATTGTCTGTTTTTATCTTGGCTTTGTGATTCATTTGGACATCTTGGTGAGTGTTGGCGCACAACTTCTGCAGGATGATTCCCTCAATGCTTGGGTGGATAGCCTTATTAAGTCTGTATTTGCTGTTCGATTCAGGTAAGAGGGCCTTTCTTCATTGTCAGAGCGTGAACCCTGCTGTCTTATCTCTTTTCCTGGAAGTAAGCAATGTACACAGCCATGACCAGTTTTTTGGCAGCCAAGTTGTCATTTCAATTTAACTATCAAGTGATGTACTTGTGCCTGTTCGCCAGAGCTTTGATGCGAGGCCGTAGGCAAAGCTATTGATGAAGTCTCCTTGCCTGCTTGGACTACTTGCTGCTGTTTCCGATGTGTTGCTTTCTTCCAGGGATGTGGCACCCTCTATAAGGGCTCTCGTCATATCATCCTTTGGACAATGGATAAGGGTTGGGCCAGCTACCTTCCTGTCAGACGCATACCTCAAGTACCTGGGTTGGGCACTCAGTGACAGGGTGCGTGCATTTGTTTATTCTTGGGTGCATGCGTGTGCAAGCAATCAGCCCTGCTGACCTTATTGCATCAGAGACTTATCCATAAGTTTGAGAGTGTACATGTATGCGCACGCGCATGTTCATAAAAGAGCGTAGTGCAAGCATGCAGACAAGTGGAACTATTTTGCACTTTCATTCTTTTTCCAAGTCTTTGTTCCACGCAGAACTGTTGTCTTTCATATGGTGGGTGCAGGACGCGTCAGTGAGGTCTGCTGCAATAACTGGTTTGAAGAACCTGTACAATTACCCCAGAAACGTGCATGGCATGCGTGATTTTACGGTGCGTTTAATTATTCATTTTCTGCTTTGAAAGTGATCTGAGGCACAACACTTGGTATTAATAGTCCACAACTTCGACTTGCCTATTTTGACACAAATGTGCCCTTAACATCACTCAACACAGACCGCATTGAATTTTGCCTCTGACCACAACGATAAATTGCCTGGAATGCATTGTGGCCGTGCATCCTGCAATACTGCGACATTCCCTTTATTGTTCCTTTATTGCAGGGGCGTTTCCTGGGTCGTATGATGGAGCTACCATATGACATTTCTGATGCTGTGGCTGCTGCTGGGGTAGGAACTGTTTTTACCTTGAGGAAATTATTTTTTGTATTTCTTTACCTTTGAGTTGCCCATGGCTTGACAGTTTGTAACTGCGCTTGCACTATGTTTGAAGCTTTTTACGTAGGCAAGGAAAGGGGCATGCATTTTTGTGGAGGAAAGTCTGGTGATATGCGTGTTCGCAGATGGAGCTTTTGGCAACTCTAGTTCAGCTTCAGGAAGTTGGCCATGCTCAGGTGCGCCAGTGGCTTGGCTGTGTGACTACTTTTCATTTGTATCTATGCTTGACTTGGGTTTCCTTGTCCCGGCAGGCACTCAATTGAGCAAATAATTACTTCACCCAACCTTTTCCAAGCAGCTTGAGATTGTGGAAGTAATGGCCCAATCCCTTGTTTCCTGTACAGATACAAGATTTGTATGGGCTCCTAGCTGATGAGTCGCCATTCATCCGGGAGGCAGCTGCGGTGCTGGCTGCCAAGATGCTGCAAGCAGAAGCAGAGGAGAGGGCAAAGGTGAGAGCAGGGGTAAGTAAGGCCATGCATTTCTTTGTCCAAGCCAATAGGTATTTAAGTATAAGGACTCACATTTTCCTGCTTAACATGAGGTCCTGAAACAATTTCATCAATTTTCCCACGAGTATTTGGTGTCCGCGAGGCCCCTCAAAACATAACGTTAAACGCAAACTCTCTCAATTTGGCACTCTCTACCAGCATCGTACCAGCCTCTACTTATGCATATCTGTGTCTTCTTCAGAGTGACCTCTTCTGACTCTGAAGACACATGCACCTACGATCCATAGGCTCAGCCCCTCTCCTGATCCCTTTCCTCCTCCCAGTGTTTGATTTGTATTAACCCATTTACTTCTCGAGTAGAAATATCAATTTTCTCCTTGAACAACCTGGAGACCACAGTCTAATCCTTGCCATTCTTTTTTCCCTGCAAGATGACGAGTTCGCGGGGAGTTCACAGGCACACTGATACATGCTAACCTTGCTCTGGGCTATGTTGCACACTCAGATGATTCTCCTTGCATTTGTAAGTGCTTTACAGCTCTGAAGAAGCCCTTGGGGAAGTAATTGAACACACACCAAGCACAGCTTGCTTCCCTTGTGTGCGTCTCTCCTTAGGGAGCAGCAGCACCCCAGGCACCAGGCAAAGGTGGCAAAGGTGGTGCCAATAGAGGAATCCAGTCAGCTGGACAACAGAACAGGGCTACACCTGCCACCGACATTGCTGTGCTCCTGGATGTCATGTCTTCAATGCAAAATGGTGGGTGTTTCTGCCTTGCCGAAGCTGGCACCTGCTATGGCAATGCTGAAAGAGCACGCACGATTTGGGGTGCTTAGACCAAGGGCAGCGCTTGAAGATCTGCCTTTTACAGTCCAAATTGGACTTCCTCCCTGCCTGTACGTCGTCAACCATCTGCGAACAAGTTACATTAAAACATGTGCCTGTATGTGCATGCAGGTGGCCGCACACAAGACGCTGAAAGTCCAGCAGCTACCCTCAGCCCACAAACTGTGGCCCTTCTTGTGGATTCCCTGTACGGCCAGTGAGTTGCGCACTCTGAAATACCATACTTCCCTGTATCATCGCCAGTGAATTTGCAATGAGTCACAGGATTGCTTGGCACTGTGATGTTGGGCTGGAGAGCTAGGCTGCATCAGTGATGCGTCTCACCTGACATTGTTGTGGGTGTCTTTGCAAGCACGTGCCAGCCTCACTTAGGTGCAATTGCTTTTGCGCTGCACAATGGGCGGTAATTGTGTCCCACCTCATGCGCAGCTTCCCAGCAGTCCGGGACGGCAGTGTCCTTGCAGGGGCGCTTGGGGATGAAGGCTTGTCCAGCAGCCCGGTGCACGCCGTGCACGCTGCCATGCTGCTGGCTGCCTCCTTGCAGCGTGCACAACAGGGCAGTGTGGGTGGTGCTGTCAGGGGAGCAGGGCCTCGCGCAAAGGCAACTGCGCCTAACTCTGTTGCGCACCAGGTGCGAGTCTAGCCCAGAACTGTGTGCACGCCCGCCCTTTCTTTTGCCGCCTACATGCAAACGGTTGGGGTGGACATCTCGAGCACCAAATGCTGCATGCATACAAAGTATCCGCTAAATTTTTTTGAGCCTGTTTGCAATGTTCCAAGGTATCCATCCTGGCATCCAACTTGGTGTACTTGTACTCTTGTCATCCCTCACACACAGGATGCCAGCCTCTCCCTCATTGGCTCCTTACCAGCCCTTATCCGCAAGCACCAGACACAATCTGGAGTGGTAAGCTCTAGGCGTGATGTTCTTGCTTTGCCATGCTGGGCTCAATCCTGATGCACCTTCTTGCAAAACACACAGGCTTGCGCGCCTGTGTCTGCTCTAGCACCATTTGAGACTTGGAGGGCCTGGGGAAGGACATGCCTTTACAGTGACTGGCAGCAACTAGATAGAGTGCCCCAAAATGCCCCTGGATCCAGGTTGCACCGTTGTGCCAAGCTGTGAGGCTACTGCGACTGGAGTTGTTTGCGCTTAAGAATGAGGAGCGTGCGTTTGGTGACCTCCTTAATCTTGTGGCTGATCAGGTAAGCTCCCAGGAGCGACTCTGTTATTGCGCGCCCTGGCCTGAGGTAGGTTCAGGGAAATGGACGGGGACAGTGTGCATGTCATCAAGGGGGGGGTGAGTGCACTACTTCTGTGCTGCTCGGGCTCTGCTTTCTTCTGGGCATGCCATTCTGTGAGAAATTTGATAGCTTGCCGTACCAGTTGGCAGGTTGCAAAGAATGCGTCGCGCTTGGGTCAGGCAGCTGCCTTCAGCTGGCAATGTGCCCAAGATATTGCTTGAGCCTGCGCACACACACATACACACACGCATGAATGCCTGACGTATCGGCGCTTGCATGCCAAGCCGCGCCCCCCAGGTGTTCCGGCACACAGACTTCCATGTCGCGGCCCAGGCGGTGGACACGCTGGTGTTCTGCTGCAAGTCGGGCCCGGGTGCGCTGCAGCCCATTGCACGCTTGGCACTGACCACAGTGGCCAGCAAAGCAGCCCAGGACCTCGGTGCCGCCGCGCGGAAGGTGCTGACACTGTCAGAGCAGGCACTACAGGACGAGGTGGAGGAGCTGGAGACCGCGGGTGGGTCCTGCTGCTGGCTGTGCTGCACAGGGGTTGGAGCTGCCGCATTCAATAGAAGGCGCCAAGGTCCTCAAGGCCTGTCTGCCATGGCCTCAGCTTTGGGGAGCTCATGCAAACAAACCTGCAACATGCTGGGGTGCCATGCCCCCCTTGGTGGTGAGGTGCAAAGCTGCAAGCCAGGGGCTGCACAAGCTCACATGCGAGCCTGGGCCAGACAGTGGCTGTCCAGTAGCAGGCATGTTTGCATAGCTGGGGTGTTGACTGCGCGCAGCAAGTGCCTCCTGCTACCGTGCGCACGCAGCTGCCGGCACCGCCCCTGAGGACGCTGCTGCGCTGTGGCGACTCAAGACCTCACTGACCCGTGTTCAGGCTTTGCTGTCCAGGTGAGGAGGCCCCCTCTTGCTTCTAGGCAGGCAGAGCATGCCGGCATGCATGTCCATCCCATTTATGCATGGGAGACGAATCCCTCCATCTCTAATGCGCGCCTCCCCTCACTCTAACAGGGTGCTGCACTTGCCCTGGCCTTACTGGCACCCATCACCAACCTTCTTCTCCAAGGTGCAGATTGCTTGTATCTCATTTTAGTCGCTGTCCTTTCCACAAGGGACTCCTGTGCGCATTTCATAGCATGCTGTGCCTGGGGTTATTTGAGGATGGTGTGGGGGGTAGATTGATTTGGCTGAAAACTCTTTAATTTAAGACTCTTCATGAGATCGATGCGTTCAATGCAGTGAGTGGTGCAGGTCCACAAAAAGACAGGTTTGGTTCCAGAGAACGTCATATGCTCTGAATACACTTTGGCTCGCTTACAGCGTCAATGCTTGTGTGTGAGCATGCTTAGTTTGTGCCCTGGCTAGGGAACTTAGGCATGCCACGCACATGGGTCCTGGCAGGTGCTGGCACGTTCTGGAACGCAGGTTTTGCTTGCATGTGTGCCGATACAGCAAGCAATTGTGCGCGCACGCACGCGCAGGGGTGCCTGGACTGTATCCAGCCATACAGCCAAGGTGTGGCAAAGCTTGGCTCAGTTACTGGACCGCTGCGGCTCACAGGGCGGCCAGGGTCTCATGGGCCTGCATGTGACAGGCCAGCTCGTGCATGCTGCGCACACTGCCGTCTTGGCGGGCCTGGCGCAGGTGTGTGTGCGTGCGTGCTTGCGTGTGTGTATGCCTGTGCTGGTCTGTTTTATGTGGGGCGTGCGCTGACTGGAGATGAAATAGTGGGGCAGGGGCTCATACTCTCCAGGGCAGCAGCACCTTCTGCGGCTGACCAGCCAGCATGCCAACGAGCAAGGCTGTGGTTGCATCAGGGCTCCTGGTGCTCGAGACGGGATGGACAGGACTTCTCATCACAGAGGCTTGCTGGGATGTCACCTGAGGACTGCACCTACCTAGATCGCGGAGATGGGCTCCCTTCCTGCGTGGCAGCCATCTGAACTTGTGCTTTAAACATGCTGTTGTGTGAGCAGCCCTGACGGCCAGCTCTTGCTTGACCTGGGGGCCTGGCAGGCAGTCCCAGACACATGCTTGCCCGTGCCTCCAGGATAATGTAGCTTGGTGGCCAGGGCCTTTGCATCGTCTCTGCTGCATCCATGCACGCAGCTGAAGCAGGCCTCGGAGGAAGGCAATGCAGCTGATGCAGCAGCTCCCGTGACAGCAACTGGTGAAGGTGCCCCTTCAGAGGGTGTGGGTGGCAGCGGCAGCAAGCGCACAGCACTGGCCGGCAGGGGTGGCAGGAGGGGTGCAAAGCGGGCGAGGAGAGGGCAAAAGGGAGGGGCAGCAGTGGCCAGGGGAGTTCAGGATAGGATGGACGAGGAGGATACAGGGGATGAGAACCACGCTGGGCTTGGGCATGCTGGTGATGGTAGCGGGCACATATGCGTGGAGATGGTGAATGCATGGGCAAACGCCCTGGCCCGGAAGCTGGTGGAGCTCTACGATGCAGCTCAGGTACATCATGGATTCCCCGCAAGGGTGTCATGGCACCCTGACTCTTGGAAGTATGCCACACGCGCTCAGCTACTGTGTGGACACCTTGATTCTTGGGCGCATGCCTGCACATGTATAGCTCTGGGCCGGTGGGCGTAGGTATGCAGCAGGACAAGCCTTGTTCAGTCGTGTTTGCAAGACGGCCATGCCATCCACTGCAAGGCTTAGCTGGAAAAGCATGTGTGAAGGAAGCTAGGTCTCTTATAGAGCCCATGTGCCAGGCACATGCCGCTCATCAGCTGTTCTTGTCTCGTACCGACATGTGCTCCTCACACAGCTGTCTTGTTTTTTCCGACTGGTCTTGAGGCACGTCCTGCAGGATGTGCAAATTATCCAAGTGGTTGTCAATCGCGCCATGGTAGACCTGCTGCTCCTCTTTGGACACAACACTTGGAAGGTAAATGTCTGACGGTTGGAGTTAAGAAAGGGAGTGTTCCAATGAGTAGTTGAGTTGCTGCACAGCCTTAATAAAGTCAGCCTTTTCCATCCGTCATTATAAAGGTTGGGCAGGGGTCTTTCCGAGACTAGCCAACGGCGAGACTCGGTGAGAGTCCCCGAGTTTCTTTGGGGGATGGGGGGGACCCTCGTCACCAACGAGTGTCACCTATTTGACTGGTAAACGCCAAAGTTGTGCAAGAATTTGCCAGAAAACCCTTAAATTCTCCCAAAACCATTGATAATATCTTAAGATGAATTTACTGTGCATTCTCCCACAGCTTGTGTCTGCGAACGCAACTGGTCAATTTGGGACCAGATGTGCACCAAGCACTGCCCAAGGCTTGCTTTGGCGCGCACGCGGAAGTTGATTTGCATCTGCTGCAACACAATGACTTATCTGTGGGCGACCTGGAGTCCAGCCTGCAACTCCTTGCCTACAAGATGGAAAAAATGCTAAGGATTGGGCAGCTAGGTTGATAAGGGTGGAATTGAGGGGGGTGGAACAGGGAGGGGAGAGGACGGAACAGCCTGTGACTCATCACGGCCTCTGGAATGCCCGAACCTGTTAAAATAACTTGTTTTTAATTATATTGAAATTCCATGAAATTTCTCAGGAACAAATGATGCGCCTGTGAAAAGCAGTTATCTAACGATCATCTCCTATCCAGGCCCTAGCCTTCTACAACGAGTCTCGCCAAGTCTCGGCAAGTCTCTTTAACAGGCTGGACCATCCTATTAACCCATCCTTAGTCATTATGTCACAGAGTTTGCTGGTCAACCCTATCACCACCTGCATCACCACCAGCATGTGGCCTAAGTATAATTGAAGGCGCTTGCATTGGCAATGCATCTGCAGCTGTGCTCACTCCGCATTTGATTGAAGTGCCACCTGATAGATCCTGCGAGATGCTCTGCCTGGTATGGCGATCCCCATGTGCTCCCATGAGTTAGGTTTAAAACAGCTGTTCAGTCCCTGATTTAGAACCCTGATGAGGCAAGAGGTGTGCATGATCCCGACAGAGCCAACACCCATTGCTGATGTTGCCACCACTCTACCATGCAGGGCACGCCCATGGAAGGCTGCAGGCTGAGCGTGGGGCCTGACTTCCTGGACTACTGCTGGCAGGGCTGCGACACTGCCCTCCGCCTACCTGAGGACACCTGGCTCAGTGCAGAGCCTACTGGCAACCAAGGTGTGTTGCCCGAGCAGGGTAAGATGGCTGCCTTAGTAGCCGCTCGCGAGCTCAGGACTCACAGCCAAGTCACAGCCAAGTCGTGTTGACTGGGCGGGGGTGGGATGTCCGCCCAGTCAGCAGCTGCTTGCAAGCCTGCACCCTGCCCTGGCCGCCAAGTTGCATGACAAGAGTGCGCGCGTGGCTTGCTGACTGGGATTGCCTCAGCCTCTCAAACCAGGAGGCAGGGTGTGCGCGTACGTGTGTTGCCCATTCTCACACTGCACGCGAAGCAAGGCAGGCATGCTGGAGCTTGGGGATTTCATCCACAGAAGAGCAAGCACGCACTAGCTCTTATCACAACCCCAATTACTGCTCCTGCCTATCCTTCAGATCAAGTGGCTGGTGCTCAAGACGAGGGGCAGCAAATCAATAAGCATGTGCGGGCCCTCCAACGTCGACTGCTGGCGGTGAGGGGGAGTTATTAGGGGTTGCACACAGGATGAGTCTGTGTCTGGTTGAGCCAAGCCCTACACTTTGCGTTCTTTGCCCTTGCGTTGACTGTTGTAGTGCTCTTTAAGCTGTCCTTCTAATGTGGCTGTCATTTTTTCCGGTAAGCTGTGTTTTTTTTACGATCATGGATATTCAAACGTCCAAGTCCGTCCATTCCTAGCTTGCATCTGCATCATCTGCTGATGACTGCTTGCGTAAATTCCACCGTCATCTGTTAGTGAATAACTGTGGGAGTGACATGCTTGTAAGGATGTCCTGCAACCCTCCTTCCTTGCAATGCGTTTCAGTGCTTTGTTGCGTCTCTCTCAATTTGAAGTCTTAAATCTGGAATACCACCAAGCCAGCACCCACTTTTTTTCAATCCATTTTGCTTCTCTGACACTTTAGGTTGGTGGCATTGCACGGCTACTTCTCTCTCCATCCCTGCTGCCCAATCAGAAGGACGCCCTTGCTATACGTCTTCTAGCACAGGTATGCTTTGCTGTTTGCAGCTTTTCTGTCTTACATGAAGGGGCAAACTTACATGAAGGGGCAACGCTGCCAAACTTGCAGGCATCTTTCAGAACAATTTACAACAGGATTTGCCTGACCTTGAAAGCCTCGCTCCTGCTGTTAAGTCTACCATTGCAAGCATCGACCTTCATAAGATAGAAGTGCAGTGCATATCTACCTGCTCATGCAAAGGTTAAGGTTTGGTGCAGACTTGCCATGTTTCATGCTTCAAGTTCATGCTCTGCTGATTCATAGTACAATCAAGAGGTTATGTTGTGCTGCAATTTTAGCTCACTTCTTACGGCCCTGAGGTGGAGGAGATGGTGCGAGACATTGCTGTGGAGCTGAGGCGCCGCAAGCATCAAGGCAATGGGCAGCAGCAGCAGCACCAACAGCTGTTGCATGATCCCAGCAGTGAAGGTGGCAGAGGCTTGACCATGGCCGAGCTGAACCTGGAAGCTTTAAAGGTATATCTTGACCTGTGGCACTTCTGTATGAATGAGCAATAAAATGTGCACAATCTTTTGACAGGGGAAGCAGGAAAAATTGCAGTGGCTGTGCAGTCTGGCTACATTGTAAGAAAAGCTGTCTGTTTAGAGTTAAATTGTCTGGCATGCTGAGTGATACATGATTAACTGCATGATTCCCACCTTCATATGTATCAGTGCTATCAGAAACCTGCGCTCAAGAGCTGTTCATTTGCAAAATTAATCACAGAAAATAACCATAAACTTAGGGAACGGATGAAGGTATCCTTTTGATTGTTCAGGCCCTTTGCTTCCGTCTAGATATGTTGGGGCTGCAGAAATGTTTGGGTTTTGGGTTACGCCCCTAGGTTTGAGGTGTTTCACGTTAAGTACAGCACAAAAGCCCTCTCAGACTCACCCAGCGCACCCCTGCTCAGGAATTTTGGCTGCTCCCTCCAAAATTTGTCCTGGCAGGCCTGCAGTGTCAGGAGGGCGGGAGAGGGCGCGGTTGGCGCAGTAGAAATGTTACTGGAAAAGTGCAGGAATAGTGACAAGCTGTAATTAGCCAGCGCCAGCCAGCCCACAGCCTGGCCTGAAACTCGGCAGGTGTTCCTAGCAAATTGTTTGTACAAGGATTCCAAGCTTTGGTGGCTGCAGGTGCAGTGTGCAGTCAGAGCAGCCAAAAGCTTAACAAGTTTTGAGCTTTGTCTTTGCCAGCCAGGCCACCGCAGGTCCCCAAATTGTTGGATGGTGCAGGCTCGCTTAGCATGCCTACCTATGTGTAGTTCTCGGGGATGCAGGCGGCTGGATGGTTCAGGCGTCAACTTTGCAGTGCTCAAGGATACCGTTCAAGCTCGTGACTGGGTGGAAGGTTTGCCATAAGTTGCGTTGTGACATGAATTGTGTAAACAATGCAGGGTTGGGTCATGCGTCCATTTGCCCAGACCAAAGCGCATATGATATGAACAATTCGCGTATTAAACGTCAATGTGTCCGCATTTAGGGGTCATTTTTGAGGGTAGTGGTTAGGGGGGGTAGAGGAGGGCCTGTGGGTCCCCAACTGCCCCCCCAGCTACCTATAACCGCCCCTATATGCTCTAAATGTACATATATATTCAAAATGTCTAGAGAAAAGGGGAAGGAGTGGAATCATGTCAGGGTCATTGAGCTGAAAGACGTGTCGCACCAGCGCAAGGTGGAGTGCAAGTACTGCAAGCATGTCTTTGTAGCCGGTGTTTCCCGCATCAGGGAGCACTTCCTGCGTATTTATCCAACTTATGGGGTGGCAAAGTACACAGCAGATGAGGCAGTCCTGCAGCCTGTCCTGGATGAGATGGGGGCCATCGATGCTCAGAACAAGGCAGTAGCAGCAGCAGCAGAGCAGCGCCAGCTTGACAGAAGTACAGCAGCAAATGCGAGCACCTCCTCGGCACCTGCAAGGAAGCAGCGGACGCTTGCAGTGTGCAGGGGAGCAGACTTGGCCGAGCGCACCCAGGTCCTGGAGCAGGGGGGTCGCTCAGGCACCAGCATCAAAAATCTTCAGCGATGATGAGGAATGCCAGGGCAGTGATACAGAGGACAGTAGCAGCAGCAATGAGGAGTAGATATGTAGACTGCTTAAAACCTCCTTATTTCTCTCAATTTGCTTACACTAAGTAAAGTTGTCGAAAGGGGAAATGAGCAGGAACAAAGGAAAGGGCGCGGGGGGAGGAGGGGTCGCATTGGAACCCGCATTGTAAACCGTTTTTTTCAATTCGTGGATTTAGCCTATTTTTCCAATGCGTTAAATGCAATAAAATACGGAAGACCCAACCCTGAAACAATGTGTTGTGTAATAGCGCTGTTGGGACAGGCTTCGCCAAGTTCTAAGTGCTGCTGCCAATGCTTCCAATTTCTTGTCAGCTCGAGGTTTGTGCAATCTTTCTTTGATGATTGATGAGTCAGGCACAAACAGTCCAACTAGAATCATTGAGTCAGTAATAATGAAATGCAGACCCAGTATGTGTGGATCACCAGAGCATGGTCTATTGATTTAGCCCAGCTTTCCCTTATGTGAAATTAATTTTGCTGTCCATCTCAGCACTTTGGTGCAGAATTTAAAAAAGACTTTCCGGACTCCCTCTTAAGCACACATGGACGGTTAAACTGCGTGAGTGAGATGCATGTCACAATACTTTCTTGCTTGCATTGTTGCTCATGGACACTTTCTGCTTGATTGCAGTGCTCCTACAAAGGCGTGCTTGAGGTCCTTTCCTCCTCAGAGGCAGAGGAGGCTGAAGGGGACGTGGACCTGGAGGGCTTGGCGCAGGCACTGAGCTCATTTAACGAGACCGCCAGTGCCCTTGCATCTATGTATGCAGGTGAGCTGCCAGTGTCAGAAGACTTGCCATTCATGGAGTTTGAGGCAACACAAAAGTTGCTGTTCTCGTCTGTCAAAATACTTTACTCCCTCTTGTTGGGAAATTGATCCCACCTGGGTAGCTGCAGCAAGTATTCACAAGGAGTTCTTTGTTCTATTTGAATGCTTGAAAAGCATCGCTGCCGTCTAACTTAAAATGCACAATCAAGTAGTCTAAGTGGTAGCTGACTTGCCAACACGTAATGAGACCTTCAGTACCCTGGCTCAATATCAAGGATGCACATGTTTCCCTGTCAATCTACCCTAACCCATGAGCAATGAAGGTTGCAAGCCACACATTTAGGTTGCACAAGGGGCTAGATTGAAAGGCTAAAGCATGTGACTTTTTGGCGTCTCAATGCGAGTCTTTTATAAGTGCGCAGCTGCTGCGGCCTTATCAGCTGGTTTTTTTGTACATTTGTGCCTCAAATCAGCCTTTTTTTGCATAATGATCAGCTCCGGCTCCTCTTTGCAACAATCTGTGCCCCTTTTGTTATCGTGCTCAGGAGTTGGATTGAGCCGAGACGAGCTTATGGCTCTAGTGAAGGGTGGGGCTAGCTACGCCCTGGCTGCTGAGAGCAGCGATCGGAACGAAGCCATGCCACGCCTGTACTTCTTGGCCTGGGGCCTGGGGCCCTTTGTTCCTAAGGTGCATGGTTTCAAAAAAGGTGTCCTTGCAATGCATGTGTTGTGCACTTGTGGAATCAATGATTCTGGATGAGCGGAATAAGCCAACGCGTGTTAGATGGAATTGAAAAGCAATTGTTGTAGAAAGTCAACGCTAGACTGCATAAGTTCTCAAAATGTATTCCACCTATGGAAATTGTTGAGTGTAGTTGTCGGAAAAAGGCATATTTTTGGGCATGTTGCTGTCTACATAAGCAAATTGCAGAACTGTGCTTCTCGTACGGAAGCTACTTGCCCCATCTAACCTAGAGCTTGCACATACTCGGGCTGGAATTGGCACGTTCTGTGTGAACATTGAAGTCTATTGTGTATGGTCTTTGAAAGAATGCTAGACTGATGTGCATCAAGGGCCAGCAAGGTATCATCCTATGTATAACTTTGCTTGATCATCTGCTCACATGCTCCAGGGCGTGAGGAGCGCTAGTTACCCTAGGATACCGCATAGGGTGGAACTTTGGTCACCAGTAGTTGTTTGAAAACCTTGTAGGCTGACTTGGAATGAGATGCTAGCAGCGTCTGTAATGTGAAGGTGGAACTCGTCGTTTAATTTGCCTGTTGGAGGTCTGAAGTAATAACCCGCTTTTTTATTTCCTTTTTGATCCAAATATTTTTCCTACTCGTTGTACATCTTGCTATTGCATGCATACAGCTCCTGCCACAAGATGCTGCTCAGCTTGTTGGAGAGCTTGAAGGCTTGGCAAATGAGGTTGCAGCCACGTCTGGCGTGCCCAGCATGGGGGCCCAATTGGACAGCCAAGGACTAGAAGAGGAGGAGGCTACAGACACGGAGTGGGCGCAGTATAAGCATTTTATGGGCCTGCTGAAGGTGAGGATGCCTGACTAAGATGCGCTCAATGGCGCCCATGTCCCTGATGCTTGTGATTGCTCATCAAGGCAGGGGCGGTCCTTAAAGAGTCAGAAATAAGCTTGTGCTCACTTGTTGACGTTTAAGTGAATGCTTTACCCGCTTGCGCCTTGCAGGCAAGGGCAAGCAAGGCAGCAGGAGAAAAAGGGAAAGGGAGAGGGGCATTGAAGGGTGCTCGTGCGCGCCAGGCACCTTCCCCTGCCCCCAGCTCCCATTCACCTGCACGAGACCATCAAGACTTGCCTGAGCATGGTCATGAGGAGGTAGCAGGTAAGCAGCAGCAGCAGCAACAGCAGCAAGAACGCCTACCATACCTGCAGCAGGACGATGAGGAACAGCTGCTGCAGGAAGAAATTGACCAGCCACGCCCGCTGCAGCCAGAGCAGCAGCAAGCAACATTTGGGCGCCGCGGGGCCATGCAGAGCAGTGCCGGCCATGTATTGGCGCAACAGACTCCTGCCTATGCAGAGGAGGAGCCCATCGACACTCAAGGCACACTCTTGGATGGTAAGCTATAAAGTTTATTTGACAAGATTGCACTTGCCCAATGGTCTTCATTGTAGTGGAGACGCGCAGATTTATGGCACCAAAACTGCATCAGAGCTGAAGTTCGGCAGGAATATGAAAATTTACATTACAACAGAGGAATATAAAGTGAGCTTCTGTCTCAGCCACACAAGCTGTAAGCACCTCACCTTGATCAAGCGGCTTTCCACTTTTGATGTTTTTTAGTGGCCCATACTCGTCAGCTGCGTGCCTTGCAATTGCTGGCTCAGGTGACACGCTTGCAGCTTTGCATGAACAACAGGCGATTCTTTGCCCGCTCACAGTAAGGCCGCGGTCACACGCAAATCTATTGCCCCATTCCCCAAACTTTTTGGGAATTCGAATCTCCAAAAAAATTCACGGTCACATGTGATTTTTCATAAATTGTTTTTTTGTTGACTGAAGTCCTCTAAAACGCTCATATCTGTACCTAATAGAGTTACACTGTCTCTATTGGCCTCATGACCTCCGGTGTTTATATCATTAATGCCCACATTCTTGCCAGCAAATTCTCATGAAAATATGATCTCAACATGTGAGAGTTAAGGGTTTTCATTGGTCTCACTAACCTGCACAGGGCTGTTTGCAGCCTCACAGTATGTCATACAGCCTTCCGTACAATGCGCTACATGATGGAGCTGCTCGAGGCTGTTGGTACGCAGCAAGAAGGGGAAGGGTGCACATGCATGAGCATGAGGGACAACTCACCAACACGTGTAAGATGAAACATGCATACGCTGCCCAGCAATGCATCTATGCACTCGCACATGCGCAGGCCCACTCCCATCTATCTGTCCAGCAAGTTGTCTCTAAAAAGTCATCCTCACTTTCTTTGGCTGGGCTTCCCTTTGAGTGCATTTGTTGCTGGGCATAACACCCCAGTCATTCATTTTTTGCACAAATGTAGTGTTTTGCAGCTCTCGTTGCACACCTGTGCACTGCTACTTTCCATGCCCACGCCCATAACTAAATGCTGCTTCAGAATTGGGGGTTACCCTCTGCTGTGGTCTGTATGGTTTAGCTTTCTCTTAGTCATGCTTCGGCTTTGGGAAAAGCAGAGGGTTAGGGTCCCTGGGTAGGCTGGGAAGCCTGGCTGCAGGCTTGCACACACTCTTGGCACCTTGGTATGGGCTGGAGCATCTTGGCCTGGCCCTTTCTGCCCATTTCTGTGAGGTGTTCCTGTCTATGCCTCCCAGTTTTGAGATATTGTAAACACATGAAATATGCAGGTTTTAAGCAAAAAAACCTGTGCCAGGGGCGTTTATTTCAAGGGGAAGTCGTTTGGTGAGGTTCCCATGGCAATCCTCGAACTTTTTGAATACCCAAAAATAAGGGGTTATCATACACCAAAATCCTCTGTTATGATTCTGAAAGTTTTTGCCCATTTCCCAAAAATGTTTGCCCCAATTACCAAAAAGTTTTGCTTGCATCGTGAGAATTTTTTGTCTTTGACCGCAGCCTAACAGTAGATTTATTTCATCCAACAATTCACAACCAGATTTAACAGAACTGCACCTACCTGCTCCAAAGATAGTACAGGCTTGCTGTGGTCAGACGAATTGAGCATGCAAGTTTGGTTATTGTACTAGTTCGCTGGTCCCTCCTATTCAAAAGCTCGTTTTCAGTCTTGAACACAGGGCCTTAGTCCAGGGATTTGCCTGTTCTGTTTCCAGGCAGAGTAAGCAGGGTGGTACGGAAGCTGGCGGAGGCTGGCAAGTATTGGCATGCAAGCAAGGCCCAAAGGGCCCCTACGGGTGGCCATTTTAAAAAACAATCAAGCACATCATTGCGGACTCTTGAGGCCCCTGGAGACATCCTTGCTTACATCCCTGCTTTGATCCAGTAGCCAGGGGCATCTGGTGCGTACATGTATGTGCGTGGGTAGGTGTGGGGGTGGGTGGCCGCATCTCTGCTTCCAAAACGCTGCATTCCCTAGGTAGAAATTGCCCCCAACTCCCCAACCCCTCCCCCCCCAGTTCCTAAACCCTCTGAAAGGGCGCTGAGGCCTCCACAGACGGTGTATAGTGTAGGGTTTTGCCCGAGGAAACTTTCCACGGCGCTGGGCAGCAGAATTGGACATTCTCATTCAATTTATCAGGCAATGCCACAAGCAGGGTCAAAGAGAATAAGGGAAGTGGGATTACTGTGGAAGGTTCAGGTTCAGGAGATTCAAGTCAGCTTCCAGGCTGCTACCCTTCCATGCTTGGTGAGCCCTGCTTGCTCCTCCTTGGCTCCGCTCTTGCATACTTCGTGTGCTTTGTACGTTTTCTACTGGGTGCATGCGCACTTGCCCTGGCAAGTGGGGTGCATAAGCGCTTGACGTCATGAGTGTGTGCATGCTGCTGCGTGCTTGCGCGCACAACACACGCACAACGCACATGCTTCATGCACTAATCTCAATTAAGACCAAGTCAACAAGCTTGAAAGAAGCAGGTGGTTTTCTTCAAATGATGAGGAGCTGGTGATTTTAAAGATGATGCTTGCAAGTATGTAGTTTTGGCTCACTTTGGGTCAAGCCTTGAATTGAATTATTAGATCCTGAACGCTTGGCCACTTCCTAGGAACTTTCAGTCAAAAAGCTGTAGAAATTTCCCTAGATGTAAACATCGACGGTTTGGGAGATCCCGGACGTTAACTTGGTGTTTAATTTGCATTTCTACGCATAGATCATCATATTGACCAGGTAAAAACAGAAGCAAGGCCAGGGGGTTCTGGGGAAGCCCAACTACCCCCCAACCTTCCATCCACTAACATATGGCCATTAAACATAAAATGTCTCCACCTAAGGGCCCTGAATGGGACCAGTTTATCATTCTAGTGCCACAAGGTGCAAGGTGCAGTGAAGGGGGTTTGCAAGGTGCAGTGCAAGCACTGCTTGCACGAGTGGTTGTGCAGCAACTTGCGCTTGGCCAAGCGCACACGGTCCCAAGAGGAGCAGGACATGGCTCAGCCCTGGGTGGTGCTCTCAGAGGAGGAGGAGGAGGAGGAGGAGGAGGAGGTGGAGGATGAAAAGGGTTCCAGCAGTGGGGGAAACTTCAGTGGTAAAAAGTAGAGTAGAGCACCGCAGAGAGGATGCTGGACTGCTTTAAATACATAAATTTCCTTTGTGAATGGTGCAGAAATGCTCCGAAACTGAACAGGAGTGTCCCTGAGCGGGGCTGTGGCTGCCAGCCCCTCCCCCCCCTGCAACGTTGAATTGTAATCTGTATTTTAATGGCATTTTGTCCCCATCGCGAATTTTAGCCCCAGCGAAAAACTTTGAAAAATTTGCTGTTTACAACTTGTAAGGGTTGAACCCTGGAAATTCCAACGCATTCGAATTAAGCCTATGGAAGAAGTTTGAGCTCCTATTTTTGTGCTGCAGCCCTAAGGTCATTGCCACAAACTCCCCCTTATCTCCTCAATAAGCTTCTCATTGCCTCTCCTTCTGTTCTGAGCAGCCATTGGGGTCGAGAGCGCTCCAGGGGCCGTTCCTGAGATGCAAGTCGGGAGCCAACAGCTCCCGGCTAGCTTAATGTGGAAATCAAGGGTTCCCAGATTTGTCTACCTCTGCCCAAACATGCAAAATTGAGCTTTTTCAAGTCTGTTCATAAATTTGCTTGGAGGGCGGTCGGGCACAGCTGTCCTGAAAAGTATGATTTGAGTCACATTGTCTACTGACAGATGTGCGTGTTCTGTCATTTGCTGTGGAAATTCATGTTAATAATAGAGATAAATGGTCATTGGAACGAGGCTGCTGCCTGGAAGAAAGGTATAACAGCCTGCTGACGGTACAGTCAACTGACCCTGCTGGACACTCGATGAGTACACTCGGTCTTCTGATGCCCTACCCCTGCCCGACTGCACAGCCGACTGAGCAAGCCTATGTGTCCGGGGGAATCAATATGTTTTCCTGAGGAATTGAACAATCCTACCGATTGGTGGCCTGTGCAGATTTTGGCGCAGCTTTCTTTGAATCGGCTTGCGGGCAATCCTGCCGCTATCTGGCCTCCCTTGTTTTCCTTGCCCCAGAATGACACCGTATGTCCAGGATTGAGTGCTTGCTTCATTTTGTAGCCAGAGGTGGGAGGCTTGCGTGCAAGAAGCCAGCCAGTTATTCTGGACCAGCCTATCAGCCTAGCCCACACACAGGCCCCCTCCCTACCTGCTTGACATTGCCAGATGCAAGAGAAAATCAGCGTTCTGTTGCAGTTCAGGCTAAAAATGGTGCTAGGGTAAGAGATGAATTGGAAAAACAAAGCGCGCACTTAAGTGAGGCAGTTAGGCTGGGGGTTGGCAGTTGTGGGGCCATCCTTCCTGCCATGAGGTCGCCGCCACAAATGGTCCCCTATGAATGCCCCTTCTTTTCTGGGAGTTCCAAAGCTTCGAGGATTGCCGTGGAATTTTCATCTTTAAACTTCCTCTTCGATAAATGTTCTGACAGGTTTTTTTGCCATAAAAGAATGTCTTCATCAGGAGGCTGTAAAAAAATTTTGAAGGAAGGCATGTATACTTTTTGGGCTGGACCCCCCTAAGGGACCACCCACCCCCCCAGACCCCCACCAAGTGCCCCTACCCAGACAAAAAGATACCAATCTGCTCCTTCTTCAAATGGGCATCCATCTGCATGTTCACCACAACCAAAGATTGACTCTTTGTGGAGTTATGGGGCAGAAACTGGGACGCAGACGCTCATGCATGTATGGCCAACCAGGTGCCCACAACTGGTCAACGCATTTGCAGATTGCTTCCATTTCTTCAATTATCCATTAAGCAGCTCATGCTGGCACTATCCTGTAAGTTTGGAGTAACTGTTCATCAGTCTTCACACACCCTGCAGCTCACACCCATGCGCGCCTAGGCTTAACTTGTGCCATGCGCACAGACCACCTCCCCCCTCCACGGATCAGACCCATACATATACGAATTGGAAGCTCTCAACGTCAGTATTCTTATTATCTGATTTTGATTGGGTTTGACACGTGCCGTCCGAAAGTTACACAAGGAACGCCCTCCTGTCATCATGCATCGTTAGTCTGAAAATAGGCATTGACAAAGAAACCTCACTGGAAGGGTAAGAAGAAGGCCAGGCCAAGGTGCCGTAGCCAAGACCAAGGTGCCCAGAGGCTGTGCAAGTCTGGGGCCAGGCTGCCCTGCCAGCCCACGCCCAGGGGCCCAACTCTGTCTGCTTAATCCCTATCTGAAGAATGAGTGAGAGATTGCTCAACCATTCAGGCCACTCCCTGTCTTGAAGCAGCACTTGGACATGGACATATGTGTACAATGAAACTCCAAAACGCTGCACTTGTGCAGCAAATCAAGGTGTTAAGCCCAACAACAAAGGTCTAACTTTGTGCATATAGGGAAGCCCATAGCCAAAGGTGCATTACTAGAAAACACACGACCGCTCAAATTTGTATGAGAAAGTTGTGGTCACACAATTTTTTGTGGGGAAAGTGCAGTGACACGCAGAAGGCACCGCTTAAAGCTGCGATTACACTGGCCGATTTCCCTGCTCAAAAAATCAGTAACCAGGCATTTTCCAAGTGTCCGTTTTTAAGCCTTCGGGATGCAGAATTTGCAGGAGCTCAATGTTCCTTGCCGTGAGCGCTTCGATGTGTGTAAATATCTAAATTCCTGACAGAAAAAAATATTTTCCTAGGGTCAGGGATGTGGCAGGCAGTCAAAAGGGGTGTCAAGTTCACATCCAGCATTGTCTAGAAATTTTATTTCTGTGTTGTGTGTCATAAAAAGATTTATTTTCGATAGCAATGGATTGATTGACCTGTGAAGATAAAATGCTGCATGGGGTGCACGTCATATTTGGATTCAATAGCTTCCCGTCATCTTTGGAGGACCACTGAGCTTGAAAGCTTGAACACTTGGTATTTATCCAGATTGGTGCACATCAAGCATGGTTGATGTGCGTACCGTTTGGCTCCTAAGGATCTTGCAAATAAATAATTAATTCCGTCACCCGCTCGCAACTTATAAGTAGCAAAATAAATTACCACCAGCTTTATTTGGAAAAGAAAAGATAAAGAAAAGAAAAACTACTTAGGCAGTGAAACCACTCCCTACATTGATTAATAGAAAGGAGACACATTGGCCCCAAGAGCCGTGAGTCTCCCCCACCAGGGAAAAGGAAGAACTAGTGAGGATCTGGAGGGCGGCAAGCCGCCCCTTGCTCCAGACCAAGACCTTGAGAGCAAATGGATTTTCAAGAGCGCGTCTAGTTTTTTTCAGTTTGATAAATTACTATTTTCTGGAGTTCGTAAAGTGTATCAGTTTAGTTCCTGCCCATCCCGGGCTCCCCAACTTAAACGGCGTGCCTCATGGGGGCGGGATGCTCTATTCTTTGTAAATTGGACAAAGCAGAAATGCACAACAGGCAAGCAAGGCCCTGATTCAGGCTGATTCTACCAGGGTGGTGCAAGCGCTGCTACCATACCATTGCTGCCAGACCTCTCCTGCACTACTTTCCCCAATGGGCAGTCTGTCTCAGGCTAGAGGGGCTTCATTCCCCAGGAAGGTGCTATGGGAGAGTGCTTCACTTTTGTACATGCATGGTGGTCGTACAAATATGCTTGCGAGCTTGCAGGAGCGCACATGTGCTGTACAGAGAAGCAGCACAAGCCTAGAGGAGTTGAGAGGAATAGCCCTGAAATGCAGAACTTGAGAAGGGGGAATGAGAGCGTTGTCTGAGTGAGCATGTTACACCTCAGAAGGTAACCACATGACACTGAAGTCGCAAATAAATTAATGTTATTATTTGAGGAACTCGCAAGATTAAGGAGTCGCAAGATCAAAGGAGCCAAACGGTATGTTGTGCGTGCATGCGCGCAGCATGCGCACACCCATGCAGGAGCGCCTGGGCACACTACTGCCCAGGGCATGTTGTGCACGCACACACCCAGCAGCACATGCGGCAAACTGCATTACGCATTCCATGTGCAACAGCTGAGTTGAGAAGGTGCAAGCAGGGCTGCATCAAGCACGGATGGGGAGCATCCCAAAGGACTGACCTGACTCTCCTGTACCTTCCATATGGCCCCACTTCTTCTTTGACCTCTACTCTTGACCCTGCTTGTGATTCTGCAATCATCTTATGGTTGACCTAAGAAAACGTCCAAATTGGCTGCCCAGCTCCGTGGAATAAAATCCCCTGGCAAATTCCTATGGCAGACCATCCAGAGAGGCTTAAGGGCCCTCCCGGCGAATTTTGGAATTTTCAGGGGGGTAGGGATTTAAGGGGAGGATGTCCAAATCCCTGCCCAGGGATTTCTCTATTTCCGGTACAGTGTTGCTGAACCATACAGCAATGTATTTGTCATGGGTCCCAGCACAACGCTCGTATTGGTCACGGAACGGACGTGCAAATGTGCCAATGAAGATTTGATTAGGCAAATGACCCGTGATTGTTGTAAGGTAGCTTAGGTTTTGACATTTTGTAGAATTTGTAACCTTTTCCCATCCAACCAGGCATAAAGCAGCTTTCGCCGCTTTCAAGTTTTCCTGTCAGTCTGCTGCATCGTGGGTCCACTATTGACAGCCCAAATGGGCACTGGAAGCTCCAAACACATGTGACACCCCCTGCTTTCACTTTGGTTGAGCCAAGCAATTTTGAGCCCAGGCAATTATAATTGAATAGATTAGATGGCATGCCCCTGTTCTATTACTTAGTCACAGAGTAAGGATTGACCTCAAGCCTCTCAAGATCACACGGCATATAGTTCTTCATATGCTTCAGTGGTCTTGTAATTTGACCCAAAACAAAGAATATGGCACCTGACAGCCTTACATGCTCACTGCTTATTGCAGGATCGGCTCCTCTGTCTGAGGATGCTCAACTACCGCGAGTGCGTCCATCTCAAGTGCAGCATCTGCGCTACAGGCGGGAGGCAGTGAGTGGGGGCAGCATGCGCTTTGCTGAGAACGATGTGGAATGGACTGGAGAGGCTGATTCTGAGGGCAGGGAAGGAGAAGCAGATCCACTTCCGTCGCAGGCTGGGACGCAGACAACTACGCAGACAACCAATGAACCACCCCCACGTGCCTACCGCCGCCGCCGTAACTAGCTGAAAGCAATTTGTCTGCCAGAAAATTATGCGGACTGGAAAGCTTATGAGGACCTCATATGTATATGCACCTTATGTGTATCATTTAGGTCACGAATGACAAAACATGCTTAGTGCATTGTACACACTTTTATCTGCAGGCAAGCAGACAATCTCCTTTGCAGATACATGTGCATTGTACACAATTTCTTTGCAAACACACGCGTTCATGGAACATCTTTGCAGTCTAAACACCTGATTGATTACTGTTCAGGCTAGCTGATAAGAGGAGAGAGTAACTCCATCTAAGCTAAGATCATTTTACCATTTCTACAGTGTTTTCGTTATCACAGTATCTGATACGATACAGCTGGTAGTTCACTGCCATTTTGAGTATGATGCATAGCAGCATCTATTGAATGGACTTCATTGAAGCTCGGAGCTTCAAGTAGAATATTATACGGCAATGTTAAGTTACAATGAGTTTTTAGAATATTATAATGTTCAGGTATAATGTTCAGGTGTTAATACTCTCCAAACCAGATTGCCATGATGGTATTTCTGGTTGTAGGCAAAGTGACGGTTGCATAGCTGTACCTGCCAAACGAGGGCAGTCTAGCTGAAGCCTGTCAAGCCTGGAACCTGAACCTTGATCAAGGAGGGCGCGGAAGTGTAAAAGCAACTTGCCTCATAAACCACAAAGTTTGACATTATGTCTTTTGAGAAACAAGCATCACAAGTTAACAAGTTCGGGTTTACCGCCAGCCTGATCCTTAGGCCGACTGGTTTGTGGCTGGTCATCGCCAGCCAAAAAGTAGTCCATGATGCTTGAAACGTAATACCAAATTTGTTGTGCCACTGGCAAAGGAAATCAATACTGTATGATTTGTCATGCCAAAGTGTGTCTTTAATGTTAAAGGTTTTTCAAGGCTGTATACGCCGTGTGTCTTTGCCGAATGACCGTTACTGTCAATTTAAAAAGGTGGTTGGGTGGATATTGGGAATTGTGAATGGACCCCTTTCTTCTTTTTAACAATAAATCAATAAAAAACAATACAAGTTGTATATTGGAGTTCACTCCTGAGGCACTGGCCGTCCAGCCATGTATAGCTTAAGTTAGTTACTTCACAAATGCATGCTGTTTCCCCAAAGACTTCACATGGACTTCATGATGGGGGGCAAGGTTGCCAGCAGTGCTTCCTAACTCACCAAAGCACTGCAAGTTTGTATTCGTAGACGCATGTGCTTTAAACACGGCAATGGCTGTAGCATGATTGAGTCAATTAATTAGGTACTCAGTCAACGCCAAGTGCAACTAGCTTTTCATGAACACACACTGCTGCACTGCAGCACTTATCCGGCGTGATAGTAGGGTATTATTTTGAACATAATCGACGTTTTGGGCGCGTTTACAACGGCAGGGTAAGGGTTAACGAGAAAAAAATAGCAATTAACCCAGACGCAGGAGAATTGTGTGAACAATGAGGTCAATATTAACTTTTTGAGTTTGTCTTTTTAACAAAAAAATTGCAACATTGACGCATGATATTATGCAATAACAATAACAACAATTTAGCCGTGTGCCACTTTTTGGGCGAACTCGCATTACAGTTCTTTCCTGAAAGATAAAGGGGGGAAATACGGAAAAGATTTCCTGGACCATTCGCATTACAGAAAAAAAGAGGGAAAAGCGGAGGAGAAAACATCATTCGCATTACAAGGGTAAAGAAAGGGCCAATCAACATGGAAAAAGCGTGACAACATGGTTTCAGCCATACTTGTCATAATGGAACCAATTTTGACACATTCTTTTCAGGTTCTGCTCAGCCCTGGTCCATCAGCAGGCTGCCTAGCCCTGCTCCTTTGGAGAAAAGCCAGCTGGATACTGCTGGTGATGATGTGTGAACAGCGTCTCCTCCAAGCAAGTGGTCGCTGCGCATACGCCAGTTGCTTGAGGAGAGGGTCTAGTTGCCATCCCTAGAGCAGTCAAAGGACTGAGAAGACAGCAGCCAGTTTAGGGGGGTACCTGGCACGGAGGGTATGGTTCCCTCAGGTAATTGG
>LKMJ01000478.1_pt1 | contig 30386 bp, 31 predicted proteins | sample 643391 | NCBI WGS metagenome assembly LKMJ01 (sample SAMN04112250, study PRJNA286221) | soda lake metagenome | biome: soda lake; feature: Kulunda Steppe; material: water; isolation source: sample PL-Br10 brine of Picturesque Lake | place: Russia: Kulunda steppe | collected 2010-07 | reverse complement strand
TGAGTTTTGCCGATGTGCTAAGCCGGCAGCTCAGGGTTATGGACTCGGCGGCGATCTCACTGGCCATGGACAACACCACCCCCATCATGGTATTCGATATGATGGCTGCCGGTAATATGCGCAAAGCGGTTATGGGCGAGCAGATCGGCACCCTGATTTCGTAAACGTGCCGCCGCACCACCGGCAACCTGCTCCCGCCGGCGGCGCGGTGGCACGTTTACCAAAGAATATGAACTTAAAAAGGTGGGACCATGGATGAAGTAATTCTGGAAATGTCCGACAAAATGGAAAAAAGCATCGAGGCCTATCGTCGCGAACTGTCCAGAATTCGCACCGGCCGGGCCTCGCTTAATCTGCTGGACGGGATCAAGGTGGAGGCCTACGGCAGCACCATGCCGTTGAACCAGGTGGCCACCCTGACCATTCCCGAAAGCCGGATGATCGCCATTCAACCCTGGGACACCCAGCAGGTACGCGCCATCGAAAAGGCGATCCACGCCTCCGACATCGGCCTGACTCCCAACAGCGACGGCAAGGTAATCCGCCTGGTGATCCCGCAGCTCACCGAGGAACGACGCAAGGAACTGGTCAAGCAGGTAAAAAAGATCAGCGAGGAATACCGGGTCGCCATCCGCAATTCCCGCCGTGATGCCATCGACACCCTGAAAAAACTAAAAAACGACAAGCAGCTGCCCGAAGACGACTTTTTCCGGCTCCAGGATGAAGCCCAGCAGGAAACCGACCGCTTCATCAAGCAGATCGACAACATCATGGCCGACAAAGAAAAAGAGATGATGGAAGTCTGATGACTCAGGAGCAGGCCAACCTGCCCCGCCATGTTGCCATCATCATGGATGGCAACGGTCGTTGGGCCAACCAACAGGGCAAGCCCCGGATCATGGGTCACCAGGCCGGGGTCCGCTCGGTCCAGGAGGTTGTTCGCTGCGCCCGCGAACTGGACCTGGATGCCCTCACCCTCTACGCCTTTTCCACCGAGAACTGGCGGCGGCCCGGAGCCGAAGTGGAAAGCCTGATGGGCCTGCTGCAGACCTATCTGGAAAACCAGCTTGACCAAATGGTCCAAAACCGGGTGCGCCTCAGAACCTGCGGCCGGACAGACCGTCTGCCCGCCAAAGTTCGACGGATTCTTGACAACACCATCAGGGAAACCGACGGCAACGAAGGCCTGATCCTCAACCTGGCCCTGAGCTACGGCGGCCGCGACGAACTGCTTCGGGCGACCCGCCGTTTGTCCAGCCGGGTCGCCGCCGGCGAACTGACACCGGAACAGATCAGCGAACAGACCATCGAAGCCGAACTGGACAGCGCCGGGCTGCCCGATCCCGACCTCTTGATCCGCACCGGTGGAGAACGGCGCCTGAGCAATTTTCTGCTCTGGCAGCTTTCCTACAGCGAACTGTATTTCACCAGAACTCTCTGGCCGGATTTCGGTCGCGAGCAGTTCCTTGCCGCCATTACCGACTACCAGCAGCGCCAGCGCCGTTTCGGCCAGACCGGCGAACAGCTGACGGACGTTTAACCACCGCGCCATGCAAAGGATACTGACCGGCATATCTCTGGGCACGGCCTGGCTCTTACTGTTGCTCTACGGCCCGTTCTGGGTTTTCTGGCTGCTGGTTGGCCTGCTGACCCTGCTGGTTTTGCGGGAATACGCCGCGATGCTGCTGGTCGCCGGCGGAGAACCGGCCCTGCGGCCGGCATTGATCGCTTTCGGGCTGCTGCCGGTGCTGGCCGCCGGCCAGGAAAACCCGATGCTGGTCATCGGCGCCCTGGTGATCGCATTAAGCGGCTTGCTTTTGCTGACCATATTCCGTTATGCCAGCCTGGAAAGACCGCTGTTTTTTCTGCTGGCATCAGCCTTCGGCGTTTTTTATCTCGGCCTGCTGATGGCCCATTTGCCGCTGCTCATGGTCCTGGAACAGGGGCGGGACTGGCTGATCATCGCCACCCTGATCACCGTGGCCTCCGACAGCGGCGCCTATTACGCCGGCACCCGGTTGGGGCGCCGCAAATTATGCCCGGCCTTGAGCCCGGGCAAAACCGTGGAAGGGTTGATCGGCGGGGTGGGCACCGCCCTGCTGGTAACAGGCCTGGCGGTGGGTTTCTTTTTTCCCGCCATCAATCTGTTGCAAGCCCTGCTCTTTACCTTTATTCTTTCGATATTGGGCGTGGCCGGTGATCTCACCGAATCGATGCTTAAACGCGGCGCCGGGGTCAAGGATTCCGGCACTCTGCTGCCCGGCCATGGCGGTGTGCTGGACCGGATCGACTCCCTGCTGCTGGTGGTTCCGCTGCTTTACTACCTGTTGCTGGCCGGTGCCTCACTTTAACCCGCAAACCCGCACCCAAACCCTTTTACCTAAAAGAAACCGACCATCATGACCAATAATGTAAGTGATCACAGGGGCAAAATGGTAAGCGGTCACAGGGTGCCGCAAGATGCGGTGCCCTGTGATCGCTTACCCAAAAATATTTCCCTGCTTGGCTCCACCGGCTCCATCGGCTGTAACGTTCTGGAAGTGGTGCGTCAGTATCCCGACCGATTCAACGTGGTGGGGATGGCGGCGGGCAACAATCTCCGCCTGTTGCGTGAACAGATCGAGGCCTTTGAGCCCCGCCTGGTTTCGGTGGCCGACGGCACTCTGGCCGGGGAACTGATCCAGAGCCTGCCGGCGGGCTGGAGCGAGAGGGTGATGGTGGGCCGGGAGGGCAACGAAAAGGTGGCCCGGCTTAAAGAAGCCGAACTGGTGGTGTCGGCCATCGTCGGCGCCGCCGGCCTGACCCCCACCATGGCCGCCATTGAAGCGGGCAAGGATGTGGCCCTGGCCAACAAGGAAACCCTGGTCATGGCCGGTGAGCTGGTGATGGACGCCGTGGCCCGGCAAGGTGTGCAAATGCTGCCCATCGACAGCGAACACAACGCCATCGCTCAATCCTTGGGGGCCGGCCGCCACCAGGATATTCACCGGCTGATCCTCACCGCCTCGGGGGGACCTTTTCGTGACAGATCGGCCGCTCAACTCCAGGAAGTGACCCCCGAGCAGGCCCTGGCCCATCCCAACTGGTCCATGGGCCGGAAGATCTCCATAGATTCCGCCACCATGATGAACAAGGGCCTGGAGGTCATCGAGGCCCGCTGGCTGTTCGGCGTACCGGTAGAACAGATCGAGGTCCTGATCCATCCCCAGAGCATCGTCCACTCCATGGTGGAATATATCGACGGTTCAGTGGTCTCCCAGATGGGCATCCCCGACATGCGGATCCCCATCATTTACGCCCTGGCCTACCCCGAGCGCCTGCCCCTGGGTCTGCCCCGGCTCAACCTGGCCACGGCCGGGGATCTCAGCTTTTACTCCCCGGATCCAGCCTGTTTTCCCGCCCTGGAGCTGGCCTACAAGGCCTGCAAACAGGGGGGCACCACCCCGGCGGCCCTTAACGCCGCCAACGAGGTGGCGGTGGAGGCTTTTCTGGACGGCCGGATCAGCTTCCTGGATATTACCGGGGTGGTAGCGAAAACCATCGACAGCATGGAACACAGGAAGGTGGACTCCATCGATACGGTCCTGGCCATCGACCACCTCGCCCGCAAAGCCGCCGAATCGGTGGTGGAAGGCCTGATGGCCGGGGTCGTACAAAACTGCTAAATCACCGCTGGCCTCGCCAAGCGGCCCCAACGTAAGTGATCACAGGGTCCGGGTTTATCCATTATTGAGCAAGCGATCACGGGGTGACCGCTCATGGCGGACCATGAGGAACTGATCATACCGATCGGCGTCACGGTTGCTGGTGTACCAACCGCTAAATCCGGGGATCATAATTCGATGACCGGTCACCCAAGAAAGAATAAAGGCTGAAAAAATGAATACCATAATTTCCTTTATCATCGTCCTGGGAATTCTAATTTTTGTCCATGAATTCGGACATTTCATTATTGCCAAGCTGTTCAACGTCAAGGTTCTGCGATTTTCCCTGGGCTTTGGCCCCCGCCTTTTCGGCCGCCGGATAGGCGAAACCGACTACCAGGTCAGCGCCCTGCCCCTGGGCGGCTATGTCAATATGCTGGGGGAACACCCCGGGGAAACCCCCGAGCCCGAGGAAGCTGGTCGCTCCTTTGCCGGCAAACCCCTATGGCAGCGTTTTCTCATCGTGGCCGCCGGCCCTTTTTCCAATTTGGGATTTGCGGTGCTGCTCTTCTTTGTAATTTTTGCTTTCGTCGGCCTGCCCCAGCCGATACCCGGCACCAAGATCGGTGAGGTCACGCCGGAATCCGCCGCCGCCGAAGCCGGACTGCAGAGGGACGACAGTATCATCGCGGTCAACGGGGTCGCCGCCGAGGACTGGGAAGATGTCTCCCGGCTGATCCGGGAGAGTGAAGGGCAGCCGGTGGAGCTGGACATCCGCCGCAACGGCGAAGTATTCACCACCGTGGGCGAGCCCGTCAAGCAGGATGTGGAAAACATCTTCGGCGAGGTGGTGGGGCAGCGCTACATGCTGGGGGTTACCCGCAGCACCGAGGTGGAATACCAGTCCGTTTCCCTGCTGGAGGCGCTAAGCGCCGGCTTTGCCCAGACCTGGGGGCTGATCTGGTTGACCCTGGTGGCCATTGTGAAAATGATCCAACAGATCATCCCCGCCACCGAGCTGGGCGGCCCGATTCTGATCGCCCAGCTGGCCGGTCAGCAGATGGAGGTGGGCTGGATCAATTTCGTCCATTTCATCGCCCTGATCAGTATCAACCTGGGGATACTCAACCTGTTGCCGATCCCGGTGCTGGACGGCGGCCACCTAGTGTTCTTCACCGTGGAGGGCATCACCCGCCGGCCGGTGAGCCTGAGGGTCCGGGAAATTGCCCAGCAGGTGGGGATCATGCTGCTGCTTGCCCTGATGTTCTTCGTTTTTTACAATGACATAATGCGTCTTATCAACGGCTGATGGCAAAGAAAGTCGCCGCCGGGCCCGCCCCTTCCCCGCCGCTGATCCTGGCTCTGGAGACCTCCGGGTCCTGTGGCAGTGTGGCCGTGGTGGATGGGCGAGGCTGCCGGGCCGAATACTCCCTGCAATCCAGCCGTACCCACTCCCGTCGTTTGTTGGAGGCGGTGGAGCGGATCATGGTGGAGAGCGAAACCGACTGGAGGCAACTGGATGCCCTGGCCGTGGGTCTGGGGCCGGGCAGCTTCACCGGTCTGCGCATCGGGTTAAGCAGCGCCAAGGGCCTGGCCCTGGCCACCGGCAAGCCCCTGCTCGGCATCAGTTCCCTGGACGGCCTGGCAGCCCAGGCCATTTACCAGCCGCTGCCGGTCTGCGCCCTCATCGACGCCCGCAAGCATGAGGTGTTTGCCGCCTTTTACCGCACCGATTCAGCCGCCACCGGCCAAAATAACCAAGACGAGGAAAATGATCACGGGCTCAAGGGAATAAGCGGCCACAATATGCCGCCGGAGGCGGTGCACTGTGATCACTTGCAACGCACCGGCGATTACCTGGCCCTGCCGCCGGCCCGGCTGGGAGAGCTGATCAGGCGCCCTACCCTGCTGCTGGGCAGCGGGGCCGAGCTTTATCGGGAGTTGCTGACTGAGCAACTGGGCAAGCTGGCCGTCTTTGCCCCGCCCCAGCTCTGCTTTGCCCGAGCCGCCACAGTCGCCTGGCTGGCCCAGGAACATTGGCGACGGGGAAATTTTGTCGACCCCGGCCAAATCACCCCCATCTACGTCCGTGCCGCTGACGCCAAGCTTCCGTAAACCACAAGCTTACGGTACCGCCGAACCCGGCAAACCACTAAATCCTGCCAGCACAACCGCTCAGACCGCTTCTTCGGGCCGGCGGCACCGAGGTTGTCCTTCACTTCTTGGCAAAACAACGGGCAACGGGTAAAGTGAGCACTGACCGATTGCCTTTTTGCCGACCCGACCCCCTTGATCGGGGTGACGAGCAGACAGCGGCTAATGCGTTTTTACGGCTTTTAGCCAAGCCGGAAGCTTCCCGGGAGCAAGCCCCATGCCTGAATACCGTGCGGTAATTTTCGATCTGGACGGCACCCTGCTGGACACCCTGGCCGACATCGCCGATTCCATGAACAACGTCCTGGCGGCCATGGGGCTGCCCACCCACCCCCGGGACGAGTATCGCTATTTTGTCGGTTCCGGCATGGAAAACCTGGTACGGCGAGCCCTGCCGCCCCAGAAGCTGGACGAGGCCACCGTTTCCCGGGCCCTGACCGCCATGCGCCGGGAGTACCAAAACAACTGGCGCCGCCAGACCCGGCCCTACGAGGAAATTCCCGAATTGCTCACGGCCCTGGCCGGGCGGCGGCTGAGCCTGACCGTTCTCTCCAACAAACCCGACGATTTCACCAAAAAGTGCGTCCATGCCCTGCTTGATGCCAGCCTTTTCCAGGCCCTGCGCGGCGCCGGACCACAAACCCCCAGAAAGCCCGACCCCGCCGGGGCTCTGGCGCTGGCCGACCAGCTGGCCCTGCCGCCGGAACACATTCTGTATGCGGGCGACAGCGGCATTGATATGCAAACCGCCAAAAGCGCGGGGATGTTTGCCGTGGGGGTGCTGTGGGGGTTTCGCTTTGCCGAAGAATTGCGGGAAAACGGCGCCGACGCCCTGATTTCCCGCCCCCTGGAATTGCTCAACCTGCTCTAGACAAAAGGCCGGGCTGTTTTTTTACCGCTGGCAATGCCCAAAGCCTGCCGGCCCTGACCATCTGTTAGCAAGGATTTCAATGATTTACGGTATCGGTACCGATATTGTCAGCATCACCAGGATCGAAGCAGCCCTGGGCCGCCATGGGGACCATTTCGCCCGCCGTATTCTGGCGCCCGGGGAATGGGAGGAATACCTGCAACTGCCCCGCCGCCAATCCCGGCAAACGGCGGCCTTTCTGGCCAAACGTTTCGCCGCCAAGGAGGCCGCCGCCAAGGCCCTGGGCACCGGTTTCCGCAACGGCATCAACCTGCAATCCATCGTGGTGGTCCATGACCGCCTGGGCCGCCCGGGACTGGAATTTCTGGACGCCGCCGCAAAATATTGCCAGAATCAGGGTGTGGAACGCGCCCTTCTGTCCCTGTCCGACGAAAAAAGCTACGCCGTGGCCTTCGTCACCCTACTGCTCAAGGCTTGAGCATTACCAAGAAAAGAGCAACCAGGGCGCAAGGTTTGGCGGCGGGCCACCCTTATAATCTTACAAACAGCATTCGGCAGGAACACAGCTTGTCGCCATCACACCCCGCGATTGCGACAGCTCTATACCGCGGGAAAAGGTGACGGGCGGGCGGTGCTGTTAAACGGTTGCCAGGAGGCCCACCATGACTGGACCCAATACCGCCACCCAATTCATCGAACAGCAACTGGCCCAGGGCAAAAAGCCCAACCACCTGATCGACCAGCAGAGCCCCTACCTCCTCCAGCACGCCTTCAACCCGGTTGACTGGCTGCCCTGGGGGGAGGAGGCCTTTACCCGGGCCCGGCAGGCAGACAAGCCGATCTTTCTCTCCGTCGGCTACTCCACCTGCCACTGGTGCCATGTCATGGCCCGTGAATCCTTTGCCGACCAGCAGGCTGCCGCCATCCTCAACGAGCATTTCATTGCCGTCAAGGTGGACCGGGAAGAGCGGCCCGACGTGGACCACCTGTACATGACCGCGGCCCAAGCCATGGGTGGCGGCGGGGGGAGTTTACGACCAGGTGGGCGGCGGATATCTTCACCTACGTGCTGCGGGATCTGCCGGCTCCAGAGGGGGCCTTCTATTCCGCCGAAGACGCCGACAGCCCAGACCCGGCAGATCCGGAAAAGCATGGCGAGGGACTGTTTTACCTCTGGACCGAAGCGGAGAGACGGAAGCGGCCCGGGAGCTTGCCGCCGCCCGGGAAAAACTGTTTGCCGCCCGCACCGGCAACTCGGTGGCGGCCATGAACCTGCTGCGCCTGGCCGGTTTCACCGACAACCAAAAATGGCGGGACATGGCCGTAACCACCACCACGGCCTTTAACCATCGCCTGCAACAATATCCTCCCATCCTGCCGCAGCTGCTGGTGGCCCAGGGCTGCGCCCTGCGCCCGCCGCAACAGATCATAATCGCCGGTTCCCTGGAGGAGGAAGACACCCAAAAAATGCTGGCCACCAGCCGGTCAACGACCCGGAAGAGCTGGCACAACTGCTGGCGTAAGCCCGGCGGACTGCCTGTTTGTATCCGCTCAGGCGCGCCAGCCCTCACGCTGGGCGGCGATAACGATACGGGCGCAGGCCTCGGCATCGGAAGCGGCCTGATGGTGGCGCAGCTCAATCCCCAGGTGGCGGCAGACATCGGGCAGCCTGGTGGGCCGTATATTCCACTGGCGCCGGGCCAGCTGCACCGTGCAGACAAAGGGATGAGCCGGCGCCGGCAGGCCGTAATCGGTGCAGCAGGTTTCCAGCACCCCTTTGTCGAATGGGGCGTTGTGGGCCGCCAGGAAATCGACCCCCGCCAGATCCCGCCCGATCCCTTCCCAAACCGCGTCGAAGCGGGGCGCATCCCGCACATCACGCCAGGTCAGGCCATGAATGAAGGTAAAGGTAAACCAGCGCGACGGTGGCCGGATCAATTCATAATAACGGCGGGCAATCCTTCCATCCTCGACCACCACCACTCCCACAGCGCAGGCACTGTTCCGGTCGCGGTTGGCGGTTTCAAAATCGATGGCGGCAAAAGTGCTCATCGGATGGTCCGCCACTGACCATCAATGAGCAACTGATGGGGCTTGAAGCGGGATTTGTAGTTCATGGCGTCCACTTCTTCGATCAAGTAGCCCAGGTAGAGAAAATCCAGGCCCGTTTCACGGCACAGTTTGATGAGGAAGAGGATGTTCAGAATGCCGGGACTGCGGTGGGCCTGGTCGGGGTCGAAATAAAAGTAAACGGCGTTTAAGGCAGTGGGGGTAATATCCACCACCGCCACCCCCAGTAGCCGGTCATCGACGCGGTAGACGACCTCAAAGGTCTCGGTGATGGAGTTGAGGAAAAAACCACCGTAATAGTCCACGGCCCGACCATCCTGCTCCTCTTCCTCATCCGGCACTCCCTGCTGGTCGGGATACCGGCGGCCAAGGAAGCGCTCGCACAGCGCCAGCTTTTCCGCGCTGAGCTGGATGGGCCCCCGGCTGACCCGGACATCCTGATTGCGCCGCCAGACCCGCCGCTGATTACGGTTGGGCTCAAACTCCTCCACCGCCAGGCGAATGGGCACACAGGCCTGGCAGCCGAAACAGGCCATGTTGTACATGGTGTTGCCGTTGCGCCGAAAACCGGCCTGCAGGAACTTGTCGAACATCTCGCCGCTCAGGGGCGGACAGGGAGCCTGGCGGTACACCGCCCGTTGCTGCAGGCCATAGGGACATTCGGCGGCTATATCGAAAAAATAATCACGCATGACAAAACATCAGTACAACAGATACCGCCGGCGAAGCCGGGCAAAATCGTCCAGTTCAACCTGCCAGCCGGCTTCCATCTCCAGCACCGGCTCACCGGCCAGCAACCGGGGCCAGATATTTTCCTCGCCCAGGATCAGATGGATGGGCATTGTTTCATATTCATACTCATAGGGCGGCGACTTCAAGGCAAACCCTGGATACAGCCGGGCCAGCGCCTGCAACAGGACCAGGGTGGTGCGATAGGGCAAAAAATCTGCCGGGTCGGTAACATGGAGTTGAAACCCGACACACGTCTCCCCGGCCCATTTGCCGGCCACCGGCTCAAAGACCAGGGGCCGCAGGTGGCAGCCCGGCAGGGGGGTACCGGCGATGGCCCCCAAAACTTCCTGGTGGTCTATAAAAGGGGCGCCGAAAAGTTCAAAGGGCAGGGTGGTACCCCGCCCTTCCGAGATGTTGGTGGCCTCCCAGATCACCTGGCCCGGATAGACCAGGGCCGTCTGCGGGGTGGGCATATTGGGGGAGGGAAAAACCCAGGGCAGGCCGGTGTCGGCAAAAAGCATTTCCCGCCGCCAACCATCCATGGTAACAACCTCCAGCGAGCAGTCGATGGCGAATTTTTCCTTGATCATCAGGGCCAGTTCGCCCAAAGTCATGCCATGACGCATGGGTATAGGATACAAGCCGACAAAGGAGCGGCAGGAAGGCTGCAGCAGATTGCCCTCCATGGCCGCTCCGCCCAGGGGGTTGGGCCGGTCCAGGACCACCACTTCCTTGCCCTGCTCCGCCGCCGCCTCCAGGCAGTAGGCCAGGGTATAGAGAAAGGTGTAAACCCTGGTCCCCACATCCACCAGATCCACCAGCAACACGTCGCAGTGCTCCAACATCTCGGGGGTGGGTTTGCGCACCTCGCCGTAGAGGCTGAACAGCGGCAGGCCGGTGACCGCGTCGGTCATATGAGCGGATTCGATCATGTTGTCCTGCTTCTCGGCAAAGAAACCGTGCTGGGGAGAAAACAGGCAGGTTAAGCGCTCGCCGTAAGCCCGGGACAACAGATCGCGGCTGTGGCGGAAATAGCGGTCGGTAGAGGCCTGATTGCAGAGCAGCCCCAACCGCTTATTCTGCAACCGCGCCGGGGGATTTTGCAGCAGACGTTCGAGACCCAGGCTGATCATTGAAAGTAACAATCCTTTTTGATTGCGGTTTTGCCGCCTTTGGTTACACTTTAGTAAAGTATAACCATGATACTTTATTGACAAACAAGCCGTAAACGCACCATGGTGGTTGCCGGTTCGGCGGTGCCACCAAACGTTTACTCATCATTATGCCGCTAACCTTACCCGGACGGCGGCAAAAAATCACGCCCAATGGAAAAAACAAGATGAAAATCGCCATCAGCGGTAAAGGCGGGGTGGGCAAGACCACGATCATGGCCCTGCTGGCCCGCCAGTTCAAAGAAATGGGCAAAGAGGTCCTGGTCATCGACGCCGACCCCAGCCCCCACATGGCTCAGAGCCTTGGAGTGGACCGGCCGGAGAAGATCCGGCCCATTTCCGAAATGAAGGACCTGCTCCGGGAGCGCTCGGGAAAGGTGGAAGGATCGGCCTTTTATAACATCAACCCCCAGGTGGATGATCTGCCGGAGCGTTTCATCGTCGAGGCCGACGGGATCAAATTGATGGTCCTGGGGGCGATCCAGAGCGCGGAAAGCGGCTGTGCCTGCGCCGAGAACACGGTCTTGAAAAGGCTGCTGACCCGGCTGCTGCTAAAACCCGCCCAGGTGGTCCTGCTGGACATGGAAGCCGGGGTGGAGCACCTGGGGCGCGGCACCATCGCCGGGGTGGACCGGTTGCTGATCGTGGTGATCCCTTCCCGGTCGGGAATCCGCACCGCCCTGAAAATAAAAAAACTGGCCCAGGAATGCCGGATCAGCAATGTTTCCTTTATCGGCAACCTGGTCCACGACGCCGAGGATGAACAATTTCTCCGCGAGGGGCTGGGAGAGAGCCCCCTTGCCTGCTTCCCGGATGCCACCGCCATTCGCCGCCTGGAAAGAAAGGACCGGCCTGTTACCGACGCCTTGAGCGAGGTGGGCCAAATAACCGCCGAGCTGGTGGCGGCCCTGCAGAACAATTAACTTACCGCAACCCCAAGGATGAAACCATGACCCGGATCCTGGCCGCCGATATCGGCGGCACCAACAGCCGTTTCGGCTATTTTGTCCTGGCGGCGGACAACACCTTGAGCTTAAAGGAAGTAAGCTGGCTGACCACCGGATCCGGCGGATCCCTTGGCGGTCAGCTGGCAAAACTTTACGCCCTGGGCTTTCCTTTGCCCGCCAGCGAAACCGACATCGCCGTCTTTGCCGTGGCCGGCCCGGTGGAGGAGGGCAAACGCTGCAAGTTGCCCCTGGCCGGCTGGGAGATCGACCTGGATTTGCTGGCCGCTGATTTCCCCCTGCCCCGGGCCATGCTGATCAACGATTTTTACGCCCAGGCCCTGGCGGTGACCGGACCGCCGGGACAGGAGGCCCACCTGATCCTTGACAGTTCGCCTGGGCCCCAATCCCCCGTAGCGGTGATCGGAGCCGGCACCGGTCTGGGCAAGGCCCTGCTGATCACCGGAGATCGGGAAAAAGCACAGGTTATCGCCTCGGAAGGGGGGCATGCCGATTTCCCCTTCGGCGGCGGTCGGGAGCAGGAATACCAGACTTATCTCATGAACCGGCGAGGGGAAAAATACCTTTCCGGCAACACCGTGGTCTCGGGCCCGGGCCTGAGCTATTTGTATGAGTTTTTAAACGGCGAGGAACTGTCGCCCAGCCAGGTGGTAAAAAAACTGCCCGAATACCCCGAAACCCATGCCTGGTTCACCCGTTTCTATGCCCGGCTGTGCCGCAACTACGTTCTGGACACCCTGGCTCTGGGCGGTCTTTACATCGCCGGCGGAGTGGCGGCCCGGGCCCCGGAACTGCTTACTCATCCGGCCTTTGCCGAGGAATTTCGCCACTCCCCCACCATGGGTCATCTGCTGAACAAGGTACCGGTGCGGCTGATCAATGATGAAAACAGCGGGCTGTGGGGGGCCGCCATCCAGGCCCACCGGTTAATCGTTAATTAGCATCAAAAAGGGAAAGATTTTTTATGCAACTTTTGTTGGGGCTGTTTGTTGGGCTTTTGCTGGTTTATCTGCTGGCCTATACCGATTTTGTGCTCAGTCGCAAGCTCAAGGAGCGGGTGACTGAGATCAATGCCCATAGTGAACGTTTTTATCGCTTCCGCCCCCTGAACATTGCCCGGGTTGCGGTTTTGAGCCTGCTGTTCTGGCTGATTCCCATCTTTCTCATCAGCCCGCAGTGGTATCTGGAATACCGCCTGGGGCTGACCATCCTGGTCTGGGCCCTGCTGGCCGCGGGGGCTTACTGCTACCTGTACCTGCGCACCTCGCCCCGTACGGCCCGCCAGGCCCTGCCCCTGCTGCTGGGTTTCGCCGTCGCCGCCGGGCTGCTGCTGGGACCACTGTTTTCAGCCCTGCGCCGACTGCTGCCCGGGTTTCATTGATGGTAAGCGATCACAGGGCACCGCCGAAAGCGGCGATCGGGCCGGCTCTCGGCTGAAATATCTTGGCGAACAAACCCATGCCAGACGCAAGTTTTGAAATCCGGGTCCAAACTGTCAGAGACGCCGAAGCCATGGCCCAGGTGGCCGGCCGCCACCTGCTGAGTGCCGCCCACCAAGCCGTCGCCGGGCACGGCCGTTTTTCCCTGGTTCTGGCCGGTGGCCGGACCCCGGAGCGGCTCTATCACCTGCTGGCCGCCCCGCCCTTGGCGGCGCAAATGCCCTGGAAAAACACCCATGTCTTCCAGGGGGATGAACGTGGCGTACCGCCGGAGCACCCGGCCAGCAACTATCGCCTGGCCACCGCCAGCCTGCTGGCTTCCGGCCTGGTCCCCGCCGCCAATATCCACCGGATGCAGGGTGAGGCGGCGGATCTCGCCGGCGCCGCCGTTGATTACCAACGGCAGATCCTGAAATTTTTCCCCCTTGGAGCTGACCGGCAGGGTTTTGATTTGATTCTGCTGGGGATGGGCAACGACGGTCATATCGCCTCGCTGTTTCCCGGCTCCCCCCTGCTGGCGGAGGAAAACCGGCTGGTGGCGGCGGAGACCGAGCCCGCCGGCGACCCGCCCCTGCCCCGCCTGACCCTTACCCTGCCCGCCATCAACAGCGCCACTCGGATACTGGTGATGATCAGCGGCCCCGACAAACAAAAAATAATGACTGAAATCATGGCGGACCGTCCGGCAGCCGCCAAAAAATACCCCGCCGCCCTGGTGGCGCCAAGGCGGGAGCTGCTCTGGCTGGTGGCACCTTGACCGGTTGGCGAATCTTACTGGCCGCCGCCCTGGCGCTGCTGCTTTCGGCTTCCGGCTGGAAGCCGGATCAGCCGCAGCTCCTGGCAAATTCTGCATCGCCGCCAGGAGATTTAAAAAAACCGCAAGTAACCGCTACCCCGGAGCCGACTGAGAAAACGACTCCCCCCCAGTACCGGCAGCTCCGGCTCGAGTTCTCGCCCCGACTTGAAGAGCATGAACTGCCGGCGGCCCTTGATCCCCGGCGGGTAAAGATCCGCATCGACAGCGACACCCCCGGGCCGGCGGCAGAGACCAGCCGGGGCACCCTCGCCATCAGCGTTGACTTCGCCGACGGCGGGGAAGCGACGGTTACCGGGCCATTTCAGCTTGATCACCGGCCACTGAGCCTTGACAGCGAAAAGCTTGCCCTGCGAGCCGATGCCCTGGTTCCCTTCCTGCCCCAGCCCCTGATGTGGGAGGGGCGGGCCAACTATGACTCAAAAAGGCTGCAGGTAGACGGCCTGCTTTCCCTGACCCCGGAGCTGAAACTGGAACACCGGCTCCTGGTGCCCGGCGGACTGGCGGGGAGTGAGGCAGAAATCCGGCTGCAGGAAACAAAATTACCGTTTGCACCACCACCCTTCCTTCCACCCTTGATGGATGGGCTTAATTTGCCGGAGCCCCTGCCGGAGCTGGAATCAGGTTTGCTAACCGGCCAGGCTAAGCTGACCGGCCAGGAAGACGGCTGGCAGGCGACCGGACAGCTGCGCTTGAGCGGGGTCGACGGCATCTACCAGACCGCCTTCTTTAAGGATCTTGACCTGGTAATGCCTTTCCAGGTGGAAGAGGACTGGCTGGAGTTGACCGCCGTCGACCTTGAACTGTGGGAATTCAACCCCGGGATTGCCCTGGGACCGGCAAAAGCCAGGGGCAGTTACCGGGCTTCCACCGCCCGACCCGGCCGGGGCCGTTTGGAAGTGGAAACGCTGGAAGCCGGTTTTCTGGGGGGCAGGCTTTGGGCCGAGCCGTTTGCTATAACCCCGGGCCAGGATGATTTCCCTGTCAATCTCCGGATCGAGGGCCTGGAAATGGCCCGCTTACTGGCCGTCTACCCGATCCCTGGGCTGACCGGCACCGGGCTGATCGACGGCCACTTGCCCCTGCGCCGCCAGGAGGGTAAAATCTCGCTCACCGACGGCCTGCTGACCGCCCGCCCCCCCGGAGGGGTTATCAGCTACGACGGCAAGGCGGCCGCCGCCCTGGCACGGCGCCATCCCGCCCTGAAACTGGCACTCGACGCCTTGAGTGATTTCCATTACAATGCCCTGGCGGCGGAGGCGACCTACCTGGAGGACGGCACCCTGCTGCTGGACCTGCGGCTGGAAGGAAGCAACCCCCAAATAGAACGGGGGCGGCCCATCTTACTGGAGATCAATATCGAGGAAAATATTCCGGACCTACTGGCCGGGCTCCAGTTAACCAACCGGATCAGCGATACCATCCGGCAGCGCATCAAAGAGCGCTACCGTTGACCTCCGGTTATCTTTGCAATATAACTATGCCCGGAAGTCCGGATCAAATCCCGGTTTCTTTTTTCTGCCAAGGAGTATCCGTCATGAAATCATCTCCACTGTTAAGTTGGCTGCTGCCGCTGCTGCTTGCGCTGCCGGGCCTGTCGTCCGTCGCCTGCACGCCCCGGGTGGAACTGGCCGCCCCCACCGAACCGATCCATATCAAGCTCGATGTTAAAATCGAACATGAGATCATGGTCCGGGTCGAGCGCGAGCTGGATGAAATCTTAAGCCCGGAAAGCGGACTTTTTTAACAGGAGACGATCATGAAAACTTTTTGTCATTTTTCCTTACGCCTTGCCCGCCGGCTGCCGCTGCTGCTGCTGCCGGCGATCCTGTTGCTGCTGATCACCCCTCCCCCCCTGGCGGCCATGACCCTGGAGGAGGCCATGGACGCTCTGGGCGAGGCCAAGGCCCAGGGACAGCTGGGAGAACAGCCCGACGGCTACCTCGGGGTGGTGGAGGACAACTCCCGGGCCGAAACCATTGCCCGGTTGATCAACGAGGCCCGCCGGGAGGAATACCGGCGGGTGGCCCGGGACAACAACATCGATCTGCGGGACGTGGAACTGCTGGCCGGCCAGAAGGCCATTGAGCGCACCCCGGCGGGCCAGTACATCCGAATGCCCGACGGCAGGTGGCGCCGCAAGTAGATTGCGAGGGTTATACAAATGAGACAGGAAAACAGCCCAAACCCGGACCATGAAACGGCCGATGGCCTGATCATGGCCGCCGGGGGGATCCTGGAGCGGGATCGGGGAGAGCAATTACGGATCGCCCTGGTTTATCGCCAGCGTTATAACGGCGATTTGAGCCTGCCCAAGGGCAAGCAGGATCCCGGCGAGAGCCTGCCGGCCACGGCCCTGCGGGAGGTGCGCGAGGAAACCGGCTGCCGCGCCCGGCTGAATGGCTTTGCCGGCTGCGTTCACTACTTGGTCGGGGAACTCCCCAAGGTGGTGCTTTACTGGAAGATGCAGCCCCTGGCCGGCCTGGACGAGTTCCAGCCCTCCGGCGAGGTCCAGCAGCTGCTCTGGCTGCCCCCGGCCGAGGCCCTGGCCCGGATAACCTACGCCGACGAGAAACAACTGCTGCGCAAGGTCTACAAACTTTAGCTCCTTATTCCTGCCGACCCCGTTTTCAAGTCATGCCATCTCTTCTTCCCGTCCACGCCGCCATGCCCGGTTTGCGTCGCCAACTGGCCCGGCATCCGGCGGTGATCCTTACCGCCCCGCCCGGCTCGGGCAAAACCACCATAACCCCGCCGGCACTGCTGGACGAGGAGTGGCTGGCGGGGCGAAAGATCCTGCTGCTGCAGCCCCGCCGTCTGGCCGCCCGCCTGGCGGCCACCTTCATGGCCCGGGGCCTGGGCGAGGAAGTGGGTCAAACCGTGGGCTACCGGGTCCGTTTTGAAAGCCGGGTCTCACCGGCCACCCGTATCGAGGTGCTCACCGAGGGCATGTTCACCCGGCAGCTCCAGGCCGACCCGGAACTGACCGGGGTGGGCCTGGTAATCTTCGACGAATTCCACGAACGCAACCTGGAAGCGGACCTGGCCCTGGCGCTGATTCTGGATGTCCAAAAGGACCTGCGGCCGGATTTAAAAATCATGCCGATGTCCGCCACTCTGGACAGCGGCCCCTTGAGCGCCCTGCTGGATGACGCCCCCGTGGTGACCGCCGAAGGTCTCAGCCATCCGGTAAGCATCGAACACCTCCCCGCGGCCGCCGGCAGCCAACCCAACCCAAGGGAAATCGCCGCCCGCACCGCCACCGCCATCCGCCGCATCTGCCGCGATCAACCAGGCGATATCCTGGCTTTTTTGCCCGGCACCAATGAAATCCGCCTCTGCCATCAAATGCTGACCGATCATCCCCCGGCAGCGGCAAACAGCACCCCGCCCGCCGCCGCTGAAAATCCCACCGGGCAGACCGGCGCCAACATGACCGGTGATCACCACGGCTCCATGGTCCCGTCACGGCGGTCGCCAGACCACGGTGCTACCGGGACTTTGGCAATCTGTCCATTGTACGGGGATCTCAACCTGGCCGACCAGGCGGCGGCGGTACAGCCGGATCCGGCCGGCCGGCGGCGCATCATTCTCGCCACCTCAATCGCCGAAACCAGTATTACCATCGAAGGTATCCATACCGTGGTGGACAGCGGCTGGCAACGCCGCCCCCGTTTCGATCCCAACAGCGGCTTAAGCCGCCTGACTACCCGCCGGATTTCCCGCGCCGCCGCCACCCAGCGCGCCGGCCGGGCCGGCCGTCTGGGCCCCGGCCATTGCCTGCGCCTGTGGAGTTCCGGCGAAGACCAGGCCCTGTTGCCCTTCGAACCGCCGGAGATTTTAAACGCCGATCTCGCGCCCCTGCTGCTGGAGTTGGCCTGCTGGGGAGTTGCAGATCCCACCACTCTGACCTGGCTCGACCCGCCGCCGCCCGGACCCCGCACCCAGGCCCGGCAACTGCTTATCTCATTGGGCGCCCTTGACCGGCAAGGGCGAGTCACCACCAATGGCCGGAAGATTAACGAACTGCCAGTCCATCCCCGCCTGGGCCTGATGCTGCTCAAGGCCGCCGAAGCGGGGACGCCTGAGACCGCCTGCGACCTGGCGGCCCTGCTTTCGGAACGGGACATCATTAAAGGCCGGGACAAAACGGCGGACCTTGAAGAGCGCCTGGAGGCCCTGCACGCCTGGCGGCGACAAAAATTCCCAGGCGGCCGGCCAGCAGGCGCCGGCCTGGAGATCAACGGCGCCGCCTGCCGCCGGGTGGACCGCATCGCCCGACAATTGCAAAAAATCATGCGCTCTTCCAACATCACCACCGGCCACCCCCTTACCGCCGGTGAACTGCTGGCCCTGGCCTATCCCGACCGGATTGCCCGCCGCCGCCCGGAAAGCCGGGGCAAATACAAGCTCAGCGGCGGTCGCGGCGCCACTTTGCCTTCCTTCGACCCCCTGGCCCGTCAGGAATACCTGGCCGTGGCCGAACTGGACGCCGGCCGCAATGAAGGCCGGATCTTCCTGGCCGCCGCCCTCGAGCACGCCGACCTGCTCCACCTATTTCCTGAAAAGTTGCAGGACCGGGAGCATATTTACTGGGATCGGCAGTCCGGGGCCGTCAAGGCCCAGCGGCTGGTGCTTTTCGACCAACTGGAGCTGGAAACTACTCCCCTGGCCAACCCCGATCCGGAGACAATTTGCCGGGTGCTGGTGCGGGCCATCGAGGAGCAGGGGCTGCAAATGCTGCCCTGGACCGACCAGGCCCGTGAACTCCAGGCCCGGCTGGCATGCGCCCGCCACTGGCAACCCAACGGCGACTGGCCACGGGTGGATGACGATTATTTAACCCAAAACCTGGAACAATGGCTGGCTCCCTGGCTGACAGGGATCAAAAACACCGAGCAGCTACGCCGCCTTGACCTTACCGCCATCCTGACCGGCCTGCTCGACTATCATCAACGCACCTTCCTGGACCGGGAAGTCCCCACCCATCTCCTGGTGCCCAGCGGCAGCCGCCGCAAGCTGAGCTATCACCCCGGCAAGCCCCCGGTGCTGGCCGTCCGCCTGCAGGAAATGTTCGGCCTTGACGACACCCCCCGAATCGTGGAAAACCGGGTGCCGGTCCTGCTCCACCTGCTATCTCCCGCTGGCCGACCGGTCCAGATCACCACCGACCTACGCGGCTTCTGGGACACCGGCTATCACCAGGTGAAAAAGGAACTGCAGGGTCGCTACCCCAAACACCACTGGCCGGACAACCCCCGGCAAGCACGGCCCACCGCCCGTACCAAGCCCCGTAAACGTTAAGTCCGTAAATAATTAAACAACGGTACCGGTAATCGGTTACCCGGCAAGCAACCCGAAGACAGGAGCAACGACAATGAAAAGCTATCGGCAAGAGTTATGGTTCAACATCCCCACCCGCCGGGCCCTGGTCAATATCACCCCGCAGGTGGAGGAATGTCTGCGCGAATCAAAGGTCAAGGAAGGACTGGTGCTGGTCAATGCCATGCACATCACCGCCTCGGTCTTCATCAACGACGATGAATCGGGGCTGCACCACGACTACGAGGTCTGGCTGGAAAAGCTGGCGCCCCACGAGCCGGTGAGCCAGTACCGCCACAACAGCTTCGAGGACAACGCCGACGCCCATCTCAAACGCCAGGTTATGGGCCGTGAGGTGGTGGTGGCGATCACCGACGGCAAGCTCGACTTCGGCACCTGGGAGCAGATTTTCTACGGCGAATTCGACGGCGGCCGCAAAAAAAGGGTGCTGGTAAAGATTATCGGGGAATAATCAGCCGAAATTGAGGCCGCAGTCGGGGCATTCCGTGGTGGTGGGAGGAAAACGGAAACCGCAGGCCGGGCAGGTGGTCTCCTCGGCCTCGGGGTTGAAGACGGCGTCGGTGTCCACCGGTTGGTGGTCATCGAGGCTGGTCATCCGCCGGTGTTCCTGCTCCACGATCCGGGAGGCATCGGGGGCGTCATCCTTGCGTACCTCCAGCAGGAAATTGGGCGGGCCGCAGCCTTTCTTGCAGCCCCCCTCCTCGGCGGTGATCCGTACCGCAATCCGCTCTTCCCCGAGCAGGGATTCCAGGTGCCGCAGTTCGGCCAGGGGCCCACGGTGGACCACCACCATCTCCTCGCCGCCGGTCAGGGTGCCGGCCCGGCTCCGGCGCTTGGCGTCGCTTTCATGCTCCCGGGACTCCATCTCTCCACCGGAAACCAGAGGAACCTCGCAGACCCCGCAGATCTCAATTTCGGGTCTGAACTCACCGCCGCAGACCGGACAGTATTTAAGCATCATGTCATACATCGGGCAATCTCCCTTCAAAATGTAACCAATCACAGGGTTCGTCCCGTGACCGCTTACCTCAAAATCAGTGATCCAGGCCGCGGGGCCGGGGCAGTGCACCCCGCCCCCTTGAGCCCGCACCGCTAAAGAATAAACCGGCTCAGGTCCTCGTCGCCGGCCACTTGCGCCAGGTGCTGCCGGACATATTCGTCGGTGACCCGGAACTGTTTCTCAGTCATGTCCGGGGCCTCGAAGGCCAGGGTTTCCAGCAACCGCTCCAGCATGGTGTGCAGCCGCCGGGCGCCGATATTTTCGGTACGGGAATTGACCTCGGCGGCCAGCCGGGCCAGTTCGCGAATGGCCTGGTCGGTGAAGGACAACTCGATCCCCTCGGTGGCCAGCAGGGCGATGTACTGCTTGAGCAGGGCGTTCTGGGGCTCGGTGAGAATGCGGTAAAACTCCTCCTGGCCCAGGGAGTCGAGTTCCACCCGAATGGGGAAACGGCCCTGAAGTTCGGGAATCAGATCGGAAGGCTTGCTGACATGAAAGGCCCCGCTGGCGATGAACAAAATGTGATCGGTGCGCACCATGCCATGCTTGGTGGTCACCGTGGCCCCCTCGACGATGGGCAGCAGATCCCGCTGTACCCCCTCCCGGGAAACTTCCGGGCCCTGGCTTGAACCGCCGCCCTTGGAGGTGATCTTGTCGATCTCATCGAGGAAGATGATCCCCGCCTGTTCGGTGCGACTAATGGCCAGGCGCATCACCCGGTCATCATCGATCAGCTTTTCCGCCTCGCTCTGACGCAGAATCTCCCGGGCCTCGCGAACCTTGACCCGGCGCTTCTGGCTCTTGCGGGGAAACATCTTGCCGAACATTTCCCGCAGGTTGCTCTCCATATCCTCCATACCGCCGCCGGCAAAGACATCGAACATGGGGGTCGACTGCTGCTGTTCCACCTCGATTTCCACCTCCCGCTCATCCAGTTTGCCCTCCCGCAACATTTTGCGGAATTTTTCCCGGGTGGTGCCGTCATCGGCCTTATCATCGGCCGGCCCGGCGGAATCGGCGGCTGGCGTGCCAAACCCTTCGGTGGAGCTGTAGGGGAGGTTGATGGAGCCGTCGGAGCTCGCCCCTCCCGAGGCGGAACCGCCGGTTCCCGAGGTTCCGGGCCGCCGGGGCGGAGGCGGCGGCACCAGCAGATCAAGGATCCGTTCCTCGGCCATAACCCCGGCCTTCTCCTGGACCTTTTGCCGCTCTTCCTCGCGGACCATGCCGATGGCCAGCTCCAGCAGGTCGCGGATCATGGATTCCACATCCCGGCCCACGTAGCCCACCTCGGTGAACTTGGAGGCCTCGACCTTCAAAAAGGGCGACTGGGCCAGTCCCGCCAGGCGGCGGGCAATCTCGGTCTTGCCCACCCCGGTGGGGCCGATCATAACGATATTCTTGGGGGCGATTTCATCGCGCAGGGGCGGTGGCACCTGGCGGCGGCGCCAGCGGTTGCGCAGGGCGATGGCCACCGAGCGCTTGGCCTCCCCCTGGCCGATGATATAATCATCCAACTGGCGGACGATCTCCCGGGGGGTCAGGGAATTCACCATGACGTCTGGTTCTTCCTTCTCCCCTGTAATATTGGAAACTGGCATAATCATGCTGATACCTCGTAAAATTGGATATTATCACTCACCTCACAATACTTCCAGGTGAATGGAATCGTTGGTGTAAATGCAGAGCCCGCCGGCGATCTCCATGGCCGACCGGCAGATCTCCGGGGCCTCCAGGCCGCTGTGAGCCACCAGGGCCTTGGCGGCGGCATGGGCGTACGGGCCGCCGGAGCCGATGGCCAGAATGCCGTCATCGGGCTCAATCACATCACCGTTGCCGGAGAGCAACAGGGAACGTTCAGCATCCACCGCCACCATCATGGCTTCCAGCCGGCGCAACATCCGGTCGGTACGCCATTCCTTGGCCAGTTCCACCGACGCCCGCAACAGGTTGCCGCCATATTTTTCCAGCTGCTGCTCCAGTTTGTCAAAAAGGGTGAAGGCATCGGCGGTGGCGCCGGCGAACCCGGTGATCACCCGACCATGATAAAGGCGGCGGATCTTGCGGGCCTGATGCTTGATCACCACGCTGCCCATGGTTACCTGGCCGTCGCCGGCCATGGCCACCATATCCCGATGTCTCACCGCCACCACGGTGGTAGAACGTACACTCATAATTATTGCTCCTCAAATTATCCTACATTAAAAAAAACTCGCAAAAATGTAACCAATCACAATGGCAAAATGGTAAGCGGTCACAGGGTGCCGCAGGTTGTGGTGAGCGGGCCGGCGATGCGTACATCAGTACATGAGCCGGCCCGCTCGCCGCAAGATGCGGTGCCCTGTGATCGCTTACAAACATTGACCTTCAGCCCTGGGCCCGGGGGTGGGACTTATCATACACCGCCGTCAGGTGATCCAGGTTGAGATGGGTGTATCTCTGGGTGGTGGAGAGGCTGGCATGCCCCAGCAGCTCCTGCACGGTGCGCAGGTCCGCCCCCATCTCCAGCAGGTGGGTGGCAAAAGAGTGCCGGAGGGCATGGGGGCTGACCCGGGCGGCGATACCGGCCCGCTCGGCATACATCTTCACCAGCCGTTCAATACTGCGGGTGGTCAGCCTGCCGCCCCGGGCATTGACAAACAGCGCCTGGACACCCTGGCGGCCGCCCCCGCCTTTTTTTTTGCCGGCGCCGCCCTCATCTTCATCCCTGCCTTCCCGATCACCGGCCCGCAACAGGACTTCCCGCTGGGGCAGATAAGCGGTCACCGCTTCACAGGCCGGCGCCCCCATGGGGACCAACCGCTCCTTGTTACCCTTGCCCCGGACCCGGACCATGCCTTGAACCAGATCGACCTGATCAAGATCCAGGGCCGCCAGCTCCGCCACCCGCATGCCGGTGGAATAAAGCAATTCCAGCACCGCCCGGTCCCGGGCGGCATAGGTGTCGGCGACTCCGGGCATTTCCAGCAGGGAAAAGATCTCGTCCACGCTGAGCACCGTGGGCAGGTGACCTTCGGCCTTGGGGGCGGCCACGGCGGCGGCGGGGTCGTGGTCAATAATCCCGTTCTTCCGCAGGTAACGAAAAAAACTGCGCAGGGCGGAAAGCTTGCGGGCCACCGAGGAACTGCGGTTGCGGCCGTGGAGGCTGTACACAAAGGCCCGCACCCGCCGGGAATCCAGCTGCGCCACCGTCTCCACGGGTCCGCCACCCCGGTCGGTGGCGATAAATTCGTTAAGATCACGCCGATAGTTGCTCACCGTATGCGGGGAATAGCCCTTCTCCACCCGGAGCCACTGCAAAAATCCTTCAATATGCTCACCGACACGGTCACTCATCATCAATAGAACCTACCACAGGCCGTTTTTTTTGGAAAGAGATTGCCCGAGGGCGGCATTTCGTTGTATGTTGCGAGTTTGCTGTTAATAATGGTACTTTTCATCAACCTGCTGTAATACAAGTCGCGGCGGTCACGCCCGGCTGACATACCACGGGAGTTGCGACAATGGCAAAACAGAATTTCGAAGATGCCATGGCCCGGCTGGAAAAGATCACCCGGGAGCTGGAGGAAGGGGAATTGAGCCTGGAGCAGTCCCTGAAAAAATTCGACGAGGGTATCCGGCTCACCGCATTCTGCCGCAAGACCTTGGATGAGGCGGAAAAAAAAGTGGAAATCCTGCTGCAAAAAAACGGTGAGGTCGTGGCCGAACCATTCAGCGATGCCGAAGAAGACTGACCCCGCCCTTGACCCGCCAAACTTTACCCAATCCCCCGGGGCGCGTACCATGGATATCAAACAATACCTGAACAACCGGCGACAGGAAGTGGAGCAGGCCCTTGAAGAACTCCTGCCCGCCACCCAGGGACCGCTGGCCGGCCATGTGGAAGCCATGCGCTACAGCCTGCTGGCCGGCGGCAAGCGGATCCGGCCCATTCTGTGTCTGGCCGCCGCCGAAACCCTGCCGGCGGATTCCCGGCCCCTGCTGCCCGTGGCGGCGGCCCTGGAATGTATCCATACCTACTCCCTGATCCATGATGACCTGCCGGCCATGGATGATGACCACCTGCGCCGGGGCATGCCCACCTGTCATAAAAAATTCGGCGAGGCAGCGGCGATTCTGGCCGGTGATGGCCTGCTCAGCTTCGCCTTTGAACTGCTGTCCCGGCCTTTGGCGGGAGGAAACATCAGCGCCCAAGAACAGTTGCGCCTGGTCCACAACCTCGCCACCGCCGTGGGACCGGCGGGCATGGTGGGCGGCCAGGTGCTGGATATCCAGGCCGAAGGGCGCGGGGAGCAAAACGGTTTAAACCAGCTGCGCCTGATCCACCGCTGTAAAACCGGAGCCCTGATCACCGCCGCGGTGCAGAGCGGGGCCATCGGCGGCGGCGCCGACGGGCGGCAGTACGAGGCCCTGACCCGCTACGGGGAGCAGATCGGCCTGGCCTTCCAGATCATCGACGACCTGCTCAACGTCACCGGGGATGCCGCCACCCTGGGCAAGGCCGCCGGCAGCGACACCGCCCGGGGCAAGGCCACCTACCCCGCCCTGCTGGGCCTGGACGAAACCCGGCGCCAGGCCGACGAGGCGGTGTCGGCGGCCATCGCGGCCCTGGAAATTTTCGATCAGCACGCTGAACCCTTGCGGGAACTGGCCCGCTATATTGCCACCCGCAAGAATTGATCAACCTGTGATCGCTTACACAAAATCCAAGAGTAATTGACCCGGATCGGTTACTCTTGTCCTATTTTGGTCATCCTGAAAACATTCAAACGGTAATGGTTTTGCCATGAACAACCAGAGTATTAATTTAAATTCCAAGCAGTGCCTGCTGCCCAACATCGAGTCTCCCTTTGATCTGCGCCGCCTGGATGCGGAAAAACTGCCCGACCTGGCGGCCGAATTGCGGCAGACCATCATCAATACCGTGGCCAGCACCGGCGGTCACCTGGCCCCCTGCCTCGGGGTGGTGGAATTGACCGTGGCCCTGCACTATGTCTTCAATACTCCCGCGGACAAAATCATCTGGGATGTGGGCCACCAGTGTTATGCCCATAAACTGCTCACCGGCCGTCAGCAGCGTTTTCACACCCTGCGTCAGTACAAGGGGCTCAGCGGCTTCCCCAAGCGCGAGGAAAGCGAATACGACCACTTCGATACCGGCCACAGCAGCACCTCCATCTCCGCTGCCCTGGGCATGGCGGTTGGCACCGAGCTGAAAGGGGACAATAACAAGACCATCGCGGTGATCGGCGACGGTTCCATGACCGGCGGCATGGCCTTTGAAGGTCTTAACCAGGCCGGACACCTAGGCAAGAACCTGATCGTCATCCTCAACGACAACGAAATGTCCATCTCCCCCAATGTCGGTGCCCTGTCGAGTTTCTTAAGCCGCAAGCTCACCGGCCGGACCATGGTCAAGATCAAGCAGGAGATGGAACATCTGCTGAAAAATTTCAATATGGGGGAGAATGTGCTGCACCTGCTCAAACGCAGCGAAGAGAGCCTCAAGGGCTTCTTCACCCCCGGAATGCTCTTTGAAGCCCTCAAATTTGAATATATCGGGCCGATCCCCGGTCACCGGCTGGAATCCCTGCTGACCACCCTGCGCAATGCTCGGGACTTCAGCCATGGACCGGTGCTGATCCACGTGATCACCACCAAAGGCAAGGGCTACGCACCGGCCGAAGAACGCCCCGGAAACTTCCACGGCGTCGGGCCCTTTGAGGTATCAACCGGCCAAATCAAAACCAGGGAAGCCCCCCCCAGCTACACCAAAGTGTTTGGCGACACCCTGGTGGAAATGGCCAACCAGGATCCCAGAATCTGCGCGATCACCGCCGCCATGCCGTCGGGCACCGGCCTGGACCGGTTCGCCGAAGAGTTTCCCGACCGTTTCTTTGATGTCGGTATTGCCGAGCAGCACGCGACGACGTTTGCCGCCGGCCTGGCCTGCGAAGGCCTGCGGCCGGTGGTGGCGGTTTATTCCACCTTTCTCCAGCGGGCCTTTGATCAGGTGATCCACGATGTCTGCCTGCCCGAGCTGCCGGTGGTTTTCGGAGTTGACCGGGGCGGCGTGGTGGGCGATGACGGACCCACCCACCACGGGGTTTTTGATCTGTCCTTTTTGCGGATAATCCCCAATCTGGTGATGATGGCCCCCAAGGATGAAAACGAACTAAGACACCTGCTCTACACCGCCATGCAATATCCAAAACCGGTGGCCATCCGCTACTCGCGGGGGTCCGGGCTGGGGGTGGAAATGGACCGGGAGCTGCAAAAACTCCCCTTCGGCAAAGGGGAGCTGCTGCGGGAAGGCAATGATTTACTGCTGCTGCCGGTGGGCAATCGGGTTTATCCGGCCCTGGAGGCGGCCGAAGATCTGGCCAGGGCGGGCATCTCGGCGGCGGTCATCAACCCGCGCTTTGTCAAGCCCCTGGATGGAGAACTGATCGCTCAGTGGGCAGGTAAAACCGGGCGGGTGATAACGGTGGAAGACAACGTGCGGGCCGGTGGCTTCGGTTCTGCGGTACTGGAATTGCTCCAGCGCCGGGGGCTTGCCGATGTCAGGGTGACAACCCTGGGCCTGCCCGACCGTTTTATTGAACACGGCAGCCAGCAGCAGCTTTGGCACCTGGCCAAAATCGACGCCGCCGCCATCAGCGCCGCCGCCTTGAACACCAAATAAACACGTCCGGCCGTACCGCAACGCTGCGGTACGGCCGGACGTGTTCAAAGTCTTTCCCGCTGCGGCTTATTCCAGCCGCTGATCCAGTTTCTCCTGGACCTTCAGGCTGATATCCAGGGCGTCATCGGCATAGAACAGGCCGGTGCGGGTACGCAGCCCCTTTTCGGAATAATCCAGGATCAGCTCGTAACCGTTATCACGGCCAACCTCTTCGATGATATCGTTCAGGGCCTGTAAAACGGGTTCCATTAACTCCTGCTCCACACTCTGGACGGCATGCTCGGCATCCTCGTTTCGGGCTTCGAATTCACGGATCCGGCGCTCCAGTTCGCGTTCCCTCTGGCTCCTTACCTGCTCACTCCAGACCGTGCTTTTCTTTTCGATCTCCGCCTGCATGGCCTCCAGCTTATCCTGCTCTTTCTGCAGGGATTCCCGGTGTTTTTCATACTCGGCCTCGATCTTGCGCCGGGCATCCAAGGCCACCGCCGAATTATCCAGCACCTTCTGCACACTGACGGTGGCGATACTGCCACCGACCGCCACTGAAGGCAGGACAAAAAACGATGTCAGCAAAAAAATGGCCAGCAACGGTGCCGCAAACTTGTTCTTCATAATTCTGGTTACTCCTTTTCCTGTTTTTTTGGCATAATGCAAAAAATCCGCGGCGAGTCACCCCCGCCCCGGATTTCCGTAGTTCGCCCTCATAAATGCTGTTAATTTCAAACCGCCAGCCATTGCTGCCCACCGGCAGACCAACAAGCTTTTATCTGAGGATAACAAAATCGGACCGCCGGTTCAAGGACCAGGAAAGCTCGTCGCGACCGAAGCTGATGGGCCTTTCCTCGCCGTAACTGAGGGTTTCCAGGCGATTGGCAGAAACTCCCATGTCAATCAGGTATTTCCTGGCGCTCAGGGACCGGCGCTCACCCAGGGCCATATTGTATTCGCGGGTGCCGCGTTCATCGGTGTTGCCTTCAATCCGCACCCGGACGCCGGAATTGTCCAGCAGGTAGTTGCCGTTGTGAATCAAACGCTCTTCCTGATCGGCACGAATATTTGAGCGGTCAAATTCATAGTACACGGGCAACAGCGGAGCCGATGTCCGGCCTTCCAGCACGGCCAGTTCGCCGTCACGGTCGCGATCCCCGGTGTCATCCAGGGCTTCAGCCTCGGCTTCTCCGGGCCAGGCATCGCCGGGCTCCCACGGGGTATGGGTCGGCTCGGTTTCGGTCACGGCCGGTTCGGCGGGCTCTTCAGGGCCCACCTCAACCTGCTTGGCACAGCCCAAAGCCAACAGGGATACAGCGCAAATTATCGCCACTGTACCAAAAATCCGTCTAAACTCCATCTTCATGGACCTCATTGCACAATATCCTCCTGATCGGAATAATGATAAGTTGCTAAGCGTAAGCGGTCATACGGCACCCTGTGACCGCTTACATAAGTTGTTGTCAGGTTCGCACACAAGCCACGCCACCACCTGCGCGATCGGCAACTTTCAAAAGCCATTTTTTAATCAGTATCTCTGCTGCCGGGGACTTTCTTGCGAACATGGGAAAACGTGCACCGTTGATCATCAAGCCCTGCGGGCTCGCAGCTGGTTTACGCAATAACAACCTTGATAATCGGGTATACTATAGAACCAGCATCGAAAGTTCAAGCGCTTTTTCAGGCGACAGGCAAACATGGCGACAACCTTTGGAAATCACTTTTCTCTTTTACAAAGGCCGGCAAACCCGGTAAATTCGAGTGAGGCCTAAAACCTTACGCTGCCGACAATTTTACCCGTATACTGCGGAGAACACGGCATTTACTCCGCCGAGGCAAACGATGAACCGCATACAACCAACCAGTTCCGCATTGATGGCCGACACCCCCTACGGCCCCTTGTTTGGCATTTCCCAGGAAACCTATAACCGGGTCTGGCAGTCCCTGACCGGGCCGGAAGGCAATTCCGTCACTTATGTCTCGATGGAAATCGGTGCCGACCGGGACATCTACCACCCGATAAAGAACCTGCTGCTTGAGATGGCAAAGCGGGAGGACATCTCCCCCGACCTGCAGCCAATGGCCGACAAGTTTCTCCAGGGCCCGGGTAAGATCCCCACCTACAGCGGGGGCCTGGGAATTCTGGCCGGCGACACCCTGAAAAGTTTTGCCGACTGCCGGATCCCGGTGGCCGCCGTCTCCCTGCTTTACCAGCGCGGCTATTTTTCCCAGCTGGTCGACATGAATCTCGGCCAGGTGGTCTGGTCCCGGGAGTGGTACCCCCGCGAAGTTCCGGGCCTGTATTTGCTCCACCGCCCCGATGACCCCCAGACCCCCCTGACCGTAACGGTTGATTTTTACGATCATAACGATCAACCGATCCAGGCCGTGGCCAGGGTCTGGTTGAAGCTGGAGATCGGCAGCGGCCTTGACTATTTTGTGCCGGAATTCCTGCTTGATTATGATATTGCCGAGTCTCCGGACTGGATCAGAAAGGCCGCCCACCGGCTTTACGACAGCAGCTCCGAGGCCTCCAAGGCCATCCAGCGCCGCCTGCTGGGGGCCGGCGTACTGCCGGTGATGCGCACCCTGGGGCTGACCTCCAAAACCATTCATTTAAACGAACAGCACGGGGTGTTCCTGGTCCTGGCCCTGATCGCCGAAAACCTGCAGCGGCGGCTGGGGGAAGATTACCAGAGCCGGGCCGGCGACCAGGACATCCTTGATGCCGCCGAAGAAGCGGCCCGTAACGTGGTTTACACCATCCATACCCCCGTCAAGGCCGGCCATGATCGCTTTTCCCGTTCCCTGTACCAGGGGCTCGAGCATTCATTCTACCGCCGGATCCTACAACTGCTGGCCACCGATGAGCAAAACCCCGAAGCCTACAATTTCACCGCCCTGGCCATGCGGGCAAACCGGGCCACCAACAGCGTCAGCCGATTGCACCGCGAGGTCACCAGAGCCCAGTTTCCCCAGTTCCGGGAGCGCATCAGCGCCATCACCAACGGAGTTCACCATCTTACCTGGATCAGCGACAACAAGGCGGCGGTTTACGACTCGGCTCCGGAACTGGCCGACTGGCGCCACGATCCCAGCGTTTTCACCCGGGCCCGCCAACTTTTGGACAACCAAAGGTTTCGCAAGGACTTTGCCGCCGCCTGGCAAAAAGACAGTAAATATCTGATCGACCATGTCAACGGCATGCTCTCCGAGCACCGCCAGCAGCGAATTTCCACCTGGATCGATCCGCCCAATTACCTCTCCTACCTGGGGGAAAAAGAAAGCCGACTGGATGCCGCCAACTTTACCTTCGGCTTTGCCCGGCGATTCTCCACCTATAAACGGGCCGATCTGATTTTCGAAGACCTGGATCACCTGGCCAGGATCCTGATCGACCAGCAGTGGCCGGTCAACTTTATCTACGCCGGCAAGGCTCATCCCGCCGACAAGCCCGGCCAGGGGTTGATCAAAAGCATCATCGACATCCAGGAGGAGTTGTACCGGCGCAC
>LKMJ01000477.1_pt1 | contig 30430 bp, 35 predicted proteins | sample 643391 | NCBI WGS metagenome assembly LKMJ01 (sample SAMN04112250, study PRJNA286221) | soda lake metagenome | biome: soda lake; feature: Kulunda Steppe; material: water; isolation source: sample PL-Br10 brine of Picturesque Lake | place: Russia: Kulunda steppe | collected 2010-07 | reverse complement strand
TTCTCCTCGATGTCCTCGAACGCGATCGGGCGTGGACGATCGTCTTCGCCGAGAAAAAACTGGCCGAGTTGTTCGGCTCGGAGATGAATACGACCCGGCGTATTCACGTCGAGGACGTGTCCTGCATATCGGATTCGGAGATCAGGTACGTGACACCGGAGACGGACGGAAACTGGCAGGAATTACCCCAAGACGCGGTCGATCTGGTTCGAGACCGCTGTGATCTGGGAGTCCGGTTTGGGTTTGGCTTGCTCAGAGGCGAGATCCTCGACGCCCCGGAGTTCGGTGTGCTCAGTTTCCATCCGGCGGATATCCGGCAGTATCGGGGACTGGGAGTTCCCCAGGCATGGGTCGACTGTCGGGAAATGATGGGCGTGACGCTTCAGCGGCTCAACGAATCGATCGACGGCGGCGAGATCATCGCATACGAGGAGACTGACGTGAGCGAGTGTGCGACGCTCTGGGAGGTCTACGAGACGCTGTATGAGATCAAGGTCGACCTTCTGGCGAAGGGTATCGAGAACCTCCGCGATCCCTCCTTCGAGCCGACCGTCCTCGATTCCGACTCTCTCGGTACTTACTACTCGATAAAGCGACGCCACACCGTCCCGTTTGCCGCACGAACGCTCGGAAAGAATCTGCGCGGACGGCTTCGACGGTCGATCGAGATATAACGGGTCTCGATACCCCGGCGAGCCCGGATCGATCACGGGGCTTCGTTCCAGCGGTAGGACCTCGTTACCGATCCGACGAATAGGTCTATATCTCGCCGAAAACGACGGTGAAACGATCTGTACCAGTATGTCGGATATAACAAGGCCGCCGGTGACGCTGGGGGAAGTCGAAATCTATCTCACGAATCCGATCCGTCAGTGGATACAGCTCAGAAAGTGCGGATTCACGCCGATCGACGTCGTCGGGGAGCGAGACGGAGCCGGGCGCTTTTTCCAGCGGGATCCGCACTTCGTCGCGAAAAAATGATCAATAATCCGTCTCAGCCGACCGCAGAGATTCGAACGGTTCTCACTGCAGATAGCCGAGGTTCGAAAGCCGGTCCTCGACGGCGTCGCTGTCCGTTTCCACGGCCGTCGACTCGAAGGGAGGATAGGACTCTCGCTCCGTCTGTTCGACGATTCCGAGTACATCCCCGTCCATCCGGTCGCTCACCGGTACGCCGAAGCTGGCCAGGATCGTGGGTGCGACGTCGAACAGGTGTGCGCCGGTGAGATCCGCCGTCGCATCGACGCCTGGACCGGCCGCCATGAAGATCCCGTCGGGTTTGTGCTCGTAGGGCTCTGTCGGCTCGCCGAACGTCTCCCCTTTCAGATTTGCGACGAGGAAGTGATCGAAATCTGCCGGCACGGTGACGATATCCGGTGCGTCCTCGAGATACGGTCCCTCGAAAACGTCTTCGCGCCGGGCGACGCGCTCGAAGACCGGAGCGCCGTCGGGTGTCCGTACCTGTTCTAGCGCCTCGATCAACTCGCCGCGAACGTCCTCGTAGGCAGCCTCGTAAACGGTTCCCTCCGGCTCTCTTCCTTCGAGGTTGATCCGGATCCCCATCTCGGTTCGAGTTCGCATGTACGCGGTCGATCTCCGGAAATCGACCTGTTCGGTTCCTGCGCGGACGAGATCGACCGGCACCGTCTCGAGCGCCCACTCTTCGAGGCCGAGGTGCCTGAGAATGGTCCCGATTCGCTGACTCGTGATACCCACACGCGAGGCCAGTTTGATCCCCGTCGTCGTCAGGCCGCCGACGGTACCGCTCGCTCCGTCTTCTCTCGTGTAGGACTTCCACGATGGCATCCCGCTTCCCTCGGTGGTCGGGATCACCCATCCGCCGTCGGCGAGGAAGTCGTTGACCCGGAACTCGTATCCGTCCATGGGGCCGATGCCGTGATCGCTCACGACGATCGTGATCTCTGGATCGAGGCTCTCGAGGATCTGTTCGACCTCCCGATCGACGGCGCCGTAGACACGCCGGACGAGGTCCTCGTCTTCGGGGAAGTCGTGATAGACCGTGTCGGTCGCCTGAAACTGCACGAAACCGAAGTCCGGATCGTGCTTCTCTGTGAGATAACGGAATGCGTCCCCGCGCATCCGCGTCAGCTCGACGAGATTCTCCGCCAGTTCACTCGCCGAGGCGGTCGAATCGAGCGTGATACCGTACAGCGAGTACGATCCGAGTTCCTCTTTCAGTTCCCTCCATACCTCACCAGGGTGACAGGTCGGATCTTCCGGGGCGATATACCCCGGCACGAGAACGCCGTCGAACTCCCGTGGCGGGTGAGTCACCGGAACGTTGAGGACGACCGACGAGAACCCGTGTCTCGAGAGTAACTCCCAGACGGCGAACTCTTTTACATGCGAGCGGTTGACGACGTCGCAGTCGTAGCCCTCGAAGCGGAGGAAGTCGTAGACCCCGTGCTTTCCCGGGTTGACTCCCGTATACATCGACGGCCACGCGCTCGGCGTCCACGGCGGGAGCTGTGATTTGAGGGGGGCCACGACGCTGTCTTCTCGGAACGAATCGAGTGTCGGGATCGTACCGTCCTCGCTCATCGATTCGAGGATGGGCGGACCGACGCCGTCGAGACCGATCAGAAGCACCCGCATCAGCGCTGGACCCCCGTTGACCCACCGGCGGGGTCACTCGTTTCGAATTTCGGTTTCATAACCACCGGTCTCCGGTGGTATCGGGATTCACATAGTTAGATGGTCTGTACTGGAAGCGACGGGTATCACGGGGGGTACAGAAGCGGCCGGTGGCGATCATTTCTGCAGCGGGTTTTTTCCGAGAACGGATAACCGATACACCCCCTTTGCGACCGTCATCGCGGCGCCGCCCGATTCGATGACGTAATAGACGCTCGGATCGCCCCCAAATTTGCTCTTGTATTTGGTTAATCGCTCGTTATTCGCGGTATAGAGGTCGTACTGTTCGACCGATTCCAGTTCCGGGTCGGTGAGTATGTCCTCGAGGACGTGCCAGTGGAGAATGCTGTTCGGACTCACGGTCCGCCGGGTCTTCGCGCCGCCCTTCCAGAAGTACGCGGTGTCGTTCGAATAGAGGATCAACATCCCGCTGATGAACGCCCCGTCGGCCGACTCGGCGACGTACACCCGGGCCCGATCGCCGAGCGCGTCGAACAGATCACGGACGAACTCCCACTTGAGCGGGAGACGATGCTCCTGATCGTTATAGCGCTCTTTGAGCGAGTCGTACGTGCGTTTGAGGTCGCTCATCCCACCCGTCCGAACCGATACGTCGACCTCTTCCCGTTTGCGGATATCGTTCCGGAGATCCCGGCTGAACGATCGAAGCAGTTGCTCTTTGTCTTTGCCGTCCGTATCGATCCGATAGGTAAACGCGGGTGTGATATCGAACCCGTTCCACTTAAAGGGTCGAGGGTCACCGTAGTCGGGCGAACACGACAATCGAACGAGCGTGCGACCGTCGAGTTCCATCTCCTCGAGGGCGGCCCGGATGAACTGGTCGTTGGTTGCCTCTTTTTTGCGCTGTTTCGGACTCGTCGGCATGACCACCGGCCCAAGGCGTCCGACGCCGACCCCGAGCGGCGGGGACGTCAGGAGCCGACCGCCCAGCTTCGATCTGACGTGAAGGGGGAACAGCCCGACCGGTTCCTGCCCTTTGAACCCACCTAGAAGATGCAATTCGCCGGGTGTATGCTCGTCTATCACACCCAGCGCCTCGGGTGTGTGAAACACCTCGAAACCGGCTTCCGGTAACACGTCTCCCCACTCGGAGAGTTCGAGCCTCTCTATTCTCATTCACTCGGGTCGTAAGGAGGTCAAAGACATCGTTATATGTTGATTATTTTGGATATGCCGGAGATATTTTCTATATTTTCACATTATGGTCCGTTTAATGAGCCTGTCTTAAAATATTTCGAACGGATATTAAAATAATTATAGTTGGAAATGGCACTTCCACTTCCCATTTCTACAAGAATACGGCGAGAGTGCCCCGGAATCGTTCGAAAATCGGAAGTTTTCGTGATCGGCGAACGCAACGGGTTCGCAGACCTCGCGAAGCCGACAGACGAGACGCTCCGCGTCTCGAATCGCTTTCCAGACATCGTGTTTGGCGTGCGCCGACTCACGGCCGATTCGAACCTTTTTTGAGTACCACAGCAGTAGTGATAGCCACCAATGGCCATCAAACCCGCCTACGTCAAGAAGACGGCAGCGTTGCTCATGGAACGATATCCGAACGCCTTCGGTGACGACTTCGAACACAACAAAGAGCTCGTCGAGGAGCTCACGAACGTCGAATCGAAAGGCGTCCGAAACCGAATCGCGGGGTACGTCACCCACAAGAACCGCGTTCCGAAAGAGACGGCGTAAGGCGGGCTGCTCGGTTCTGTTTTACGTGAGGTTTTGACTGCCTTCGACGAACGTCCGTTCCGGAGCCGATACGCCCCGTCGATTTCCACAACGGTTTTCCTGTGGCTCACCATACCTCCACCAATGTCCACCCGCGTAGGTGTCCTCGGTGCGACCGGCGCCGTCGGACAACGACTCATTCAACTACTCGTACCGCACCCGGAGTTCGAGATCGCCGCACTCACGGCGTCCGGATCGAGCGCAGGGCGAACGTACCGCGATGCGGCCAAATGGCGCCTCGGAACGCCGATCCCGGAGGAGGTCGCCGAGATCACCGTCGTCGAAACCGATCCCGAGGCGGTGGGAGACGACGTCGAGTTGCTCTTTTCGTCGCTGCCCTCCGACGTCGGGGCGGCGGTCGAACCCGAGTTCGTCGAGGCCGGCTACGTCGTCTCTTCGAACTCCTCGAACGGCCGCATGGACGAAGACGTTCCCCTGACGATCCCAGAGGTCAACGCCGAGCATCTCGGGCTTATCGAGGTCCAGCGCGACGAGCGCGGCTGGGACGGCGCGTTGATCAAGAACCCGAACTGCTCGACGATCACGATGGTTCCCACGCTCGCGGCGCTGGATGCGTTCGGCCTCGAACGCGTTCAGGTCTCGACGCTGCAGGCCGTCTCGGGGGCCGGCTACTCCGGCGTCACGTCGATGGAGATCATCGACAACGTCATCCCGCACATCGGCGGCGAGGCGGAGAAGATGGAGACCGAATCGCGGAAACTGCTCGGTTCCTTCGACGGGGCGGAAGTCTCGCTGCACGAGGCCGACGTCTCGGCCTCCTGTAACCGCGTGCCGACGCTCGATGGCCACCTCGAGAACGTCTGGGCGGATCTACGGGAAGATCCCTCGCCCGAGGCGGTCGCCGAAGCGTTCGAGTCGTTCCCCGGGATCGATCTGCACTCCTCGCCCGAGCAGCTCATCGAGGTGTTCGACGAGCCCGACCGTCCTCAGCCCCGACTCGACCGGATGCTCGGCGACGGGATGGCGGTCTCCGCCGGCGGTATCGAATCGACGACGCACGGTGTCCAGTACAACTGTCTGGCCCACAACACGATGCGCGGTGCTGCCGGCGCGAGCGTGTTGAACGGCGAGTTGCTCCTCGAAGAAGGCTATTTATAAGCGGCTCGAGGCGCGTCCTCGTCTATTCACTCGTCTCCGAACTCGAACCCCTCGATCGGCTGCCGATCGGCGTCCGAGTCGTCGTTCTCGTATTTATAAACCGTCCCCTCCTCCTCGTCGGTCGTCGCGTTGTGTGAGCCATCACAGAGTGCGCCCTTCGAGGAGAGCCCACAGCGACAGATATACAGCTTCCCGTCCCCGCCGAGATCGGAGCGATCGAAGATTTCGGGACCGCGTTCGTCGTGTCTGACTTCGCGTGCCATACCGGGCGATCGACCGCCTCGCTGAAAAGCGTTCACTCGACCGGGCCGTCCCGATTGACGGTCAATCCGCCGCTCCGGAGGATACCTCCGAGAGGTCGGTCTCGATGGACTCGAGCCGCTCTCGCCGCCGCTGGCTCTGGCGTTTTTGAACCATCTCCTGGAGGCGATCACCGACCACCTCTCTGAGCTCTTCGGCCCGGGTTTCGTCGATATCGAGCGCCCGCGGCTGGCGGTTCGTCAGCCCGCTGGATCCGGCGGTGTCGACGACGAGCGTCGCCAGCCGCCGTCGCCGCTGAAAGATCGTCTGGGAGTCGAGTACCGTCTGAACCCGATAGTAGGGGACGACGGTGATCGTCCGGGTCCAAAAGCCCTCCCGGAGCACGATGTACTCCGACTGGACGTCGTATCCGAGGTTCATCCACTTGAAGTGGGCGGCGACCGCAGCGAGCGGTAACAACGCGATCGTGACGTACCACGCGAAGGTGAAATCGGTGTACGTATCGGCGGCGAACGCGGCCCCGACGACGAACAGAGCGACGATACTGTATCGAACCAGATAGCGCTCGCGTGCGCGTCTCGGTGGGCGTTCGAACTCGATCGGTTCGAAGCCCTCGATCGACTGAGCGAGATCGAACACTCGACGGCGTTCCGCGATCGGGACGGCCGACTGTGAGCCGGCGTCTCCGGGCGCGTAGCCGGCAGTTTCGACCGCCAGCGAGGCGTATTCGAGTCTTCGAGCGATGACGTTCTCCGAGACGGTGAGCGTCTGAACCTTCTCCAGAGGGATCGAGCCGCTGAACCGCTGGAGCAACCCGCGTTCATAGAGGAGCTCGTCGTTCCGTCTGGCCAGCCGGAATCCGTAGTAGTTCGTCACGGCGAGTACGCCACTTATCAGCGCCACCACGAGGACGATCGCCGCCGCCACGAGCGGTGCGGTCACGGCGAGTCCCACGAGCGGATCGGCGAACTGTTCGCGCAACGAGGGTGCAACGACCGGCAACAGGACCGTCACGATCGACAAAAGCCGGAGGTCGATGCTGATGATCCCGAGCAGGACGAGTTCCTTCGAGGTGACGCTGAAAAGCTCCCGTTCGGGCGTTGCTTCGCCCGCTTCCTCACCGCTTTTACCGCGCTTGCGACGGCCGAGTTCGGATTGAAGCCGCTTTGCCTCCTCGTAGCTCACGTATCGCAGCGAGGCCTCCGTCGATGAACCTCCGGCGGTCTCGAGGTTGATCTGTGCGATACCGAACGCGCGCTGGAAGACGTTGCGACTGATATCGACGTTTTGCACCCGCCTGATCGGAATCTCGCGGTTCCGACGGGAGACGACGCCGGAGGCGATATCGAGCGTGTCGTCTGTGAGTTCGTACTCGAATCGCTGATAGTAGACGAGCTGATAGAGGAACGCGACGAAAAACCACGCCGAGACGACCGAGAGGACGCCGGGGACGCCGCCGCCGAGAGCCGGCGATCCGATCAGGATGATGATGAGCACCCACGCGAGTCTGACGACGGATTCGCCGGCGCGGAACGGGACGGACAGTGGATCGAGTTTCATCAGACTGCGTCTTCGCCCTCCGCGGCGATCGCGAGCTGTTTCAGCCGAGCCTGGAGATCGTCGGCCCGTTCCGGTGTCAGTCCCGGGATCGATACGTCCGCGCCACGGGAGCCGGCGGTGTAGACGACGGTCGTCGCCAGCCCGAACACCCGCTCGACCGGGCTGCGACGGGTGTCGACGTGCTGGATTCGAACGTAGGGAGCGACCGTGTTCACCCGCGTCAGAACCCCCCGGCGGAGGTACAGCGAATCGGATCGGACCTGATACATCCAGATCCGGTATCTGAGAACCGAAAAGACGATCCCGAGGAGCGTTCCGACGACGATCACGGCGGCTCCGATCCACGGTCCGCCCGGGGAGACGATCGAAAAGGCGACTGCAGCGATAACGCCCAGAATTATCGACTGGATCGCCGACTGGATCGCCCATACGCCCTGTATCGCCGGTTCGAGCGTCTGGGGCGGCCCGATCAGTTCCTCGATATCGGGCGGGGTGCCGTCGGGCTGTTCACGATCGTCGACTCGCCGTATCGCGGGCGTGAGATCGTCACCGAACGGCCGTGGGTCCGTTCGGACACTGTCCGTCTCGTCCATTACTGCACCGTGAGAGCGCGACATATATAGTAGGCCGTGTCACGGGATCGCCGATGACCGCTCACCGATCGAGCCGGCGTATCCGGTCGGCGGTCACCTCGATCGGCGCGGCGAACCGAAACGAGACGCTTCGATCGACAACTCCGATCGGTAGTGCGGTAACTCGAAGGACCAGCGAGCAAAGATAGGCGGCGCTTTGACCGCCTCCGGCTTTTAGTATCCTCGCGGCAAATATCGGGTATGGAGTTCAGCGTCACTCAGGGCGACATCGCCGAACAGTCCGCCGACGCGCTCGTCAACGCCGCGGGGACCAGCCTACAGATGGGTTCGGGCGTCGCCGGCGCGCTCCGTCGGGCGGCCGGGGACGAACTCAACGAGGAGGCCGTCTCGAAGGGGCCGATCGACCTCGGCGAGGTCGCGGTCACCGACGCCTACGATCTCGACGCCGAATGCGTGATCCACGCTGCAGCGATGCCACACTACGGAGACGGGCAGGCGACCGAGGAGAGCATCCGCAAGGCGACCGAAAACGCCCTCGAGGCCGCCGACGAGCGCGGCTGTCGATCGCTCGTGATCCCGGCGCTCGGCTGTGGAGTCGCCGGCTTCGATCTCGAAACGGGGGCCCGGATCATCGGTGAAACGATCGTCGACTACGAACCGTCGTCACTCTCTGATGTTCGGTTCATCGCCTACAGCGATTCGGAGTTCGAGACGATCCGGGAGGCGACCGCCGGTTTTCGAGCCGATAGCCGATCGTGATACTGCTGGACGTAATTCCGGACACATTCGATCGCAGAGACGGATGCTCTCTTCCGATACCGGCCGGTTCGACGTTCCACCGTTGAAATGGGGTACGTCCGGCAGTATGAGACGTCGGGACCGTCCCGCGCCTGCTGGGTACTCGCCCGGCTGTGTTACCGGATCGATTCAGCGTCAAACCCTTCGAGCCACACGCGGAGGACGACGACCGCCCCGACTGCGGCGACGAACATGCTCCCCAGGTGGGCGTAGGTCGTACTCGTCGCGCTGTCGATCGCCAGAAGCGAGACCGTCGTCGCGGGATGTTCGGGCAAAAGCGCCAGCGCGGCAAACACCGCGAGCAGTCCGAGCGAGTAGCTCAACTGCGCGCGCTGTCTGATCGGAACCAAAAGTGCCAACACGACGGCGAAGACGGCCGCGAGGGTGGCGATCGAACTCGCGAAGACGAGTACGGCGGCGACGTTTTCGATCGCGATGCCGTTCCATTCCAGAAGGACGATCCAGAGCAGCACCTGCATCGGAACGAGCGCCGCGAGGACGCCGGCTTTCCCCTCGACGATCTCGAGAAGCGACGTCGGCGTGACCTGAAGGAGCTCTATCGTCCCGCGTTCGATCTCCTCTGTGAGCGAGTCGACGACGACGGAACCGCTTATAAATACCGGCAGGAAGACCAGAAGGGGAACGAGGACGGTGTAGGCGAACCCGAAATACGGGCTGGCGTCGACCGACGGCGGCCGTTCGAGCGGCTCGAAGGCCAGGTGATCGCTTCTGTCTGCGCGTTCGGTCCGTTCGAGTTCCTCGAGCGCTGCACGCAACTGGACGACGATAAGCGTTTTTCGAAGGCTCGATTCCGGTGCTTCGACGTCGACTCCGATCCGTCCGCCGCGCCGCTCGGCGGACGCTACGGCCTGGACTTCGTTTCTGTCGAAGGCTGTAGCGACGTCGCCGCCGTCGTCGAAGTGACGTGTCTGTAATCCGTCGACGTGGGCGGCAGCCGCCACGAGCCGGTCGGCTTCCTCGCCGGTGACGCCGACGATGACGTCGTCTTCGGCAGCGCCGGGTTCGTAGATCGCCGTCAGTCCGACGACCAGAAACGACGAGAATCCGGCGATAACGAGCTGGATGAGTAACGCCAGTACGATCGTCTTCTCGCGGGACAGCGATCGGAGCTCCCGTCGACCGATCGCGGCTCTAGACAAGGTGGCTCACCACCGCGACGTTGTAGGCGAGGTGAACGAGGATCGCCGTAAGAAGCCCGAGGATGAACGTCGATCGACCGCGGCTGGCACCCAGCGCAGTCAGCCCCGACGTCACGACGTGGAGTCCGAGCGGAGCGAGCGCCAAAAGGGCGATCACGGCCGGATTCGCCGCGCCGAGACCGGTCTGGAAGGCGGCGTCGGCGACCGGCGATCCCGGCAACCCCACGAGCTGGATCGCGAGCGTGAGTTTCTCGGCGAGGAAAAACCCGCCGCCGGCGGCGACACCGACGGCGAGGACGACCGGGAGCGTTCGGTCGTATCTCGAGTGTACGTACCCCGCGTAGATCGGGAGGCCCTTGGCGAGCTCTTCGATGACGGCGATACTCGCGAAGACGAGCGGTATCGAGACGGTGATCGGGAGTGCGAAAAGCAGCGCGACGACGAGCAACTCGGCGACGAAGACGAACGGGACGAGCAGCGCGACGACGGCAGCGAGACTTCTCGGACGGGAGATACGCCCCGCGAACGCGTCGAGAACCTTGTGGTGAACCGGGCGCTGCGTGAAGAGATCCTCCTCGCGATAGAGGCCGAATCCGAACAGAAAGCAGATCCCGGCAACGAGCGTCGGCGGTCCGATCGCGAAGACAATCTGACCGGGCGTGACCGCGGTGGCGGTGAGATCTTTGATCACGAGCGTCAACGGCGAGACGAACGCCACCGGACTTGTTTCGGCGAATATTGCTGGTACGAAGGCGTAACTCGTGAGGACGGTCGTTATCGTGACGGTCACGAAGGTGAGTTCCTTGAACGAGCGAGCGAACATCGCCCCGAGGAAGGTCGTCGCGAGAAATAAGAGTGTAAGCGGCACGATCGCGAGGACCGACAGCAGTCCGGCGTTCCCGCCGAGCAGCCGGAGCCCACAGACGAGGGCGACCGTGATCGCCATCGACGCGAGCGCGTATGGCAGCGTCTTGCCGAGTACGATCTCCGAGCGCTCGATCGGTGCGACGAGCAGTAACTCACCGCGCCGACCGAGCCGCTCCGAAAGCATCGAACTCCCGTAGGCCTGAATGAGGAAGTTCAACGGCAACACGAAGAGGAACGCGAGTACGAGCGATTGAAACGGGAACGGCGGCTGGACGTCGGCCGGCATGCCAGCGGTTTCGGCCGTCCCGAACAGATCGAAGGCCCCGAGCGACGGTGCGTTGAGCCGACCGTCACCCTCTCCGGTGCTGTCGGTGCCGTCATCGCTCTCGGCCGAGGTCCCGTCTTCGCCGTCAGTTCCCCCACCCTCGTCGTCTGCTGGTACGGATCTGTCGTCGTCACTACCGTCGTGTTGCTCCTCGTCGTCCGGTATCTCACCCGCCGCGACGATCCGGGTCTCGCCTTGCTCGACGTATCGGATCGTGACCGTCACCGGGAATGCGGCGGTGGCGTTTTCCTCTTCAAGCATCCGCCGGTCGTTGTATCGATCGATAGACTCGCCGAGTGCGGCCAATGCGGCCCGACTTTTCTCGGTCGGGTTGCCGCCAGATTCGGCGAGATACAGCCGTGACCGATCCGATCTGTCGTCGATGTAGAGATCGTATCGACCTCCGGAGTGGAGGCTGCCGTCGGCGATCGCCTCCGGATCGGGTTCGACAGCCGTGAAGGCCGGATCCGCCTCGATCGGATCGTGGTAGTCGCTGTCTTCGGCGACGCCGACGCGATAGATGCCCTCCTCGAGGGCGACCCCGCCGACGAGTCCGACGACGCCGATCGCGAGGACGAACGCGACGGTAGCGAGGACCACGGCGAGAGCGCCGCGGTCGGACCCGCCGAAACCTTTCGTGACCTCCCAGCGGGCGATACGGAGGAGTTTCCGCGGCCGCATCAATCCTCCATCGGTTCGACCGGGCTGTCTTCCGGATCGGACACGGCGAGGTCGAGAAAGAGCCCTTCGAGCGTCGGTTCGACCGTCCGGATGTCCGCTATGTCACCGCCGTTTTCACACGCCGTTTTACGGACCGTCTCGACCCCGTCCATCGTCTCGACGACGCACCGGTACCGGCCGTTTTCGGCGACGGCGTCGGGGACCTCGACGGTGGTAAAGACGTGATATTCGGTCGTCCCGTACCGTTCGCGGAGCTCCTCCAGCGGACCTTTGGCGACGATTCGTCCCTCGTTCATGATCGCGACCCGGTCGCAGACTGCTTCGACGTGATAGAGGTTGTGCGCCGAAAAGACGACTGTTCGGCCCTCCGAAGCGAGTTCTCTGGTGAACTCGACGACGTAATTCGTCGTCAGCGGGTCGAGTCCCGATGCCGGTTCGTCGTAGACGAGCACGTCGGGATCGTTGACGAGCGAGCGGGCGATGGCGACCTTCCGTTTCATTCCTTTCGACATATCGCCGATGGCACGCTCGCGGCGGTCGAGTTCGAGCCTCTCGAGCGCGTCGTGGATGCGCTCGTTCGCGACCTCGCGCGGCACGTCGTAGAGGTCGGCGAAAAATCGGAGATACGAAAGCGCCGTCATCGATTCGTATAACGGCGACTCCTCGGGGAGAAACCCGAGGCGCCGGCGCGTCCGGCGGGCGTCGGCAGCGTCGCCGGCGATCTCTACCGTGCCGGCGGTCGGTTCCAGCAGTCCGGCGATCGTTTTCAGCGTCGTCGTCTTGCCGGCGCCATTCGGGCCGATGATCCCGAATACCTCGCCGTCATCGACGCTGAAGGTGCTGTCTTCGACGGCGGCGAATCCGCCGTACTCCTTTCGGAGGTTTCGGACGTCGATCACGTCCGGTCCGACGGCGGACGGATACTAAAAGTCGCGCCGTGTATCGGTGATCAGAACTGGGACCGATTCGATTCACAGCAGGGTTATCTACTCGTTGCGACGCTGAAATCACGTACTGAATGGAGGTCTTTGCCGCGGCCGGCGCCATCGCAGTCGTCGTTCGGACAGGCGTAATGCCAGCCGTCTCGGGTCGCCTGCCGCTCGGAGAACTGCTCACCGCAGCGTTCACAGACGAGCGTGTCTGACGAACACGTATCGCGATGTAGTTCGTACTTGAGTTCGTTGGTGAACGTTCGTTTGCAGTTTCGGCACGTATAGGTCATAATCGGAAATTTTATGTGCAGCCTATTATAGATACCTGTTCGTTTGCCGGTGAGCTTTCCGGTGAAAATGTTCGTTTGTCTGTTGTCTCTCCGATGCGAGAAACGCGAACGCCCCATGACAACTTCTCTCAGTGGTGTCGCCACCCGAACGTTTTATCGGCCGTCTCACGGAACCACGCCCATGGACACGGCCGAACGGACCGAACTGGTCACGCGGTTTACCGAGGAGGTCATAGAGGAAGCCGAGATCGGGGCACTTTTCGAGGAAGACGACTCTCCGAGCGCCTACATCGGCTACGCCCCGACAGGGGAGATGCACATCGGCCACTTCACGACGATCCGAAAGCTCGCCGACTTCATCGAGGCGGGGGTCGACGTGACGGTGCTCATCGCCGACCTGCACGCTCATCTGGACGACGCGAAGAGCCCCTTCGAGCTTTTGGACGCCCGGTCGGCGTACTACGAGGCCGGGATCGTGGCGATGATCGAAGCTGCGGGAGCCGATCCCGACGCCGTATCGTTCGTCCGCGGGACGGAGTTCCAGCTCGAGGAACCGTACACGCTCGATCTCTACCGGACGCTCGCAGAGACGACGCTGTCGCGTGCACAGAGAGCGGGTAGCGAAGTCGTCAGACAGTCCGAAAACCCGAAACTTGGCGGGCTCGTCTACACGCTCATGCAGGCGCTCGACGTGGCTGCCCTCGATGCCGACATCGCCTACGGCGGCATCGACCAGCGTGGTATCTACATGCTGGCACGCGAACAGCTCCCGGATCGCGGATACTCGAAGCCGGCCTGTGTGTTCGCGCCATTGCTCTCGGGACTTTCGGGCGGCAAGATGTCCGCCTCCGAGGTCGAATCGAAGATCAACCTCACTGACGACGACGACGCTATCGACTCGAAAATCGAGGGCGCGTACTGTCCCGCCGGCGAACTCGACGGCAACGGCGTGCTTGAGTACCTCCGCTTTCTCGTCTTCCCGGTGCTCGAAGAACGTGACCGTGTCTTCACCGTCGAGCGACCCGAAGAGTACGGCGGCGATCTCGAGTACGAAGACTACGAAACTCTCGAGGAGGATTTCGTTTCCGGTGAACTCCACCCCGCGGATCTCAAACCGGCCGCGGCGGCGGCGATCTCGGAGGTCATCGATCCGGTCCGAGAACGGTTACTCGGGGAACCGGAGCTTCTCGAATCGGCCTACCCGGAAATTTACCGATAGTTCATCAGAAGTCTCTGGACGGTCGTCAATTCCCGACAAGGGAACGGGATTCCCCGCCGAAAGGTGCGTCCCGGAAGAATCGGCTGGTTACGAACATCCCCATCAAATCCCGTCGACCCAGTTTTCTGCCCACGCCTCGATCTCCTCGAAGACCGGCCGTAGCGATCGACCCTTCTCCGTCAGCGAGTAGTACGTCGCCACCGGTGCATCCTCTTCGAGTCGACGCTCGACCAACCCCGCCTCCTGGAGGTCGTCGAGGACACGAGAGAGCGTCCGAGAGTTCGCGTCTGTCGACCGCTTGAGTTCGTTGAATCGCTTCTCGCCGTCCTGAAGGTCGTGTAAGACGAGCAGTCGCCACCTCGATCCGATCTGCTCCATCGATTCGACGACGGGACAGGCCGACTCGACCGGTCTTTGGGCGTTCGACATGCCAGTCGGTACAGCGCCCCCAGATAAATATCCTCCCCGACTCTGCAGTAGCGGACAGGTGGGACCGTATTCAGACCGACGACGGCGTCCCACACGACCGCCTCGACCGCCGCCGGCTGTCTGTCACGTCACGGGCAGTCTGGTCCCGTAATCGTACTTGAACCGTAGCCCGCGCCGTGTCGTTGGAAATCCAGAACTACCGACTACCCTGGCTGGTGGACTTTCGTGCCCCGAAGCGAATCGATCGCCGGAGACGACACACCCAAATCCGTCTCGCTCCAACTCGGGCGTATGTATACCGGGCGCACCGAAACGCCGTGTTGTCTCTGTGGGTCGCCCGAGACCGCCCACCGGATCGACATACCTCCGCGTGCCGTCCAGCTTCTGAAACACGCCGAACCGATCGCCTGGATGGACATCGAAGGAGAGGTGTCGTTATACTTCTGTCAGGGCGACTGGGAGACCGTCCGTAGCCTCGTTCTCGAAACCGGAATGAGCCCGCTTTCACGCTGTAACGCTGGCCGAGCGTCGTTTGTCCTTCGGGAGGACTTCGAGGCGCTTTTGAACGCGACCCGGGACGAACCGGATCAGCGACCGCTCGAAGCCGAACTCCGTGAGAAAGCCGAACACACACTCGAACGATACGAGTCCGGCGACGAGTTGCTCGAAACGCGAGACCTCGTCGAGGCACGGATCGTCACGTGGGCGTTCGAGGACCTGCGCTCGGAGCCGGTTCGAACTGACGACTGAAGCCGGAAACCGTCGGCGTGGTTTAGTTCATAGGGAGTATCATCGGAGTTCATCGTTTCCCTGTAAAGAATTGCGACACCGTGCCGAATGACAGGCTTCAGAACCGCGGGATGGCGACGATAATCCTTATCAGGCCGTCGTCGACGTCAGGTACTTCTCGTTGAATCGCCACTCGCCGTCGTCGTCTTTGATCATGTATTCACCGTAGTAGGGAACCCGTTCTTCGACAGTTTCACGGAACGTCTCGCGGATCTCCGATCTGGACATCTCGCCCATACTTTTCAGATCGTCGTTTCGGTTGAGACAGCCCTTGAGGTACCCGTCGTGTGTTACGCGCACTCGGTGGCAGTTCGCACAGAAATCGGCGTTGCCGACGGGATCGACGATCTCGACCATGCCGCCGGGGAGTTCCGGATCGTCTTCACCGACGAAATAGCGGTTCCGGCCGTGCATATCGCGACGTTCGATGCGGTCGGCCTGCTCTGTGAGCCACTCGTGGACCCTGTCGATGTCGATCGCCCACTCGGGCCGTCCGGCGAGTTCCGGCATGTACTCGATGAGCTGGAGCTGGAGCCCTTCGTTTTCGGCGACGTGATCGACCATCTCCGGGACGTAGCCCGCGGTCTGTTCGAAGACGACCATGTTGAGTTTGACCGGGGCGAGTCCGGCTTCGAGGGCGGCGTCGATTCCGGCGAGAACGTCGTCGTACGCGGAGCTTTTGGTCACCTCCTGAAACGCCTTCGGCGAGAGAGCATCCTGTGAGACGTTGACCCGCTCGAGGCCGGCGTCGGCGAGTTCCTCCGCACGTCCCGGCAGGAACGTCCCGTTCGTGGTCAACGATGTCTCGATCGAATCGGGAGTCCGGCGGACGATCTCTTCGAGGTCTTCGCGAAGCATCGGCTCGCCGCCGGTGAACTTCGCTTTTTTTATATCGAACTCGGCTGCCACCTCCAGAAAGCGAACGACCTCGTCGGCCGACATCTCGTCGTCGGCCGGTTCCATCGGCCCACGCGTATCACCGAGCCCTTCGTTGTGACAGTAGACACAGTCGAAGTTACACCGGTCGGTGAGTGATATCCTGACTCCGGTGGTCTCCCGACCAAATCCGTCCTCGAGCATACCTCGACTTTCGTGTACGTGTGCTTAAAATCGGCGCCGTTACCTGCCATTATGTAACTGTTTACAGTTACATTTCGTGGACGTTCAGCGCAAACGTGTCGGTCGTGGTCACAACGCTTATCGGCGCGTGCGATCCTATCCCGCGTATGGACGAAGACGAGATCCTCGATCGTTTATCGGCGGTCGAGGATCCCGACTTGGGTGACGATATCGTCTCGCTCGGGTTGATCAACGACGTGACGATCAATTCGGGAACGGTTTCGATCGATTTGGCCCTCGGTGCGCCATACTCGCCCACCGAAACGGCAATCGCCGGTGACGTCCGTGAGGCACTGGCCGATCTGGAATATGAGACCGACCTCTCGGCAAGCGTCGATACCGGCCTTTCGGCGGACGAGAAACTCCTCCCGGAGGTCGAAAACATCATCGCCGTCGCCTCCGGGAAAGGCGGTGTCGGTAAATCGACCGTCGCGGTGAATCTCGCGGCCGGACTTTCGGAGCTGGGCGCGCGTGTAGGACTGTTCGATGCCGATGTCTACGGCCCGAACGTGCCACGGATGGTCGAATCCGATGCGAACCCGAAAGCGACCCGCGAAGAGACGATCGTTCCGCCGGAGAAATACGGGATGAAGCTCATGAGCATGGATTTTCTCCTCGGTGAGGACGATCCGGTAATCTGGCGGGGGCCGATGGTTCATAAGGTGTTGACCCAGCTGTGGGAGGACGTCGAGTGGGGCGCGCTCGATTACATGGTCGTCGACCTGCCGCCCGGCACGGGTGATACACAATTGACGCTTTTGCAATCCGTCCCGGTCTCGGGGGCGGTCATCGTGACGACCCCCCAGCAGGTCGCCATCGACGACGCTCGAAAGGGGCTGCGGATGTTCGGCGAACACGAGACGCCCGTGTTAGGTATCGTCGAGAACATGTCTGGGTTCGTCTGCCCCGACTGTGGAGGCGAACACGACATCTTCGGCAGCGGGGGCGGCGAAGCCTTCGCCGAGGAGGTAGAGATGCCGTTTCTCGGATCGATCCCGCTCGACCCGGCCGTCCGGGAGGGTGGCGACTCCGGCCGGCCGGTCGTCAAAGACCCCGACAGCGAGACGGGTGCGGCGTTCCGCTCTTTTGCCGAGACGACGGCGAACATGCAGGGGATCGTCCGTCGCCGAGCCGTTGCCGACCGTCGGGTGTAACGTTCTTTTAGGTTCGTCACGACCGCCGACCACGCGAGCGACTCACAGGGTAACGCCGTTCCGTGCGGTTTAAGTACGGTGGTCGGGTATCGACGGTTGCAATAGATGTAGGGGCATCGGCCCCGAGTCCGGAAGGGCGAAGATACGCGTGCGAGTCGTGGTAGCCAAGCCTGGCCCAAGGCGCAGGGTTGCTAACTCTGTGGCGCAAGCCTCCGGGGTTCAAATCCCCGCCACGACGCTAATCGAATCCATACATGAGCACAGAAGAACCAAACGCGGACGAGGAAGGCGAAGACATCCAGTACTTCGTCCGCATCGGACAGACCGACCTCGACGGAACGAAAAGCGTCGAGCGAGCGCTGACTGACATGAACGGAGTCGGTCGGCGCGTCGCTCGCATCATCGCCGAGAAAGCCGACGTCGATCGCAGAGGCGTACTCGGCGCGCTCGACGAAGAGAAGATCGACGAGATCGTCGAACTCGTAGAGGGATACGCCGAGGAGGTCCCTGAGTGGCTCACAAACCACCAGCGGGACTTTTTCACCGGCGAGACGACCCACGAGATCGGCAACGACCTCGATATGAGTCGCCGGCAGGACGTCAACCGGATGAAGATGATCGATTCTTACCGTGGCGTCCGCCACAAACGCGGACAGAAAGTCCGCGGTCAGCGGACCAAATCCACGGGGCGGACCGAGGGGACGATCGGTGTCAACATCGAGGCGATCAAAGAAGAGCAGGCCGAGGAGGCCGAGGGTGAATAATGGTACTCGGAAACAACACCAAATTCTACGAGACGCCGAATCATCCCTTCCAGGGCGAACGGATCGCCGCGGAGGGTGATCTCCTCTCCCGATACGGGCTCAAGAACAAAGAAGAGCTGTGGCGCGCACAGTCCGAACTGCGCGGGTACCGCCGCGAGGCCCGACGGCTCATCGGCGAGGCTCAGGGAGACACCGAGGCAGCCGAAGAAGCCGGCAGCGAGTTCCTCGCCCGATTGAAGCGGATCGGTGTCCTCGACGAGGGCGACAGACTCGACGACGTCCTCTCGCTCGATGAGACCGATATCCTCGAGCGCCGTCTGCAGACGGTCGCCTACCGGAAAGGTCTCGGGAATACGCCCAAACAGGCGCGACAGTTCATCGTCCACGGACACGTCACCGTAGACGGTGCCCGCGTCGGCGAGCCCTCGACGAAGGTCGACGTCACCGCCGAGGACGGGATCGAATTCGACGAGACGAGCCCGCTCTCCGATGAGCTACACCCCGAACGTGCGGAGGAACAATAACAATGGCAGATGAAAACACCTGGGGCATCGCACACGTGTATGCCTCGTTCAACAACACGATCATCACCGTAACGGATCTGACCGGCGCCGAGACGATCGTCAAATCGTCCGGCGGAACGGTCGTCAAACAGAACCGAGACGAGGCGTCGCCGTACGCCGCCATGCAGATGGCCGAGGTCGTCGCCGAGCAGGTACAGGACGCCGGAATCGACGGCGTCCACGTCCGGGTTCGAGGCCCCGGCGGCAACCTGCAGACGAACCCCGGACCGGGCGCGCAGGCGACGATTCGTGCGCTCGCCCGTGCCGGCCTCGAGATCGGCCGCATCGAAGACGTAACACCGACCCCACACGACGGGACTCGGGCGCCGAAGAACGCTGGATTCTAACATGTCTGAGGAGTACGAGGTAACGTTCATCGACCGCGACGACCGGAGCGCGAGGTTCCTCGTCCGCGGCGTAACTCCCGCCTTCGCGAACGGAATCCGCCGGGCGATGATCGCGGACGTCCCGACGCTCTCGATCGACACCGTCCGCGTCATCGAGAACTCGTCGGTGATGTTCGACGAACAGCTCGCGTTGCGGCTCGGTCTGGTGCCGTTGACCACGCCGGACGACTATCGGCCGGAGGACACCGTCACGCTGGCGATCGATGTCGAAGGCCCCGACACGGCGTACTCGGGCGACCTCGTCTCCAGCGACGAACAGGTACAACCGGCAGACGAGAACATCCCGATTATCGACCTCAAGGAAAACCAGCGGCTCGAACTCGAAGCCGACGCCGAACTCGGCTACGGTAAGGACCACGCCAAACATCAGGGCGGCGTGGCCGTCGGGTACCGCCACCTCCAGCGTGTCGAGGTCGTCGGTGAGAAAAGCGAGTTCGAAGACGACGTGCCGGAGATCCTCCGCGGCGTCATCAAAGAGGACGGCGAACTCATCGACACCGCGAGCTTCGATCACGATCTCAGCCAGCGATACCCCGGCAAAGAACTCGAAGTCACGGACGTGCCGAACGCGTTCGTCTTCGACGTCGAAACGGACGGATCGATGTCTATCGAGGAACTCGTGCTGAAGGCGGTCGAATCGCTGGATGCGCGTGCAGAGGAACTCGAAAACGCGGTTCGACTATAACACAGACACAGACACAGACACAGATGACCCCCACCTCCCCAACAACGACGTCCGCTCTAGGTTCGAGCGGCGGCTATGCCGCGCGTTCGATCCCCGAGATTCGACGGACCGAAAGGGGCTTTAGTGGGGATACAGAACACACTACTGCGTGCAGGGATAGCCAAGTCAGGCCAACGGCGCAGCGTTCAGGGCGCTGTCCTGTAGAGGTCCGCAGGTTCAAATCCTGCTCCCTGCATCCATTTCTCAGGAGTAATAACGATGAGTAGCAAAACGAACCCGAGGCTAACCAGTCTCATCGCCGAACTGAAGTCGACCGCCCGAAACGGCGGTGGCGAGGTCTGGAGCGATGTGGCCGAGCGCCTCGAAAAGCCCCGGCGCACGCACGCGGAAGTCAACCTGGGTCGCATCGAGCGATACGCCCAAGACGACGAGACCGTCATCGTGCCCGGCAAGGTGCTCGGGTCCGGTGCCCTCCGAAAGGGGGTCACCGTCGCAGCCGTCGACTTCTCGTCGACGGCCGAAACGAAGATCGAACAGGTCGGCGAAGCGATACAGCTAGAACAGGCCCTTGAAGACAACCCCGATGGATCGAACGTGCGGGTGATCCGATGAGCTACGCCGAGTTCGACGCGGACGTCGTCGTTGACGCGCGTGACTGCATACTCGGTCGTGTCGCCTCACAGATCTCCGAACGCGCCCTCGAAGGCGAACGGATCGCGGTGGTAAACGCCGAAAAGGCGGTCATCACCGGCAACGAAGACGACATCATGAGTGTCTATCAAAAGCGAAGTGAGGTCGGATCCGACCGGGGACCGTATTACCCCAAGCGTCCGGACCGGCTGTTCAAACGCTCGGTCCGAGGCATGTTGCCGTACAAGACGCCTCGCGGTCGCGAAGCGTTCGAAAACGTCCGCGTCTACGTGGGCAACCCATACGAGGGTGGCGACGTCGAAGCGGATGTACTCGAGGACACCTCGCTCGATCGGCTCTCGAACATCAAGTTCGTCTCGCTCGGAGAGGTAAGCGAAAAGCTAGGTGCTAACGTCACATGGTAACTAACACGTCCGGAAAGAAGAAGACGGCCGTCGCCAGAGCGACGGTCTCCGATGGGACCGGTCGGGTCCGGATCAACTCCACCCCGGTCGAACTCACGGAGCCCGAACAGGCACAGCTGAAGATGCTCGAACCGTTCCGTATCGCAGAGGAGGACCTTCGAGATTCCGTCGATATCGAAGTCACCGTCTCCGGCGGTGGATTCGCCGGGCGGGCCGACGCGGTTCGAACCGCGATCGCCCGCGGGCTCGTCGAACACACCAACGACGCGGAACTCAGAGACGCGTTCATGTCCTTCGATCGATCGTTGCTCGTCAACGACGTGCGACAGTCCGAACCGAAAAAGTGGGGCGGCCCCGGCGCGCGGGCCCGTTACCAGAAATCTTACCGCTGAGGTGATGAAGGTATGATGGTACCGGTTCGGTGTTTCACGTGCGGTAACGTCGTCGGCGAGCACTGGGAGGAGTTCAAAGAGCGCGCCCGTGAGGGCGATGAGGATCCAGCAGAGGTGCTCGATGAACTCGGCGTCGAGCGAGCCTGCTGTCGGCGGATGCTCGTCTCACACAAAGATCTCGTCGATATCGTCTCGCCATACCAATGAGGGGAACCAACCGCTACGAGAAGGCACGCATCCTGGGGGCCAGAGCCCTGCAGGTGTCCTACGGTGCGCCGGTGCTCATCGATACCGACCAGACGGAACCGATCCTCGTCGCCGCCGAGGAGTACGACGCCGACGCCCTACCGTTTACGGTCCGTCGGGGTGAGCAATGACGCTCATCACCGAGGTACGGCTCCGTCGGATCCTCGATAGCCGCGGAAACCCGACGGTCGAAGCCGAAGTCCGGACCGAAAACGGCGGATTCGGACGTGGCGCCGCCCCGTCCGGGGCATCGACCGGCGAGTACGAGGCAGTCGAGCGCCCGGCCACGGAGGCGATCGCGAACGCCCGAGAGCTTGCGGTTCCGCGGATCGAAGGGCAGGTGTACGCCGGCGACCAGCGCGGCGTCGACAACGCGCTCCGCGGTGCCGACGGGACGGCGAACTTCTCGGAGATCGGTGCGAACAGCGCTGTCGCGATCTCGATGGCTGCCGCAAAGGCGGCCGCCGACGTCCTCGGCGTCCCGCTGTATCAACACCTCGGCGGTGCGTTCAGAGGTCGGAATTTCCCGATCCCGCTCGGAAACGTCATCGGCGGGGGCGAACACGCCGCGGATGCGACACACATTCAGGAGTTCCTCGCCGCACCGATCGGTGCGCCTTCCGTCGCCGATGCAGTCTTCGCGAACGCCCGGGTACACGGTGGGGTCGGCGAGATCCTCGCCGATCGTGGGATCGCGGCTGCCAAGGGTGACGAGGGTGCGTGGGCGCCCTCGATCGACGATAGCGAGGCGTTCGAAATCGTCGAAGCGGCCGTCGAGTCGGTCTCAGAGGAGGTCGGCTTCGAGATCGGCTTCGGCCTCGACGTCGCTGGTGCCGAGCTTTACGAGGACGGTGTCTACCACTACGGCGAGGAGACGAAGACGCCCGACGAACAGCGCGAGTACATCGCGGGACTGATCGAGGAGTACGATCTCGTCTACGTCGAGGATCCCCTCGACGAGGACGACTTCGAAGGGTTCGCCGAGCTGGCTGATCGAGCCGGTGACGAAACGCTGCTCTGTGGAGACGACCTGTTCGTGACGAACACCGAGCGGCTCGAACGGGGAATCGAGATGGGGGCCGGAAACAGCATCCTCATCAAGCCGAACCAGATCGGAACGCTCTCGGATACGGTCGACGCTATCGAGTTGGCGAACCGGAACGGCTACGCTCCGGTGGTTTCACACCGAAGCGGCGAAACAGAGGATACGACGATCGCACACCTCGCCGTCGCGACCGACGCCCCGTTCATCAAGACGGGCGCGGTCGGCGGCGAGCGAACCGCAAAGCTGAACGAACTCATTAGAATCGAGGCAAACGCATGAGCGACAACGAAGAAGGGGTCGACGCCTCCGAACTCGACGAGGAACTCGAAGAACTCGAAGACGAGATCGACGAGGAACTCGACGAGCTGGAGGCCGAAGCCGAGGAGGCCGATCCCACGACCGAAGAACCGACCGCCGAGGAGGCCGCCGCGGAGGCGACCGACGAGGCCGAACCCGAACCGGCCGAAGAAGCGGACGAGGCCGACGAAGAGCCCGTCTTGGACGAAGACGTCATGCCGGATGACGAGGTGGATCTGCTCATCCCGGTCGAGGATTACCTGGCCGCGGGGGTCCACATCGGAACCCAACAGAAGACGAAGTCCATGGACCGGTTCATTCACCGCGTCCGAACCGACGGACTGTACGTCCTCGACGTCTCACAGACCGACAGCCGCATTCGAACCGCGGCGTCGTTCCTCGCGAACTACGATCCGGAACAGATCCTGATCGCGTCCTCGCGACAGTACGGCCGCTTCCCGGCCGAGAAGTTCGCCGACGCGGTCGGCGCGCGCGCTCGGACCGGTCGGTTCATCCCGGGAACGCTCACCAACCCCGACTACGCCGGCTACATCGAACCCGACGTCGTCGTCGTCACCGACCCGATCGGTGACTCACAGGCCGTCAAAGAGGCCATCACCGTCGGGATACCGGTCATCGCGATGTGTGACTCGAACAACACCACCTCGAACGTCGATCTCGTCGTGCCGACGAATAACAAGGGGCGAAAGGCGCTGAGCGTCGTCTACTGGTTGCTCGCGAACGAAACGCTCGATCGCCGCGGTGCGGAGCCGGCCTACGCGCTCGAGGACTTCGAGACCGAGCCCTGAACGGTTCGATATCTGTTCGTTTCTCCAGAGCCGAGCGTCTTTGCTTAGGGGCTACAGCGGATATTCTGTGAGTTCCTCGTACAGTAGCTCCTCCGGGAGTTCATCCATCCACCGGACCGAATCCACGCCCGATCCTGGCCGAGTCGAACCTGACGTACACGTCCCCTCGAAGGAGATGTAGGGGTTCGGGACCGGATCGCGGCCGGTTCGATCGTCGAAGTAAAGCAACTGTAGCTGGGCAATACCGTCGATCTCGGCCTCGATTCCAGTCGACTCCCGAACACCGCGTTTCGCACATTCCCCGTAGGATTCGCCGGGGCGACGACTGTCGCCGGGATCGACCCAGCCGTCGGAGCCCTCGTATCGTACCAGCAGGATTCGATCTTCGTCGGAGACGCGTATTCCTGCTCCACCGACGACACCGAACGTCTCGAACGTCTCCAGTAACGTCCCGTAGGTGTCGATCGAACACTCGACCCGACGGCCGACGAGATCGAGCTGGCCGTACTCGGCTGCGAGATCGGCGATCAGCCCGTTGACGTGGTGGCGCAATTCGACGGTCACACCGAAGCTGTGAACGCCAGTCGCTTGGGTGTTGCTGTGGTCCGGCTCCGATCTTCCTGGATCGAAACTGCAGCGTATCGAACTGAGGGACACGTCAAGTCGCCCCACGTCAATTGGCTCAGTGGGGTCTGCGGAACGGTTCGATTACGCTTTTTATCCACCCCTCCGAGTGGGGTGTATGACCACTTCGAGTGCGCCGGCGAAGGTGTATCTCTTCGGCGAGCACGCCGTTGTATACGGCGAACCCGCCGTTCCGTGTGCGATCGAGCGTCGTGCACGCGTCACTGTCGAGCGGCGTGAGGACGAGCAACGCCGTGTGCAGGCGAACGATCTCACACTCGATGGATTCACGGTCACGTGGGGCGGCAGCACGGACAGTCGACCGGACATCGACGTACCGACGCCGCTCGTGGAGGCTGCGATGGGATACATCGACGGCGCGATCGAACAGGCCCTCGATGTCGCCGACGAAACCGGCGTCGGATTCGACGTCACCATAGAGAGCGATATCCCGCTAGGCGCGGGTTTGGGTTCCTCGGCGGCGGTCGTCGTCGCCAGTATCGACGCAGCAGCGCGCGAGTTGGGCGTCGAACTCGATCCGAAGACGATCGCCGATCGCGCGTACCGGGTCGAATACGAGGTTCAGGACGGAGAGGCATCTCGTGCCGATACGTTCTGTTCGGCGATGGGTGGTGCCGTCCGCGTACAGGGCGACGATTGCCGACGGCTGACCGACGTTCCGAGCCTTCCGTTCGTCGTCGGATACGACGGTAACACCGGTGATACGGGCGAGCTGGTCGCCGGAGTGAGAGCGCTCAAAGAGGAGTACGGGTTCGCCGCCGAAACGATCGAAGCCATCGGCGATATCGTACGAGCCGGTGAGATCGCGCTCCGAGACGCCGACCTCGAGGAGATCGGCCGACTGATGGATTTCAATCACGGCTTGCTCTCGGCGCTCGGGGTTTCGGCTCGTTCGCTCGATGCGATGGTCTGGGCGGCTCGCGAGGCGGGGGCCCCCGGCGCGAAGCTAACCGGTGCAGGCGGTGGCGGTTGTATCGTCGCACTGGATCGTTCAGAACAGACGCAGACTGCACTACAGTATACGCCGGGCTGTGAGGCCGCCTTTCGCGCCGAACTCGACAGCGACGGAGTCCGGGTGGAACGATGACGACGGTGCTGAAGCTCGGCGGGAGCGTCATCACGCAAAAGGAGACCCCCGAAACGGTCGCCGATGCGGCCCTCCAGCAGGCTGCTGAAGCGATCACCGGGACGGATGATCGGCTCGTCGTCGTCCACGGCGGCGGGAGCTTCGGCCACCATCACGCCGCGAAATACGGTGTCTCGACGACGGCCGGAACGCACGATGACGATGCGATTCGAGCGATTCACGGAGCCATGAAACGGCTCAACAGGGCGGTGATCGAGGCGCTCACGGACGCCGGCGTGCCGGCCGTTCCGGTTCACCCGTTCTCGGCCGGACACCGGACGCCGGACGGAACGTTACAGTTCGCGAACGCTCCCGCCGCGACGATGCTCGGAGAGGGGTTCGTTCCGGTCCTCCACGGTGACGTCGTCTCTCAGGAGACTGCCGGCGCGACGATCCTCTCGGGGGACGAACTCGTGGTCTCGCTCGCGCGGGCGCTTTCGGCCGACCGTGTCGGAGTCTGTTCGGCCGTTCCGGGTGTTTACGATACGGACGGCGACGTGATCGATCGCATCGAATCATTCGAGGACGTCGCCGACGCCGTCGGGGAAAGCGACGAAACCGACGTTACGGGTGGGATGGCCGGTAAAGTGAGCGCGCTGTTGTCGCTGGACGCTTCGGCTTCGATCTTCGGTCTCGAGGAGCTCGACGGCTTCATCGACGGCGCCGATCCGGGCACTCGGATCGGGTAACGCTTCTCACAGCCCACTGGAGGGTAGAAATCGGGGTCAATTCGCCGCCATCGGTGCTCGTCGCTCCCCGTCGTCGTAACCCACGTGGTTTTTAACCCATGAGTGCGAACCCTCCAGTAACCGAGCAACGGTCGCCCCGGACTCGGACGGGCGACCGGCAGACGCTGGCGGGAGACGGACGGCCGGGCAGTGCCGTGGTGGTCGTATCACCGCGGTTGCCTCGCCGGTTCCGACCGCCGGTCCACCGACCCAGTCGGTGTCGCGTCCGTCCCAGACGGCCGTGTACGTGGCCGGTCGCCCAGCCCTACGTCCGGTTGGTGATCTCTCGGAGGTAAACTATGGAAATCGAAATCGCAACTATCGGTGGCTACGAGGAGGTCGGCCGGCAGATGACTGCCGTCCGCGCCGGCGACAACGTCGTCATCTTCGATATGGGGCTCAACCTGTCGAAGGTCCTCATTCACGACAACGTCGAGACCGAACGGATGCACAGTCTAGACCTGATCGACATGGGTGCGATCCCCGACGATCGTGTCATGTCGGACATCGAGGGTGACGTCCAGGCGATCGTCCCCACGCACGGACACCTCGATCACATCGGGGCGATCTCGAAGCTCGCACACCGGTATGACGCACCGGTCGTCGCGACGCCCTTCACGATCGAACTGGTTAAACAACAGATCGAAAGCGAAGAGAAATTCGGCGTCCAGAACGACCTGATCAAGATGGACCCGGGAGAGACGATGGCGATCGGCGAGAAATGCGAACTCGAGTTCGTCAACGTCACCCACTCGATTATCGACGCGATCAACCCCGTGTTGCACACCCCGGAGGGTGCCGTCGTTTACGGGCTCGACAAGCGGATGGATCACAACCCCGTCATCGGCGATCCGATCGACATGAAGCGGTTCCGCGAGATCGGTCGCGAGGGCGTTCTCTGTTACATCGAGGATTGTACCAACGCCGGTAAGAAAGGCAAGACGCCATCCGAGTCCGTCGCACGCGCACAGCTGAAGGACGTCCTGTACTCGCTCGAAGACTACGACGGTGGGATCGTCGCGACGACGTTCTCGAGCCACATCGCCCGCGTTAAATCGCTTGTGGAGTTCGCCGACGACATCGGGCGCCAGCCTGTGCTTCTCGGTCGGTCGATGGAGAAATACTCCGGGACCGCCGAGCGGCTCGATTTCGTGGATTTCCCCAGCGATCTCGGGATGTACGGCCACCGTAAATCCGTCGATCGGACGTTCAAACGCATCATGAACGAGGGTAAAGAAGACTACCTCCCCGTCGTCACCGGCCATCAGGGTGAACCGCGCGCGATGCTGACACGGATGGCTCGCGGCGAGACGCCCTACGAGCTGGATCAGGGCGATAAGGTCATCTTCTCTGCGCGGGTCATCCCCGAACCGACCAACGAGGGACAGCGGTATCAGGCCGAGAAACTGCTCGGCATGCAGGGTGCCCGTATCTACGACGACATCCACGTTTCCGGACACCTGAATCAGGAAGGCCACTACCAGATGCTCGATGCGCTCCAGCCGAAGAACGTGATCCCGGCTCACCAGGACATGAAGGGCTTCTCGCCGTACGTCAAGTTGGCCAGCGAGGAGGGGTACCAGCTCGGTCGAGATCTTCACGTTACCCAGAACGGGAACACGATCCAGCTTACGGAATGACTGCCTCAGAACGCGTCGAATCGGCTATCGCTGACCGCCAAGTGATCGTCAACGAGGCGATCGACGAGCAGCTTCCGATCAAAAAACCCGAACGGCTCTACTCGGCCTCCCGGTATCTGCTGAAAGCTGGCGGCAAGCGACTGCGACCGACGATCCTCCTTTTGGTCGCCGAGGCGGTTTCCGACGTCGAACCGCTATCCGAAGATTATCGGGCGTTTTCCTCGCCGCACGACGAGGTGATCGATATCCTCTCTGCGGCCGTCTCGATCGAGGTGATCCAGTCGTTTACGCTCATTCACGACGATATCATGGACGACGACGACCTTCGCCGGGGCGTTCCAGCCGTCCACCGAGAGTACGATCTCGAAACCGCGATTCTGGCCGGTGATACGCTTTACTCGAAGGCCTTCGAGTACATGCTCGCTACCGGGGCACCGGCCTCCAGAAGCGTCGAGGCGCTCGATGAACTCGCGACGACCTGCACGGAGATCTGTGAGGGGCAGGCGCTGGACGTCTGCTTTGAGGATCGAACCGACGTCACGACCGACGAGTACATCGAGATGGTCGAGTACAAGACTGCCGTCCTGTATGCGGCGGCCGCATCGATCCCGGCCATCCTGCTCGGATGCGACACGGAGACCATCGACTCGTTACACGGCTACGGGCTCGATATCGGACGGGCCTTCCAGATTCAGGACGACCTTCTCGATTTGACCGTCCCGAGCGACGAACTCGGAAAACAGCGCGGCTCCGATCTCGTCGAGGGGAAACGGACGATCATCACACTTCACGCCAAAAATCAGGGAGTCGACGTCGATGGGCTCGTCTCTGAGTCACCGACCGACGCGGAGATAGAAGCTGCCGTCGATCGTCTCGAGGAGGCCGGAAGTATCGAGTTCGCCCGCGAGATGGCGTACGATTTCGTCGAAAGCGGAAAGAGCCGATTAGAGGTACTTCCGGACGGCGAGCCGCGGGAGCTGCTCGAAGACATCGCAGACTTCCTCGTCGAGCGGGAGTATTGATACCGCCGGCTGTACGTCGGTGAATACCGCGTCGGGTCGTTCGGGCAGTATTCGATCGTCTCGATCTGGAGGTTTATATGTGAGCAGGCGGCCAGGCGGCCCATGAGATAACCACTGGCCGACAGCCGGCCCGAGCGGGTGTGTGGCTCGCCGCTGTCGGATCTTTTGAGGGGACTGGAGTCACCTGTTCGATACGACTCACGCTCGCGACGAATCCGAATCCATGGGGTTTTGATCCTGCCCCCGGTAGTCACCACCAATGGACGAGGACCTCCGTGCGCGGATCGAACGCGAGGCCGAGACAGCCGCGCTGTTCAACGCGCTCAAACACGAAAGCGACGCACAGGTCGGCGCGATCATGGGCCCGTTAATGGGCGAAAACCCGGAATTCCGAGAATACGGGGACGAAATTCCGGGCATCATCTCGCCGGTTATCGAGGAGATAAACACCTACTCGACGGCGGAAAAACGCGATCGCCTATCGGAGCTGGCTCCGGAACTTCTAGAGGAACTGGAGGCCGAAGACGAGCGGGACGATCAGACGCTCCCGAATCTCCCGAACGCCGAGGTCTACGAGGAGATCCGAATGCGGGTCGCACCAAACCCCAACGGCCCGTGGCATATCGGCCACGTTCGGATGCCGGCCGTCATCGGAACGTACAAAGAGCGGTACGACGGTTGGATGCTCTGTCGCTTCGACGACACCGATCCGGAGACGAAACGCCCCGATCTCGACGCGTACGACCAGATCATAGAGGCTATCGACTACCTCGGATTCGAGCCCGACGAAGTGGTCAAAGCTTCCGATCGCCTCGAAACGTACTACGAGTACGCTCGCGAGCTCATCGAGGCGGGCGGTGCCTACACCTGTAGCTGCGACGGCGAAACGTTCTCCGCACTGAAAAACAGCGGCAATGCCTGCCCGCATCGGGATAAAGACGTCGAGACGACCCTCTCGGAGTTCGAATCGATGATCGAGGGGGAGTACAGCGCCGGCGAAATGGTGCTGCGGATACGAACCGACATCGAGCACAAAAATCCCGCGTTGCGTGATTGGGTCGCGTTTCGGATGGTCGATACACCGCACCCTCGTCCCGAGGCGGCGGAATATCGCTGCTGGCCGATGTTGGATTTCCAATCCGGCATCGACGACCACGAGTTCGAAATTTCCCACATCATTCGTGGGATCGACCTGCAGGATTCGGCGAAACGACAGAAGTTCGTTTACGAGTACTTCGGGTGGGAGTACCCGGAGGTCATCCACTGGGGCCACGTGCAGGTTGACGCCTACGATGTCGCGATG
>LKMJ01000476.1_pt1 | contig 30432 bp, 31 predicted proteins | sample 643391 | NCBI WGS metagenome assembly LKMJ01 (sample SAMN04112250, study PRJNA286221) | soda lake metagenome | biome: soda lake; feature: Kulunda Steppe; material: water; isolation source: sample PL-Br10 brine of Picturesque Lake | place: Russia: Kulunda steppe | collected 2010-07 | reverse complement strand
TGCGTGCGTGTGTGTGTGTGTGTGTGTGTGTGTGTGTGTGCCCTCATTCGCTCTCGTACGGCAGGTACAGCTATGCAACTTAAATGTCTCTGTGCATGTGCGCACGTGTGCATGTGTGTCTATTTGTTTGCACTTATGCAAGTATGCATACATGTGCAATCGCAAGTATGGATATATGCGCATGTGTATTTTGGAATAGAGAAGGGAGAGAAAGAATAAGTCACATGTTGAAGAGAAATGTGGGTGTTTAACCACTTATGGTGCCATAACTTATTACCACAGGCTGGCAGCAAGCTACGTTGGCCAACCTCTAAACAATACACCAAGGTTCTCACTTACGCGATGCTACAGAGTCTATTCACAAGACTATTCATAATGGTACTTCTGAATTTCCGAAATCAAGGCTTACAGTCTTGAGCATTTGGATTCAAAATCCAGGAATGGAACCAGGAAACAAAGAGAAGAAAGAAGGAATTAAGCCAGCGAGAACATATTCTCGCTTATAGTTTATACCAATGCCATAGGCATACCTTAAGGTAAGCTTACCAATGGAATGTGTTGAGAAAGGGTGTGTACAAGGCACACATGTGCCTAGGCTGGACCCTACCATGAGAAGAGGCCGTGCTTGACTCAGCAGGAAAGAAAAGAAAGCGAAAGCTACGAAGGCAGTAAAAGACACTGCACATCAATTAAGGAAAGAAAAGTTTCCTCGGCATCTGGTGCTATCAAGTTCACAAGCGAACTGAACTAGATGAGCATGAAGCTTTATGACAAGTTTGGTAGCTTTTTGCATATGAAAGACCGAGAGTCTAAAGTGGCTTTAAACTGGAAGGGCTGCAAATAGCGCCACCCACTCTCAGAAGTATATTGTGGAGGCTGACTTTAGCTGCGGCATGTTCGAGGTGCTGGTAGAGCATTGTTTGTCTATTGATGATCTCAAGCTGGCTCCTGGGCCTGGTATCTTTGCAATACTTGACTTCCATTGGGTGGATGTGCTGCTAATTGGGTGTGACCAAACTGGATTTTTGGACAATGGACAAAGGCTGGTAGGCTGTTGCTGTTGCTGAGAGCACCCCATCCCCTCAGCACCCTTCCCTCCTATTTGATGCATACATAGGGTGGGCATATGGTAGGTCTCTTTTTCTTGTAATCATGTGCAGTAAGTCTCTCCTCATCAGAGAAGCAGCGGGGGAATAGCCATGCAGGGATGGTTCTGTTGGCAGATCCTTCAGAGATCTATAAGTTTTGTATTTCCAAGCGGTCGTCGCTGCCAATATCCATTTGGACAAAGCATTTCCTTGGGGAGCCTGTGCCAATAGCCTTTATCATCAGTCTTGTGGCGCTCAGTAACAATACCAGTAATGGCCTGGTATCAGGTATCAAGGGGATCTCGTGTGGAGTCCACACTGCAGACCTCCTTTATGTGTTTTTTTTGTATTTGTACTCTTTTCTGTGTTTTATGGCCTTGATCACAAACAATGGTGCAGTAAATAACTTCAATTTCTTCACCTTGCTGCCATCTAAACCCAGCTGACCCAATGCCAGGTCTGTCTAGCCACTGCAAATGGTGCCCAGGGCCCGCAAAAGGATGCGCGCAAACAGACTTTCTTACAACCTTGAGCTTCCAACATCATGGCGCTCTTGTGTCATCCATGTTCATCCATGTTGCTCAGCTGTTCTTTGTAGTTGTGATTTTGCATGCGTACCATCACAATTACAACGGTATGCTATTCTCCAAATAGTGCCACCTTCACTAAGCAGGTCCTTGAAGCTGACCTTTAGCGTGTCTGGTGTCAACACAATCTCTGGAATGATCACTGAACGCCATAATGTTGTAGGCTCATCATGAAAGGCATCAGCAAAGGCTCTCTAGCAAGTTCTTCAATCCATTTAGATGCCGGCAGCACTGATCGTTCAGCCCAGCAGAGCCTTCAAATTCTTGAGGATGCTAATAAGGGTACATATCCCAGCTGGCTTTTTAATGCTCGTTTACCTGTCACAGACAGGCTAACCTCAAGTCGCCCTGATGTCATATTGGTTATTCCCTTACCCATCAAATCCAAACCACCTTCCCCTCCTCACTTGCAACAGGTGCAGCAAGCTAGATCTGATGGGGATTTGCGCAGAGCTCACGAATTCAAATAAGAGGGAGGTACATTAAATAGAGGTCAAATCTTATGAAGACACCAGTCCTGGACACCAGCTGAAGGCCTCTAGCAAACAATACTAGACTCTATGCAGGTGCTTGAAAGCTAAGAAGGTTACACTGTGTAGGACAATTCATTTTATGGTGTAGGAGAAGTCATTTTATGCCTCAAACACTCTGCATCATCTTAAAGAGCTTGGCCTTGATGAACAGAGGGTCCACAAGACTGCCCTTAAATTGCATGCTCACTCCGTTCATTATGCGCACAAACTGACTTTGACTAGACGCGCACTTGAAAAACGAATTGCTCTCACGGCCTTGGTCTGGAGCAGGGGGCTGCCTGTCACCCTCCAGATCCCCATTGGATATCTTATCCATTGGTGGAGGAGACTCACGGCACTTTGGGCCAATATATCTCCTTTTCCTTAAATGATGCAGGGAGCGTCTTGCTGCCTGCTTAGGTTTCTTTTTAACTCCTCACATGGGAATTGCCTCCCTGAATTCAGGTTATCTCAGTGTGTTATGCATGGTTTATCCCTTTTCTAGTTGGTTTCCTCACAGAAACAATCAGGAGGGTTACCTCACAGATGCTTGAAAATGTATGTTGCGATGTTTGACACAGTGGTGCGCCTTTTTTCTCTGGTGCTACTATTGCTATATACAGAACTTTCCACCTGCAGCCTTGCAGCCGTCACGTACGGTACCTATTTGACTGATGGATACTCTTAAAACCCTTATCAAATCCTGTTCAAGCTTTAGCCTTGTCTTGCGCACCTTTGAGACATTGCGGGGCCGTGGCGCATATACCTAAGGTTAAAAGCCTTCTTGCAGGGGAACTCACTTGTTACTCAGATTTAATTGTTCACCTGAGGTAGGTCAGGACGTGCAAAGTGTGGAACCCGGGGACATTGCTGGTATGGCAACAATGAACTTGTGGCTTATCATTCTTGGTTTCAAAAAGAAGGCAAGTTGCCTCTTTCCTCCTAGATCTTCAGGCTGATTCATGCACCCATGTGCGGAATGGGGGTGATCCTCTGCTGCCACCCCGCTATTTGTGCCTTGAGCTTCGTAAGCATGTTGTGAGGAACTTTAAGGAAATTCTTCCATTTAATATGAGAAGGTTTTGTTTGTGTGCATACGCTTTTGTGGTGGAATCCCCCCTTCGGCACGGTAGAAATGGACTTTGTGACCAGTGCTGCTCTTTTGCTGCTGTACAAAATAAGGTGCATGTCCTCAGGACAGAGCTCTCTCCCTGTCAAGACTCATTCTGTGCTCTCTCAGAACGGATTCCTCATCTTGTCACGCCAGAGTTACGAAACCAGGCTTTTCTTGATCACCAGATCACCTTCAACTACCTAACCAACCACCAGGCTCAGGCTTCGGGCTGGACTGGGGTCAGGCCAGTTCATCAACCGGGATTGTTCCCTGGCCAGCTCATAAAAAGCCCCTTCTCATAACGTTCCTTACACCAGATTAGAGCAGTGCCAGATTCGTGCTGCATTGTGACCTAGAGGTCGGTTAAACCAATCAGCCTAACGACCTGGCTGGCAGTTAACCCTAACTCGTAACTTGTGACCCAGAGGTTGGTTGACTTGGTCGGCGGAGTATCTGATCCTGCTGTCAGTTCAGCTACAGCTGTATTCGAGCATGTCAAACAGCGCAATCCATCTGTCTCCTTTTTGCAAGTCATTTTTTGTGAGGCCCCTTATAATTTACACGCCTTGCCTACTCAGACTGTCTTTGATTTTCTTTCTCAATTGCACAACAAACTCTGCCATTTCATTTCGGATGTTGTGGACTATTTTTGGCTGGCAAAGACCAGCAACAAACCAATCAGCCTAACGACCTCAGGCTGGCTGGCGATTAACCCTAACTTGTAACTATTTTTGTCTTGTAACCCTTGTAACTTATAATTCAAATGCCTTGCCTTGTCAGACTGTCTTTGATTTCCTTTTTCAGCGGCACAACATCTATTGGTTCCGAGCGGCTGTGAGATTTTATAATGCTCTGCTATGCAGTTATAGTAGCACTCTTGCCAAAGTCCTCAAGGCTGATATTGCGATGAGCACTTTTAACAAGAAGTGCTGGAGTGCTGAGTTCTTGGATGCTTTTCATGGTTTGGAAATGAGCGGTGATTTCCAGCATCGCGTGAGAACATTTCAAACAATTCCACAGTCACAATTTGTTGTCGATCAGAGAAAGAGGTTGAGGAGTATCTGGTACCAGGCAAACCAGCTAGGCAATGAAGATCAAATGGACAAGGCTGCAAAATATCATAATTGGGTTGCATTGCCTTTTAGGTCAGTGACTGTTGATGGACCGCCTTTTTCTGTACCCAGGTATCTGCATCTGGATTTAGGCAAGCAAACACAGCGCATCGTGGCACGTCTCAGGTTGCATTCCCATGCGCTGCGAGTCGAGACAAGAAGCTGGGAACGTCATGATGGTACCTGTGATAAGTGTGGCTTGCAGGCAATTCAAAATGAAAAGCACGCTCTTTTTCTGTGCCCTTGCATGCAAATGTGTTCGTTGAGGCTTCAATTTGCAGACTTGTTTCACGATTTACCACTGGCACACAAAATTACTGTCAATTAGACTGGAGCTTTTTATTTCTCTCAAGTTTGTTCTGAAGATGTCTTCAATTTTTCCAAAAACAAACTAATGATCCGGATCGTTTTATTTCAGAGCTCATTATGGATGTTATTTTGATGGCTGGTGTTCACCAGCAACCTGAAGAGTCAAACTACCTGGCTGAAGGTCAAACTTAAACTTGTTTGTCTTTTCAGGAGCACAACAAACTTTGCTTTTTCATTTCAGGTACTATGGAGTACTTTTTGGCTGGCGATGACCGCTGGCAGCCACAAGCCAGTCAGCCTTACAGGGTATCTCTAACTTCAAGTGAACAAGTTGTAAGTTATGAGAGGCCGGCGATCAACCCTAACTTCAAGTAAAAGTTTTAATCTGTATCATCATGCTGATCACAATGTAATACTACGATCATGGACTTTCATATTGTCAACCTTTCACTTGCCTTGCTCAAAACACATCTGGCTTCCAGACACTACCTTTCTTCAGATTTGAGCGCTTTTAGTTTTGGTTTGGGATTGCAGGCATTTCAGGCTTCAGCCCTTCTGCCCTTGCTCGGCGGATACAGCTATGTAACCTAACCTAACCTTGCTCAAACATAGTGAAGCCATGATGTTATTCTTTCACAGCATGGTCCAAGGCTAAGTAATAGGCACAATGATGATACGGAACATTGGAGCTTCTGGCCACAGCTTTGACAGTGCATGATCTAAGTCAGGTCAAGCCATCTCTTGTTTCTTATTCAATTCTTTGTTTCTTTGATCAGCAATCAAAGGGGTGACGCACATTGACACTATTGATTCCCAATTTGACACTACTGATTCAATTTGACACTATTGATTCCCAATTCCCCCTATTTCCCAATCCCCAACACAATTATGGGGCCAACCACTTTGTGCTGATGACCTGCAAGCATGAAGCTGTCAGCCAAGTATGCGTGCTACCACATTGTTTGCTCTTGGGTCTTCAAGGAAGTCAAGAAAATTTTGTACGGGGCCTTCACGGGTCACTGCTGCCTGCACAGCAGCAAAGAAGCAAGCCCGAGATTGGCTGCGTGATCATTGTCAAGCCTTGCCTCAGTCACAGCCTGGCAACAACAAACGCCTAAAAAGTCTAGAGCCTTCATAGAATGATGAGTTCTCTTGAGCCTCAACGAGTCTGGGAATATGCACTTGACTCTTGTGTTGAATGCACACTTTAGCCACTGCCTGGATGGCATCAGCATGAAGGATTAGAAAACACAGATTCAGAAGGTATTGCTCAGCAAGGCCGGTATAGGGATGTGAACCCAAGTTTTCAGCAAATCAATTGATACCTGTGCAAAGTAGCCAGCCATCGCTACCATCGCCTGCACCAGGAAGGAAGCGCTGCTTTGTTGGTTGTGCTCCGTTACTGGAGTTCAGATAGATGGCGAAGGCTGCCGCAACTCTGCCAGGAAGAGAAAAGAGCAGCCACAACAAGCAGCAAGGGGGCAACATACCAGTCGCCCATTCTTGATTTCCTTCACAGCTTGCTCAGCAAACTGGTCGGGCTGTTTGGAAATACCCAACGGATCAAAGGGTGCTCCTGCACAGGACAAGCAGACACACATGCTCGTGTGTGCAGATAGGCTCTTGGTGCACTATGCCATCGAGTCCCACTGGAATCCTTACAGCAGCTCGGAAGCGGCATCAGTCAGGCGCAGCGCAACAAGAGCACAGGCCGATGCAGCACCAGAGAACGTGCACATACCACCCGGGTAGTTCTGAGTTCCTGGCAAGAAGACGCCCACAGGCTCAAGGCTGCGGATACCAACTTGGCGAGCATACTCAGGGCCACCTGTACAGAAGGTGAGCAGACAGGCTAGCCTAAATTAGGATGTGCATTGCATATCAGCAGCAGAAATGGCAAGGCGATTTGAAGGCAGTTGTGCAATCCCATGGAAACCAAACAAACCCAAATGCTCTCGCAGCCATGCTTCAATGTAAGCCCTCACCCATGAGGAAGACTTGACATGCGGCAATGATGCCAATCCCCTGCTTTCCTGCGATGCGGAAACCTTCAATACCACCCCTGCACATTGCACAGTACAGAAAGGTATCCTGGCGCCATGAATCAGATGGTTTTTACAATAGTCACTACCTCAAGAATTGGACTCTCCCCTATGTAACTTATTTGTAGAGCTCTCTGCACAAGGGATTTATTGTTGCAATAACCGCCAACCAAGGTGAAACACAGGTAAGTTGGAGAATGGGTGACGCATCCTTTCATGTATATACTTTACACAACACAACATAAAAACAACTTTAACGCAAACTCCACTGCTTACCAGTTCAAGGTCAGATCGTTTTCAAGCTTGGATTTTCCAACTTTCCACCAAACGGCTTCTCCTGAGGAGGACACGCAAGGCAGGATCGCCCACTTAATCACAGTAGCGCTGAATTACAGCGCACGTGTGCATGAACAAGAGCGCCATCTCACCTACGTCTACTCCCTGGATGGCAAGCACCTGCAAAGCACCAAAAAGGGGAAGAGATGCCGTCCAGCAGTGAATTGCTACGCGCCAAGTCTGTCTAGTGGTCGCACATCAGTGATACACATGCAAGCAGCACTGGGCTGCTACGCCCACCTCAGGCACGAGGCACCCAATGGCAGCCAACATCGCCCAACGAGCATGGAGCAGCTCTGCTTCATGGTACCTGTGTCAACACACAACAGAGCCCGCGCATGAGTATCCCTCTCTTTGGGTGCGCGTCCACTCGGCTGACAGGCCAGGCTCAAATGATTGCTCCCCGGACTGCCCCCGGCCAACAGCTTGCCGTGCGCTTACTTGGCAAACTTTTCTGGCTCGGCCGCCAGGTCCAACGGGTCAAAGCCTGCGTCCCCTGCCACCTCTCCTTGCAAATGCTTCCCACCCGACCCACGTAAGAAGGAGGGCAGCAGTGGACGATTTGATCCGTACCTGCAGCATAAGGATAGGGGGCAAGCAGCTCACAGGAGTATCTTGATTGTCTCCAGGCATTCTTTTGATCACTTTGAACGAGGGGCATGGAGACTTCTAGGGCGCGAGCCCTTCCGGCTCTGGCTGCACAAGGTGTGGAATCTGGGTTACAGCGTATCATTTATAGACTTCCAGGCTTTCAAGCTCAAGAGCTGGCAACCGTCTATACGCACCAAATGCTACGAAGTTGGGCTTCCGTATGTGCTTGCCTCAAGGCTACTGCTTCCGCTTGCAGCTCAGGGAGACGCTGCGTTGCACACATGCAGCACGGGCGTCAGGGGGGGCTGTAGGTCTGGTGTCCTCCATGAATGGATTCAGGCGCAAACTCCGGCTAAGCTTTGGGTTCCTCTGCGCACCAGTTGCGTACCTTCTGTAGATCATCCTGGACTTTGGCGCCCAGTGGGCTCTTGCTCAAGGCGGTCAGTAGGGTCACAGGCAAAGCTGCAAAGTAGAAGAGTCGATGGCTGGTGTGGACCCAAAACGCCCACCCCAAGGAGACAAGTCCTGGCACTCGGCACAGCTGTATGCTTGACAGTTTGCAGTGAAATCATTGAAGGGTCTAGAAGTGAGATACAACTTCTGGCACATAAGCACATTTCCTCACCAGCGAACACCAGAATGCTGCTACTCTGCTCGCCTGTGGATGAAACAAGCTTGATTGCAACCAAACCTGCAGCACATGGACGAGTTGTAAGAGTTGCAAGCAACACATGTGAGCTCCGCCACCAGAACGGTTCACAATAGCCAAAATCCAATGGCTTAAACCAGTTCCATGAGTGCTTAATTTACCTGCTACAAGGTAAAACAAAGGTGAAGCCACAATCTCTGCAGCCAGCTTTGCCAGCCCCGTCGCCACATTGCTTCCCTCCGCTGAGGAGCTGCTGGTTTCCTGCTCCTTACCCGCCGAGCTGGTTTCCTGCTGCTCCTCATTGGTTGCATGACATCTAAGCCCATTCCTGAGATCTATTCTCCTGGCATGGAATGTCTTGGGCCCTTGCCTTGTGCGTTTTCCCTTTTGTGCGTTTGCACTAACCTGGAGCGGAACCGAGGAAGTTTAAGTAGCTGCAAGCTAAAGACATGTCCTCACAGATATGATGTGCTGATGGTTTTCTCTAGCATCGTTGTGTGGATGGAGCTCACTTGCTATGGCATGTTCTGGGTGGTGCTACGTGGCCAACCACGCACCAACCTTGGATCAGATCCTCACCTTTGCTGAAATGAAGGCAGAGCTCAAGGTTGGTCTTGGTAGAGAGGACCTGCAGCTTGCCCTTCCCAGGCCAACGCACCTGGAAAGGAACATGTCTGACCCACTTCCGAACCGACAATCTAAAGCAAAACGCAGAATAGCACGCTAAAAATTTAAACTATGAAGACTATGACATAATTACTCACACAAGTTAGTTAGTGCCCTACAGGGGCAACGTTGAGAGGATGGACAGCCTGAAGGCCCAGCTCCAGAAGCTCAAGGCTGATAAGGAGGCCTTGACTGTGGGCAAGACAGGGGGGGAGAAGTATGTCAGGAAAGCTGAGCTGGAAGCTGCCAAGCTACAGCGTATCCGGGATGAGGAGGAGGAGGAGAGGAAGAGAAAGGTGTGCTCTGGCTAGGAGACAGTGGGCTTTGTGGTCCAATTGAGGCGCTTTGCCTCTTTGTGTCGCCCCATGCATATGGACTGACCTGTGCATGTGCGATCCTGCAGGCCGAATTGGAGTTGAAGAGGAAGCAGCAGGCTGGGCTGAATGAGCAAGCTAGCAAGAAGGCTCGTACAGAGGCCAAGGAGGTAGGTTTGATCCCTTCTCCTGCAGAGGCATGTGTCACCCAGGGGTTTTGCGCTCTTTCCGCAGCCAGCTTGGTATGCACTGCCCCGGGCTTTGTGTCCTTGAGCATGGGCACAAGCCCAATAGCTCTTGCGCGGCCAGCTTGGTATGCGCTGGCTGTTGCATGGACATGTGTAGTAAGGGGCAGTCTCCAGTTGTCACTTGCAAGGGTGCTTTGGATGCGTCTGCCGGCCTTGATGCCAGCCTTATGAAGTTTGGACCCAGGCTGGGCGTGGCGTGGGCATATAGAGCTGGTGTGCGTGCAGGGTGCTGAGTGGTGTTCCAGGCTGTGTTTGTCTTGCACCCTCAGCGCTTGGCGTGCAGCAGCAGGGAGAAGAACAGGAGCTTGTTTGGCCTGAAGCGCTTCTGCAGGGATGCCACCCCCCTCCTAGGCAACCACCCTTGGGTCCGGCTGCCTGTGCATGGACCTAGGGCGACCTCTGCTACCGCGGCCCTTTTGCACCCTTGCACTGCAGGAGCAGCTGCTGCCTGACATCCCTGAGCCGGAGGTCATCCGCAGGCTGAGAGCGCTTGGGCACCCTGCCACCCTCTTTGGCGAGGTGCGTGTGCGCGCCCGCATGGCGTGCATGATGGCGAGCACGGACCTGATGCGCTGTGAGACAGTGCAGGGGCCTTGTTGAGCGGGCATGGATGATGGGGCGGCTGGTGGACGACCACACCTGCAGGGAATCACGGATCCCGTGTATTAGTGGAAGGACGGATGCAGTGTGGGCCAGTTTGCTGGGAGCTGTGGCCAAGCGGCTCAACCTCCAGCACAGCACAGCACAGCACCGCTCAGCTCTGCATGGGTAGTAAGTGCATAGCGCTGGACAGCCCATGCAGCTCCTCTGGCGCCTGTGCCGCCCTGCCCCCACGGGCAGGCCCCTGCGCACCCACCAGCACGCATGCACGCGCCCCTCTTTCATGGCCTGACGAAGTCAAGAAGCCACCACATACCTGCCCGCTATTATATATGCACCTGCATGCATGTGCTGGTCAGCGGGCTGTCATGCACGGGTCAGCAGGGCAGGGCAGTCCCTCCAGACGCCTGCCAGCGCGCTCTTCTGTTAGGACTTCGGGTGACGGTCCCTGAGAACCATGTGGACAGAGGGGCAGCACGCGCCCCTTTTTTCATGGCCTGCCCGCCCGCGCTCTGGCGGCCCCTCTCACCCGTCCATGCCCCCTGCCTGGGTGGGTGTGCTCTGCAGGACCACGTCGCAAGGCTGCGGCGTTTCCTGAAGGCCGAGAAGGAGCTTGCCGTGGAGGATGAGACGATGGGTGGCCAGCAGGAGAACGTGCTGCTGGGCCTCCAGAAGCAGGTGAGCTGCCTGGAGGAAGGGGTGCTGCAGCGCCCGCACAGGGACCTCCTTTTGAGCCGAGTCTGGGTATTCATTGAAGGGCAGAGGCACGTGGCGCACTGTTGCAGCTTGGCATGCGTGGGCTGCAGGGAAACAGCAGAGAGCAAGGCTGGTTGCTGCTGCTTGGCCCGCGCTGCAGGTCAAAGAGAAGGGCCACAGACAGGAGAAGGCCAAGACCAAGTCTGGGCTGTCAGCTGAGGAGGAGGCGAAGCACCACAAGTGCGTGCATGTGTGCGTGCGTGAATGTGTGCGTGCATGTGTGCATATCAAAGAGGAAGGGCCGTGCACCACAATTGCTATGCGCTGCGGCAGGCGGCCCAGAGGGCTCATACTCAGGAGCACTGCGCGCACCTCCCTGCGTTGCTGCCCCTTACACTCCATGCTGCCCACCCTACCCTGTGCCACACGAACGTAGGGCGCTGGCAGGCCCCACTGTCCCAGGCTCTGCGGATGGCGGCAGCCAGCAAGCGGCAGAAGCCCGTGCCCTCACACCAGGTGGGTCAAGGGGCAAGTGTCACCAGGTGGGTCAAGGGGCACGTGTCAAAGCGGCATGGTGCACGTTGCGTAGCTGCTCTGTGGTAACAGTACCTGGGGGCCACGTGGCCATGCAGGCTCTGCCCAAAGCCTCATTGCTCACAAGGGGCGCAGCTGCAGCAGCACAGGCCACCCAGCATGGCTGTGCCTGTGCGCTTGGCGGGCAATTGTCCTGGCTCCTTTGGTCGTGTGCTTGCAAGCCCCCTGTTCTTTCATTGAAGACGAGCTGCACCCCAGCTTGCACCTGTTGCCTAGTCTTGCTCGCTGATCGTGGGTACTTTTTGGGAGCGTGGGGCGGAGGCTTGATCACCTGATGGTGATGGCAGGGTGCGCGCCTTCATAAACAGTAATGGGATGTTACAATAAGTAGCTACCTGGGAGCATGCCTGCCTGCTTACCAAACTTGTCTGCCTGCCTGCCAGACCTGCCCGCCTGCCTGCCTGCCTGCCTGCCAGACCTGCCTGCCTGCCTGCCTGCCCGCCTGCCTGCCTTCTCACCTGACTGATCTGTGGGTCAACTGGTGGTTGACTTGGGCCTGCAGTACCTCACTTCCTCCCTGCAGCTCAAGGCTAAGTCCTGCCCTCATGCTACTGGACACTGGATGCTGAATATGGCGCTCTGGCGCTGCCGCCTGCCTGCCCCTGCCCTCCAAAGGCGGCACACGTGTGCATGTCATGCGCTCATCCGCATAATTTGTGTGCCCATGTGCGCACCGCCTCACCACCCCTCCACTCTTTTATGGGTGCAGAGGAGGAGGCGCGTGCCGCCTTCGAGCGGGCAGCAGCCCAGCTGGCAGAGCGGCGCGCAGAGGCGGCAATGTGCATCGAGGACCGCTGCCAAAAATGGATCCGCCGCTGGATGAAAGAGTGGGAAGAGGACCTGGACTTGTGAGTGGGCACGGGGTGGGCCATATGGTTGAGGCGTTGGATGAAGGAGGGGAAGGAGGCGTTGGATGAAGGGGGGGAGGGAGGCGTTGGATGAAGGAGGGGAAGGAGGGCCATGGTTGAGGCGTTGGATGAAGGGGGGGAAGGAGGGCCTGGGCATGTCAGCGGGCAAGTTTGTGGGAGGGTGTGTGTGCTAGTAGCCTTTGGAGGCACCGAGTACAACAGGCAAGTCTTGCTGTATAGTGTGCTGCAGTGATCTTTGGCTCACAGGTGCCTTGTGAATGGCATGTAGCCCGCTACCACAGGCACTAGTTGAAGTTATCTGAATCCGCTTGCATGTTTTGGCTCAGAATTCCCTGGGAACTCTGGAGTTGGCAGGGAATGCCAGACCAAACAAAAGCAGGCGGCCAAGGGAATGCAGGCCGTCAAGGGCGTTCCTTGTTGCCGCAGCATGCTCGCCCGTGCAAGTGCTCTGCCTGCACCACCTTCGGGAGGCACAGCCTGGCACAGCATAGCATGCAGTATGGCGCGCAGCCCGTGCTCCTGCTTCACGCTCCTGCTTTGTGCAGGCGACCAGCAGCAATGAAGCAGAGCGGAATCGGGCACACAACAACGCTGCAGTTCCAGCAGACCAAGAAGTACATGGAGCCCCTGTATGAGCGGCTCAAGCACAGGGCGCTGCATGAGGAGCTCCGGGCGGGCTTGTGGATGATGGTGGAGGTGAGGGGGCGAGTTGTGGATTGTGGTGAGGAATGGAGTTGGGATGGTGGTGGGGGTGTGGAGAAACGCTGTTGTGGAAATGATGGTGGAGGTGAGGGGGCGAGTTGCAGATGGTGGTGTGTAGAGAAATTGCGATGGTGGTGGGGTTGTGGGGAAACATTGCTGTGGAAATGATGGTGGAGGTGAAGGGGCGAGTTGCAGATTGTTGTGAGAAGAGAAATTGCGATGGTGGTGGGGGTGAGGGGAAACACTGTTGTGGAAATTGTGGTGGAGGTGAGGGGAAAGCGCTGCAATGAGGGCGTCGCTAAGACGTGGGCTCTGCACGCCAGCCAGTAGCCTGTATGCCACCTGCACCCCAGGGCACCTGCACCCAGGGCACCCCACATATGTTGTTGCAGCAGTGAGGACAGGGCTTACCGGGCTTACATGGACATCCCCAGGCTTTTGCCAGTTGTGTGGTCCTGAGTGCAGACGCGTGCTTCTTGCCTGGCTGCTGGGTGTTTGGTGAAATTACCCTGCTTGGCTGCTGTGTGCTTGGTGAAATTACCCTGCTCGGCTGCTGTGTTCTTGGTGACATTACCCTGCTCAACTGCTGTGTGCCTGCCAAAATCACCCTGCTTGGCTGCTGCATGCCTGGTGTCAACAAACGGCGTGTGCGCGCACCGTCCCTTTGCCCATGGTGTGCTTCCAGGCCATGCAGGAGCGCATGACTGTGTGCAAAGAAGCGTAGGCACCCACCTCCTGCGCATGGTGGTGCGCACATGCAATGCAGGCCATGCAAAACCGCAACTACATGTATGCGAACGACATCTACTTGCGGCTGGCCATCGGTAACGCCCCCTGGCCCATCGGTGTGACCAGTGTTGGCATCCACGAGCGCAGCGCGCGTGAGAAGATCTCGCACGTCATGAACCAGCACGGCCAGGCTCACATTATGAACGACGAGGCGACCCGGAAGTACCTGCAGGTGCAGTGTCAAGTGCTGGGCCTTGGGCACGCAGCCTCACAGGTGCAGGGGGGCTGCGCGGCAGGGCAGGGCAGGGCAGGGCAGGGCTCCCTCCGCAAGTGTGCTGCTTTGCAGGCACACAGGCGTGCGTGCAAAAGGCGGCCATGGTTTGCCTGCAGATCGCTCACACAGGCCTGTGCATGCAGAGTGCACGTGTTTGCGCTGTTTGTTTGCGTGTGAGCATGCAAGTTACCATGTGTGCATGCATGTGCGCGAGATTGCACGTGAGGATGTGTGCTCTGTGTGTGTGCGCTGTGTGTGTGGATGTGTGCTCTGTGTGTGCGCGCTGTGTGTGCATGTGTTCGTGCGCCTAGGTGAGCGTGCGCGTGTGCGTGCACGCGCACGTGATTTGTAAGAATGCGCTGAGTGGGCAAGCCCTGCAGGAACGGAGCAACTGACTGGCATGGCATGTGTGGATAACGCCTGCGCAGGCCATGAAGCGCCTTCTGAGTGCGGTGCAGCGCATGTACCCCACCGACCCATCGCGCTCTGCCGACTTCCAGACCACCACAGACTTAGGACGTGGTGTTGCTGGCTCCGGATCCCACAAGCAGGCGCTGCTAGAGGCTGAAGCAAGGGGGGAGGTAGGCGTGTATTGACAGCAAATTTAGCCCTGCATGCGAGTGTGGGTGCTGGCTGTGTGGCTGGCTGCATGCGAATGGGGGTGCTGTTTGTGTGGCTGGCTGCATGCCTGGTGCGCTGCGCTTTGGGCATGCTGTGGTGCATGGATAAGAGTGCCAACTCCATCAAACCAGTTTATTGCAAGGCAGGCCTTTTTCATTGAAACACGCAGGAGCTCGATCACATCAAAAGTTTTGACGTAACTGCAAGCCAATGCAGGGACCTGTTTGTTGCGCCATGCACAAATGGTCCGCAATGTGCAGTTGGTGCACAAAATGCGCTCAACCTGCTGCGTTGTGCAAGAAGGATGCTGTATTCCATAAGGCTAAAAATGCCAGGATCCTCCTTGAGGGCTCTGCGGAAGCCGGACCTAGTGCTGGAAGGGAAATGGACTATCAGTTGTTAGCACAGAAGCACCCCATTCACGGCGCAGCTGCAGTTGTGGCAAACATGTGCCTTTCCTTTTGAATGTTTATGCATTTGCAGACATGGAAGGCGCTTGGCCTGAGCGAAGCGCCCAACTATTTGGAGGAGGACGGCAAAGTTCGGGTGCCTCCCAAGTGGAAGCACATCTTGGAGGCAGAGTACAAGAAAGAGAAATCTCCCTCACCTGCCTTATAGCACTGTCTGGTCTGGATCTCCAGAGGCAATGGACTGTGCAGCTCTTCAGTTTTGGCTACTAGGGGGTGGCAAATCTCTTTGCTTCATGTATTGTATTTTTTGTGTACCATAACACTCATAGTAAGAACAGTCACCTACACAATCAACTAGGGCAGCCCTCCTTTGCGCATTCCCAAGCATCACTTTCCGGCTCCCAACTTATTTTGCTCCTACTCCGAGTCAGAAACTTGTAATTAAGGGGGAAGCTGAGCCTGATTGAAAGGCAGTGTTGCTAAAGGAAAGAAAGAGAAAGCAATCCAGGTGGTCGAACCCCTCCCGCATCAATTACAGATGCCATTTGCAGTGCTACTTACTAGCTTTTCTTTACTTGATAAGGCTGGCATAGCTCTTCCTGCTGAGTGAGGGCAGCTTAAGTTTTTAAGGCTGTATCTGCCGAACGAGGGCAGCTTAGCTGGAAAAAAAAACTGCGCAGGTGGTTGAGCACCCCCTGCATCAAGCAAGGAAAGGGAGCCAAAAGCTGAAGCCAAATAGCTGAAAAAGCAAGGGCACAAGAAGTAAAGAGAAAGAAAAAGAAAAGAAAAACTGCGAGGGCAGTGAAAACACTCCCCACATCAATTAGGGACCCATTGGCCCAAAGAGCCGTGAGTCTCCTCCACCAGGGAATGGAAGAACTAGTGAGGATCTGGAGGGTGACAAGCACCCCCCTGCTACAGACCAAGACCTTGAGAGCAACTGGATTTTTCAACTTGAAGAGCGCGTCTAGTTGTTGTCAATTTGTGCGCACATAGCACTGCTCTGTGGCAGAGAATGAGCATGTAATTTGAGAGCAGTCTTATGGGCTTTATGTGTATAAAGGCCGAGCTCTAAGATGTTTCAGAAGGAAAGAAGGAAAGACTACGCAAGCAGCAAAAAAGCTCCTCGCATCAATCAAGGAAAAGGGGCCACTTGGGAAGAAAAGCTCCTTCACCAGAAAAGAAGAAAGCAGTCAGTGAGGATCAGGAGGGTTGCGGGCAGACAAGCCAGCAGACCTCTCCTGATTAGTTTGAAGGTGAGGAGAATGCTCAAGAGAACGTCTGGTCTGTACAAGCTTATGAGCATAGTGCACAGAATGAGCATGATGCTTGAGAGCAAGTTTCTTAACTCTTCGCGAATCAAGGCCGAGACTCTTTAGAGGAACCAAAGTGTGAGGAATGTAAATAACACCCCCTACACCTACGAGAATGACGTGAAGAACATGGTCTCTTGCAATACTGCGATTAAGACGACCATGCTGAGCATGGGCAGCTTGGAGCTGCTGCTCAGGGCGAGTGTCTTCACTGTACTTGATCTCAATGAGATGGGTAATACGACGCTGCCAGCGGAGGTTCTTGGGGTGAGTCTGTCTAGGCCGGTAAGCTGTGGCTGGTGATGGGAGTCTGCCTCCAGCTGGGGTGGCTGCCGCTAAAGAGCCCTGCCCCCTACCCAAAACCACCCTCCTTCCACTCCTTAAAGTAGGGCCTTGAGCATTGGGATGGTTCTGTTGATTTTGAAAATTGATCTTGCGTATTTTCTTTAGAGTCACTAAAATGGCGCCAGGGCGAGAAGAGAGACTGTCTCTTTGATTGTGATTTATTGCAAAAATCCAAGCTGAAGGAACTCTGGATTCTGCTGTCACAGGCATTTGAAGATGATGACTCATGTTTGTGTTTGCCAGGCTTACACTTGTGGGGTGTTAAATGTGGTGAAGAATGTCAGGCAAATAGAAAATGAGATGGATAGGCATCGCTGACATTTCCTGGGCCTTAAGACTGTCAATTTGAGGAGCACTTGTGCGCAAAAAAGGCTTTCTTTCCGTGCGTGAGGACATATTTACAAATGAAGGCAACTGATGCACCATGGCCATGGGGAAAAAAAGAAGTTTTCAAGTGTATTCCAACTGCTATTAACTTTTCATCAACCTGTCCTGACACTCTCCCCTAATGGCTCAGGGTCTATTGACTTTCATGCAAGACCTTGCAAGCCATGAACCGAGTGCTTAAACGAGGGCGTCTGCAGCATTGCAGGCTCCTAATGAATAGTGCAGTCTGTGTCGTGTTGCTGCCTAATTGCAATTAGGCATGAGGACCTGTCACAAAGAGCTCTTTGGATCCTAGTGCTGGTCTTGGGAAGCTATACCAAAGAAACCTGCCAAAGGAGGTAAACCAGCTAAAGTTAAAGCAACAATAGAGAATAACTTTTAATCATGTAAATTCCATAATAAAAATTAACTAATAATATATAAACCTAAATGTTGAAATAAAGCATGCAAACCAGCTGAGGGAAGCTAGGTAACATTAGTGTGTGGTTTCCAACATCAATGCCGGAAGAGAACAGTGGTCATGGGGGGAGCAGGCAGAGTGAAAAAAATGTTGTGAAAAAATTTGTGTGTGACCGCTAAAAAGTTTTTCACTCCAAATCCGCCCGCTGGTTGGAAACTAGAAATCACCAGGTGTACGGGTGGACGAGAATTCCTTTTTTTGTCCACCCGCCCGCTGTTGGAAATGCAGCGCAACTACGGTGCTGGCTATCCGGAGCCCAGGGTTTGTGCCCAATAAAAATATTTATGCAGAGTTTGAAAATCGCCACCTGGTGCCCTCGCCCCACGCCCCGGCCAGCAAGGACGCCAGTTTCTGGTCACAAGGAAGCTGGTTGTTCATCGGACCAAGGACCAAGACATTCGTGCTAGAGCATCGCACAGAGCCTGCTCACGCCATTGAACCTAGCTAAAACTTCACGTGCAGCCAACTAACTGTTCTTGTTATCGCCAGATATCTAAAGGGCACGTGATCGGATCTGAAGTCCAAGTCCAAATATGTTCTCATTGGTAACTAAGTCATGACCAGCCCTAAGGAGGATTTGGGGCCCTAATTAGGGCGACGTCGCCCTTGGTGGCGTGTTCTCGGCTTGCTTCTTCAGGTCCTTCATGACCAGCCCCAAATCCTCCTTGGTGGTCATGTTCTGGCGGATGTCACGGATCCTAGAAGATCTTCACGGAATTCGTACAGGATCTGCACAAGTGACCTCACGACATGCTCGAGTACATGTACATATCTGAACTGACAACAGGATAAAATAATCCACCAACTGCAAACTTTCCATACACCGGCGATGGTGCCCACGATATTGTGTGCCATCTAGTTTGAGGCGCGTAGTCATCGAATTCAACAAAAGTCTGAACAATCATGATGTAAGATTAAATTTTATGATAACCACCTAGTCACCTAGTTGAGTAAGTGCGTTCAAAACGCGCAGATGGATCTACCACCCTTAAACATACACCTTTTTCACTATAAATCCCTTGTGTGAACGTGCTTACTGCATGAGATTGTCTGATCGTTAAGTGTTCATTGCTTAAATTGTCTGAACACGACTATTGCTTAAACTCCGTCTTAAAAGCCATGTCATCCAGCCTGCTTGCCCGTTCTGCGACCCACACCGCCTCTACTTCCTTCGCCACCCGGCGAGGCCCCTGCGCCACTCCAGTGCCCCGCACTGCCTCACAACAACAGCAACGCCAACGTGTGGTCTCATCCGCTGGGGAGAACCTGTACTCTGCGGGTGCCACCAACCGAGAGGCCCTACCCCCGAAGGTGACGCTGCCCCCCGTGCAGCCCGAAGTCCCGCCCCCCACATTCGGCTTCGTGGACAATGCGGAGCGCATCAACAGCCGGGCGTGCATGATTGGCTTCTTCGCCCTCATCGCCTTGGAGTACTTTGCCAACACCGGGCTTCTGGATATGTTGGGCTTCACCACAGGCAACGGGCTGGGCTTTGAGTTGTAGTTGGGGCTTCTTGGTTCCTCTGTATAGACTATTGGCCCGGAGTCCAGACTGGCAGGGCTCAGGGAGGGTTAGGCAGGTAGCTTGTGTGTGTGTGTGTGTGTGGCTAGGAAGGAGCTTGCACTGATATCCAGGGTGGCCTGCTGTGTCAGTAGACTGTGATGTGAGCCTTCTGGCACACTTCCTTGAACACACTTAGCTGTACTAGCTTTGCAAGCATGAGCACACTGAGGATGTGTGTGTTGGATACCTGACAAACAACTGCCACGCTGCACTGTATGGAAGGCAGGCCCGCTGCATTTGTGGTGTCTGCTGTTCTTTCATGCCGGATTCATATCAGACTGTTATGCTTTTGTAAATGGACTGTGAAAGCTGCTTCACAAATTAGCACGACTTCACATCTCTCAAGGTGAGTGTGTATGCATGACAGAATCCAGGATACCCTGTGGCAAAGGAGCACCCAATCGCACGCACCAAAGCGTTTAGCTCAATCTTTGCACTCATCAACAAGCATTAATTCATGTGCTTCGCTACAGAAATACGCAACGAGAGGGCACTTGTTTGCACCTGGGAGAGCGCAAACGCACGTTCACATACTCACGCATATGAATGGGCGTACTCACAACTGAGCACGTGCACACACACACACACACACACACACACACACATTGCTTGTATTGTAAGCATTCGCGCGCAAGTATGCACATTTGCACAAGTATGTGCAAGAGAGCAATCAAACACACATGTCAATGCACATTTGCTCACGAGCACATGATTATGTGTAACATAGACACGCACATGTCAGAGCACATGCTTGAGCATATGCTTGCAAAATTAAATGGTTGTGTAACAAGCATGCACGTGCTTGTGTGAGCGCGCACACACACATGCACCCGCATTCATTGACGCGCACACACACATACACACACGCTGTGGTATGCGCACATGGACACACTATCACACAATTAAACACCTGATTGCATGTGCAGCGTTTAACGCAGGACCCCAAGTAAACATTTGGGGTTCTGTGCAAATGCAAGAGCGTGTGCAAATTCTCAGATCCTAAATGCGTGTATTTGTGTGTACACACAGACATGCATGTTTGTGCAAGTTAACATATGTTCACATTCATGCGCGCTTGCACGTGGGCATACATGGTGGGATCTGCTAACACATGAACATGAACGCACGTGCATTTTTGCGCTTTGTATGCACAACGCTTGTGCACGCGTGCACATTTGATTCACAGTCATTTAATTGCAGCCAGGAGGCCAGAAAGAAAATAAAAGGGTTGCGAGGAGGCATATATTAGGGAGAGAAATAGAAAGAAGAGGAGGATAGAAATGGCGCAGGTTAAAAAGAAAGAAAAGGAAAAAAAGTGAAGCAGTAAACTAGCTGCTCACATCAATCAAGGAAAAGGGCCACTTGGGAAGGAAACCCCCTGAACCAGAAAAGAAAAAACCGTTTCCCGTGACGGGCGGTCAGTCAGGATCAGGAGGATTGCAAGCACATAAGTTACGAGTCAGGGTTAGTAACCGCCAGCCAGGTCATTCGGCTGATTGGTTTGTTGCTGGTCTTCGCCAGCCAAAAATAGCCCATAATGCCTGAAATGAAATGGCAGAGTTTGTTGTGCTGTTGGGAAGGTTATAAGAGGTTACAAGAAAAAAGGCCTCCAGTCAAGAAGTGTGACTGGCCTGCTCATAAAAATCTATCAGTGCATGAAGGAAGAAATATAGGTAAGGTAAGGTTTCAAGGCTGTATCCGCCGAACGGGGGCAGCTTAGCTGAAGCCTAAAAGGCCTGCAACCCTAAATAAAAAACTAACGCGCTCAAATCAGGTGAAGAAATATAGCGTATTGCTTTCCTGGCCCGGAAAGGCAGACACATTGTTTCAGCAACTAAAGAAAAAAGAAAAGTAAGGGAATATCGAAAGTTAGATTAGGTTACAAAAAGCAAAATAGCACTCGACAGACTGGCAGCCCTTCAAGTTGTCAACTTACCCCAGGCAGAAGATCTCACCGGGGTTGTCACGCCGAGAGACTGCTGCATCCAGGAGACCCCTGGTGAAATTCACGAGCTCTTAGCGCAAAAAAGTACAAATGCAAGAACCTCTGCCATCTACCACAAAATCAATAACACACACATCAGCAGACTAGTTGACACCCACTTCAACGCAACACTCCCACCTACAACCACTGGTATGAACCTCCAGAGCAAAAATACACCAGCCACACAAGTAGTGCCCCCGGGGAGGAGGGGCCCTCCTCAGCCTCGCTCGGCAACTTGCCGATTGAATGCATTACAGGCATGAAGTTACTGGACGCTGTATTCCACGCACCTCCTCCGATATACCCTCACTCACTTGTAATACCGCGCATGCAGAAAGTGCACAGACAAACTGCACACAACTGCAACAAACAAGCCAACCTACAATTCTCTACCCTGAAGCCACCAACACAGCTAATATCAAACAACAAAACGATGGACCCCCTAGTAAAAGGACTCGCTCAAAATATCCCTTAAATGCCTCAACCCAAAGCCAACCATTTAGACACACCCATCACTCAGGGGCACACCTAACGCAGCAGCTATCCCTCACTGCCCCCCTTGCAACCCAACCAACCCATATTGACACCCAAAGTATGCATAAAAAGGCACAACAGTATGAAGGACCCCCCAGCAAGAGGACACGTTCTCGATGTCCAGATCATAAGGCCCTCCACCAAACTCCGGTCATACTTACTACGCAACATCTACCTCTCTCTGCCCCTGCTGACCTCCCAACTCTGAGCTGTAACTTGCAATCAAATCCCCGTCAGCAAAAGAGGAGAAAATTCCTGCAACTCAATACTAAACTGGAATGCCCAGGCCCTTGCATGCGACCTTTAGACCCAGCATCCACGGCCAATGCAATTTGGAACTACAAGATAAACAAAGCTCGCTCTCTCAATGCCTCAAATGCTGTCAACACTTTCTACTTCTATGACTTGGAAGTAACCTCGATAGATAACTAGAACACGTTGGTAGGTTTGGTTGGTCACAACCAAACCTACCAACAAATCTGATCAGGCATCTCACCACCAACAACAATATCATGTCTACTTTGCGCCCATGACCTTAGAAAATTGGGCACTCCCTATCTTCAAAAAGGCTGGCTTCACACCTAAGAAAGTTCACCCTATAGCCCACTCTGCCGTTGAGTGTGCATGCAGTGAAATTTAGTTCTATAATATTGGCCTTCGACCTGAAACACAAGTGCCCCCCTTTGGTGATATGTACATCTGTGAAGTCTGCAGCCGGACTTACCATTGGGTGTGCCTCAAGAACACTGGCTGCTACACAGAGAGGCAGAGAGAGGAAGTTGACAAAAATATAAACTGGGCCTGCCCGGGCTGTGCTCACCTTAATGATGAACAAAAACATTAAAGATGCTCTGAATCCATTAACAGAGAACTCATTTACGTGACCTGGGAACCCACCTGGGAACCGGAAGAACTAAAGGACACGTTGCCCAACCTCCTTGAGTGTATCCATGACTTTGAGACACGGATTGAGGAGCCAGACCTCCTTCTTCCTGCAGCAGACCAAACCTGAGGCAACCTGGAAATACAAGGCTTTGACATGTCCAACAAGGCCAACACCTGGACTAAAAAACTGGACACTGATCTACAAAATCAAGTAACCTTTCATATCCACCCCACAAACCCACAGTAGACATACAACCCACCAGGAGCTATGAATTCTGGATCCGTAATGTAGACCTCGTTAAGCACAAGCCTAAACCTACCAATGAGCAGCCCTCCCTCCACAATAACCCTCAACCTCTTATTCTCCCAGAAATCTACTCATCAAGAGTAGCATGTATCTACAGCACAGACGGAAAATGCCAGGGCATGATGAGACCAGAGCGCCTCGACATCCTTCATATAGCTTTCCACACAGTCAAGCTGAAAGGTCTCCATAACAACATAACACCTACACCTAAAAGCTTTGCATCTGAACTACTAGGGCTGCTTTCTAGGAAAACAAAGCTAGAAAGGAAATACCACAGCAAGAAGATCAAAAATTCTTACTCACGAGCTTTGCCAAATCATGTGCACACTGCCCTCCAAAAATGGGCCCTGGTAACTCAGGAAAAAATGGCCTTCCCGCTAGACTTCAACACTAGCTACTCCCATTATTGGAGCGCAGACTCACGAGATGCACTCTTTGGTGTGCATCTCAACTCCCTCTCGTCACAGTTCACTGTTTTTTCAGTGTGCCATCCCATCTATGACGAACATACCATGAATCTGAGCCTTAGGCATGCCATCTACTCAGCCATCCTTAGTACTGAGGCAATTGCCACTTCCATGTTCCTACCATGATCACCAACCCTTACTCAAGTCTCTTGGCAGCCTATCCCCACTTGTGTTATAAACTTGGAACAATTCCAGCTCATGAGATTGCCTACGCTTCCCCTCAGTCCTGGATTAGTCAAGAGACTTCCTTACCCCAGGCCTCTTGGAATCTCCTTATCATAGCAGTCTGGAATACAGCTGCACGGCTTCACCTCCATAAACACAATCCTACATGGCTACAATATCTTGCTCATGACATCCCTAAGCTTATTGGCATCTCAACAACATTGCTAGCCACCCCATATGTAATGCTAGGTACGCTGAGACAACACTCGGTCTCAAGGAATTTTAGAAACTTCACTCAGACAAAATGCAAACTACCAGGTGCTCCCACAGACCTGCTTTGGGTGAAGTGGCCCCCCCTTTCCCATCAATCCAAACCGGGACTCACACTTAAAATTTCTGACTGGAAATCCTGGACCTACATGGATGGTAGCTGCCATATCCAGGAAGGCAAATCAAGTATTGGGGCAGGGGTCTACCACCCCAATTCGGGCAACTTAGTTGAACCAAATAGTGCTGGTATAACCAACATCATTGGGAAAGCAGAGCTAGCAGCTATAGCTGCCGCTATCACTCACGATCATACCCATATTGCCACAGACAGCCTTATCTCACTCCATCAAATTGAGAAACAATTGTCGTGTCCAGAGAAACACCGTCATCATGTCCAAGGAGACATCCTCAAAAATCTTTCTAATACTGTCCGAAACTCTCAATCCCACATCTTCCTTTCTAAAGTAAAATCTCATGCCGGAATTGCTGGAAATGAATGCGCAGATGCCCTCGCTAAATACCTCCCAGCTGAAAAAACCATCTGCACTGCAGGCCCAGGTGGCAACCCCTTCTTTGATATTAGCTGGCTAGCTGTTGAAGTTAATCAGCAAGAATCTGGCACTGCAGCCCCCCAACACAGCCGTAGATTGACTTACCTTAAGGTAAGCTTCCAAATCTCCAAGCTGCACTAAAATCGCACATGCACTCGAACCATAAACTGGGCTACACCAACTCAAAAACAGGGTACTACTCTTAGTACCACAAGTCCACAAAGGCATACGCAATGCTTTTTGGAGCATGTCCAAACTCTCTCTCCAAATGAAGCGCAATGTCTTCCACAACCGCACAGGCACCCTTTTTAATCAAAAACACGTTTGTCCGCTTTAAAATGTCCAACAGCCTTTTGTTTCCACACTGTCAGTAAGCAGATAGTGCTCTCCATATTCTCTCAGGGTGTCAACATAAAATCATCTCGGGTATGATTACTGAACGCCATAATGTTGCCTGCAGGCTCATCATGAAAGCGATCAGTAAAGGCTCTCTGGCAGATTGTTTAGTCCAGTTGGATGCCGGCAGCACTGATCGCTTGGGTTAATAAAACCTTCAAATTCCTGAGCATGCTAATAACAGGACACTACCCAGCTGGCTTTCTGATGCTCGTTCATCTTCTAGAGATAGACTCACCTCTAGTCGCCCCGACATCATTTTGGTCACCCCATTACCTAAAAAAACCAAAGTGCCAACCACTCCTCATTTGCACCAGGTGTCACAACCACGGCAACCAAGCAGAGATGTCCGCAGAGCTCACAAGCTCAATATCAATATGAGGGAGATACACCTCGTTGAGGTTAAATACTGCGAAGACACACGGCCTGGACACCAATTAGAGGCCTCTAGAAGACAACGTGAAGTTCTTTGTAAGCGCTTAAAGGCCTAGAAAGTTGTCCTTCACACCATTCTTCTTGGCGTGGGAGGCTCTATCTATACCTCACACACTTAGAATCACCTTAGAGAGCTCGGCCTTGATACACAAAAAGCCCATAAGACTGCCCTCAAGTTACATGCTCATTCTGTGCTCTACGCGCACAAATTGACAACAACTAGACGCGCTCTTGAAAAATCAAGTTGCTCTCAAGGTCTTGGTTTGGAGCAGGGAGCTACTTGTCACCCTCTAAATCCTTACTAGTTCTTCCATTTCCCTGGTGGAGGAGACTCACGGCTCTTTGGGCCAATGGGTCTCCTTTTCCTTAATTGATGAGGGGAGTGGTTTCACTGCCTACGTAGTCTTTCTTTTTCATTCATTTTCTTTTTCTTTCTTTCAAGCCACCAGGGGTATCCCTACAAGCATAGGCTAATTTATGTCTCTTCAAAGGGATGCCATTTCACTTACGAGAAAGGTTCCTTAACCCTGGCCCTTCAAGGTTCAAAGTTATCTTCATCAATCATCATGATGCTGTCTTTTAGTGGAAACAAAATCGCGTCTCCTGTACTTTGGATGGTCCATAGCACATTTCTGAACAAGTGCATGAATGCATTAGGGCTGAACAAGCTGTGAAATTTGCCTTGAAAGAGTGAATGCAGTGTGAGCATGCATACAGCCTGTGGAGGTGCTGAAACGCCTGTCAGCCACACAAGTACGATCCAATACCCCGCGTGTACACTCCACTGTGCAAGCAGTCCCTTCTACAATTTCTTAGGAGATGATTCCTCTGGTAAAAACAACGCGTTAAGCGACTTTTGGTAAATCACTGATTAACTTGTGGCACATAATTGTAAACTTGTATCTACAATACTACTAGTAGTACTAGTAGTATGGCTTCAAAAATAGAAGACTCTGCTAGCAGGGCGTTTGGAAGCCTCTGCCAGCGAGTGTATGTATCTGTAAATCTCTCACTCACTTGGTGACTGATACAGCATGTACTACTTGCTGTGCATAGTATGCATCTTTGAAAATCTCGCTCACTCAGCTAATAGATAACCACCAAAAGGCCCTGTAAAATTTGCTCTGCACCAGTGGCCACTGGAGCAAGCATCACTAGCCTAGTCTACTGAGTAGATGAGCATGAGCAGGAAAATGGTCATGCCGAATCACCGTCATGAACATTTCAGCGTTTCGGGAACATGATACTTACATTTCTTCCGTAGCAGTGACTGGCTGCTGTGGATTTGTCTCTTCTTGGAGTATTGGCGTGACACGAAAGAGGTTTTAGTTTAAGAACATTTAAACACTATAAACTTAAGCATTGTCACGCTGAGAGACTGCTGCATCCAAACTAGACTAGCAGCATGGCCATAGCAAATCTACATACAGCTATAGCTGAACTGACAATGGGATCAAATACTCAGCCAACCGACTCAACCAGCCTCCAGGTCACAATGCAGCATTAATCTGGCACTGCACTAATCTGGCGTGACAGCACCAACTTAGGCTGGACTAGCCTCAAAAGATAAAGGCCCCCACTTGATACAAGCATCGCCCCCTAACAGGCCACAAACTAAGATAATGAATGCAAGTATGCGTGATATGATACAGACGAAGAGTGATGTCGAAAAAAAGGCTTAACGCCAAGTATCCTATCCTTGCAGCAAGCAGGCTACTTCAATTGAGCAGAGCGTTTGAGTGGGATCACTACTTGCTTCTGACGTACTAAGTCACGGGGCAAGTGTGAGTACTAGCAGCCTTTGTCAGTCTCTCCTGGATGGCACTGCTTGGGGCTTGAATGCGCAATGTGGCCTGCCCAAGCCAGGAGTGAAGTAAGGCCTTCAATAGGCCCCATACTCCCATACGCTCTAGACAAATTCTAAAGCGTTTGTGCTTGCCTAGCTTAGCTGCATGGTCAACCCCGTCCCGTACTCCTTAAGCCTGTCCTCCCACTCGCCCCTCTGGATGGCTGCCGTAGAGTTGGATGACTTCTTCGCCTGAGGACGCATGGGGTGGAGCGTGAGGGGAGCTGGGGTGAGTTTGCCAAGGACAGTGCTCCAACAGGCATCAACATATGACCGACCACAAGGGCCATGGCATCGACAGGAGGTTTATGGTGCGCCCTGCCACCTCCTGCCTGCTCACGCACGTAACCAGATGGCGTCGACAGCCCCATTGCGTGCCCTGTGCTTGTGCAAGGCATGAATCCCAATACCATAAGCCTTGAGCATGGCTGAGCGACATGACCTGGCTGCTGCACAGCATGCTGAGCCGCGTCGCTGCCTGCTCACCTTGGCTTCACGTTCAGCATCCTCCAAAAAGGGCGCAATGGCTGAGGTGTGGGTGAGGGGATCCCATGGGCCGCCCTTGTTGCAGCTGCCTGCAGGCACGCAAGGTGAGCACAGCTGGGGGTACAGGGGAGGTAGATCCCACGTAGGCATCTTTTTGGCCTCAAAAGCAGCCTTCCGGTCTGGAGGCCAAACCAACCTGCACTCGTGCTGCATGTCGTTGCCCTAGCACAATGGTTGTCCCATGGAGCATAACTCATGCAGCATGAGTAGGAGTGGGTAAAGAGGGTTCAGCATGCCGTCGTACAGGCTCTTAATAGCCTAATTAGGGCCTATTTGGGCCTCAACGGAGCCTCTGTGCCAATCTGATAGACCCCCTTTACCCAACCCTAAGCATGACCATAATGCTGTATCCAAATCATGCTGCAAGGCGTTTTGCCAGGAGCTTTGGCCCACTGACCTGTCCCCGTCATATCAAACTGGCCTTCTGTGAGCGGCCTCCAGTTGGGTGTGGCTGAGCCCCTTGTTGGCCCTGGCAGCATGGCTGTGCGCTGCTCCCAGTCGCCCTGCAGAGAGGTGACGTGCACACTCTTGCATAATATAATACAGAGCTGCATGCGCAGCAACAAGGAGGAGGGAGGGGAATAGGAGGGGATAGCATTTCATCTGCAGGGGGGTGAGGGAGGAGGAGGATGATTTAAACAGACAGGGAGGAGTAGTAGGTAGTGTGTGAGAAAGAAGGTGTGGAAGAGGGGAGGCAGGTGAACGGCTCATTTCCCCCACTCTCATTTCAGCCAATGCCAAAGCACACTTTGTGCCCAGGGAATCGGTGTTCACATGGCGTGCAACACATTTGGGCGGGCAAGCCCAAGCAATCCTGGTGTGCGCTCATGCTCTTTTGGCATGTCTGGACAGGTACGCAGTGTACAAGGTGTAGTTTCTCAGCTGTGCACCAGCTCACATGCTCATGCATGCTGGTGAGCACATGCCAGCACTAGAGTTCCTTAAAAAAAGTTTAAGGGCATCTCCGTTATTTCATATTGGAGCACTGCACCTAGCCAGTGCCCCTGCCCTACCTTCCCCCATACTCTCCCCCACAAGGAACTAAGGACAAACATCATGAATCAACATCAAGCAACAGACAAGCAACATGGTCTTATACCCAGTCTGTGTTTGTACTATATGGAGGCCCTTGCAAAGACTCCAGGCATTTATGTAAGCCATGCTGGCATGTGCATAACCCAACACAGGGCAGGCAGGCGCAGCGCATGCCCACAGGAAACTCGCTGCAACCCCACGCACCGCCTCAAGTGTGGCTGTCGATGTGGTCTGGGGCACAACCGTGCCATTTATTGTCCCGGTCCGTGTTGTGGTCCTTCCTGAGTCCAGGTAATGCCCTGACATGGAGCCTGTGCTGCCGTTTCCTCCTGGACGGTGGACGCTGTAGTGCAAGGGGCCTGTGGGCAGGCAGGTTGCAGCATGGCGAAAGTAGCTGTAGCAGCTAACAAGCCGCTGCACCCTCATCTTTGATCTTGCCTCTTTGCAGCGTCCCCTGCGTCTTCTACAGCTAAGGGGACGCAGGCACTTTGGAGATCACCCTGAATCCCTGTGGGACAGTACGGTGGCCTTTGTGTCGGGCTGGTTACTGGTTGATTGTGCGGTTGTTCATTTGGGTTATGCACCAGCCAACCTGTGAAGCAATTCGTAGAGCACTGAGCCTGTGCGCTGGCTGCCCTTCAAGGCGTGAGGAGTTTGGGTGCACACAAACCTTCGTCGTAAAGTGTGCCCTCCACAGAGCGGTTCCTCCATGGCTGAGGCACGCCCCGCAGCGTGTTCCTGGGTTTTGGGATCTCCCCTGGAGGTGCTGGCATGGCATCTCCCACACGTGCAGACCACTCATTCTGCGCAAATGCAACATTACGCGTTATGTTGTGCTGGCAGGTTGAGCTGAGTGCAGGGGAGCGTAAAGGCAAGCTCAGATGGTCTTGCTACAGACGCATGCAGGCTGTGGAACTTTTACGAGCGTTATAGTTGACGTGTGTCTAGAAGAGGAAGAAGAGAGATAAGCGAGGCTCTTGCTGGCTCATGTCACATGCATGTGCATATGCAAGTACCTCATGCTTGCGCTTACACCAAATACAAACCCAACCCCTTCCACTCCATTGCTCGAGTGACCTCCGGCTGGCACACTCTAAGGTGCAGTATTCACATACTGCAGTCTTCGCATAGAACCAGGACAAATACTCACAACTGCTGGGGAAGGCTCCAAGGGTGAAGGCTTTCTCTGAATCCACGCTGTTCCGGTCAAATTAGACATGTTCGACCGGCTCCTATGGCCCTTATACGAAAGGCCCTTCTATATAAATGATAGATTACCCCCAAAAAATACATATAAAGAAATATAAAGTGCATCAGCATGCTCCGCAATCTACTCCAATCTGCCTGAAAGGGAGTTGAAGGGACACCGGTCTTTTACACCGAGATCGTTCTGAGCGGCACTTCAGGCTTCGGTCCTGGACCCTGCCAACGTCTGCAGCTGCCTGCAGGCTGTTAGCTTGCTTGGCACTGTGCATTTGCCAAGCATCCTCTGCTTCCTGCTTCTGTGTGCTCTGGCCTATCACCTATCATTATTGTCTAGAAGGCTTCCCGCCACGTGGGCATGTGTGCCTGTGTGGCAAGGATGGCGGCAGCTAGCTTTCTGTACGGGAGAGGCAGCTGGTTTGATTCAGGGAAGAGGATTAGACAGAATATGAGTAGGGTTGCTGAATACCGTATAATTATATATAACCGTATATTTATACCTACGGTATATACCGTAGGTATACGGAGGGGGCAAGTTATATAACCCGTTCACCCAAACCGTATATACGGTTTGCTCCGTATATATACGGTTATAAACCGTATAAATACGAGTATTTATAACGTCGAATGAGTGGTTCTTCGGACATCTGCACACATTCCCGATTGATTCTTCGTCA
>LKMJ01000475.1_pt1 | contig 30432 bp, 42 predicted proteins | sample 643391 | NCBI WGS metagenome assembly LKMJ01 (sample SAMN04112250, study PRJNA286221) | soda lake metagenome | biome: soda lake; feature: Kulunda Steppe; material: water; isolation source: sample PL-Br10 brine of Picturesque Lake | place: Russia: Kulunda steppe | collected 2010-07 | reverse complement strand
TTTTGAGTGCACAGCTCAACGGGAGAGCTTCCCACGCCCAAATCCACACAGGATGTGCGGCCCAATTTTACACATCTGCAGGCATCTCAATCTCGGAGTTTGGGGCTTGGAGTGGGAAACAGCGCGCACTCTTCCAACCTTACATACAATTTTTCCGAAATTGCCTTCCACTCACCGCACCAATTTCAACTCCAAGACCACCATTAGAACCAGAGAAATATAAGCTATCCAATAGTGTGCTAAGGTCAGGAAACGGCGCGGTGGATGCAAAGTTATGCCTTCAGAGGCTTAATTGGCCACGTTTGCCTAAGAAAGGGGTGACCCAGTGGTGGGGACGACCTTCCGAGATTTATTCATTCCACTCACCGCACCAATTCTGAATCTAAGGGCAACATTGGAACCAGAAAAAAATAAAGAAAACAAAGCTATCCAAAGGTGTGCTCAGGTTGGGAAACGGTGGGGTGGCTGCAAAGTGATGCCTTGAGGAACCCATTTGGCCACCTTTGCCTGAGGAAGGGGTGACCCAGTGGTGGGGACGCCCCTCTGCAACAAGTGCTCGCTCACGTAGGACCAATTCTTCAAGTTCATTTTTGCCTCCCACGAGGGGCGCACACCCACCCTGACCCTCTTGGCAGTCGCCCGCCGACAGCTTGAGGAAGGCTTGGCTTGCACCTCATCGTACGTCTCTGGGTCAGACTTGGAGGGCATGTGGCCGGCAGTGGCCCTGCGCAAGGCGCGCACACACGTACACAAACTCATGTATGCGCACACACACAAACGTACGCGCACACAAGCCACAGGCACGAGACAGGCGCCACACAAGCAACCCAGCGCAAGCGCACACACATGTACGCACAAAAGAGCTGCGTGTTGAACAGAGGAACGCGGTGCTGCATGGGCACATACACGCACACATGTCACAAGCACGCAATCACAGACAGATAGGGCCCAGATCAAACAAGAACCCCCACACTGGCACATAGGCACACATACACACGCATGCAGGGCACAGCCACACCTCTGATCAAACTTTACTGTGCTCCAGACGGCAGGCTCAGCCCGAGCTGCGGCTAGACACTGATGCCTATGACTCAATGCCTTAATGGCCGTGTGCATGCAACCGACCTGTGGTTCTAAGCAGCCCAGCCAAAGACCCAGTGCACCATTGCGTGTGCTTAGCTGGCCACAGGCAGCCCAACCTTTGCACACAGACAGATGCCCCCCTGGGCTGCCTGCTGTGTTGTGATGAAGGCACGAGCAGACATGGGCAGTGCTGATGCGCTGGCTGCTACATTGAACTATAGCAGGCCTTTGCGGGGTGCAGACAAGGTACAGCAGTGAGGCAGCAAGGGCAACCCTGTGACATGCAGCACCACCCACCCGCGCGCGCGCTCGTTGCTGGCTGCAAGCCCCGTCGCGGCCCACCATTGCTCAAACATCCCCTCCACCTGCATAGTCAGCACACAAGGATGCCTGAGGCTATATCTGCGTACGCCCCCCGATGGCGAGCGCGTCTGCTCGAACCAACAAACCTGCGTTCTTGCCCACCCTGAAATCACGCATTGCCCAGAGGCATGCCAAAGGATACATCGGACGGCATGCGGTCCCAAGGCATGCACAATGAGCCGACCCACTCAAGCAACACACATACACTAGGCACGCAATGAACTAATCATGGAGTGGGCATGAACAGTAACTAAAGAGGGTTAGCCAGGGCACATGAGGTAGCGCTGGCCTGGGACCTCACAGCCCCCCAGAGCAACCGATGCCCCACATGGCCGTCTCAATGTCAGCCTGCTGTGCTGCAATGGATTGCAGCAGTGGGGAAGAGGAGGGGCCCGCGAGCCTCTTGGATGCAGTGTGCGCAGGGGCGCTCAGGCGCTCAGGCTCACCTTTTTGCCCGTAATTCTAAACGGGTCGTTCACGGGGTTGTACAGCTTCACATTGACCCAGTGCTGGCGCATGTCCTCCACAAACTCCTGCAGGAGCAGGCCAGAGAGCAGAAGGCGCCTGAGCCACTGTGCAACAGGCGCATCACATGTCCTTCAATGCGCGCACCGTGCAGCTGTTGTCCCCTGGCCAAACACAGCAGGCTGAGAGTTCCTGGTCTGCATGCACTGCTTCAAGCCCACTGCCTGCTCCAATCACTCTGCACGCCTTCCCTGTCTTGTCCCACCCTCCACATGCCTGGAACCACCACAGCTGCTGTAGACCCTGCCTCTACCCCTTGCAAGCAGCTGGCAGCCCCCAGGGCCTGCAGCCAGTGACTGCCAGCAATGCTCAGGTCGCACCTCGATATCATCATCTTCAAGCAGGTAAATGATGAGATCGTTCACCTGCTTGAAGATGATGATGTTGAGGACGACAAGCAATGCCACCCGTGGTGTGCCCGCTGTTACGTCAGCTGTCTTCAGCACCATGTTCCTCACCAAGCAGGGGAGGCAGCAACGCAACTTTGTCTGCTGTTGGACGCAGCCCACCACTGCAGCAACCCCCACCTGTGGCTGGGTGTAAGTCCCGTCATTCAACCTGCTCTCGACATCCTGCAGGAAGATGGGCTTGGTGATGATTGTGTAGTAGTCTGGGAGGATGGTAGCCTCGACCGGAAAGTAGAAGGTGGCCTTGACGGGGCCCAGCGCGTGCAGGACTTTATTCAAGACGTCCCTGCACTTGCTCACCCAATCCCCACCTGTGCACATGCGGGTGAGGGGGGGCACACAGTGCAGGTGAGCATACCCCAGGGTGGTTAAGGTGCATACAAGTGCACAACTGCGCGCACTAGTGCGCATGCGTACAGCCAGGCTAGTCTTCCGCACTGAGTCCCTAGAGTGCTGTTACATAGCCATCAGCATGCATGTACTATCTCGATACCAATTGCTTACTACTTTGACCCCCACCTCCTTCTTCCCTCCCCTCCAAACACAGAACACACACGTGTAAGTGCACACACCCATGCGCACATGTGCACACATGTATGCATGCTCAAGCATGGACACACATATGCGCGCACACACACTTACTCTTGCGTGCTCTAAAGTGCACGTCACTCTCACATGCAGCATGTGCAGCAAATTGGCTACAAAACAGTGCAAGAAAGCTCACGTCATGAACATACGCATGTGCGCAGAACCAGGCCATGCGTTACGATCAATGCTTGGCAAGTCTGAATGCCAGGGGCTGGGACTGGCATGCCTGCTGGCAAGTCTGCTTGCGCATGTTTGCATAAATGAGCGAGCATCTGTGAACGCAATGCAAGCGTTCGTGAAAATATGCCCTCTTGCATGCCTGTGATAGCGTATGCATGTGTGCTATAGTGCGCTTGCGTTGCCTTTCCATGTGTGGTTAGGTATGTGTGGATGTGTGCACATGCGCTCACATGTGTGCATCTGTGTAAGCGTGCCTGTGTATGCGCATGCATGCGCGTATGCGCTCCCATGTTTGCAAACCATGTTCGCAAACCGCAAACGAGGTAGTTTTTTCCATAATGCAAGCATTGTGTTTCTGTTCACTTTATCATTGTCAAGATGCAGGTGTTGCCGCGATGTAAGCAACCGCTCATGCTTGGAGGGCAGCGCAGACCATTACTCTCATCCTAACACGCAGCACCTTCCTCCAGCCAGACGTGATGAATTTGCGTGCCTTTGCAGCCAAACACTGCTTGGCTGAACTTTGTGACTGCATGGTCAACAAGCAAGACGTGATTGGGCATCCACAGGAGCTGCTGACATGTGCCTGTCAGGTAGGCTGTGCACAGCTCCTGTCCAGCAACAAAGTTTCCCTTTTATTCTCACCAACAGCTGTTGTTGTGGGGGCAGGGCGAGCCTTCTTGCTTGGGGCTACACACGGACGCGTCTGCAAAATGAGGCACACATGCGTTGAGTCAAGGACTCTCACCACCTAGCACCGTGGAGCATTGCAAATCTTGCTCGATCACTAAGAGGGGCTCCGGCACACAGTGGCCTTTGTGCATTCTTCAACCTTGACACAATGCCCTCCAGGCTCTCCACTGCATGTTTGCTCTGCCTCTGCAGCTCCACCGCCTTCTCAATGCTCGGCTTCACGGCTCTCCGCTCCTGGCAAGAGGGCTCCAGCACACCGGGGTGCACACCAGAGAGTATTCTCCTCAAAGAACTGCAGGCTGCTTGCCAGGCCCGCCTCTGCACTCTTGATGCTCGTTTTTCTTTGTCTTCACTTAGCAAATTCAAATTGTTTATGCAGTTCAGCATCCTCCCTCCTGTGCTCTACTCTAATCCTCATCACTGAAGTACCCCCCCCTGCCAGACTCCCCCCCTTCCGGAGGATCCTCCTCCTAAGAGCACAACCAAGGGCTGAGCCTTGTCCTGCTGCTCTAGAGACTGTGTTTGCTTGGACAAGCGTAGGTTGCTGTCCAACCACAAGGACGTGCAAACCAAGTCAGTGGCATGCTTGGCTGTCAAACAATTAGTTGAACGCTGTTGCGGCTATTGCGTGCACTTAGCCAGGCACTTAAAATGATAACCTGGTCCCATTTAGGGCCCTTGGATGGAGGCATTCTTGTATGGCCATATAGGTTTGGAGGTCAGTTGGGGAGGTTGTTGGGCTTCTCCTGACCCCCCTGGCATGCATGAAATCCTCATCCTCATTAACTTCAGAACCTCCCCTTCGCCTGCCCCTGTCCTTGTTTAAGGACCAGTTTGAAATGGATGCATTCATGGAAGGTTCAAGAACCCTCTTCATCTCAGGCACACCACTGGCTTACTCCAGCTGAGGCTGCACAAGCCAGTCTGCCCATACGGAACATTTGTTTGACCCCGCCTGTTGAACAAATTGATGATATCGTGCTCTTATGTTAACGTTAAAAAATGGAGTAAAAGTTTTCCCATGATACGGCACTACAAAAATCCCCTGGGTAAATTCCCATGATCCACACCTTCCGAGGGGGCCTTTGGACCCTCCTGGTGCAGGTTTGGAATTTCGGGTTGGGGGGGGCTGATTTGGACTCCCCCCCCAAATCAGCCCCCCCTAAATTGAGCAATTATGGGGAGGTTTAATTGGAGGGTGAATTGGCCCAGCGTGGCCGGGCCCTAAAAGAAATGAAACGAAACAAGAAACGGCCACGTATATATTAGGGGATTCTACAAATTTTTGGGATTGAATCAGAATTACTCCTGTCTTGCGATTACAATAGAGGATTAAATTACTAAAGACAGGATCAAAATTGGCCTTTTTCTTATCCAGGAAGGGAAGGGGGTAAATTAAAATACCAGGAGGGATTGAATTCCCCATGACATGGTTCCGTCCACTTCGAATCCTTCTCCACCCTTGGACGGAGACGGTAATCTCCATCGAGTTTGCAATGTATCCAGTGGCCTAATCAGAATACCATTGGATTGTATTATTCAACCCCCATTTGGTGAAAACACGCCATAAATATCAAACTTTGAGATTTCTGACAAACTGATTGCGAACACACAGTACATGACTTGACACAAGTCTGCCTCCCATGAAAATTACTTTCCTAGTTCGTTGGAGTTCATTAACCTTAAAAACACTCATACTTACCCCTTTCTTCCAAGACAGAGATTTGTCATCTGTATCCGCACCCTGATCCTCTTCCTGTTCCTCTTTCTCCTCTTGCTCCGCTCTCCTGCTTCTCTTCTTGGGGAATGATTCCTGCAGTCAGTTTTTGTGCCAAACAAATATTCAGTCACAGGGCACACAGCATTTAGGCTAGCACAATAAATGATGAAACCAAATGGTTCAACCAATTCATCGGTACCCCATCGGTATCTTTTACGCATATTTCCTAACCCCACATAACAGTCTGAGAGTTGCAACCCTACCCAGCCTGCTTCTATGCTTAATATCTGTGGGAGGAAAGTTGCCCAATTGTTTCCACTATTTCACGCAACAGCGCCCTTTCTCTTTACTGATTGTTTAAAACCTCGTAGCTGAAGACAGATCAAAGAACTTCCGAGGCATTGTACTCACTGGCGAAGCATGCACACTCACAACGACTAGTGAAAACATTTGTCATATTTGTCATTCCTTCCACCATCATCATCATCATCATCATCATCATCATCGAGAGAGAGAGAGAGAGAGAGAGAGAGAGAGAGAACGATCTCAGAAGAGATGTAGGGTACAGGAGGCAGCGTCTGGACTCTCTGAAGAAAAGTCTTTGAAGGAAAATCCAATATCTTACCCTTGTGGCAGTGGGGCCTTGGTCTGCACCATCCTCTTCCTCTTCCTCCTCACTGTCATCGTCACCGTCATCATCGTCCACCGCCTCCTCAAGCTTGGCTTGTCTTTCTGCTTTATAACTTCGCATCAAGTTTTGCATCAAGGAGTCAGGCAGGATCTGCAAAAAGAGGATTTGTTTACATGTTTGCAGTTGTTGAGTAGACTGTGCTGAGCAAATTCATAGGACGAGGTGGAAGGAGGCGCATCAGACAATAATTAACCTTGCACATATTTTGCGCTCCCTTCTAACTCGAGAACGCAAGTCTAATTATTTCATTATCATAGAGGACTCTTGCATTCGCGCCAGATTAGTGAGAACAGTGAGGACTTTAACCATGGATGCGAGGGGATGCCTCATTGATCTTGGAGGAGTGCATCTTCTAGAGCTTCAGACTCCAATCAAAATCAATCTTCTATATATAAGGGGGTGATGCCGAAGGGCATGCAGAAGCTGTACACTTCCTTCCATTTTGACAAGCGCTTCTACAAGCAGGTGGCGACATCGTGCCATTTAACTCTTTATTTAGCTTGCGTGATTTTGCGTGTTATTAAAATGGCCGCACACATTAAAAGTGACGAATGTTAACGTGTGGCAAAATGACCGTTAGACATTCGTTTTGAAATACATCATTGCGGGTAACGTCACTGGGCTCTACCAACATGTTTTGGGGACTTCTGCACTCATTTCCTGCCACTTACCTAGGCCCCGGTCACACTTAATGGCATCCCTACCCGAACAATTAGTCTACGGGTATTTTCCCAGGTTCCGTTTTCTAGCCTTTGGGATTTTCTAGGAGCGTGGCATTTTTTATCCGTGGGCCCAAATTCGATGTGTGTGAACATCTTTGGTCTTTTGAGTGGAAAATCCCTATCTCCTAGGGATAGATGAGGCAGGCGGTCACAAGAGATGTCAAGTTCACATCCCTCAACCCGGTTTATAGTTTTCATTTCTGTGTTGTGTGTCAAAAACATCTGTTTGTCTATAATATCGAGCTAGTAGTAGCTCAGCAATAGATCGATTGACCTGAACATGAAGCATTGCAAGGGCCCTCTCCCGGGTTATGCATCATCTTTGGATTCACCAGCTTCTCGTCACTTATGGAGGACTGCCAAGTTTGAAAGCTTGTCGATGGTATTTATCCAGATTGGTGCAAAATCAGGCATAGATGATGTGCGCGTGTCGTGCGGGCGCGTGCGTATGTGCAGTGTGGGCACACCCGTGCATAGAGCACCTAGGCACACAACTGCCCAGACATCTTGTGCGCACATACCCAGCAGCAAATGTGGCAAGCTGCATTGCGCAGTCTATGTGAAACAACTGAGCTAAGGAGGTGCTCGTATGTGCGAGCATGGCTGCATCAAGCACAAGAGGGGAGCATCCAAGGGGGCTGATCTGAAGCTCCTGAATCTTCCACAGGATCCCACTCCTCTTTTGGCCTCTCCCCTTGACCCTGCTTATGATGCTGCAATCATCTGATGGTTGACCTGAGAGAAATATCCAACTGAGGAAAAAATTCCGGGCAAATTCCGATGATGCACACCGTCCATAGAGGCCTCAGGGCCCCGGTGGATTTTGGAATTTCCAGTGGGGTAGGGAAGGGGGGGGGGGAATCCCTGCCCAGGGATTTTTTCATTGTCGGCAATTAACCCTATTATGGAAAATAGAGTCCAATCTACGTGTAAACGATAGAATAAAATGACTAAGGTAGCAAAGTCCATTGATGTTTAATTGATGTCGCGCATGAATGATGTAACAATTATCTTGCTGTCTCCAACCTGGATTCTGTGAAATTGAATTACTCGTAGGATGTGGGAGCGGCCACACCTGCCGCAGAATAATATATGCAGGGATGTGGGCAGGGCATGCCATCAGGTGTGACCGCCCCCTTATCCTTTGCACGATGAATTGTGGCCGTTGTGGTACATCTGTCTTGCACGCTGCTGCTACACTACGGCTACGGTACGTTCTTGCGGACAGTAGCCTTGGGCCATCTTACTAACTCCACCCAATTTTATTTCTGACCCCCATACCCCAGTAATTTTTCTTCAAAATCTTTTAATTCAGAAAAAGCATGCTTTTGTTGATATGAATTTAAAAAGATTTCAGTTTGTTTTGTATTCCAAAAATATTCAATTAAGGGACGGACAACATAAGATTTTGCTAAAAGATTATATGCAGTAAGACAGCAAAGCCCCTTACTTTGCTTGGATACATCTTTAAGCATAGAAAGTGCCTGGCTAGGTTAAATTGCTCCTGATTAAGAAGATGTGCGCTTGAAAGTTAAAGCCCATAGGCCAAGGCCTGACCTTGAGGCTCTGGAGGCCCTGACATCATGATCCAATGATAAAAACTTTAAAACGGTTAAAATCTTTATGTAACGATACATATCCCTATCGATTAGCAAGCGCGGTATCCAAGACGGAGCTCTGTCTTTTTACAATTTGGTATCGGATGGGGTGCCGAAGCATCCTTGAGCGCCAGACCAGACCAGACCGGATGCGCTCGGGGCTTGGGTTCGATCCTCGCCGACCGACCCGCTTTGCCAATCCCGATCAGACCAGACCAGACGCATCCCTTGGGCAAGGATGCATAAAGACCGACTCCCTGCTACGGCCGGGACGTCCGTACCTAGACAGGGGGGAATGTAACGATACATATCCCTATCGATTGGCGCGGTATCCAAGACGGAGCTCAGTCTTTTTACACTTTAAATAATATGAAAGAAAATACCATTGAAGCCATAGGCACTGCTACGGCTATGCTACGCTAAGGCTACGGCTACGTTACGGAATAGTGACCGTAGCATCGTAGCGTGCAATCCTGTGGTACACCCATTCAACCAGTATGAGGGCATCTTAAGATGTGTAACGACGTGTTTACAACCGGTTTTTTGAAAGTGGTGTTTGAATAAATAAATAAATAAATAAATAAATAAATGGAACAATAAAACGCTAGTTTGTGTTTACAACACCGGTTTTCTTACTGGTGTGCAGGACCCGCGGGACGGCCGTGTTTAAAAAGCGCGTTCGCAAACCACCCCCCGGGGATTGTCAAAAATTAAAGGACCGGTGTTTTATACCCCGTGGTTAAGAGAAATCAAGAAAAGCTTTGAATGGCTTTTGGCAATAATCCTGGCCTTACAAGGCTTGGAAAGCGCAGGGAGAAGAGAAAAGGGTAAGTGTTGTAAACGCAATGGGTAGCAAACACCGGTTTTCAATTCTGACCGGTGTTTATTAAAACCCCTCAACTTTCTAACTGGAATTGAAAATTGTTAACACGCCGTAAGCTTACACACTCCTCAACCCTACTACTCTGAAAGATCATCAGAATCCAATTCTTGATACAAAAGAAGATCCTACCCCTCTGCGTCGTTTAGATATCAGGAGTTATGGCTATATTGCCAGGTTTATCTGGAATTCCACCTCCACTAAAAAAGCAGATAATTTCGTAATTAATGTAAAGCGTAACGTAAAACTCCCACATATCCCGGTTCTCACCTCATGACGCTCCTCATCTTCGTGAAACGCGGGGTGGAGCCTGCTGGGCGCCATGGTAGATCAACTGCATGTGCACGCAGACGAAATGGCAATGACTGTGTGTGCGTGAACCAAGACTGCTTTGTGTCTGATTCTGACTGTGGTTACAAGATGTACATTGTGTTCAGAGTCAAACCAGGACAGGTACAACGATTATGAACACTAAAGATATGAGGTACTAATAAAGTTTTCGGCAAACGGTGTACCAGGTGTGTGTGCAAAACGAGTGTGCATTGCTGATGCCATGACATTTCCCCTCCCCAAGTGCACTGCATGCGTTGTGTAGGGCAGTGTGGTGGTGTGGAGATGACCAGACAGCAATGAGGAGCCTTTGAGGGGTCATGACCCGTGTTGTGACCCGTGTTGCGGACCAGCAGCCAGATGGCCATAATGTTTATGAGGCGCAGGGCAGCGTGGACTAGAGTTTACAGAGGCCATCATCCACAAGCAAGGAGGGAGGCAAGATGCGCTTCGACCGGGTCCGGACCCGGTCCGCGGCCCGTGCAGGGGACTTGCGTGCAGGCGGTTTGTGAGGTGCACAGAGGTGAGAGAGAGCTAGAACACTTGTGTTTGCTGCTGACATCCTGCATCATCGGGCAGCGGCGTCCAGCGGGGGACACTGACCCCGTCGAAACACTCAGGAGGCACAACGCACTTAGGTGAAAGTTGGCCCTCTGCGCAAGCCGAAGCCATCCACAAGTGTAAAGGATCAAATGCTTAGGATGACAGAAATTGACAGACATGTCGTTCCATATTCCTAGTCCTTGTATCTATCATACCCCCCCCCAAATGATCTGTCAACCGTGCACACAAAATCATCAACACTACCGTAAGGGCAGTTGTACGTACAATGAATGAATTCAATTCAATAAGTTGTACCAGCACCATCCACTGCCAAGTGGTCATAGCGAGGCGTGAGGCCGAGAGAGAGGTGCACAATATTGTGATTTATCCTGTGCGATAAGTCTTGTGTGATTGATCCTGCAAGACTCTCGTGTAAGTGCTCACTCTTCCCTAGGGCCTGCACGTATCCTGCAGCACTCTGATCGCTTTTGTAAGCCTCTGCACGTATCCTGCAGCACTCTGATTGCTATTTGTAAGCCTTAACGTATCCTGCAAAACTCTTCACTCTTCCTGTCAACGCGCATCCTGCAACACTGCACTCTTCCTGTAAGAATCTGCATGTATCCTGCAGAGATGGTGTACCTTAATTGCGACACTGTGCTCTTCTTGTAAGACTTTGCACGCATCCTGCAAAGACCATGCACCTTCTCATGAGAATTGATCAGCCACAGTTTGTGCCCTTCCTGTACAGGACTCTGCGCCTTATCTGCAACACCCTGCACTCTACCTATAAGACACCACGTGCATCCTGGAAACTGTGTACCTTTAATCCTGTAGGCTGCAGCGCTCTGGGCTCTTCCTGTAAGAGTTTGGATCCATCCTGCAACACTCTGCACCATTATTGCAGGCTGCTACACTCAATGTGTAACGATTAAAGGAGGAGCAATTCCTCCTCGTGACATCTCGAGCATACCTTTTACCCTGCGGTGTTACACAGCTTTTCTCCTGTAAGACAGCATGCATTCTGCGAAGACTGTGCACCTTCTCTGCAACACGCTGCGCTCTTCCTGTAAGAGTCTGCACTCATCCTGCAAAGATTGCGTACGTTTGCTGCAACACTCTCTGCTCTACCTGTAAGACTCCGCATGCATCTTGCAAAAACTGTGCTTTTTTTTGCAACGCTTAAAGCTCTTCCTGTCAGATTCTGCACGCAATTATGTAAGACTTTTGCGTGCATCCAGCAACACTATGCACATTTCTACAATCTATGCTCAAGACTTAGACAAAAAGCAGGAGAGATAGCATCTGGCCTATTGTTTTGTGGCTGGTCGCTGCCAGCCGGAGGGAATGAATGATGACTTTAATGGAAAGCAGGAATGAAAGACATCAAGCTTAGTAGTAGGTACAAAGTGAGGTCACATGCTGTATTCGTCAAGGATAAGAGGCAAAGACATGTTGGGCTTCAGACATCTTGCTAGCCTTTTGTGCAAGGGATTGTGGGGCTGCTACACATAAATACAAGCCTTTTTGCAGGATCACCCTATTTGTTACTCAGATTTCACTGCTGATCTGAGAATTAGCATGAGGAAAGCGTGGAGGGACATTGCTGGTATGAACCCTCAGAAAGGCAACAACAAATTTATCAATCTTGGTTTGCCTCTCCCCTCCCAGATCTTCAAGCTGATCCACGCACTTGCGACAGAGGGCACGCGACTGCATAGACCATGAGCTGCATCATTCCTTACGCTGCATCATGTCTTCAATACTTAACCCTTTTGCTCCCCATCACGCACAGACACAGTTCGGCTGCCACGCCGTTCTTGCAGCTTACGCTGCCATCTTGCAGCACTGACCTTGGTTCTTCTTTAAGGTTATCAAGTGTTCCACAATCAAAGCCAGAAAATAAGAATTCTCAATATCTGGCCCTCCACTACTCCGGCCTCAGTAAAGTGTCTCCAACCAACAACTGTCTGATCTCAAACACACAGTCTCAGACACCAATTCGGCAAAGACACAATATGGCGTGACAGCGGGCACGTACTCCCGTGGTGTAATCCTCCATCTCGCGCAGGAGAAATAGACTCTGTGACAAGTGCTCTTGTGCAATGCTGCTGCGCAAAATGAAGTGCATGTGCTTTTTCACTGTCTAGACTTGTTTGCGTGCTCTCTCAGAGCGTGGTATTCAATCCTTTTCCCCCCTTTTTGCGTCCTTTTCTGTGGAGGCCTCTTATAATTTGCATACCTTGCCTAGTTAGACTGTCTTTGATTTCCTTTCTCAATGGCACAACAAACTCTGTCATTTCATCTCAGACACAATTGATTATTTTTTGGCTGGCGAAGACCAGCAACAAACCAATTCGCCTCCGTTGCAGTCAGAAAAAGAATTATTGCACCAGCAGGGATACCCCTGTTTGCATGATTTCAAATCACGCAAGTTCCATCAGTTTTGCTTTAGTTAAAGAAGAGGTCTACAACTGGTGCAAGCTCTAGGCAAAGTCCCACCATTGAACTAGGAAGAGGGATAGTTGTGGTGGTCACAAGGATTTTGAAAGGGCCGTGTGCTCTATTTGTATCATTTTTCAACCTCTACTCATAATTTCTATTGCATACTGAATCAAATTAGTGTAGGTCTAATGCTACTCTGTCTGCGTTGTTTCTTTAATTTTTCTTTCTCTGACCTGGGGTAGATTTATGGTAATTCAGACCAATGCGTCTCCTTCTCCTTGTCACTTTGATGCCCAAATGACACCCCAATTGACGTGTAATTGGAAGAGGTTACAATTGGTGCGAGCACCAGCCTGCCTTCCGAGAGCTTGTTTTATGTGCAAACAACATGGGTGTGTATAGATTTATGGGTGACATATCAGCACCTACCTAAAAGAGCGAAACCACAAGTGAGAAAAACCTGGAACATGACCCCCACCAACTAACTAGTCAGGCACTCTGACTATGATTCATTGTGAAATCTAAATCTTATCCAAAGTTGGTCAACACTCAAGCCAGTTGCAGCTTGCAGAGGACCTCCACCGCGATCTTTCTGATGTTCCCTTCCCAGCAGGCAAGAAGCGATCAAGCGTCTCTCTAATTGGCTCCTGCCCCATCTGTGGTTTGTCTCTCCCCTCCTGGATCTACAAGCTGATCCACGCACTTGTGTAAGGAGCGGGGGTGCTCCTCTGATGCCACCTCTTTCTTCGTACATTGCCCTCCCTAAGCATGTTATGAGGAATGTGAGCATTCTCATAAGTTATGAGTCATAACGCTTCTGTCTGCATGCAGACTGTGCTTCTTCTGTCTGCATGGCATACTTGTCCTGAGCATAACGTTAACTGCGGCTGGGAGGACTTGTCCTCAAAGGCCCCCAGTCCGACTCGGACTGGGGGTAACGGTGGAGGTTTTTCGCGAGAGAACCACCTTTCTTAATTCACGCCTCGGGTGTATCCTGTGTGCGTAGCTTTTCCTTTGCTTTTTCTTTTCCTATCGGTGAAATCTGAGTTTTGGCGCAGTGGAAATGGACATTGTGAAAGGTGCTCCTGTGCTGCTGTGCAAACTAAGGTGCATGTTCTTTTCACAATCAAGACTGTAACGTCGTCCCTTTTTCTCCCTTCCTGCCAGTCTTTTTCTGTGGAGGCCCTTTACCATGTACTTTGAATGCCTTGTCTAGCCAGGCTGTCTGAGTTCCTTTCGAAGAGAAGTTCTCAACGGCACACCAAACTTTGCTGTGTCATCTCAGACATTGTGGATAACTTTATAGCTGGCAAAGACCAGCCACAAAACAACCAGACTTATGGCCAGGCCTGCGGCCAGCCCTACCTTGTATCTGTTGAACCAGGGCAGCGAGCTGAAGCCTGTCAAGTAAGCAATTTGAACCTAAAACTAGGAGGCATTGTCTGAGAAACAAGAATGATTTGCAAGTCAGGCGCCAAAAGCAAGAGCGCTGTCAATTTAATAAGTCACCAAGCTTGCTGTGAAACTTCATGCTCATTTGGTTCAATATGCTTATAAACTTGTCAGTACAGGCGTGCTCTTGCGAAAACTTTTGCAATGAATCATCATCAAGACCAGGAGTGGAGTACTGTAATGGTCTGACAGACCTGGCCAAAAGGGTCCGACCAACTCCGGTGGTGGATGCCACTCTGGCACCTTCCTACTCCTTTGAAGGAGTGGGGGGACTTGCACCCCAACCCTTTTGGCCTCTCGCGGCTGGCACCGGTTAGCAATTGCAACCTCCTGTTGCAATGATCATACCCTTACAACTTGTAAGTTACAAGTACTGCTAGTCATCCCCCTGATCCCAACTGACTTGTTTTGTTTTCTTTCATGTTGGACGAGTCATACGGTGCCACTCCTTTTCCTGAATTGATGTAGGTGGTGTTTCACTGCCAGTGCCTACGTAGTTTTCCTTTTGTTATTGACAAATGCCAAATTAAGTAGTAGGATTCTATCAGCTGCCAGTGTTGGGCCACAGACCACCCACTAGCGGCCTGAGGACCAGGCTGCCGCTGGAAGCGGTTTACTCCAAACTTTACCCAGCACTCAACTATTAACAGATCTGGTGAACAGAAACAAAGGAAAAATGCCATAAATGGTAGCATTCACCTTATCCTTCTAGGATCTTACTACAAGAAAGTGTTGCATATGTTATATATAAGTGTGACATTGCGGCAACTGCTTGACAAGGGTAGCCTCGTTTTGCCCAGTGTAGTCCACCAATGACCTGAAAGGCCTGTAACTTATAATCTTGAAAGATTAAGCTGGCAGGGCAAGCCAGCCATGCAGGAGGGCACACCATCACTAAGGTGGATAAATCATCATTTTAATGCGCACGATTGATCCCCCAAAATGCTCGCCAAACCATGTGCGCCAGCCTTTTTAGGGGCACACTAAAGGGAACATGCTGGCCCCTCAGTAGTGCACCTGGCCAGCATGGTCAGGGAAGGACTGAAGACCTGCACCTGAGCAGGCTCCCTCTGAAATCAGGCGCACGTGCCACACGCGCTCATGTGAACGCACGCAACCAGCACACACACGCTCCAGCTGGGGGCCCTCCCCGCCCTCGCTGCCCTTGGTAGCAGCAACAGCAGCAGCTGTAGCATCAGCACCAACGTAGGCCGCCGCCGCCATTGCCGTAGCAGAACCATCACCATTTCCAGCCCAGCTCCCCACCCTTTGCCTCTTTGCTGAGCGCTGTTGGGTGCCGCCAACCCCCAGTTCCTGCATTGGCCCCCCCGCCTCTGGGCAGGAGCCGCCACTGCTTCCAGCACCCACTAATTTTACAAGGCTGCTGCTTCCACTACAGCCGCCACTGCCGCCGCTTTCAATTCCTGCCACCCCTGCAAGGTTGCTGCTGCTGCTGCAGCTTTGTATTGGGACATACGCGCTGCAGCAGAGCGAGCCCCGGCACCGCGTGCACGAGTACTGCGCTGCATGGTCCTCATCGACCTCGCGCTCCTGCGTTGTCAGGCAGCGGCGCATCAATGCGGCAGTCACACAGGAGAGGCGCCGCCCTTGCGTTCAACAACACAGCATGTGGAGACTGCAGATGGGTCACTTAGCATGTCCATGTAGCCCTTGCCCTTGCCAGCTGGTGGGATCGTGGTACAGTGTGGCGGGGCCATGGTGTTGTGCGGTGGGTTCAAGGCAGAGTTTGACAAGCACATGGTGCAGTGCAATGGCTTCATGGCGCATTGCCCCTAAGAAAGGTACACAGGGAGCGCTTGGCTGATCAGATGCTGTGCGTGAGGTCAGGAGCAAAGCCACATTCCCCATGAGAAACCCTCTGAAGTGACTTGTTAATTAACAGCAGGATCAGAAAAAGTCGTCATGCAGGGCATTCAAACAAACGCTTAGCCTGACCCATGCATGCATCAAAGCAACCTCCATGCGTCACACGTGATGTGGGCCAGTATTCAATCCTCGAAGGAAACATCCAACCCCCCAAGGCGCACCTGTATATGAGCTGGTGGCGGGCCAGCCTCACGCTGCGTGCGGGTCAGCGCCGCTTTGTGCTCATTCTCGCGGTCAACAAGTAGCTTGGCCGCCTCAAGGAACTTGGAGTGGAGGGGATGGTGCGCAATACACCTGCGGCATGCAGAATCGGAGGGCACATGCTAAGCCAAAAACCTAACCCTAAGCCCTAACCCTAACCCTTACCCTAAACCCTAAAACCCTAAGCCTAACCCTGAACCCTAAACACGTACACACACATAAGCCACATGAAAATACACACTTTTTTTGTGTGTCTCTGCATTTGTGCATGAGCATGCATTTGCTGTGTCTGATGTTGTAGCCGGGGGAGGCCAGCAGAAATACGCACAGGAGAGGCCCCATCTGCACAGGCCCCTTGCGTGGGTACAAGCCTTCAAAGCAGGCAACCACATACAGAACTTGATTTCAGTCTCTTTGACATGCAGCATGGTTGGCTCGCCCCTGCTACCTCTGTGGTTGCGCCGATGAAACCAACCACCTGCTCACAAGACCCAGGTGGACTGATAGCCTGTGCCCAGCTCCTCTGCTTTAAGCATCTAGAGATGAATGATCCGAAGACAGTCTGGCCCAGCTTCAGGTGGGCATTAGTTGTGTGTGTTTGTGTGTGCATGTGTGTGTGCATGTATGTGTGCATACGCAGATATAACACAGGAACAAACCAACACACACACGCCCATCCACCCACCCTCGGTCCTGAGTGACCGCCAGCAGCAGGGGATGCCCCAGGCAGAAGGCACGCTGCTCCTGCCCCCAGGCCACCTGATCGCCACCCGGGCTGCGCCGGAGCTGCGCCGCCGCCTCCAGGTCGCGGCGCATGTACGCAGGCAGGCGCCCGGGCAGCGCATAGTTCCATGACACCGCCAGCACGCAGTCGCCGCACACAGAATGGGGCCTGTCCGCCCACACAACGTCGCCTGTATATGCCGCGTGCGCGCCCATGTATGCGTGTGTGCGCGCACGCGAGCATGCAATTGTTTGTGTGCATAGGTGCACGTGTGTGCGTGTGCATGCATGTGTATTTGTGCGGTGGTGTGAGCAGGAGTGCATGAGCATGGGCAGAATATGGCACATCATTGCGCACGCATATTAAGCCCCCCAGAGGGGCACTCCAGAAGGAGGGCCTGCAACCTGCATGATTCTTTCCTAGTTACTGGCTTGTGCGACTTCCCCACTGGAAAGTATGCAAATCACCAGCAACCATGCAGGCAGTCTGCGCACCTCTCCCTGCTGTCCCTGTGCCCTTTTCATGCTCAGCCCTAGCTGCACCACCTTACGCGTGCTTGCTGCCAGCACCAGCCCTTCTCCTGCAGGGCATGCAGCCCCCACACTCTGTCAAGACACACACACACTTGGCACCCACCTGCTGCCTGTGCCAATCTCCTACGGTGCAGACCCACCTACGGTAGGTGACCTACCCGTCTGTCGGCTCCTGTCTTCAGCGTTGGTCCCAAACCCCTGCCCTGCTGCCCCACCTCCCATTTTACATCCGCAAGCAATCTGCGCCACCCTGCGCAACACACATGCGACCCCTCCCCAGTGTGCCACCTCTCCTTTCCTGGGGAGCACACATAACACCACCCCCTGCAGCAATCCCATGCCATCTGGTTGCCCCCTGCCTACGCCATCTCGCTGCCCTGACTACCTCTACCCTCTCTACCTCCGCCACCCGGCAGACACACACACACTCACACACACACACGCACACACACATACACACACACGCACACACACATACACACACACACGCACACACACCTGCACCCTGCCGCACCACCTCCCATCCAGCGGCCGCCTGCTCGTGCGCACCAGCCCATGCTGGGTTGATGACCAGGTGCCTGTTGACCAGCATCTTGTCGCTGCCACATGGCTGCGTGAAGCCAAACATGGCGGCCAGGACGCGCCCCAGGTCCGGTGCAGACAAGCTGCGCGTGCGAGAACAAGGGACGTGTAGGAGTGCAGCAGGCGGCTGGCTGGCGCGCAGACAGGCTGCGCGTGCAAGAACAAGGGATGTGTAGGAGTGCGGCTGACGGCTGGCCGGCGCGCAGACAGACTGCACATGCGAGCAGGGCAGGTTTGGGTTGCAGGACGGAGCCTCTGCGCTTGCGAGCAAGCAGGGTGCCCTTAAGGCTCCTCTGCCCTCAAGTAGGTCACCGTGAAAAAAAGTGTGAGGGCACTCTGAATAGAATGGCAGGGGAGGTATGCCTGGCGGGAGGGCGGCCTGAGTGCGTATGCGGGCACCTCTTTAGCGTTTGCAAGGCAGGTGTTGTGCAGCTGGCAGGGCTGGTTGGGTTGATGAATGAAGGGGGCAACAGAGAGGGTGAGCAGAGTTCATCATGATGATCATGACTTGATCAGACCTTAGGTGCAGATTTCAGAATCCACGGCAGGCTGTGATGCATGCAGAAGCTTTAGAACCAGTGCTCCAACAATGTTGGACCAACATGCACAACTCAAGGGGAGAGATACGCCTGAAGGGATGCAATCTGCATCAGTGCAGAGATGTTAGGAATAGCCACATGCCTGCAACATGCAAGCACACTCACTGTTTGGGCGCAAACGTCCACAGCTTGCACACAGACAGCCGAATTGAGGCTTCCAATGCCCAAGCGCCCTCAGATCCAATGGCACCGCCTGCTGATGAGGGGATGTGAAGGCGTGCATGCGCATGCCGTACGTGCCTGTGTGTGCGTGCCTGCTGGTGCGTGTGGGCACGCAGGTGTTTATCTGCTTGCTTGAATCTGTGCATGGCGATTTGTGAGGGTGCTAAATGGGTGCGCTACTGCTTCAATCTCTCTACCAATACTGATTGTCAACGCCGCGCCCTCTGCCAAAGCTGCCAAAGCTCTGCACCAAAGCCAGCCAGAGTCAAGCTCCGGCAGCTGCAGTGTTCTCTGTACCCCTGCATACCTCCTAGCGCCTGAACTTGCACCAGCTGCACGGACTGTGGGTTATGTCCTGTCGCTGCGTGGCATTCCCAAGGCAGCTTTTGGCAGAGCGACTGCTGAGGAGGAGCAGGGAAAAGATACAGAAGTGCCCCATCAGCATCCCCACAGACACCAGCACTAGCACCCGTACCACCAGCACCCGCATCATCAGCATTGCCACAACCAGCACCCGCACTAGCATCTGTTCCAGCATCAGTGATCCTTGAGGAGCTAGTTGATTTACTGCCTCACCAAGGAGCGAGGTGTCGAGGGCAGGCAGCTGTGCAGCGGCGTTGATGGAGTGCAGCCACGCATCCTCGGCGTGCATCCCTGCAGGCATGAGACGCCAGGCAGACGTCACCCTCTGCCCCCACCGATCGGAGCCCTTTGCCCTGCACCAATGGCCTGCACCAATGGGTGAGTAGCTCTGCTTTAGGGTGAAGGACTGTGGGAAGTGAATGCAGGGGTCCTCCAGGGCATTGTGCTCAGGAAAGTAGAGCGGTGCGCTGTGTGGGCGCGTCAAAGTGCCCTTCCAACCCCCTGTGGTGCAACCCATGCATCATTGCATGCATGCAGCAAGTGCCTCTTGTGATGAAGTGGCGTGGGGCTGCAACCTATGCGCCTGAGATGGCAATCCACACGCCATACAACCCAGGAATTTGCCGTGATCTGGATCCACGCACCTGTGACCTGGATCCATGCGAGTACCCCGGGACTTGCCATGTGTTCCGACACGCTTGCGCATGAGGGTCTACTTTATTTTTGAAGCTATTGCCAGGTACGTATTGCCATGCGCATAGAGGTATGCATGCACGCAGCTAGGGCCGCGTTCAGGCAGCTGCTGCAGTGCAATGCAGCGCCTGCCTGCTCTTGGCACACTCACCTGCCATGCCGGTGCCGCCGTAGTAGTACCAAGCGGCAGCACGGCTGCAGCCTGAAATGCCACTGCCCACGAGAATGGGTAGGCAGTCGTCTGCAAGTCCCAGTTGTCCAGAGGCTGCGCTGGAGATGTGCACTGGTGCCGGCGGCGGCTGCTCTGCATTCTTGAAGTAGTAGCCCAAAAATGGACGGTGGGAGCCATGGTGAGCGCTGCAAGTAGAGGAGTGCAAACTGATGGGAGGGATGACCACTGGGAAGTGAAAAAAGGAGCCATGATTGAGGATAAGAAGATGATGAATGTGCGTGGGATCAAACCCACTTGGCCGGTCATCGAGTAACTCAGGGCTCATTCCGTGAGGAACGTGCTTGGGTGGCGTTGTGGAGCAATGACTAAGCAGGACAGAGAGACATTGAACAACACGACTGAGCCATTTCCTCGGAATGGTGGGGGGCTTCGAAGCACAGCGGCAGTTATTTGAAGTGGCAGGCTGAGTGAGGGGCATTGATGGTGTGTGTGTGTGCCGCTTCATCATAAATTGGTGCCAAAGTGTGCGCTTGCATGTACACAAATGCGCAAGTGCATCCGTGCAAAGCTCACCCAAAGATGCGCAGGAGCATTGTTTGGAGGTATGCCTCGGGAGAGAGTTTATCTACGATCCTCCGTAATGCCTGTCGCTGGCGGGGAGGTGGCAAACCCTCCCCTGGCTGAATCCCAGTACCATCCCGGAGAAACACAGCAGTGTCTAAGAAGTGGAGCAGGAGCGCAGCATGCCTGCGCGCAAATAGATTGGTGCGCACATCGGCAAATTTTAACACTGGTGCTGGCAATGCTTCAAGCATGATTGCTTGATGAGAGTGTGTGGCATACAAAGCTGCTGCAGGCAAGAAGGGACGTGTCTTTGCAGTTGGATGAGCGCAAATTGGGCTGCGTTTGCAACGTACCTCTCTGCACTCTCGATCGGGTAAGTGCTAAAAGAGATTCCCGCTGGACATGCAAAATCCCGTACATTACAGTACACAGGCAGCAATTGCTGAGCCCATTGCAGGCTGAAAGAAGCAAGGTCTGGGAGTCCAGCACAAGATTTCAGGACGCCACTTTCCCATTCCATGGAATGTTTGAAAGCGTTATCATATTTGTTATCCACTTTAATTCACAATTGACCTTCGTCCAAAGAACAAGATGACTTTCGTCCAAAGAAGCATGGTGTCACGGCCAATTAGTTCACACTTGCTTTGAGCCTATGTAGGCGTCCTGGCAATACTGTGTCCCGTGCACGTTTTCCAGGATTTTGGGTATTTACATGTCCAAAATGTTTTTACATAGGTAGGCATAGGCAGTCAAAAAAATTTTAGTTCATGTGGGTGATCGTCAAGAAGAAAACAATTAATTTTTTGCGTCAAAAAGTGTCAGGAGCAGTGTCAAGATGAATTAGAGTTTTGAAACATGATAAATTGTGAAACATGCCACAGCATAGAACAGAAACTATCTTCTGCCGGAAGACACTCTTCCGGGCCCGCTCATCATTCACCTTTTGTGCCCATGTCTTTGCTTGATCTTAGGGTCCATACGTGCATGCCCTACTGCTACCACCCCGTCAGCTCCTCTCCCATCCCCTTTTTCAGGCCGCTGCCTACCCTGCCTCCTGCACCCTTGCTCTTCGCAGTTCCTGGCCGGCCTGCCGAGCTGCTTGCAGTCGACAGACTAGATGCAGGAGTGGCAGCAGGCACTGGATCAGTGCTCAGTTTGGATGCCCTGACCTGCACCCCGGCACAGCCGGACAAGTATCCAGAAGGCGCTAGTTTATACTCATGCGCACGTGCGTGCATGGAAGTACAATGGTACAAGGGGCACCGTCCGGCGCGGCGGCTGTGCTCTGCTGCGTGCTGCAATGGACCGCAAGTGCATAACAGCCTACGTCTCAGTCCCAGGGCATCAGACAAGGCTGCAGTTGCTCTGCGCCAAGTGGATCCATGCTTTTGCGGCGTGCAGAGCGCAGCAGAGGTAGCGTGCATCACAAGACAGTTGCCCTGGCACAGCGGCTCAGTGGCAGCAGTGATTAGATGTATGCCGATCGATGGCGCAAAAAATGGGATTTGAAAAGGTGGTTGTCTTGGGCTTGTACGTTAATTTGCCCGGTGATGTTGCAGGCACAATAAATGCTGGCCCATCTCTAAATGGCAAGCTCAGGGGTGACAGAGAGAGGCAGAGCAGGCTTGCACTCTGAGGAACATCAGGCAAAGAAGGGGAGGGGGCAAGCCTGCTTCTATCCGCACCTGCAGGGACGGCACCGCCGCCTGAATAGGAGTGTGGCACTGGGTAGGAGAGCAGGGTGGGCTGGGTTCGCCGGCTGCGCATGTCAAGCCTGCAAGTCATGGGGGCCGGCAGGATGAAGGGAGGGCCAATGAGGGACGGCGGGCGGGGCGCAGAGGGCGTGCATATGCCCAGAGGGAGTGCCCTCAAAAGGAAAGGCCATCCAGGGAGGGCAGGCAGGCACACAAGGAGCTCATGGCTTAAAAGGGTGCAAGCAAGCAAGGCAAGATCAGGCTGCTGCAGCCTGGCGGGGGACAGCAGGGCTGCATATTTTGCACAAGCCAGAGACTGGCTATATGACAGTGGCCGCAGTCAACACTACATCAGGCTGCTCCTCCTGCCCCCCCCATCCTATCCTGCCTCATATAAAAAGATTAAAGAATACCACGTAGCCGGTAAAACACACCCTACATCATTTAAAGAAAACGAGGCACATAAGACCATAGTTCCTTATGTCTGCTCCCCCTCACAAACACGCCGCACAGAGCTACGCACACGTCCCCACCTGGCTGAGCAGCCATGGCGGCTGGACGGGTGATCGGGACGGACGGGACAAATGCGCTGCTACATGCTCTGGACCCGCCCCCCCCCAGGAGGCCCCTCTCCTGCTGCGTGGTCGCAGCGCCACCAGCTAAGGCATCCGGCCCCGGCAGGCCCCCTGCCTGACCCTGTAGCTTGAGGATGAGCTGTGCACGCCGCTCAGCTGCGCTCACTGGCGGGGCGGCGGCGGTTGAGGAAGCCGTTGAGGTGGATGGCCTGGCCGCATGCAGGGCGTCGTCAGTGCTTGGGCTGCTGTCTGCCGGCGCAGCGGCACGCAGTGCGGGCGCATTGGAGGTGTAGGCGTGGCGCGGGCCGGCGACTGAGAAGGAGGCCATGCCAGTGGTGCTGGGCGCTGCTGGGGAGAGGTGAGCACTGGTGGCGGCAGGGGAGGGCGCAAGTGGCAGCCCCTGCAGGGTCTGTGCGGTGGGAACGGCGGCGCTGCGGGGGCGGGCCGGGCGGGGGGAGGCACGCGCAGGCGCCACTGACGCGGCTGCAGCGGGGCTGCTGGGCCTGCCCAGCAGGGAGCGGATGAGGGGATGCGTGGTGGACCCTGGGCCGGCGCCGGCACCGGTGCTTCTAGGGGAGGGGTTGAGGCTGCTGAGGGCGTGCGGGCCCAAGGGCAGAGGCGCGCTGCGGGGACTACTGAATGTGGACAGCGGCCCGTGCGGCGGCGCTGGCGTGGAGGAGGAGGGAGGCGGCGTGCGGGGCTGCGCCTGCAGCTGCTGCTTCTGCGCTGCAGCGGCGTAGTTTGGCTGCGGTGCGCCAGGCCGGGTGGCGTGTGCTGATGCGGGCCGCAGCTTGCCTGAAGAAGAGGATGAGGCAGAGGCACGCAAAGTGCCCTGGGACCGGCTGTGACCTGACCGGCTCAGGCTCGGAGACAGGGCTGGTGCGGCGTGCAGCGCTTGCGCAGGCGCGAGGCTGGGCAGGCCGCCCAGCTGCTGCTGTGCAGCGAGCACCGCCTGGGGGGCCAGCGCGCGCACTGTGTCCAGCAGCCGCTGCAGCTCCGAGCGCTCCAAGACGGCCTGCGCGGGTTAGAGGGTAAGTGTGTAAGCTGTGAGGGCTTAGGGTGTGTTTGTATGTGTGTGAATGATAATAGGGGGGAGGTTGGTTTTAAGTTGGAGACAGCTGCGCGCATCCAGGTTTGCAAAAAGAGGCACAGGGAAATTTGGGGACTGGAACAGGAGAGGTGCCCGTGGATAGGACACCATTACTTTGCTGAGTACAGGTGGAAGGTTTCCGGGGGTATATGCCGTATGTGACTGTGGATGGGACACCATTACTTTGCTGAGTACAGGTGGAAGGTTTCCGGGGGTATATGCCGTATGTGACTGCCACGGTGCCTGTGGTTCAGACACACTACCTTTGGGCAGGATAGACTGTGGGGATGGGGCACTACCGCGCTGCTGAGCGCAGGTGCAAGTTTTCCTGGGGGCACATGCCGTGTGCGTGTGCCACGGCGCCTGTGGTGCAGCCACTCTACCTTTGAGCAGAGGATCAAGTTGTGCAGCCGCTGCAAGGGAGGGTTGCAATGGTAGAGCAGCCAATAGGGTTGCAATAGTACAGCAATAGTAGAGCAGCAGCAAGGGAGGGTTGCAATGGTAGAGCAGGCGCTGGACCCTGGGTGGCAACATCCTTGCTGGGCCAGCCCTCATCACCTTCCGGCCTAACCCTAACCCTTGTTTGAGCACCAGGAGCCTGCCTCACGCAAGCAAGCAGCCTGGCCAGCACCCTTACACTTCTTTGTGTGCTTTCCTGTGCATATTACATGTTTGGTATGCGTGCGCCCCTGCATGCGCTCCCCCCTTTCACCTTGGTGTACGCAGCGTGCAGCTCCTCCATGTCCATCACGCCCGGCAGCGCACACGCATCCCACAACTCCCCCTCCTCCTCATCCCCCACCCCTTCACCACCCCAACCCCCCTTGCCCTGCTGCGTGGCGCCGCCCAGGTCGCTGCCCGCCCCATCCCTAGCACTCGCAGTCACATCAGTAACAAGAGTCGGCAGGCCAGGAAGCTGCTGCTGCTGCTGCTGCAACAGCACGCGCCGCAGCACCGCCACCTCTTCTAGCAGTGCCTGGCGCTCCTCAGCCCACCCCTGCGTGTGTGCACACGCGTGCACAGTCCAGCGGCTCTGCGGCCCGCATTGCTGGTGCATGCATGCGCAGCAGGCCCGCTCGCAAGCTTCCACCACACAAAATGAAACCGCGCAAGGACCAGCCACATGGCAGGTGCAACCACACAATATCCAACTACACACGTTCTGCAGCTGCACTATAGGTGCAACCATGCAAAGTCCAGCCACGCCAGGCCCAGCTGCGCAGAGGGCTACATCATGCAATGTGGGGCCTTGGCAGAGCCATGCAGAGGGCCGTCGCTGCTACACATCAAGAGGGGGGGCGGCGCAGCGCCGGTGCGCATGGGCGCCGGCGGGCATTGGCTCCAAGCCTGATGGGGCTTACTGGTGGCAGTGCGGATGATTAAGCAGTGTGTGGCATTGATGCAACCAGGGGGGCAATTGGACCTTGCAGAGGCACTGTGGCGATGCTGCCGCCGGGTTGTCTGTGCCAGGGCGCCCCTGCCGCAGCGCTCAGCGCGTGCCGTGCTCCTGCTGCAGGCCTGCCTGCTTCTGCCCAGGCAGCCCATACATTGCAGCAGTGCAATGGATGCGCCCATGCCGCCGCAGTGCAAGGACTGCAAGAAGCGACCCTCCCACAGACGCAGCAGCAGCAGCAGCAGCAGCAGCAGCAGCAGCAGCACACACCTCACCTGTGGGGGCCTGGCTGCCTTGTCCTCCTCTAGCCCTCTATCGTTTGTTGGCCACGGGCTAATGTGGACACCCGGCTCTGCGCCGCCCTTGCCTTGCAGCAGCAGCGGCTCCTTGCCGAGCAGGCCCTGCTCACTGCCCATCCACTCCACCCACTCCACCCTGCTGGCGGGGCCCAGGTGCGGCGCCTTGGCCGCCAGCAGCGTGCGCATGGCCTCCACGCGCGGCGCTTGTGTGACCTGCGTGCGCACCCGCACAGCCTCTCCTGCGTCACTCTGCGCGCAGGTGTGTTGCTTGGGGCTTCCGCGGTAGCAGGCACTCACCTTGCATGACAGTAGGCACTTGTTGGCGGGCAGCAGGCGCAAACCTTCCACGACTCCAGGCGCTTGTCGATGGGCAGCAGGCGCACGACTTCCACAACACCAGGTGCTTATTGGTAGGCAGCAAGCGCTCACCTTGCACGACACCAGGTGTGCTTGTTGGTGGGCAGCAGGCGCTTGTCTTCCATGACAGCACAGGAACGCCTCCCATGGTGGCAGGCACTCACCTTCCAGGACAGCAGGCGCTTGTTGGAGGACAGCGCGTGTGTGAGGTTCATGGAGCTGCGTGCCAGGCCGGCCACTGCGACCTCCAAGTCCGCCTGCAGCCGCACGCACGTGGCATCGCGCATGAATCAGGGATGGGTAAATAGGGTCTGATCAAAATGCCAAAGAGGCTCTATAGAGGCTCAAATGGGCTCTAATAAAGAGGCTCTACAGAGCCTCAACGAGGGTTTGCCAAACCCTATTTACCCATCCCTACGCATGATGCACTGAGGCTGGCAGGCGCATGCACACCGCATTGTGTGTGGCGCACTGAGGCTGGCAGGCGCACACACGTGAAACTGCAATTGGTGTGCTGAGGCTGGCTGGTGCATGCCCATGGTATTGTGTGTGGCACATTCTCAGGGTGAGCAAAAAAAGAGGTGAGGCCAGGCGTGCACACGCTCACTGCTGTGCCACACACTGTGCAGGGCAATGCAGTCAGGGCCCACAGCCCATTGGCCTGCCAATAAAGCCCCACTCTTGTGCAAGACGCGCTGGAGCTGTCAAAGCCATGTGCCCCTTTTGCTTTTCACGTGCTCCCCACTCGCACCGCCCCGAATAGCCATGCGGGGGGCTGGCACAGCCAATTGCTGGATGGGCAGCCGTGTGCTGAAAGCCAAAACTTGCCCTGAACAAGGGCGTGCACAGCATGCACACCCGTATCGTCATATCGTGTCTGTTCAGGTCCCAGCAGGCCGCCTGCCGCCCACCTGCGTGGCCTTGAGCTGCACGCTGACGTTGTCCAGCTTGAGCTCATACGCCTCGCGCATCTCCCATATCTGACCCTCAATGGTGGCCACGCGGTTGCGCCCCTCCACCACCTGCGCCCGTGCATTTGGCACACGTTCTGCTTGCGTTTGTGCTGCTTGCTGCGCGTGTGTGTATGTGTGCCGCGTGTGTGCGCTCTGTGTTTGTGTGTGTGTTACAATACTCGAGCTGTGAGGGGACTGGGAGCGCACACTAGGGCATTCTTTCTTGGCATATTGCCATCATCACCTTTCAGCCCTGCACCGCTCCCTTGCATCGCTACAAGGGCCTGTTACCACCTTCCAAGATCTGCGTCACCCCACTGCCCTTTTCTACGTGCGCGGTCGCTCACCTCCTTCATGCATGCAGCTTGAAAGGCGCTGCTGCGCATTTTGAACCATGTTTGCACTTTGACGATGGCCCGCTGCATGTCAATAATCTCTGCCTCCAGGCCTTCAATCTCACTCTCCAGGTCCAAGATGCGCATGATGCCGCCACCATTGCTGTCCTTGCTGCCGCCCGGCCCTGCATGTTGTGCAGAGGGGCCACGCTTGCGCTTTGGATGCATGTTATGCAGGAGGGCTTTGCTCAGGAAGATTGAGTCAGAGCTTTGTGCAGGGGCCGCGGCTGCGATTTGGATGCACATCGTGAAGAGGGGCCGCACTCGCGCTTTGGATGCAAGAGTTGCTGACAGACGCGTGCTTCTGCGTGCTATGTGCACAAGCTGCATATCAGAGTCATGTACTGCAGCACAACAGCAATTTCAAGGCTATGTGCGCTGGGTAGCGCCCTGTGTGCCACAATTGCTGGTGAGCAAGCACAAAGACATACGCACACAGTTGCACGGAGGCAGAGGGTGGGCAGGGGTTGCAGGCGGCCCGGCTGCTTCGCACACCTTCGCTTTGCAGCAGAGGGGCGCTGCACGCAAGCAGCGCACCCTGGCTGCACCCCTTTCTCCCACGCTTCCCTCTGCAGCCCCAACAAAGGCACATGCACAATTCTGCACATTGCCGCTGCGACGCGATGATGCTGAGCCAGAATTGTACACGCCTGTCTGTCTGCCACCACTTTCTGGTGTGCTGTGCAGTCCTGCAAACGCATCCTGTGCAGGAGCACGCACCTTGCAGCGCAGTGCTGGCGTGGGGGGGCTGTGCGTCGGCCACGCTGGCGGTCCGGGCCCCCAAGCTGCCCAGGCTTCGCGCAGACAGGCTGGGCAGGGCAAGCACAAGCAGGAGGACAAAGCATCGCGCGGTGTGAGGGGCGTGCGCGCATGTGTTTATATGTGTTTATATGTGTGCTTTGGTGCATGCGTGCATGTGTGCGTGTTGCAGCATGCTGCCCAGCGGCGTGTTCTCATGCCTGCAGGATTACGCTTGGCAGCGGGCTCTGCCGCGCATTCCCCCTTTGGCTGGGTGGTCAACAGCTTGGGCAAGCTGCACAAGTTACCCAGGGCTAGAAGTATCACAACAACAGGGTCCGTGCCTTTGGTTTGGATGGACTCTTATGACGCAGTGTCTGGTTTGGATAGGCGCATACAGATCCATGTGTCTGATTAAGATGGGCTCATACGGATCCACGTGTCTAGTTTGAATGGATTCTGTATGGATCTGTGCATTTGGTGCAGATAGGCATTGTATGGATCCGTATGTCTGGTTTGGATGGGCTCATGTGGACCAATGTATCTGCCTTGGATGGGCTTTGTATGAATCCATGCATTTGGTTTGGAAAGGCCTTTATGGATCTGTGTGTCTGGTTTGAATGGGCCCATATGGATCCATGTGTCCGGTTTGGACGGGATTCGTATTGATCCATGCAGGGGTTATCATGTCAGGTTCCTAGCCAGGCTTGAGCGGCTGGTGGGCGTAGGAGAGGTGTGCAGGCAGGGTCTGCCACGCAAAACCACAGCCACACCGCACTTGTAAGGGCGGCATGAGCGCAGTGCACATCAACTTTGGCTGCCTGCCCCATGGGGACGCCTCATGGCAGGGCACCGCATCGCCCTGCAGCAGGCCCCAATTTGCTCTGCAGCAGGCCCTTGCATTGCCCTCCAGCACGCCCCTCCTTGCGTGCCTTCAGTTCCCCAGCGTGGGCCTGAACCTTTGAAGCAGCATGCCCTTCCTTGTTGACCCACGGCGCGCCTGTGTCCATCCCAACCTTGAACCCACAGCGTGTTACCCTTTTGGACCCACAGCATGGTGCCCTGCTGCGCACCTGCCCCCATCCTTGAGTCAGGCCAATTTAGGAAAGGCATGCGTGCGGTCACAGGGCACGCGGCATGCCTGCAGCTGCATGCAACTTGTTTCTGGTATTAATAAGTGTCAGGGACGGTCAAAATTGGTCCCAGCCTCCTCTGCACCCCAACAAGTCGAGGCACGCACGCGGCCAGCCCCATCCTTGCTTGGACTGATCCATAGCAGCCAGAGGAGGCGCTAAGGTCAGCCAAAGACAGGTCTTCCATGCCCCCCCCAGCACCAAACTCTCCCTCACCTGCGCGGCAAGCCTGGAGCCGCGGCTGCAGGCGCCCCCCTGTCTGCGCTTGGCTTGGAGGATAGGAAGCCTCCTGCTTTGGCAGGCACACTGGCGCCGTGACCCCCACCCTCCCAGGAGTCGCTACTGCTGTCCTCTTCCTGGGTGGCCCCCAGCTCGCGTGCGCCCTTGGCGGAGGACCGCGCCAGGCTTGAGGACCCGAACGCCTTCTGCAGCGTCTCGCGCCGCACCTCCATCATTGCCTCCAGTGTGGCGCGCTGCATGTCAGCGCGCTGGAGCACCATGTTGGACTGCGCAACCTGCGCACGCACATCACGCAAACAAAGTGAGAGATAGTGTGCAACTTGTGCGTACTGACACAAGCACGGGGGAAGCAACATGTTGGACTGCGCCACACGCGCACGTGCATCACGCAAACAAGGTGAGAGATAGTGTGCAACTTGTGTGTACTGACACAAGCACGGGGGAAGCAACATGTTGGACTGCGCAACCTGCGCACGTGCATCACGCAAACAAGGTGAGAGATAGTGTGCAACTTGTGCGTACTGACACAAGCACGGGGGAAGCAACATGTTGGACTGCGCCACACGCGCACGCGCATTCACACAAACAGGAATGGAGCGCTGGCTTAGAGATCGTGCGCAATTTGTGCACCTCCACCAAAACAGGGAGGGAAGCAGTATGTTGGACTACGCGACCTGCGCGCGCACGTGTCCACACAAACAGGGGGGTAGCACCAAGTCAGAGAGCCAGCGTTATGTGTCTACAACCCCCCCCTCCCCATTGAGCATGTGTTACACCACGGCATGCCACGTGCAGCCCCAAGTTCAATGCACACCATCCCACCCATACCCACATGCCACAGCTGTTCAGCTACCCCCCCCCCCCC
>LKMJ01000474.1_pt1 | contig 30465 bp, 43 predicted proteins | sample 643391 | NCBI WGS metagenome assembly LKMJ01 (sample SAMN04112250, study PRJNA286221) | soda lake metagenome | biome: soda lake; feature: Kulunda Steppe; material: water; isolation source: sample PL-Br10 brine of Picturesque Lake | place: Russia: Kulunda steppe | collected 2010-07 | reverse complement strand
TGTGCGCAAGGCGGCCACAGGCGATGGCCCAGCAGCAGAATGGCCCCCAGTGTGTGCGCAAGGCGGCCACAGGCGATGGCCCAGCAGCAGAATGGCTGGACAGCAGCGTGCTGCAAGTTGGACTTCAGCCAGCGCTGTCTGGGAAGCAGCCATAGCTCCTGCACAGCTGCGCTGCAACACAGCATCTGCACCAGAGGCGTGAGGCAAGTGCGTGTGGTATGGGCAGATCTCGGCTGTCAAGCCCTGATGGCAAAGAATGCAGTGGATGCCCTTGCGGGGATTGTGGCTTTTCCACCTTTTTCACCAAGCATTGCAGAGCATATGAAAAACATCACCAACTCCTGCATTGCGCAGATCCAGCAAAGCGCATGTGCGCTCAGCAAAAGATGTCCCCGCCTGCAAACAAGGCACACCTGCTCCTTCCGAATGCCCTCTTGCACGTCAGGGCGGGAAGCGAGGACCACCAGCGTGGCCCAGAGCCTGCAAACAAGGCGCACCTGCTCCCTCCGAATGCCCTCTTGCACGTCAGGGCGGGAAGCAAGGACCACCAGCGTGGCCCAGAGCAGCCCAAAAGATGTCTCCGTGGCCCCCAGCATGTTCTGCAGTTGAGGGGCAGTGATGGCGATGCATGGCAATGTTTGACACCTGCAGGGAGTGGGATCTATGTGCAACAAGGAGCCTGGCCTGTCTGCAGCAGGTCCAGAATTTGTACAGACGCCAAAGGACGCCTGCACCATGGGAAGCACACCGAAGGTCCGGAATGTGTACAGATGCCGAGGGACACCTACACTATGGGAGGGAAGCACGCTGAAGGTACAGAATGTGTACAGATGCTGTGGGACACCAACACCATAAAAAATGAGAAGAAAAATGAGAAGGGATTGCACTTTCGCATGGCACATTCAAAACCATTGCACCACACCACAGACGCAGCAGCGTGCTGTACCCCGTGCTGGGTGGTGATGCGGAGGAAATCAATCAAGCCACAGATCCCAGACACGACATCCCAGGCATGCGTGTGTTAGCAATTACCCCAATGTAACGGGTCTGAGGGCCTTTTCAAGATAGCTGTAATGAGTTTGGGCTCCTCCGTTTGCGCCATGAGTGCATGAATCGTGCCTCCTTCTCCTTCAGGACCCTGCTGATGCGTTCATTTGTTCCCTTGTGGCAGCTTGTGATGTGTGAATGCCACTTGTGTGCATCACATTCACATGACTTCTGCATTGCCTGAAAGTCCATGGCAAGCTCCTAGAAAGGGACTTTGAACATGTAAACATCCGAGCAATGTTGTGTTTGCAGCCATTCGCCTCCAAAATGAGGACTTGTACTACAAGTTGAAGGCTGCCCCAAGGGCACATTGATGTACAGATCAAGGTGTCCTCTTGGAATGCGCCCCAAACACTGATTTCAAGGGCTGGCACTCTAGTAAGGGGCTCTCTGTCTTGGCATTGCGTTGTGATTCATAGTTTATGAACTGGAGCAGTAGGGTCTGGCAGCAGTGAGTCCGTCTTTTGTGCGCAGCCAGACACGCAAGCAAATGAATAAATAAAAGCAAGGTTCCCATGAATCAGAACTGTATTTGCTGTGTTATGTAGACTGCAGACAACACATTGGGGGCTTACGCACTGCTTTCCACCCAGCCCAGCCCAGCTTGCTTTTTCTTAAACTTCCTGTCCGCTTGCAAGGCATGCACACCCCTGCATTTAGCGGCTTGGATGCATAGCCTGCACGCACCAGCATGAAGCGGTCGACATGCAAAGCACGCTCGCACCTGCATAATGCGGTCCGCCACGTCATCCTCCTCCGGAACCCTATTCAAATCCTTGAACTCCTGCATGCCAGCAACACCCCATTGAGAATATGGTTGTATTCTTGACACACATGCACCAAAGGGGCGCTTGCGGATGTCTCCCAGATTGTTGGTCAGGACGGAGCAAAGAGCTGGCAGGTTTAGCTTTACATGCCTTGCCATAAGAATTTCATCAAGTTCCTCCTGTGTCACCGACTTTAAACGCAATATGAAACACCAAATGTGCACACCATCCAGTGCCTGATAGGGATCGTGTTGTTAAAGACCGCACACACATCTGGGTGCACATTTTGGAGGCAGCTAGTGTGTCCATCATCCTCCAGGTCTTCCACAGTGCAAAGCCATGCAGGGTGCACATCTCACCACCAATAGCCCCCTTCCCCCTCCTCCAGATCCATTTGCAGGCAATGCATCACGCACTGTTATTTTAAAAGATACGGCCAACAACAAAGGCAATATATACTGGGAATGACCAAGAACCAGGGTCTTTTAATTGTCTGTGCACATCCACTTTATGGACTTAACACCAGCCGAATGTGTTAAACCTAGTAGCTATAATGATGCACTGGATTGTAAACTGGGATGAAGGGTTTGATTGCATTTTGCATGCAACAAGCCAAATATTATCTGTGTGCAGCCAGCCACAGAATCTGCTCAGGACAGTTTTGAATTGATCTTGAGCGGTGCGCTCACACCTTGGCTCCCTTGCCAAGGTACATGCGTTGGCTCCCTTGCCAAGGTGCATGCGTCGGCTCCCTTGCCAAGGTGCATGTGTCAGCTCCCTTGCCAAGGTGCATGTGTCAGCTTCCTTGCCAAGGTGTATGCGTCCGCTCTTAAGGTGCGCGTGTCACCCCTCAAAAGGTGTGTGCGTATGTTTGTGTCAGCTCTGCGTGCATCACCCCTCAAGGTGTGTGCGTATGTTTGTGTCAGCTCTGCGTGCATCACCCATCAAAATGGGTGTGTCTGTTTTCCAAGGTACATGCGCCAGCCCCTCCAAAGTGCGCGCTTGCATTACATCACACACGCAGCAGGAGCCAGAGCATTTGGGCCTGTGCAGAGGGGGCACTGCGCAGAAGGGGCACAATTGGGCAGAGGGGGCATTAGGCTGGAGGGGCACTGTACAGAAGGGGGTAATTGGGCAGAAGGGGCATAAGCCCGCTTCCACGTCAGGCCACACCTACCTGCATGACCGCGCGCGTCGTGTCCAGGCCCGGTGCGCCGCCCTTGTCCTCATCTATATGCAGCTTGTGCATCACAGGGTCAATGGGAAAGCGCTGCCCAAGCAAGTCCTTCAGCTTCCTGAAGTAGCGGGGCCGGTTGGTCACCGCACGGTACCTGTGGGTGGCGTGAGCACAGGCGGCACGAACAGCTCACCAGAAATGTGGAAGCTGGGAGGGTGTGTGTGCGCGAGTGCAAAGCGTGGGAGCATGCTTTGGGCGTGTGCACAAGCAGGACTGTGCATACGTGTGTGCACACTCGGCATATGGTTGCGCAGTCCCTTGCAGGCATCATGCTCAAACGCAAATGTATCCATGGCGTGCAAGCACTGATGACAATGCAGGTCCAAAAGCCTACTTTATACAAGCTACTGCTGCTGCTGCTGCTGCTGCTGCTGCTGCTGCTGCTCGTGTTTCTAACAGTGGTAACAATGATGAGGATTTTGACAACATTGATAGTGATGGTAATGGTAATGGTAATGGTGATGGTCATTACAACTTATGATAATGATGATGATGATGATGATGATGATGATGATGATGATGATGATGATGATGATGATGATGATGATGATAACAGCGATGCCTGCAGATGGTACTGGTGCTGGTGGTAGCGACATCATATGAAGGTCAACGCAAGTGACCAGACTGACCACGTGGTGCCTGGGAAGACTGACCACGTGGTGCAAGTGACCAGACTTGCAAGTGACCAGACTGACCACGTAGTGCCTGGGAAGTAGATGGGAGCAGCAAAGAGGCCAGCCTGGACCACGGAGATCAGCTTGAGCAGGTCAGACATTTGCCCAGCCTGCGCACGTAGCCCCATGATTGGCCCGATCGCAACTTCCAGCAGCAGATTGCGCACCTGAATTCAAATACAAGCACACATCCGCCATTGTATGTGCGTGTGTGTGCGCGCGCGCGTGTGTGTGAGTGGAAAAGAAAAGAAAAGGAGTAAGCAGGGAGTGGAAACACTCCTTGCATCAATGAAGGAAAATGAGCAACCTTTGGTTGGGCCACCGTATGGGTTGGGCGGGGGGCTACCAGGGCTACCTAGGACCGATGCATTGTATTGAGTATGTGGGGGTGGTGTGCGGCAAAGATGCTCCCCGCCTGGAGCACCCTGCCACCCTCCCCCAGGCGTGCAAGCAAGCACAGCATGAGGACAGCATAGATGAAAGGACTTAGTGCATGAAGGCGGTGAAAGTCACAGAGCCTTGTCCATGAGCGAGACACAAATGCCCCAGCTGCGGCTTGCTTACTCAACAAGGGCTGGATGCTGTGTTAGGGCCTCGCAGCCTCACTTCACGGAACTGGCCATGGGAGCGATTTTTTCCCTAGGCAGAAGTGCTCAGGATAAACAGACCTCGTGACACTCATACCGCGTCATCTAGACAGATGCTGATGGTATCTCCTGCAGCGGGAGTACTGCCGTTGCTGGCAGTCCACGCATCCATGCGCTCCTCAATTAGCTGAGTGAAGTGCACCAAGTTCGCCTTTATGTTGCCTGGGCTCAAGGTCAAGCCCATGTTCTTGCGCTGCGCAAATGAGAGTGCGTCCAATGGCGCAATCAATGCAGGCACGTTTGGGGACAGACCCATGCAAAGCACCATCTCAAAAGCTAAGAAACACATCGATCCAGCCCAACCACTTTGCTTACATTGTACGGCCTACATCGTCATGCAGCTGCGTCTCTGTGATGGGATTATGTGGAATGGCACATGAACATTGACATCATACATAGTGAGTGCAGACTAGAGTTGCTGATACTGAGCCAATTTTAGGGCTGAGGATGTGCGTATGCCAGCCAGTTAATACACGCATATTCCAAGTCTACATGAATGCGTGCAGTGCCTGAAAGCCTCAGGTGCCGGCTTCCACAGCCCCACTCTGTGTTTGTGTGCGTATGTGCTCTTAGAGGACGTAACCACCTCCTCATATGCTCAAGGTCTAGGGTTTAACATATGCAAGGCAAAGTGAAGCTCAGCTGCACAGCCAAGAAACTACAGCACAACAAACGGGCCCCGCATCATTCCAAAGCCTTGGTACTCTTCTTTGCCTCTGAATGCACTTGTGCCTGGTGTGCGCAACAAGCAAGCGCGTTTTATACTTACAAAGACTCTGTGGACATCACCTCTCGTGTTGTACATCTTCACGATCTGCAAGGCGCCAGTGATGTGGGCAAAGAGCGGCGTGGAGACATGCCGTGGAAATATCTTTTTTCCATGACTGTTTGGCCAGTCAGCCACACTGCAGCAACTGCCACTCAGATGCTTGGGCTAGCAAGCACCTGCTCAAAGGTGGGGATGGGAATCATGAACTCGGTGTTGTCTGGACTGGCCAGCACTCCACGGACTGCCTGTGTTGCATGGGCAGCAATTGGTAAGTGACTCCACTTGGGGTATGCTGGATCAATGGCTTTTCCTTTAGCACAATGTTGACCAGCTGCGCATCCAGTGGTGTGACAGCTCATCAGCACAGGTAAATTCTCTAGTCTGGCGCATCGTGCGCTGCGCACCTCCATGTCCCCAACGACATACGTCCTTGTTCCAAACAGGTGAGAAGAAAATACCCCTGATTTGTAGCGTTTGTATCGGGTCCACCTGTGGAGAGTTGTGCAGTGCACTCATTCTTAATCAGCATGCCCTGCTAATCAAAAGATTCACGACAGGCGGCACACAAACGTGCACCTACGCAAATGTCACGGGGTTACTGGCAAATGCTGGTGTCTCCCCCTGCGCGTGCATTGATCACGGACTGATCGCTCTTGTCATCTGGGGGTCATTTGGGTGTGTGCTTGCATCAAAGACAAAAGCGCACCACAAATGGAATGAACCATGCTGGACCAGGAGGTTCATTCTTTCGCTTTCGTCTGCTCAAAATGATGTATGCAGCTGTCGCTGACGCAGCCAGCGCAGCATACGCCCATGGAGACACACTCTGCTCTTTCAGCCTTAAAAGTTGTAACATGATCCAAATATCGGCTTTTGATAGTACTGTGGATACTATGTGGATACTCTGGATTGGATTGGATCAGTCCTAGTCATCAAACTCCCAAATCCGGCAAACTTTTTTATCTCATCTCGATACCTGCCTAAAAATCAAACATACCTCTTCCCCCCACATACGTATTCCCCATGTATTCCCCAAGCCGCAGTCCTGCTTTTGAACCCCTGCTCGGCCCCTTGCTGGTGAGCTGACACGGTTCTTGAGAGTTTATTTTTGCGACAAGGTCCATTTACGGCTGACGACTCCCGCTCGTCTCAGCGTCCTGGGCCGCGTTGTTCATTTGAGAAAGCTGCAGTCCAGTAGGATTGTGGGCTGTGGTGTTACGGATAAGAGAGCAGCATAAGTGGGAGCAGGTGAGCACAATTGTGGTACCATGGACGTGGAGAGTCTTGCGGGTAGACAGGGACATGGACTAGGGTTGTTGGGTGTACGCTAGTAGCGCACTGTGCTCTTAAGAGGGGGGGGGCACAGCGGTGGTTCCATGTGTACATCCTCCCTCTGGCATGCAGACGCCGCTGCCCAATCTCGTGCACTCTTGCATATTGCCCCCTATGACGCCACCCTGGTAGCTTCCTGTCCGCTAAGCTGCCCACACCGCTGCTGCTCCCTCCAGCGCCGCTGCAGCTGAGCTCAACCCTTTGCAGCTTTCTATCACCTGAAGGCATCCCTTTTTCACAGTCCATCCCTTATGTAGATTGACAACCCTAGTCGCGGGGTTATGTACCTTGTTCTGGCAACAGGAAGCGGCAGCAGAGTGCGTGAACTCCAAAGATCTTCATGTCCAGAGATGCTTCAGCCTGTGGTTTCCTGAAAAACGCAGGGATGCGGATGGGCTCCTCTGTCCGTCTGCTGTTCCCGTCCTATCACGTGCACCGAACACCGGCACCTCCTGGCGGGCTCCCAGCTTCCCTGTCTTATCTTTTCCCGGCATGCGCTACTGGTGCTGATAACTTGATCCTTCCTGCCTGCTCCCTGTCTCCTGCCCTTTCCCGCGCGCTGTAGACGCAAGGTGGTTTCAACCTGTAGCTGGTGTTAGCTGACACAACACAGGCCGTGGAGTAAGAACAGGATGGGACGCCCCTTCCGTGTGTTCCCCAAGGGCGAGAAGGTAATTGGGCCTTGGCTGGTGTCTGCTTTCTGCTTGCTTAGTATTCAAAAGAGCAAGGATCACCAGCCTCTGCTCGCCCTCCTGGTCACGCAGCACCATCTGCTCGCCATGGCGATCGCAGGTGTACTCATGCTGCCAGTGCCGCTGTCCCCTAGCAACCCAGGATGAGCTGGTCAGCAAGGTGCGAGCGTGTGTATGTGCATGTACGTGCACCTGTCTGGTGTATGTGGCATTCCATGGGGCGCAAATGCTTCTTGGACGCTCAGAATGCGCACTTCCTTGGGCTCATGCCTCTGTTGGTCACTCGCGGACTGGGCAAGTGTGGATCACTTGGTGTTGAACCGAGCATGCGAACAGCGGAGGTAGCACAAGGAGGACGCGCGCCAGCGTTGCAGCAGCTGTGCTCCAGCTAGACGTGCCAGATGACTTCATCCTGATGCGCTGTGGGGAAGAGCAGGGGATGCAGAGCGTGCGCTGCCGCAAGTTGCGCACGCTGCGCTCCCTGCACGCTGCAGACATGTAGCACCACTGCAGGCAGCAAGCAGCCTGGACGCCTTATTTTTCAGTCCCATGCCGCGCTGCAGTGGCAGGCATGACAGGTGTCAGGGCGTTGGTGAGTGCTCTCTGTGCGCAGCGCATGTGCGTACGTGCGTGCGTGTGTGTGCGTATGTGTGTGTGTGTGTGTGTGCATGCGTGCGTGCGTGCATTTGCGTGGGCGTGGGCGCGTGGGCGCGCGCTTGCACCCTGGACGCCGCACTGCTGCACACCAATGTTGCGCACGGCTGTGCACTGTGCTTTGCAGTAGGGAACTGCATCGTCACTCGAGGGTGGTCGATGCAGACCGTCCGATCACCTCCACTTCTTCCCAAACAAGGCGCTCTCCAGTGCCTTCATAGTGCATCAAGCCATTGTCCACCTGCGTGATCCCGCACTAGTCTAGCATGCCCTACAATAGTGAAGGCCTGCATCCTGTTGCGGGCTGCAATCGCACACACGCTTTTATGCACAGCTGCCGGTTGCATTGATACCAGTGTTTGCGCTTCTCTCGTCACACTGATCCCGGCAAGCCCTGAGGAAGTTGTCAGAAGTGAGACTCTGTTGCCCAGGAGGGGCCAACACCAGCGCCGCCCCCCGTTGTCACAGCGGCCCCTGTCCGAACGCCAGCATCCCCAGCCTTCTGCCCATCTCTGTTCCTCTACGACAAACAAAGCTAAGGCCTGCACAGCACTGCCCTGTCAGGCAAGCCCGACTGCTGGTGCTTGTAAGGCTCAAGGCTCCCGCGAGACTCACCTGCTTGTGTGCAGTGCACACTGCGCATCGCAAATGCCAGCAACCGGTCTGACCCCAACACACCACCGCACGCGCCTGTGCCCTGCCCGGTGTGCCTGCAGCAATTCCACAGCAAGTCGGGCCGGGCGTACTTGTTCAGCAGGTGAGTCGGCCGCGCCGCGCTGGCGGCGGCGCAGGGGGCCTCTGCGCGCAGCAGGGCAGAGCTGCGCTATAGGCCTGAGGAGGCCTACAGGTCATGCCACGCATGCGCGCGTGCTGCTAGGCAGTAAGGACGGCGCTGGTTGTTCTTTTGAGTGCCTCTAGTGATGCCGCTCCCTGAAGCCTGATAAGCCAGGGAAGGATAGGCCAGGAAAGGATAGGCCAGGAAAGGATAGGCTAGGGATGGATAAGTGAGGGAAGGATAGGCTAGGGGGGGAATGGGCTAAGGTCAGATGGGCCTGGGAAGGACAGGCCAGGAAGGATAGGCTAGGGGAGGATGGGCTAAGGACAGATGGGCCTGGAATGGATAGGCCAAGCAAGGGTAGGCCATTGAACAGTGAGCCAGAAGGCTTTTGGACGATAAGCTGGATGTCCTGGATTGTTTGGGCAGCTGTCCCCCAGCGCTGAGCCAGGCGTTTGCAAGTGGTGAGCCAGGTGTTTGCAAGTGGTGAGCCAGGTGTTTGCAAGTGCTGAGCCAGGCGTTTGCAAGTGGTGAGGCAGGTGAGCCCATGACTACTGCCCCTGCGTGCCCCTGTGTGTGCCGCCCCTGTGTGCCGCGCCCCTGTGTGCCGCTGGCTCCCTGCTGCCTTCTGTGGTGCTGGCCATGTGGACACCATGTGGATACCATGTGGATACCATGTGGACACCATGGGAGCCTCATTAGCCTGAGGGCGATCAACCTGTGGACTCAAGGCTAGGTTAGGTTACATAGCTGTACCTGCCAAATGAGGGCAGCTTGCCGGTGGACTCAAGTGATGAGCCAATTGCTTACAAGTGGTGGGCCAGGTGGTCGCAAGCGATGAACAAGAGGTGCCCACGAGTGGTTAGCCTGGTGTCCTTGAGGTATGAGCCGGGCGTCCCACAACTGCTGACTCGGCGTGCTGCTGGCTCACTGCTGACCCTGCGTGCTGCTGGCTCACTGCTGACCCTGCGTGCTGCTGGCTCACTGCTGACTCTGCAGTGCTGCTGGCTCACTGCTGACTCTGCAGTGCTGCTGGCTCACTGCTGACTCTGCAGTGCTGCTGGCTCACTGCTGACCCTGCAGTGCTGCTGGCTCGCTGCTGACCCTGCGTGCTGCTGGCTCGCTGCTGACCCTGCAGTGCTTACAACGTGACGGGCACCCACGCGGAAGAGCGCATGATGACGACTGGCGTGCATGTTGTGCAGGTGAGAATCCTGGCAGGCTGCGCACGCATGCATGCATGGTGCGTGTTTTTGTGTGTTGTGTGTGTTGTGTGTGTGCGCGCATGCACATTCATCCTGTGCTAGTGTGCGCTGCGTGCATGGGTGGGGGCAAGCCGCGTATGCATGAGCGCCTCTGCTACATGCGCATGAGCTTGAGGGCCCCCTGCGTATGCGCAGGACATCTTTTGCCTCGAATGCATGGCGTACGTGGGCTGGAAGTACATCAGCGCGTACGACAAGTCCCAGAAGTACAAGGAGGGCAAGTTCATCCTCGAGCGGGCATGCCTTGTGGACTTTGACAAGAGCAGTCCACCCCCCAGTGATGCCACGGGTAGCAGGGTGAGTGGCTGGGGCGCATGTGAGCAGGGTGGCTGGCTGGGGCGCATGTGAGCAGGGTGGCTGGCTGGAGGCACGTGAGCAGTGTGGCTGGCTGGGCGCACGTGAGCAGGGTCGGTTGCGTATGCCACCTTCTAGGTTCCTGCATGCTTCAAATGGGCACCACCATCATCCCCAGGTAGGAAGCTGCCGCGGTAAGGGTTTTGGAAGGGCTTAAGAGGGGGAGGGCGGTGACTGAGCAGTAGTGCCTGCCACGGATGCAATGATAGCCTGAGCACCTGCGCTCGCTGACTTCCTGGGCGTGGAATCATTTGATCGTTACTTGCTGACTTCCTGGGAGTGGAATCATTTGATCGTTACAGCAAATCACTTCCTGGGAGTGGAATCATTTGATTATTACAGAAAAATGTGTGATGAAGGAACGAGGCTGCGGCGCTGGAGGTGTGATGAATGAACAAGGCGGCCCGTGCACTTTGGATGATGTGGGTGATCACTTGCATCGACATGAGCACCCAGGGTTGGAATTGGTCATGCCACACACCAGGTAAAGCATGCCACAGCACGACCCACCACCACCATGGTTCTGGGTGTGCGATTTGGGAAGGTGGCGCAAGGCGTACAGAGGCATGCCATGCCGTGTGCCTACCTACACCCAGCACAGGGCGTAGCACAGCCCCAAAGCTTGGCTGGATGTGTGATGGATGTGCGGGCGGCTGGTGCACCTAGGGGGGACCAGGTAGTGGTGCAGCTTTGGGGAGGACCATGGTGGTGCACTCTTCTTGGGGAGGGCCATGGTGGTGCACTTCTTGGGGAGGACCATGGTGGTGCACTCTTCTTGGGGAGGGCCATGGTGGTGCGCTCTTCTTGGGGAGGGCCATGGGGGAGGACCTTGGAGGAGGACCACGGGGCCTGTCAATCCCCGGCCCTTTCTGCACCAACGAGTGGGTCGCAGCGCTCCTGGGCAGACTTGGCCACAGGTGTGAATGGGTGTAAAGGCCCCGAAAGCGTGCGATGACACGGGGCTCGCTTGCCTGCATATGCCCACCTGCCCCCCTGCCTGCTCATCCACCCCGCCTGCGTGTCTGCCGTGCCGGCGCTGTTTGCTTGCCTGCCCTACCCTACCTGTGCTGCCTGCCCAACCCACCTGTACAGGGTAGGTAACCCGCCCTTCCCTCCCCAGACACTGAGCTGGCTGCCCTTGTTTTCCCTTGGATTGTACCCCTGCCCGTCCTTCCCTCTCCAGACACTGAGCTGGCTGCCCTTATTTTCCCTTGGATTGTACCCCTGCCCGCCCGCCCGCAGGCTGGCTCGCTGCTGGGTACCTCCCCCGAAGATGCACTGGCCGGAGAGGCGTCGCTGCTGCTGCAGGACGACGACAGCGAGGAGGAGGAGGAGGACTTGTGACGCGCGTGGGAGGGGCGTTTGGCAGAGGAGGGGGACGAGGAGGACCTGTGGTGGCTGTCGAGGGCAAGGAGGGCCTATGGCGCGCGCTAGGGTGTGGCATGCGGCAGGAGAGGATGAGGAACAGGCGGGCCTGCAGGGGGCGAGGTGCCGCGTGTGTGGGGGGTGTGTTAAGAACTGATGCCTTGTGGGAATTAAATGGGGAGGCGCACCCAGGCGAGCCGGTGCACCCGTGAGGAGGCGAGGTGCGTGAGCCTGCGACTTGTGCACCCATGAGAAGGCACACCCAGGCGATGCAGTGCATCTATGAGGAGGCACGGTGTGCAAACCCGTGACATGTGCACCCACGGGAGGCAAGGGTCATGTGCACCCAGGGGGGGGGTGTGCCCATCAGGAGGGTGTGTGCCTTGTTGGGTTGAGAGCCAGGTGTGGAGCAGCAGGTGTGGAGCTCACGCTGTAGAACATGGGGTGGGGTGCGCATGTCTTCTGTAGCATGGGCTCGGTGTGCCCATCATGGGAGGCCTTCTGTGCTGGCGCGTGCCCTTGTGTAGTGACAAGCTGCCCGCATGAAGGATGAGTGCAGTGTCGTCATCGTCATGAAGGGATCAAGCAAGCACGTGCGCGTGCAGTACAAAGCACAGTGATCAGCGGTTGCATACCGTCATGCGTGCATGCTATGTACCGGCACGTGTGTCTGGCGCTTGTGCACACAAGGCGCACTGTGCAGTAGCAGGCCGGCTGCAGGAAAGGGATGCCAGCGCAAGCGCTCATCGTGCATGCATTGGCGCATCTGCGCCTCATGTGTGTACTAAGTTGTGCATTATAATGGGGGGATAAGAGTGCCATGCTTAACACCTCTGGAATAGGAGCTTGCACACGCGCGCAGGCTCTGTGGGCCCTCTGTTCAGTCAGTATTATCAGTATCATCATTCAAGGCAGTCGCATGTAAGTCCAAGGCAGCCAGGCAAGCCTGGCAAACAGGGTCTGTAATGCGGCAGCGGAGGGACAAGAGCCCTTCCTCTCTTCTGCTGTCCTCCATGGGCCTGTTGTAAGCACGAGTGGACAAGCATATGTATAGATAGTGTGAGGGCATGCTGTGGGTTGAAGGGGCAATCATGGTGCGCACACTGCTTTTCAAAGCCAGCTGCGTGTGCGTGGTGCAGAGGCAAGCACAGGGCAGATTACTTAGCGTCAGCTACGCAGCGTGTTTGGTAATGCCCATCAACTATGTGAGGTCCTCTTGTATTTGCATGAGACATGTATGTAAAGCATGTGTGTGGGTGTATCTGTTTGGAGCATTCATGCATGAACCATATCAAGGCAGGAATTCCTAGGAGGAGGCTTGCGATTGCTGGGCCTGCTGCCCAGCTTGTGTGATATTGTACAACAGCATGCTGCATCAAGCTGCAGCAAAAGTACTGACATGCACCAACACCGCACGGACCCCGCAGTCTGTGTCTGTGTGTAAAATTTTCAGTGCGTGTGGATACCGTGCTTGTGTGATGCGTTGTTCTCATCTGTACCCATCTATGGGTCTGCTTAGTGCCCTGCTTGTGTAATGCGGGCCAACAGAGACGAGGTTGGCCCGTCTTGTGAGATGTCATCAGTCTTGAGTTCTGAGCCACCTTAAAGCTCCAAGAGCTGCGTGAATCACACAGAGTCCTGCAACCAAACATCAAAGTTTAGGCAAGGAGCACAGCGCTGTGCGTCCTATCCATCTTTGTCTGCTCCTCTAGTTCAGGCAGCACTGCGTCCAATTGTATAGAATATGCCTGTGTCCTCAGGGAGTGCTGCCGTCCTTGCATGCCAGGTCGGCGTTCCCTCTCCTGCTTAGATGAGAATTTGGGTCCAAATACTTGCCATTGTAGCTTTATCTTGTTGAATAGCATGCATCAAGTACGCCTGAGCAGCGTCCTGATTGCTTCACAGCATTATCAAAACATGTGTGCGCACTTGAGTGCCGCAGCACTCTCGAGGTGGCCAACCAGCTTCTTTTGTACTCTTTCAAGGCTTGAAATGTATTAATTTTGACCATGGCACCATGGCAAATGGTTTTGCTAACAACATCTTTTTTGCACACTTACATGGCGCTGCCATGGGTCTGGACAGTGGGCTCTAACTTATTGTTAAGTTAGACCATGTAAATAGAAGCGGATGACTAGCTTCAAGTTTACAAGGTCACAAGTTTAAGTTTGACCTTCGGCCAGGTAGTTTGACTGTTCAGGTTGCTGGTGAACACCAGCCATCAAAATACATCCATAAGCTCTGAAATTAAGCGATAGGAATTATTAGTTTGTTTCTTGAAGAAATTGAAGACATCCTCAGAGCAAGCTTGGGAGAAATAAAAAGCTCCAGTCTGATTGACAGTAATTATGTGTGCCAGTGGTAAATCGTGAACGAGTCTGCAAATTGAAGCCTCAACGAACACATTTGCATGCAAGGACAGGTGCCATCATGATGTTCCCAGCTTCTTGTCTCGACTCGCAGCGCATGGGAATGTAACCTGAAACGTGCCACGCTGCGCTGTGTTTGCTTGCCTAAATCCAGATGCAGATACCTAGATACAGAAAAAGGCGGTCCATCAACAGTAACCGACCTTAGAGGCAAAGCAACCCAATTATGATATTTTGCAGCCTTGTCCATCTTATCTTTATTGCCTGGCTGGTTTGCCTGGCTCCAGTATCGCCTCAATCTCTTTCTCACATCGACAACAAATTGTGACTGTGGGATCGATTGAAATGTTCTCACACGATGTTGGAAATCACCGCTCCTTCCCAACCATGAAAAGCATCCAAGGACTCAGCACTCCAGCACTTCTTGTTGATAGTGCTCATCGCAATATCAGCCTTGAGGACTTTGGCAAGAGTGCTACTATTACTGCATAGCAGAGCATTACAGAATCTCACAGCCGCTTGGAACCAATAGAATTGCAAGGGCTCTTGGCCACACTCATGTAACACAGACCAGTTGGAAGTGGTTCGCTTTACACCTAAGATACCTTTAAGCAAGCACACATGAACTGTGTGCAGAGGGCAGTCCATCTCAGCTCCTTGCTTCATGTACCTAGTGCCCTATCTGACTTGCATACATGCTTGCTGAAAGTGCATATCCTTTAGCCACAGCCAAAGCATGCTGTTTGGTCTATCTGTGAAGCGGTGCTCCGATGCAAATTGCCTGATTCAACGACAACCCCTTCGACATAGGATCGCAAAGGCTGCCAATGGGTTGAGAGCCCTCCTCTGTTTGAAGCAATCACTGTTCAACAGCCTGAGGTCAGTCACCTTCCTTGTGCATATGCAGAGTACGGCTTGCTCTACTAGAGCACTACTAAAAGTAGGTTGGGTTACAAAGCTGTACCTGCCGAGCAGCAGCTTAGCTGAAGCCAAATAGGCCTGCAACCAAAAACATAAAAGGCAAGCAAGGTACTGTTCATAAATCTAGGCACAGCACTCCAGGCACTCATGCTTGTACAAGGCCAGGCCTTCGGTTTCTGCTTGGCTAACAAAGCCTGAGCCTATTTGGGTTGGTAAAAAGGAAACTAGCAATAGTAGTACTACTACTCGTAGTCTTACACGGGGTTTACAAGAAAAAGCCTGTCAAGAAGTGTGACTACTAGACTGCACATAAAAAACAATGAGTGCTTGAAGGGACCAAATTCAGATTGTTGTTGTTCTGGCTCAGAAATGCAGATCTAGACACAATGTGGAAAATTGTGGGAGGAATCAGAGACGCACAAGTGCTGCAGAGAGAGACCTCGTGTGCATGGGTGCAGTCAAAAAGGATATGCTGCTCATCTTGGACGTCATTAGGCATTGCACAAGTCACAAGTAGGGGCGCACCATTGATGATAAGTGAAGCGTTTGCTGTTGCGCTCTCGTGGATGCGTATGAGAGAATATGGTGCCCAATATTTCAGGTGCCTCTCTCAGAGATACACAACAAAACGACCGAGATCAATGAGCTCACACTTCAGCAGCCTTTCTTTGAACAAGTTGGCCAACAGGATTTGGATGACCAGCAATTCATTGCACCGTGAGCTCAGCTGCATGTCAGCTTGTAAAATCTTTCTGGCAGTGGAGCTTTTGCTTTGAGTTAAAGCATTGTACAGCCACATCGCCGCCTGGAAATAATTGAACCATTGATGCTCCGAGTATAGAGTCTAGACCACACTCGCGCATGATGCACCATGAAGGGTTTGTGTCCCTGAACATCATAATCCTCTTCAGCAACGTCGTCAGCCATTTTTGTTTAGGATTTATTTTTTGTCGCGATGTTCCCCTGTCGCGACGTGCGATCGTAAAAAAGGGGTGGCCTAACCCTGGCTTGCATACACATCGGCAGGATTTGTACATATTTCTAAGGGCCACATTTAGACCGTCTACAGGCTGTTTGATGCGAAAAGTACCAGCTGTGAATGGACGTATCGCTGCATCAGCCAAAGTATTTGGATTGATATGTCTGTCACTGATTATGCCCAGATATTTGAAGGAGTCCCTGTGAAGGGTAAGTAGCGTATTCTTACAGAACTTTGGCATAGTTGTAATATAAACTAGTACTACTTCCTAGTAGGAAAAGGCTACCAGTCTAGCAAGCGTCTTGAGGCACGACTGCTATCTCCAAGATACTTTCAATTAGAAATCCAAATTGGTCGAACATGCTTAAACAGCAATTCATGAATGAAGAGGGTGTGTGTTGCTGCTCTACTTTGAAACAATGGAGACAGACTGGTCTAGAACTTGTCCAAGAACAACTGCGTGCTCTACTTGAAAAAGGGCCCCAGGCATATTCTTGATGATAGGTCGGCAAGTTTGCACCCTGTTGGCTTGACTGCCACCCTTTGCCCCCAAAAGAGCCCATATTCTACATACCTGGGCGGCAAAAGACCAAGTCTGCTTACAAGATCCTTCAAGCATTGACCAGAGAATTTGGCACCAAGGACCTAGCATCACGCATCAAGCCCCAACACTTGGTACAGCAGCCATCGTAGAGGCTCGAGCAGGCTGAGACACTCCATTACTCGAACAACCAGATACTAAATGAGTGGCTTTTTTTCAGGCTTGTTGTGACCAAGTTTTTAAAAAGTGCCAGTTTTTAAAGGCAGTGCCTTGCCTTCTTCAAAAGTTGCGCCGCCTTGCTACTTCTGAACTCGCATTACTTTTTGTTCAACACAAACGGTTGCATCCCTGATAGACTTCAGCTAAGCTGCACTCGTACGGCAGGTGCAGCTATGTAACCTCTACATAGCCTTTGCCAAGACAAAACGCGAGAGAGATGGATTACCAAATCTAAGTACATCAGTTGAAGCATGGTCACAACAAGCAAGAGAGCAATGCAGCTGCCTACCAGAGATATGCAGACTTCAGGGCAAGCAACTTTAAATTGCACAGTACATTGACAGAGAATGTGGGGACGACCTGCTAAAGACATGCAGACAAGACAATTTAGAGTTCACCAAGAACAAAATTTGCTACCATTCAGTTCAACAGACTGTAGCACCATCCAATGCACGCAATCTACAAGCATCCCATCAACCTTGGCACATTATGATGCCTACCATACGTCTTATATAATATAATCTTAAGCAACGCATCTAGGCAGGCAAACCATGCCGCCATTTACCAGCACGGGCCTAGCAAAGCATGCCACATACCTGCCAAAAGCATAACATGCACGTCCAAACATGAGTATGTATACAAACTCGCATCGAGCCCCACATCTCTTTGAAGACTGTGTATTGTCCCATACGGCTATAGCGTGGCAATGATTGGCAAAAGTGGTGCAAGGTTGACGTGCAAAGCTGAGCTGGCCCCCCATCAGCCCACGCTGCAGCATATTGTTGGAATAGAAGCCCCGCCCATAGTGCCTGGCTCGTGTGCTCGCCCGCCTAACAGTGACTTGTTCATGCGCAGCCCTGTCCAAAGTGCCTGGCTCGTGTGTTGCCGTGCCCGCAGTGCCTAGTTTGCATGCTGCCCCGTGTCCAGTGCCTGGCGCATGCGCCGGCCCCCACCCAGGGGACCCCAGGTCGTGCTCAGCAGTTGCAGGCTCGGCAGATGCAGGCTCAGCAGTGGCAGGCTCAGCAGTGGTAGGCTCAGCAGTGGCAGGTTCAGCTGTTGCAGGCTCAGCAGTGGCAGGCTCAGCTGTTGCAGGCTCAACACTTGCAGGCTCAACACTTGCAGGCTCAGCAGTGGCAGGCTCAGCAGTAGCAGGCTCAGCAGTAGCAGGCTCAGCAGTGGCAGGCTCAGCAGTGGCAAGCTCAGAAGGGGGGGTTGGTGTGAAGGACTCCCAGAAAGGGGCACCTAGACAAGAGGGCCGATAGCCAGAGGACGGCCTGATGCACACGCCGCGCTTACAGCTCTGAGAACCTTGTGTCCCTAGAGGTCCCCACACAGACAAACAGGCAGGTCAGGCACAGCTGAAGTCAAGCTGCAGGGCCGCGATGACCTTGCAGAAGAAGGCCACAGCCATGGCGGTGGGGCGCGCCTTCTGCGCTGGAGGTACCCAGGCATAAGAGCCGGACTCCTCCAATGGCAAGAGCTCAGTGGAGGGTGTTTATGACGGCATGCACCGCGCTCATTGGGGCAGGCACAGGAGAGGGGGCATGCTGGCCGTGCAAGTAGGCCCCTGCGCTCTCCACAGGTCGCGGCATCTGTCCCTATGATCTCACCGGCCCACATGCGATTCAGTTTGCCCCAGCACTCGTGCTGGTGAGGTCGTCCAAGCACTCATTGGACAGCTTGACGGGCGTGCTGGCCAATTTGTGCCAGTGTTTGTGCAGCGCACGTAGGTCTCTGCACCTGCGCCGCCTAGCTGGTGTTGGGGGGCATGTGGATTTGGTCCAGCTTCAGAGGGAGCTTGAGGCGCACCAGCATGCGGCAGGCCGAGTACTGCATGCAAAAAAAGGGAACACTTTGTTGTGGGGGGCCCAGCACTGTGCGCGTTTGCATGCAGGGGCAGGGTCTGAAGAGGCTGAGCGCTGCGTGCAAAGACACCAAGGGAGAGCTGAGCAGCGTGCTTTTGGCCAGGCATGTGGGTATTTCTGTGTGCGAGTCAAAGGCGGTAGCTATTCTTGCATGTGGTATAGGGCGTACAGGGCAGCGACTTAGAGGAGTTGGTGCCAGCCAGGGATGAGCAAGGGCAGGCAACTGCAATTACCAGGCCAGCGTCCTTGCATCATCCACAGGTGTGCGCCTGCACCTGCTGAGGTGTGCTTGTGTGTGCCTGCTGAGTGCCTCACTGATCAATGACATACAGATTGAGCAGGAGACGCAACTGGAGTTTTTCGGTGAAAGTAGTAGGTTCTCCGCTGAGTGTCTCAGTGACACATAAGCGTGAGTGCGTGTCACAATTGGAAAGTAACCACCTTGTGATGTGCCTGCTGCAATTCACAAAGCGACACGCTTTACATGCGCACACACACATTCACACATTTGCATGCGTGCACGCATGCGCGCACCTGGAAGGTGACCATCTCGTGGTGTGCCAGCTGCTCCAGTGCCTCCTGAAGCAACGAGTTTGCACGGTCCCAGCTGCAGGCACACAGTGCGTCCAGCGCGCAGCACACACAAGTGTTTCCCCCTTCTCATGAACAAAAAGTTTGCAGCGCGCAATCGTGCAGCACACACAAGTGTTTCCTCTTCTTGAGAACAGAAAAGTTTGCAGCGCACAAATGTGCAGCACACACAAGTCACTTGTGCAGCACTTGTGACAAGTGCTTCCGCCTCTTGCAACCCCAAGCTGCAGCACATGAATGTGCTGCACAAACAAGTTTTCCCCATTTCCTGGGATCCAAGACTTGCAGGTGGGGCACCTGCCCTCAGACCCAACGCACGGAGCACCCCATGTTACAATGGACACACACACACACGCACGTGCACATGCACACACTCACATACACGCACAGCCCACAGGGCACCCCATGTTGCCATGGACACACACACACACGCATGCTCGCACATGCTATACGTACACACTGGCGCAAACATGGCCTGGATTGTACACACACACCAAAGCCCCCTGCACACAGCACCCTTTCTTGCCCATGCTACTCTGCAGTCCGATTCACTCAACTCAGGATGCCCATACCTGCCCTTCCTTTAGGAATCAATTGCCCAACCACCTGACCTGTAAGGTCACACCCACCCCCTTCTTGCGTCATACCCAGGTTTTCATCCCGTCCTGCTTCAGTCCAACACCCTGCACCAGCCCACCCGCTTCAAGCCAAACCCCTTCCCTAATTCAAGCCAAAACCTCTACCCCACACATGCCAACCAATGCACATACCCCTGCTCTACGTCAAGCCCAACCCCTGTGCCCTGCCTATGCGCATAACCTACTGCCCTGTCAGGCATGCGTGCACCCACCTGTACCTGCCTGCTCAGTTTGTATGCACCCGCCTGCCCTGTGTCAAGTCCATCCACCCGTGCCCTGTGTGCGTGCACCCGCCTGCCCTGTGTCAAGTCCATCCACCTGTGCCCTGTGTGCATGCACCCACCTGCCCTGCGTGAGTCCCTCGTTTGCCATAAGCTGCAGCTCAAGGTGGTTGCGCAGCGCAACTCCCCCGGCAGCGTCCAGCACCTGCACCAGGCGGCAGCAGCAATAGCAGCAGGTGTGGCTGGGGATCCAAGGTACCGCTACCTGTCCAGCGACAAAACAGCAGGTGTGGCTGGGGATCCAAGGTACCGCTACCTGTCCAGCGACAAAACAGCAGGTGTGGCTGGGGATTCAAGGTACCGCTACCTGTCCAGCGAAAGAACAGCAGGCGACTCGCATGTAGTGCCAGCAAGCTGCACTGTCCCTGGGATCAACCAGAGCCAAGGAGCAATGTAGGTACGGCCCTTGGGCTGCTGTGGAAGGAGGCTGAATGCTGCGCAGGGGGACAGGGCGGGTGCACCACCCTCCTGCCCCAGGTGTACTTTGGCACACTCGCAGCGCGCCTCGCCACACTTGCAGTGGTTGTTGCCACACTTGCAGCGTGTGTTGGCGCACTTGCAGCGCGTGTTGCCATACTAGCAGTGTGTCTTCTCACACTCGCAGCGTGCCTTGCCACACTTGCAGCGTGTCTTGCAACACTCGCAGCGCGTTTTACCACACTTTGCAGAGCGTTTTTAACCAAGGGACGCAGAATACACAGCTTAGCGCGCACGTGTGCCACCACTGAAGTGTACATGTTGCGAGAAGAGCGACGGAGTGGGGAGGTTTTGCGTGCGGGGGTGTGATAGAAGGAAGGGGGGGAACAACAGTGTGGATGGTTTGCAAAGCTTTACAGGCTGACACTCTGTGTGTAGCAGACGTGTCCCAGGACATATGCGTGGGGTGGGCAAACACACTGTGTGTAGCATATGTATTCTAGGACAAATGCAACAAGGGGTGGAAGCTGGCACACTGTGTGCCGCATATGTATCCTAGGACAAGTGCGACGTGGGATGGAGATTCACACACACATACACACACAGGACGCTTGGGTGCAATGCTTGGCAGGTGGTCCTTTTGCAAGCATTCTTGCACCAGGGTACATGCTAAACGGCATCATAGCATACCTGATGGACGGAGCCTACAACACACCTGCTGGACGGATTTGCAGCGTGAGCTGCAAGAGTACGCTGCACATGTGTGCATGGACGCATGTGTGCAAAGTTGCACGTGATTGCACACACACGAATGCGTGCACAAGTATCGCACAACACAAGAAACACCACATGCCTACCATCAGGATCTCGCTGCAAGTCTCCTCTACAGCAATCGTCCGCCCGCCCATGGCGGCTGCGTAAGCCTCCCGCGTGCCAAACGCTGTTGCATCCTGCAGCGCCTCCAGCACATGGCCGATCAGGAAGGTCTGCAGGGAAGCGTCGATGGCGGTGTGTGTCAGCTTTTTTTGTGTGTCAGCTTCCTTGTGTGTGTCAGGGGTGCGCCTCCGAGTCTAAGATTGGCAGACATTGCATGAGGCAGTATCATTGCGGCAGGCCTTCACAAAGAAATTTGGTTCAGGTGACAGCTCTGTGGGGACTGAGGGTGCAGCGCAGGAATGGTTAGGCTGGGCGGTGTGGACAGGGGTGGAGCGCTGGACAGGCCAACCACATCCCGAGCTGCTTCGCCCACCTCATGGCCATCAATGCGCTTCATGTCCCTCTCCAACCATGCCTGCAGCATTGGCGCGTATGTCAGCGCCATGCGTCAATATAAGCCTGCTAGATGGCAGCGTGTGCGTGGGAACTGTCCACTGACAGCTGGCAGTGGTTGTCCAGGAGGGGTCCACTGACAGCTGGCAGTGTGTGTCCAGGAGAGGTCCACTGCCAGCTGGCAATGTGTGTCAAGGAGGGGTCCACTGACAGCTGGCAGTATGTGTCCAGGAGAAGTCCACTGACAGCTGGTAATGTGTGTCAAGGAAGGGTCCACTGACAGCTGGCAATGTGTGTCAAGGAGGGGTCCACTGACAGCTGGCAGTGCACGTCAAGAAGGGGTCCACTGACAGCTGGCAGTGTGTGTCCAGGAGAGGTCCACTGACAGCTGGCAATGTGTGTCAAGGAGGGGCCCACTAACAGCTGGCAGTTTATGTCGAGGAGGGGTCCACTGACAGCTGGCAGTGTGTGTCAAGGAGGGGTCCACTGACAGCTGGCAGTGTACGTCAAGGAAGGGTCAACTGGTGTACCTTGACAGGCGACCAAGGCCCAACCACAACGCACGGCAAAGCTCACAGCCACCAGGTCCAGTGCCGTGTCTGATCACTGCTGCCACCGCCCCTTTTTGAAATCTCACGCCATGCAGCGCTCAAGACTGAGCAGTGCTCAATAGGGGCCTTGGCAGAGGAACCCCGGCAAGCGTGCACTGGCAGACGCGCCTTGGCAGAGGGGCCCCGGCAGAGGTACCCCTGGCAGACGCGCCTGGTAGAGGGGCCCTGGTAGAGGGGCCCTGGCAGAGGGGCCCTGGCAGACGCGCCCTAGCAAAGGTGCGTTTGCGGATGGTCCTGTTGCAAATGAAGGCGCCATGAGCTACTCTGCGCCAGTCTGGATGCATGACCTTTTGCACACTGCTGTTAATCTGTCTGTAGCTTCGAATTGAAGCCAATGAGAGAAGAGCCTTGCCTTGGCTGAGGCTTTCTCATTTTCAAGCTCGCAAACAGACTCTGCCACGCACGAGCGACCAGCGCACAGCCAGCACAAACAGGCGCAGCACAATTAAGCGCACATCAGTACCCACAGCTGGGTGCAAGAAAAAGGACAGCAGCAGCAGCAGCAGCGGCAGTAGCAGCAGGCTCGGTGGGGGCACCAAAGGCAGTGGCAGGGTTTGCACACACCTGGGAGTGCTCGACACTTCCATAGGCCTCATGGCACTTGTGCGAGCACTCCTTCCAGATCTTGAGCAGGCGCATCTGCAGGCGCAAGGTGAAAACGTGCACATGCACATCCAGGAAGGCAGGTGGTGAATTGCCAGCCCAGGTAAGAAGGGTGCACGAGCCCGTTTCAGGCAAGCTCAGCTGCATGCGTACCAGGGTGTGAGCATACACAATCCTCCATGAACCTGGTCTCCTTGAGTACGTCAGAGGGCAGTTAAGAAAAAGGCACCTGTAAGGCAATCACCTCGACCTTAGAGAGGGAACATCCTCAATCACGTGGCAAGCAGTTTTACGTAAAGCAGGTTGGACCCGCCTTTGGTCGGCCCTGGTTGTCATGTAAGATGTATAATACAACTTTTTCCATGAGGCTGCACCTTACGTACAGCTACACTCGCTCCCACGTTTTAGTCCTGGAGCTGTCCTTTATTTTGGCAATGGCGCCGCGTCTCTGATTTGCACTAACCCACCTTCCGCCCTGCAACTACAAGGAGATGACAGGGTGCGCCAAGAATGCGTCTGCCAGTCACTCGCCCAACACACCTTGGTACATGATTCCCATTCCCTAATTCTATAGGGTGGCCATTCTCACCTTCAAGTAGACCCCCAGCCTGGCGTCCATCTGAACAAGGCGGGCAATGGCAGGGGCATGTTTAAGTCAGAAAAAAACACTCTTACTCTGGAGCGTATTGTGGAGCACAGCTTGGGTCAGTGGAACACGCACGCACGCGGTGTGAAATAGCAAGTCTGTGTGAATGGCGAAGGCAGGTGCGTAGCGGCCAGGAGTAACATATGGCTGCATGTGCAGTGTGGCAACAGGTGAACAGGTGCAGCACATTTGCCTAAGGCCACTTGCATTTGTGCCATGAGATGCAAGGGCATGAGGGCTGTGTGGTCTAAATCTTTGTAGCGCACAGGGCAAGGATGACCCAAATTTATCCTCTGGAGCAACACAAAGCCTTCCAGTGTCCTGCCACAAACATATTGTTTTTCATATCACTGCAGCGCCTGATTACCCTAGTGCCTGCTGCACAGCACTGTAAAAAGACAGAGCTCCGTCTTGGATACCGCGCTTTCCGATCGATAGGGATATGTATCGTTACATTCCCCCCTGTCTAGGTACGGACGTCCCGGCCGTAGCGGGAAGTCAGTCTTTATGCATCCTTGCCCAAGGGATGCGTCCGTCTTATGTCTTGGTCTTGCATCCTTGCCCAGGGATGCGTCTAGGTCTGGTCGGGACTGGCAAAGCGGGTCGGTGGACGAGGATCCCAAGCCTTGAGCGCGTCTGGTCTAGTCTTGTCTGGCGCTCAAGGATGCTTGAGCACCCCATCCGATACCACCCCATCCGATACCAAATTGTAAAAAGACAGAGCTCTGTCTTGGATACCGCGCTTGCCATTTGATGGGGATATGTATCATTACAAGCACCCTCTCTGCACCGCCCGCCCGTTACTTGCCCACTGCACAGCGCCCACCTTGCACCGCCTGCCTATTAACTTTAATGCCAACTGCAAAGCGCCTACCCTGCACCGCCTGCCTGTTAGCTGCCTGCTGCACAGCGCCCACTCTGTAACGTCTGCTTGTCAACTTTAGCGCCTACTGCACAGCACCCACCATGCACCTACCTTGAGCGCGTCCCTGAACACATGGCCCGTGCTGCGGTGCTCGATATCCCGTGGCCGAGCTGTCCCCCTGCTGGAGTATAAGACAGCCTCAAGCTGGCAGCGCACATCCACGGCCCTGGACCTCACCTGTGTGTGTGTGTGTGTGTGTGTGCATGTGCGTGTGTTCATCTGTGTGCGTGTATGTGCGTGTGTGCGTGTGTGCATGTGTATGCCTGTGCATGTGCAAGAGCGTGCTGGGGTAGGGATGGTTTGCGGGTGCCAGGGTGTGTCCCTGGGTCTCATCTGTGTCGCGCAGTATGCAAGTTGCACGTGCGCGCTGTGCAAGACACATGACCATGCTGCAGTGCGCGTGTGGGGGTGTGTGGCGCTAGGGTTTGAGTCCGCACGAGCAAAAGACACAAGACCATGCGGCAGTGCGCGTGTGGGGGTGAGCCCATTCGTACGGTGCGCATGCGCCCCTCATTGCTCACAGCTCAGCCCTCCTGCAACAGCCCAGGACCCGCTTTTGGAGAGACGAGCACCAGACTTCACGCCACACAGGGCCAACATAGGGCAGTGCAGCAGCTGCGTGCAACTTCTCAATGTGTGGGTACCGCGGGCCTTGGCTGGATTGAATGCTGGAATGCTGTTGAACCCCTCATGATCTCTCAGCGTCCCTTATTGCCTCATTGCCCTGCATGGCCAAGATAGGGCAGTGCAGCTGCTGCACAAGCGCCAGGACAGACGCAGCAATAGGTCCTCCAACAAACACACCTGACGCCCGTCGACCAACACCGCAACACGGAGCTCAAACCAAGGGCATTGTAAAGGCCGCCGCGTGCTCACCTTGGAGATCGAGTGGCGCGGGGGGGGCGGGACGTTTGCAAAGACAGGCTGCCAGTCTGCGGGGGCTGCACTGAGCTTGGGATCAAGGGGGGGGGCTGGAGAGGGGGGCGGAGGAGGAGCACCTGGCCTAGGCTGTAGGTTCCCCTCTGAGCCCAGTCGAGGTGGGTGGCCCGTGGCTGGCCACTGCGGGCAGAGCAGCAGGCACGGGGCGTAAGCATTCAAGGCAGAGCAGCAGGCACAAGAGGAGGAGCACCCGGACAACAGCCAAAGGCATTGTACAGGGATGCGTGGGGCAGCGGCCTCGACGGCTGGAGGCCTGAAATAAGGAACTGTTTGGTCAGGGCAGCAGGAGCAGCACTGTTATAAATAAGGAGTAGCACCATCAGGGCAGGGCAGCAGTTGAGGTGATAGAAAAGGGGAGAGCAGGGGATGAACAGTGAGGACTTCGGAGGCTGTTGGCTGCAAGGAGAGGGGGGGAGCACTGCAGAGGGGAGGGCGTGCAAATGGTCAGCAAAGTTTTGAGCGGCCTCTGTGATGGTCAGAAGAAGCTGCAGCTGCAGCAGGTGCACATTTGGTTCTAACACATGGCTTAAACAGGCCACATAGTACAAAACAGGTGCCTGGTGGACACAAGCGACTTCTTCCTCTGAACAAGGGCATCTACACAACACGCGCAGAAGGACTCAGGAGATCCCTGTGGAGGCGGGGACAGTCCACATTGGGTGCCGCTGCGTTGCATGCCAGGACGCTCGGGCATGCACGCACAGCAAGTCGGTGTGCGTGAAAGGGCAGGGGGGGTCCTGTTGCTTTTCCCGCGTTATGCTTGTGACTGCACGAGCACAAGCAACTCATGAAACCTGGCACTTTGCATGTGCGCAGGTGTAACTTTGACACAAATCTTGTGCATTAACAACCCAAATCAGCTTGGCAGCCAGCTTGGCTGTTTGAATAAATAGATCATAGCCTCCATCTTAGGGCCTGGAGACAGCAAGTGCTGGCGCAAGAGGATGGCAACAGCGCAGCCTGCAGAATCCAACGCCAGGCACGATCATGTAGCTGCAGCAAGGAAGGCAGTGGCAGACAGCTGCAAGCCCATCCGAAAACAAACCAGCTTGAATGTGCTTGCCTGCTGCCCAAATTGAAGGTTGGGCTCTTGAAGCTGTGATGGTGGGGCTGTTGCAGCTGCTCGAAGCTGATTGCCCTCCACATCAGACAAGTGCCGCACGCCCGCTACAAAGTCTGAAAGTGAGGCAGAAATATTGAGCTCGTCAGGCGTGGGCACTTATGGGAGCAGGGAGGACGGTGATACCAACACAATTGCCTTCTACCCTTGGGCACCATTCATGCATGCATTCCTTTCATGAGCCCATGAGAAGAGTTGGAGGGGGTGCCCTGCCTTGGCACTCCTGCAGCGGACGCACTCAGGTGGAGATCACACGTAGCATGTGATGATTGACGGGGATGCTGAGCTGATGTGGTAAGATTGGGAAGCCAGCAGCCGTCAGGCCTCTGTCATCACAGTACTTGTCTGTCCATACACGTCGTCCATACACGTTGTCAGTACTCTGATGACACAACGAGACACTCTCTTTGTCAGCAATGCTCTGATGCCACAACGAGACGCCCTCTATGTCAGCAATCGCGTGAAGGAGCGTCTCATTATACCAACAGGGAAGAGAGTGGGCACGAAATAATGGCAGGGGCATGCATATGCATCCCTTCCAGGGGGCGACTGAGGCATGCATGCATGCGGTGAGGCGCGAGGCATGCGGTGAGGGTGGGAAAGGATGCGTTTGCGTGGGTTCCTGCCCTCTCCCTCTTGTGTGCGCTTTCCTGAGCATCTGGGACTCTCCTGTGCAAGGTAACTCACTTTGCCTTCCATCAGGCTCTCCATGACTGGGTTGCCTGGGCATGGCACCCCGTATCCTCCTCAGCAGCTGCATCCCTTGCAGCTGCATACAAGGGGGCATGTGTGTGTGTGTGTGCTGTGTCAGTATACGTGCGCGCGCGTGTATGTGTTCCCCTTACATACTTGCACAAGCCTTTTGATAATTTGACCTACACTGCTTGCACCAATGGATTTTTTCAGGCAGACTGCGTCTTGGTTGAGGCTCTAGTCAGTCTTGATGGCAGCTAGACCTGATTTTGGGTGTACAGACATTCGAGGCACCAAGGCTGAGCTTGCCTTGCTACTGAATTCATAAGCACACATTTTCACACATACGCAGCTGTTGTCCATTAGCCTTATGTGGAAAGGATCATGAGCCACAGCCACTCTTACGCCTAATGTCGTACTTATGACCGGCCATACATGCATGCAAACCTTTGTACACACGTGTATGCAGCTGCGCTTGCACCGCATCATGCACTTGTGCTTGTCTCTTTTGTTCAGCATTGGCATGCAGGTTCATGCAGGGCGTTGCAAGTTTAGTGCAATTGAGTTCAATCCTTTCTAGTGCCCTGCATCCTCCGAGAAAGAAGCTGCTGTACCCGCAACATCTCGTGATTGAGAGGCGAGCTAGATTGCATGCGTGTACAGCTCTGCTGCATGTGCATGTGCACATGTGTGTGCGCGTGTGCGAGTGTGCGTGTGTGTGCGCGCGTGTGTGAGTGTGTGTGTGTGTGCGCGTGCGCACGCGGAAGGGTCAAGCCGTACATGTGCATGTGTGCAAGGGTCAAGCCATACTTGTGCAGGCTCTTGCTCTGATTCTGCATGTGCTCAGGTGTGCACAGGGGGAGTGCATTGCGCAAGAAGCTGCTTTACCCGCGACATCTCCCGCAGGTTGATTTGCTCTTCCATATCTGCGTCTGCATCCTGCTGCTGCTGCTGCTGCTGCATCCTGTTGCTGCTGCTTTGAGGCGGCAGCTGAAGCAGTTGAGAGTAAGTTAGAGGAGGCGGAGAGGCCGCATTGTCTTGTCGCTGCTGGTCCAAATGTGCAGGGATTCGGGGAGAGTCAATGGGTCTGCTGCAGGCTGCAGCCAGGTCCTCCAGCAAGGGCAGCTGCTCGCTCAGGACCGAGCGAAGGATGCCCTGTACATCAGGTGAATGGGCAGTTGCCTGAACAAGCATGTGCAATCGCTGATGCATGTGGCCTGTGTGCATTAGGCAAGGGGTGCATACGCGTGCTCAGATGCATGTGGTATCCTCCTGTTGACTTGAGGGGCTTTGAGTCCACGCACTGGGACTGCAAGGCAGGCGCAAATGTGCCGGACCTTGAAGGCCACAGGGGTTGAAGCAACACAACAGCAGCTGCACATGTTGCAACTTGTAACTGATGTATCCCTTCATGTGATGTGCCACTCAGCATTGCACAAATCATGCAGACGTAGCAACATGGGTGCATGACCTAATGCAAGTTCGCAGCTGCGCTTGAGTTGCGTCAACAAACCCTGTGCAGTGCGTCTCAGCAGGCAGAGTCTCTTTAAGATGTGTTCGGTAAAAACTTGTACGCACATGGATTTCTCGTTCCAAGCGCATGTGCTCTTTGGATGAAAAGACAGGAAAGGGAGGGCCGACTCTTTTACTTTTGACACATTTGTCAAACTTTGCTCCCTGGAACTTAATAGCTGTCTACCAGGTCCCCACCATTGAACAGATGGGCACAGCCATGGCAACACCTGGGCACAGCCATATTAACACATGTGAATGCACACCACACTTGGCACAAGCACACAAGCTCCACCTGTACCTCATCCCTCTTTCTTTCCTCTGTGCACATGCGCGTGCATGTGTGCACAACGCATGCATGTGCACGCACCCACGCACACACATGCGCATGCGCGCGAACAAACACACACACATGCGCACACACCTGAAGCGCGTGAAGGTGGGCGGGGGGCACCTTTGGCTTCACATGCCTCTGCTGGCCAGGGTGGGCAGCCAGCGACCAGGCCAGCGCTTTGTCCTGCACACGGCAGTGGCAGACCACGCCAAGCTGGTCGAAGGAGTCTTCCTGTCAAGCTTTCATGAAGTCAAGCAAAAATTGAGATGTGCAGGTCTGTGCGCATGGGCAGTGGTGTGGGTAAAATTTTGAACGGCAGCGAGGGTAGCCGCAGCAGTAGAAACAGCAGCAGTGGTAGCCAGCAGCAATGGCCGCGGGCATGGTCAGGGCCAACTACCGTCTACCTACTTCCTCACCCCCCTCACCGAGAAAGGGTCTGCCAGCGGAATCTGTGACAACACCTTCTCAGAAGTCAAAGCATGTACTCCTAGGGTAAATGCTACGTCCCCAAAAGTCCACGCTGTGTTCCTGTAATGCCGTGCCTTCCAGCTGCTGCGTGCAGCAGGCTGTGTGCTTAGGCTGTCATACTGCGCTGCCCGCTGACAGCGACTGGCCAGAAGAGGTGCCACCTCCCCTATTCATCACCTGTGTCTCATGTGCAGAGTCTGCAGTTCTGCAAAACGCTTTGAGATGGCAAGGTCCTCCCTATCTCACGCACTCCCGTGCGTGTACAGGCAAATCCCGTGCGCACCTTGAATCTTGCGCACAGCAGCTGCAGCTGCTCCTGTTGTGTCCTCAGCGCTTCCTGCTGCTGCTGCTGTCGGCGCGCCAGCTCCTGGGAACAGAGTTAGCAGACATAACTACTTAGGAGCATGAGAGGCCACAAATCCAGGAACAAGGAGGGCTACATAAATGCGCCGCGCAACAGCCTGCAGGTCCCACCTCTTTGAAGAAGGCCCACAGCTGCATGAGTTACTCATGAAGACAAGTTGTTGTCCCTGACAACTTCAATGAGTTGAGCTCAGCCCTTATCGCTGACCGGCAAAGCCGTCGTTTTCTCAAGGTGAGCCCCACGTCGCAGCCCCAATGTGGATTCAAGCTGTTGGCATTGAGTGCGCATGTCGTGTGTGCAACACAAGCGCGGGTGTGCTCTGTGAAGAAACACTGCACGTGGCAGTGCGCATGTGCACACATGCATGGACCCCCACCTAGATCCATAGTCACCACACCTCCATGCCACAGCACAAGCGCATGATGAGCCGCCTGGCCAATGCAGCGACAGCCACAATGACGTGCAACGACGGCCGCAACGACAGACTGATGGTACCGGGGGGTGCAACGACAGACTGATGGTACTGGGGGGTGCAACGACAGACTGATGGTACTGGGGGGTGCAACGACAGACTGATGGTAC
>LKMJ01000473.1_pt1 | contig 30491 bp, 26 predicted proteins | sample 643391 | NCBI WGS metagenome assembly LKMJ01 (sample SAMN04112250, study PRJNA286221) | soda lake metagenome | biome: soda lake; feature: Kulunda Steppe; material: water; isolation source: sample PL-Br10 brine of Picturesque Lake | place: Russia: Kulunda steppe | collected 2010-07 | reverse complement strand
GCGGGCGAAGAGTCAATAGTCACGTCGAGATTCGCCCGCCACAGTTCGCGGTCGTCGACCGGGTCGGTCGTCGCGTTGAGCGCGTACACGTCCCCACCGGATGGCTGGTCTTGGGTACCGATGTACACGACACCTTCTGCAACCGCTGGAGCGGTATGGACTTCTTCAGACACATCATACGACCAGAACTCGTCACCGGTCTGTGCATCGAGAGCATGCACAGTTCCATCACTATAGGATACCGTTCCGGCGTAGACCACGCCGTCGGCGACAGTTACCCCACCGCTTACTGGGTCGCCGAGTGACTCGGACCACGTCTCCGTGCCATCCTGTGCATCCAGCGCGTACACCGATCCGTCGTCGCTACCCACGTATACCGTCCCGTCGACAACTGCGGGACTCGTTTTGATTTCGCCACCGGTATCGTGGGCCCATTCTTCCATACCCGTGTCCGCGTCGACCGCGTACACGGTCCCGTCGTCGGAGCCGAAGTACACGATCCCATCGCTGACAGCGGGTGAGGACCGCATCCACTCGTCACTCGAGGCGGTCCACGCCGATTCGACCTCATCAGTTACGCCAGTGAGCCCGTCTGCGTGGCCGACGTTCGAGGCGGCGAAGCCGTACTGCAACCAAGCCTCCGAGATGTCGATCGTTTCTGGGCCGAGATCGGCGATCGCCACCGACAGCTCTCCACTCTCGACCGGCGTGTAGGTGAACGTCACCGTCTCGGACCCGTCCGATTCGATTTCGTTCGTCTTCGTCTCGAGGACAGTCCCATCGACCGACAAAGTCGCGTCGTACTCGGTGGCTGAACCGTCGTTCGAGACATCTGCTGTCGCCACTATTGACTCTCCGATCGATAGCTCCGAGGGCGTGACCGACAGCGAGGAGAACGTCACCTCGCTTTCAGCCTCCTCGAACGCACCGTACGTGGCGGAGTCGGTGATCGTCGCGTCGATCGTTCGATTGTCGGCGTCGACGGTCGTCCCGACCTCGCTCCAGGCGCTTCCGTCGTGTTTCTGGAGCGTGACGTTGCCCGCGTCGTCGACGTCCCCAGGCTCGTACAGGAGGGTCACATCGAGAGACGCGTCGTCAGTGAGGGCAGCGTCGACGTACCGGTCGATGGAACGGACGCTGAGGGGATCATCGGGCTCCGCACCCGGCTCGATGGGACCGATCTCGACTGTCTCTCCGAAACCGGAGGCCGAGGCATCGATGTGCACCGTCGTCTCGTGGGCAGTCGACGCACCGAGAGTCAGGTTCGTGACTGTGGTAGCAGCGTTGTCCGTGATGACAGCCCACTCGCCGTTCTCCGCAGTGGTGATATTCTCGACTGTCGCCTCAGCGCCGTCGTCGATTCGCAGTCCCACTTCGTCGTTCGCCGAGAGGTCGTTGTTTCGGACGAGGGCATCTTCGGTCGCTTCGAGATGCACGCCTGCGCCGTTGGACTCGAATACAGTGTTGCTGTTCCCCATTGCAGTGGTGTTCTCGACCGTCGCCCCCGAGACACCACTGAGCGCGATACCGTCAGCAGCGTTGTCGCTTGCGTTGCTAGCTCTCACTACTGGGTCGTCTCCAGACAGTTCGAATCCGTATTCGTCGTTGCCAATCGCGTCGGTTTCGGTAACCGTCACGTTGTGAGAGTTACTATCGACGTCGAGGCCGTTCCCCCCGTTGGCATCGAGGCTGGACGCCGTGACTGTGAGGTTGTCCGAATGCTCGACCTCGATTCCGGAGTGGCTGCTGTCGCGGACCTCGACATCGTGAACGCTGCTGTCGTCTGCATCGAGGAACTTCAGACCATGCTCCCAGTTTGTGAGCGTTGCGTTTCGAACGGTGACGTTATCGACGCTCCACCCTGTGACCTGGCTATCGATGGGGCCGACACCGATCCCGTACCCGTTTCCGGAGCCATCGATCGTATGATCCATCCCGTCGATCACGACGTCGCTGGCGGTGACGTCGAGACACGACTCACTCGCGGAGAGATCGTCCTGGAGTTCGTACAGCCCAGGGACGTCGATCGTGGTACACTCCTCGATGGGGATCGGCTCCGGATCGTCCTGGGTGGCGAACATGCCGATCGTCGTGGTCCGTTGGGAGAGGTCGATCACGTCCGCTGAAATCGTTCCGTTAAACTGATCAAGATCGTCGTCGAGTTCGGCCCAGTCGTCCCCACCGGTGGACTCCCAGAGTTCGGCTGACAACACGTCCCAGGATCCAGGGACATCGTAGTGGATCGACGCGTCGATCCACCCATCACTTACATCGATCCCCTCGACCGTGAGATACTGATCGACGTTCGCGTCGTATCCGAACGAGTCAGGCAACCCGTCGCCATGGGACCCGGGATACTCGCCATCACGAACCCGTACGCGTTCGCCCTCGAGTGAGACGGTCACCGTCTCGAGTTCTAGTTCCTCGACGGTGTTGTTGGTCCCAGCTTCGAAGTAGTTGCTCCGATCGATGTACGCCCAGTCGCGCTCTTCAGGGTAATTTGTCGTTGAAAGGTCTACACCATATCCGACGACGCGATTGTCGACAAACGTGTTGTTCGGGCTACCAGTGTTGGTATCGACAGCGATACCCTCCCACCCGGAGTCCTCCACGACGTTATCCGTCAGAAGCGTGTTTTTGGTCGAATCCCAGAGATGGATACCCTGTTTTTCGGATTCCGTCAGCGTATTGCCCGAAATCGAACTGTTGTTTGCCCACCGAATATCGAGGCCGCGCTCTCCCCCGACGACGTCGTTATCCGCAACGACGGTGCCGTTGACGTTACTTCCATGAAGGCGTATGCTGTAGTCCTCGCTGTTCGTGATATTGTTTCCAGCAATGGTGTTCTCGAGAGACGTAGCGCGAAGGAAGACACCATCCCCGCCAGTGTCTTCGATAGTGTTGTCCTCGATGAGGTTGTCGACGGCTCCGGTACTCCCAGACCGACCGGTAACCCATATACCGGCACTGTCGGTTCCGACTATCGAGTTTTCACCTACCGTCGACGCAACGCTGTTGTCGAGATTGATGCCGCGATGCCCGCCACTGACATTGACCGCACTGACCTTCAGATCCGAACTGTCCAGGAGGTCAACGCCGTAGGTGTTGTCGATCGCCTGTACGTTCGAGACTTCGCTGCTGCCAGCCTCGTCGAAGGCGATCCCCCGTTTCCAGCCCTCGACGGTGAGGTTCGTCACCGCCGCGTTCTGGGTCCCCGAATGTACGAGAACGCCCGCTTCCTCACCGTCGTCGGTGCTCGTGACACTGTGCCCGTTTCCGTCGAGGTGGATGTCGGTCCCGTTAATCTCGATACACGTCCCGCTCGACTCGAGGTTTCCGGTGAGTTCGTACAGACCCGGTTCGGTGAGCTCGACTCCACACCCGACAGGCGTCGGTGAAATCTCGCCAACCGTACCAGCCCACGTGTTGTGGTGGCCGACTGAACCTGGCACGGTTGCCTGGGTGGACGACAACTCACTGCTCGATGGACTTGCACTCTGCTCGACCGTGGATCCACTTACCAGTGGACTCATCATAAAAAGAGCAACAATCCCAATTAGCAGTAGTGCGAAGGCGATCGCTACTCGTGAAGCCGTGGTCCACACCACCCAACTCTCCCTCTGACGTATCATTGACCAATAAAAACATGCGAACTAGACATAAGCCCTCGCTGAGAAGAGAGTTAGCCACACGGTGTGGGCAATGTAAGTGCGAAACGCTGTCGCCACTGCACGTCACTCCACCACTGCACGTCACTCCACACCTGATCGCACGACAGCAACGCGGTTCGCGGAGAAACACGAGTGAGAGCCACAGAGTGTGCGATCAGTGTGTAACTCGGTGCAGTTGGTACTATATGGAGTCTGAAAGACGAACCGATGAGTTCACCGTAACCCGGTAACCCACATTCGGTGTGCGCGTACGTTTGCACAATCGCGTGCTGTTGAGTGGAATGGATACCGAAACCGCTCTCGTGACGCACATTGTTGATGAGTCACAGAACAGTTTCGGTTTCTGTTATACGGACACTAATCCGTCTCAGCCGGTGAGACAACGGGTCCAGCCATCACTCGTCGCCACAGCGATCGCCCCCATCGAGCCACGTCGTGATGCGATCGACGATCGCCGTTGCGATCGCGTCGGCGATTCGATCGGGTGCCGCCGTGAGATCCCAGACGATCGTTCCGGAGCGGGTGACAGTCACCCACTCGACAACGTTCTGGCGGTCGAGTTCGACGAGCAGTTCCTCGACCCGTTGCTCGTCGAGTCGACAGTCGAGTGTCGTCTCAATCTCGTCGACGAGCTGGGGTGTCGTGGCGACGATTCGGTCGTCTCGATCCGTGTCGGCATCGATCGTCATCGCGGGGGGAGAGCCCGGTGTCGGCGGGGAGGGCGGACGGTCGGACATTGACGAGCGACTGGTTCCAACCCGTCCAGTATCAACTTTTCCAGAGGCGATGGCAGCGTCCGGTGTCGGCATCCCCCGGTGGTACTCAGGTCGGCGATCGAGAGTGGAGCCCTCGTGAGTGCCACGAGTCGCGATACCACCATTGTTCCCGCCGATCGAACGGCCCGTTCTCGACGAGGTCTGCGACCGATCGCCGCCAGCTACGGGCGAACACCGACGAGGACGGTGACGAGTTCGAGATAGAGGACCATCGCGACGATCGTCACGGCGACGACGGCGAGGAACGGACCGAGGGTCCGGACGGACGGTGGGATCGCCCGACCCAGTCGGTATCGCTTACTCATTCGTGGCCTCCGGGAGCGAGAGCGCCACGTTCGGTGTCGACTGGCTGGCCGACTCGCGTCTCGAGGCGACGACGTCGTACAGGGCAGTCCATACTCACGATGCCAACACGCCACGGGAAGAAACTCAGTCAGACGATCGTCCGACAGGCGTCACCGCCCGGCGTTCTGTGGCGATCGACTGCCGACTCGGCACCTGCAGGCGGTCGTCGCGTCGGCGATGAACATCCAAACCGTTACCGCCTCGGACTCCCTCTCCCAATCTATGACCGAAGGGCTCGACGCAGACGTCGACGACGCAGGGGACGTCGCACAGCGGCGAAATAAACTGACTGCACGGGTCCGCACCCACGCCGGACAGATGGCCCGGGAGCTGGCCGTCCTGCAGGGTGGCGATTACGGCCAGGAGACGTTCGAGACCGACGGCGGGAGCTGGACGCTCAAGTACGAGGCAGGCGACGTGCAGTATCTCCGGTTCGACCCGAAATCGGGGACAGAAACCTACGTCGTCTCGAGCAAACAGCCGCCCGAACCGGAGCCACTGGAGCAGGCGATGGAAGACTACGCTGCCTTCGTCGCCGCGTTCAACGCCTACATTGCCTCGTTCGACGGGCTGCTCGCAGAGACGCCCGACGAGTTCCCCGAGATCGCCTCGACGGCCGAGCTGGTAGCCGAACGCGATCGGATCTCCGATCGGATCCGCAACGTTGCGAACGCGATGGCGTGTGAACTTACCCGCTACGACGGCGAGTACGGCACCTACGCGACGACGGTCTCGGGCCAGCGCTGGGAACTGAAGTGGGACGGTGACGTCGCATCCTATCTGCGGGTCGGCGGCAGCGACGGGACCTACCTGCTCTCGCAGTACGGACCCGCGTCTGCCCCCGACGTGCGACGCCTCGCCCCCGACGTCCCGGCGTTCGTCGACGTCTTCAACGAGTACGTCGACGAGCTCGAAGCCGATCTCTCGCAGGTGTCGTTCGACGACCACTGACCCAGCCGTCTTTTTTGCTGTCGATCGGCGTGCATCGACCGGATCGTCGCTACCGCTGTCGATCGCTGAGCACCGACTCATACTATCGGACACACGTACGTAAATCGTCTCTCGGCGTGTTCGTCGCGTATCGATCGTTTCGGACTCGATCTGGCCACGTTGCGTTTAGTTGCTTGTGTCCGATAGTATCAGCTATCGCTCACACGTCGTTTGGTTCGGACGGAGAAACCGCTGGAGCTAGACGTCGACGTACTGGTCGACCCACTCCTGGCGTTGCTGTAACTCGCGTCGCCCTTTCGGTGTCAGGGCGTAGTAGTTCGTCCGGCGATCGAGTTGGCCTTTCTCGACGAGTTCTTTCTCGACGAGTGTATCGAGATTCGGATACAGCCGCCCATGGGTGACCGGCTGGTCGATGTAGCGGTTGATATCGTCCAGAATGGTCTGGCCGGACGGTCGATCCTTTCCTGCAATGACGTACAATAGGTCTCGCTGGAAACCGGTTAACTGATCCATGGATACCCTCTGAATGACGACGTTCATCGATTCGTGGTTTTGTTATAGAGATGGTACGGACGGGCGAGCGAACGGTAACGCACCACGTATGCGGGCCCAGTCACCGCCTGTCACAGCGTCGGTCGTGACGCGACGTTTTTGAGCGGGCCCGCCGTACCGGTCGGTATGTCGAGAGATTCACTCGCCTGGGAGACCCTCGATCGACGGGTAGCCTACACCTGTCCGGGATTCGATATCGTTAACGAGTCCGTTCGGCTGCCTGATGGAACCGAAACCGAGTATGATTACCTGTCGGAGTCAGCGAGCGTCTGCATCCTCCCGCTCACTCCGGATGGCGAGGTTGTCTGTATCGAGGAGTGGCGCCAGGCTGTCGATCGAATCAATTACGGCCTCCCGGTCGGCGGCACCGAACCCGACGACGACGATCTGGAAGCTGCCGCCCGGCGCGAACTCGCCGAGGAGACCGGCTACGAGGCCGATCGGTTCGAGTCGCTCGTCACGGTCGAGCCGGCAAACGGGATCGCCGACACGGTCCTCCACGTGTTCGTCGCCCACGGCTGTCGACCGACCGGCGAACAGCAACTGGACCACAACGAGAGCATTCGGGTGTCGCCCACACCGTTCCGTAGCCTCGTCGAGGCTGTTACGGACGGCGACATTCGCGACGGTCGGACCGTACTGGCTGTCTCCCACTACCAGCTTCTCGACGCCGAACAGTAGGAACTGCATCCGGTTGGCGACTGCGAAAAATAGGACCGAGCCGATAGTGGCATCCGCCGATCGGCAAAGCGGGGCTGTCGTGTTGCTCTCGATTAGCTCAGGATGGACGGGAGCAGTCCGTCATCGTCCTCTTCTTCCTCGTCATCCTCAACATCGTCGATCTCATCGAGTTCCGCTGCGTCACCGAGGGTCAGAGTGTCCGTCGTCGCGTCGCCGATGTCGATCGACGTTGCGGAGGCCTGTTCGATGGTCTCCTCGTCGTTCATTTCGTCTTCGTCATCAGCGACATCGTTCTCCTCGTCGTTCATTTCGTCATCAGCGACGTCGTTCTCTTCATCGTTTTCTTCGTCGTTAGCGACATCGTTCTCCTCGTCGTTCATTTCATCTTCGTCATCAGCAACGTCGTTCTCTTCGTCATCAGCGACATCGTTCTCTTCATCGTCCTCGACGTCGTCCTCTTCAACCGACTCGACAGTCATCGAGTCGATCGAAACGTCGTCGACGTCGAACTGCTCGATCGTGACTGCGTTGAGTTCCTCCGCTTCGACGTCGTTCTCGTCCTCGTCGTTCTCGTCGTTCTCGTCGTTAGCGACTTCGTCGTCTTCTTCATCTACCTCGTCGTTGGCGAGGTCATCGTTTTCGTCGTTCTCCTCGTCATTGGCGAGGTCATCGTCCTCTTCTTCGTCCTCTTCATCGACCGTTAGCTCGTCGATGGTCAGCGTCTCGACATCCATCGACTCGATCGTGAGCTCCTCGATCGTCAGTTCGTCAGCGTCCGGATCGAAGAGGTCGATCTCGTCGTTTTCGTCATTTTCGTCGTTGTCGTTAGCGTCGTTTTCGTCATCAGCGACGTCGTTCTCTTCGTCGTTCATTTCGTCTTCGTCATCGACTTCTTCGTCATCTACCTCGTCCGCGTCGAGGTCGAGATCGTCAGCCGTGACGTCTTCAAGTTCGAGCTGGTCGAACTGGATGTCAGAGATCGTTATCTCTTCCTCGTCGTTCTCGTCATTTTCGTCATCGACTTCTTCGTCCTCAGCCTCGTCGTTCTCCTCTTCATCGTCAGCCTCCTCTTCATTTTCAGCCTCGTCGAGTTCGTCCTGCAGTTCCTCAACGTCAGCGTCGACGTCATCTGCGTTCAGTTCCTCGATCGTGGCGTCTTCGATTGTAATGTCATCGAGTTCGAGTGTGTCTACCTGTACCGCTTCGAGTGTGGCGCTCGTGTCTCCGGTGTCGTCCGCGGCCGATGAGGCACCAGCGAGAGCAGGACCTCCCGAAAGTGCGACCATCAGCGCAACGAATACAACACCGAGTGTCTGCAGTCGTGAAACCATGCGCTCTGTGCTACAGCGGTCCCCCGACTAAAATAGGGGAACTGTTACGGAATTATCTCGGTGAAATAGGAAGTTAGAATCGGTACAACGGTCGCTACTCTCCAGGTCCGCAAGCGACTGCCACGAGCACCCTCTGCGCTGTTTGTCCCGCATCCACAGTCGTCGATAGCTGCTATCTATCAGTGGTGCTTGCAGTCGCTACGCGATTATTATCGATAGGAGTGAACGAGAGATTACCGGACGCTCGTTTCCGATCGACCGGCGACGAGAGCGAGGCTGATCGGTCGGCCGGCCGAAAACCGGCATGACTTACGTCAGACGGGACAACACACGATCGATGCGTGACTGTTTCGAACTCCGGGATACCGACGCCGGCGGCCGAATCGGGGAACTCACTGTTCCCCGGGCCGACCGCACCATCGAGACGCCTGCGCTGTTGCCGGTGATCAATCCGAATCTGGACACGATCAGCCCCCGCCGGCTCGCCCAGGAGTTCGGTGCCGAGATACTCATTACTAACTCCTACATTATCTATGGCACCGACGATATTCGCGAGCGTGCACTGGCCGATGGCCTGCACGAACTGCTCGATTTCCCCGGCGTGATCATGACTGATTCGGGCTCGTTCCAGCTTTCGGAGTACGGCGAGATCGACGTCACCACCGAGGAAATCCTCGAGTTCCAGCACGCGATCGGCTCGGATATCGGAACGCCGATCGATATCCCGACTCCACCTGACGTCGCCCGCGAACGGGCCGAGCGGGAACTCGCGACGACACAGGAGCGAATCGAGCTAGCCGATCGCGCCGAGACTGGGGAGATGCTCGTCAACGCACCCGTCCAGGGATCGACCTACCCCGAGCTTCGCGAGGCGGCTGGTCGCCACGCAGACGAGACCGGTCTCGACGTCTTCCCCGTCGGCGCGGTGGTGCCGCTGATGAACGAGTACCGGTACGACGATATGGTCGACGCGATCGCCGGTGCCAAACGCGGGCTGGGTGCAGATGCGCCGGTCCACCTCTTCGGTGCCGGCCATCCGATGATGTTCGCCCTCGCGGTCGCGATGGGCTGTGACCTGTTTGACTCCGCCGCCTACGCCCTCTACGCCCGGGACGATCGCTACCTCACCGTCCGTGGCACCCGCCACCTCGAAGACCTCGACTATCTCCCCTGTTCCTGCCCGGTCTGTCTCGACCACACGCCCGACGAGCTGCGGGCGCTGCCCGACGACGATCGTGAATCCGAACTGGCCGCACACAACCTCCACGTCACGTTCGCCGAGATCCGCCGGATCAAGGGGGCCATCCGTGCGGGTAACCTCCTCGAACTGGTCGACGAACGGGCCCGGGGCCACCCAACCATGCTCGACGGCTACCGCGCCATGCTCGATCACGCCGCCCAGCTCGAAGCCACCGATCCGGTCTCGAAAGGGTCGTTCTTCTATACGTCCCACGAAAGCGCCCGCCGACCCGAAGTGCTCCGACACCACCAGCGACTCGATCGACTTGCCGTTCCCGACTCGCTGTTGCTCACCGAGGGCGACTCGTTTGGTGACGACGAGTTCGACGACGCCTGGCGCGTCGAACCGCCGTTCGGTCCGTTCCCGCGGGCGCTCTCGAAGAGCTACCCCCTCACTGCCGAAGTCCCAGACCGAACCGATCGATCGGCACTCGAAGCGGCAGCCGACGGCGTCGCGAGAGTGGTCGAGACGAACCCGGAGACCGAGTTTACCCTCGCCCATCACGGCTGGCCCGCCGGCGTCCTCGATCGGGTTCCGGACAGGGTGGACGCCGTCGATCTGGACGCCGCTCGAGTGTAGACTCGGCTGAAGAAGCGTCTCGTCCATCTTTCGAACCTGTCATACGGACAGTTGTAGTCAATTACCGCCGATCGCCAAGGCGGGTCGGCGATCGGCGGTAACTAGTTACAACGATCCGTATCAGTTCGTGTACGTGTTCCCGTATGCAGCCGATCGTTCGAGAGCTAAACCAGATCGTATATTTTCGGGAGTGACGAACCCACAATCGTGCTCGGCCTCTCTTCGAAATCGATATTTTTCGGCGTCTGCGTGCTCGCCGTCCTCGGCGGTCTCGGCCTGTTCGTCGTCGAAGCCGGCTCGACGTCACCCGAGCCCGTCCCGTTCGAAGAGACGGTCACAGTCGGGCTCACACTCGAAGACGAACGCGCACTCGACGAGGACATCGAACTCCCGCGGACGCAGGTGTTTTACTCCCAGTACCAGTACGTCGTCGGCTACTACGGCGTCGAGACGTTCGTCGAGGCCCAGCGCCAGCCGGCCCACGAACAGCGGTTTGGCCATCCACTGACCATCTACGTCTCCGACTACAGCGACAGCGGCGTGACACTGACCGACGAGGGGTACCCAACCACCGATCGCCCGACCGCCTGGACCGAGGCAGAGACGGCGTGGTTCGTCGTCGACAGCGACGCGCGGACCCCAACCGGCGAGACGGTACTCCCGTTTGCAGATCGTGACGACGCCGAGGCGTTCGCCGACAGCCACGGCGGCACGGTCTCCGACTGGGAATCAGTGCTCGACGAACCGTTCGAGACCGACGGCGCAGCCCTCGCCCGCGATCGGGTTGACGATCACCAGCAGCTAGCGGACGATCGGATCGAGGCGACCGCTCCGCTCGCCGATCGGCCGCCGTCGACCGTCGTGGGCGAAGACGCAGCGACGATCCAGGACGCGGTCGAGCAGGCACCGGCGAACACGACTGTCGTCGTCCCCGAGGGAACCTACGAAGAACACGTCGAGATCGATCGGCCGCTGACGCTCGCCGGCGAGGGGAACACGACGATCCGCGGTAACGACACCGAAACCGTGGTCACCGCCACGGCCGATCGGGTGGCGGTCCAAGACCTCTCGATCGACGGCGTCGGAAACACGACGCGCGGGGACGGTGACGTCCCCGTCGACATCGACGACGAAGAGTGGGACGCCACCTTCGCGGAAAACTACGCCTCGACTGACGCCGGGATCGGCGCGTTCACCGCCGACGGGTTGCTGGTCCGGAACGTCACCGTCGAGACGCCGGCAAGCGGCGTCCTCGCCTACGACAGTCCGGACGCCGTCGTTCGGAACGTCACCGTCGACGCGCCCGACGATCCAAGCGATGGGCTGGCCGGCGTCCTCCTGTTTCAGTCGCCGGGCGTCGTGGAAGACTCGACGATACTGGGCGGGACGAACGGCGTCTACACCTACCGGGCCCCCGAGACCGTCGTACGATCGAACGCGATCGAGGGGAACAGACTGGGGATCCACCTGATGCATACGGACGACTCCCTGTTCGCCAACAACGACCTTCGGGACCAGAGCTCGACGGGCCTGTACATCATGACTGGCCCCGAGCGAAACGCTGTCGTCGGAAACGCCGTCGAAGACGCCGACGTCGCCTTCAGCATCGGTGGCAGCGACACGTACGTCGCGAGAAACCGCGCCACTGACAGCGATACTGGGGTCATCGTCGGGACGACCGCCTCGATCTACGAGGGGAACGTGATCGCCGGCAACGCCGTTGGCGCAGATATCACCGCGATGTTGCCGACGAACCGCGTCGTCGGAAACGACTTCGTCGCGAACGACGCCCACGCGACCACGACGTCGGGGCCGCTCCGGATCTGGAGCGACAACCAGGACGGCAACTACTGGCAGGGAGGGGCCCGCATCGCGGCCGGCGAGGTCGCCGATCGGTCCTACTCGCCGACCGACGCCGTCGACGGCCGACTGCACCTGACCGACGGCACGCCGACGCTCGTCCGATCGCCGGCACTCACGGCGATCGGCGGACTCGAAGGATCGATCCCGGGAATGCGAACTGACAGTATCGTCGACCAGGCACCGGCCTGTGAGCCGACCAATCCGGAACTGCTCGATCGAACTGCGTGGAGCGAGCACGCCTGGACCTGCTATGAATCAACACGGACGACGAGCCATGACTGACCAACACTCGATACTCGAAGCGACGAACGTCGACCACGACTACGGGGCGGTCTCCGTTCTCCAGGACGTGTCCGTTACCGTCCGGACCGGAGCCGTCACCGCACTGATCGGCCCGAACGGGTCGGGAAAGACGACGCTGATCCGGGGCCTCGCCGGGCTCCACGAACCGACCGGCGGTTCGATCAGCTATCACGGGCCAGAGACCGCACGTCGAATCGGCTACCTGCCCCAGCACCCGACGTTTCGACCGGGCTTTACCGCCATCGAAACGCTCCGGTTTTACGCCGCTCTCGTCGGTGCCGACGAGGGACGTGCGATCGAACATCTCGATCGGGTCGGACTCGCTGATGCGGCCGATCGGCCGGTCGAAGCGCTGTCCGGCGGCATGACGCGCCTGCTCGGGATCGCTCAGGCGACGATCGGCGAGCCGCCGGTCGTGGTGCTCGACGAACCCGGGAGCGGTCTCGATCCGGGCATGAGCATGCACGTCTTCGACGTCGCGGCCGACCTCGCCGACGAGGGGATCGCCGTCCTGTTGAGTTCACACGATCTCGAACTCGTCGAACGAATCGGCGACGAGATACTCGTCCTCGACAACGGGCAGATCGTCAACCGGGGCACGACAGCGCAACTGCACGAGCGCTTTGACACCGACTCGCTGTGGTCGGTCTACAGGAACGCGATCGACCGTGAAACCGGGACCGTTCGTGTCCAGGGTGAGTCTGCATGAGCGGCGAGACGGAGACGCCGGGGGGTGCTCCCGCAGTCGGCGACGAGACGGGCCGCGATGCCCCGACCGCGTCGGCAGTCGTCTCTCGGCCCGGTTCGAGACACCTCCTCAAAACGATCGTCGGGCGCGAACTCCGAACGCTCGCCCGGACGCGGACGATTTTTATTCTGGCGTTTGCGTTCGCCGCCGTCGTGTTCGGCATCGCCTGGTCCGGCGGCGGCGTCCGGGCGGGGTACGTCCCCACGCTGGTCGACCTGCTCACGCCACTGGAGTTGCTCGTGCCGATCGTCGCCATCGCTTTTGGCTACCGGGCCATCCTGGACGACGCGGAACGGGGCGAACTCGACGTCCTCGAGACCTACCCCGTCACGAACCGACAGTTCGTGCTCGGCGTCTACGCCGGGAGGGCGATCGGCCTGCTGGCCGTCGTCGTCGTCCCGCTCGCGATCGTCGCGGTCATGGTCGCGCTCTTCGAGTCGGAGGGGCTATCGGTGTATGCGACGCACTCCGGGGCCGACTCGCCGATCCTGTTCGCCCGGTTTCTCGTCCTGACGGCGCTGTTCGCGCTCGTCGTCCTGGCCGTGGCGATCGCGATCTCGGCGGTCGTCAGCGGGACGCGCAGCGCACTCGCGCTGGCGGTCGTCGCGCTCGTCGTCCTGCTGATCGGGCTCGACCTCCTGCTCGTCTACGGCTTTTCCGTCGGCATGATCGGCGACGGGGCGCTCGTTCACTCGCTTGCGATCAGCCCGCTCAGCGCGTACCGCGGCCTCGTCTTCGAAACCGCGGTCGTCGTTGCGGCGGGAACCGGGCCCGCGGTCGCCTCCCCGATCGCGAGCGTAGTCGGACTGGCCGTCTGGCTGAGCGCATCGCTGGCGCTCGCAACGTGGGCACTGAACCGGTAGTCGGCCGCTTCTGGAAGCGATCGTCGGCCAGTTGGGGTTCGAAAAGCGGATCCTCCCACTGAGACGGATTCGGTCCGTATGAGACGGGCAAAAGTGTGGCGGTCGGATCGCCGATCGCACGTGAGGCGGGACGAAACGGGCAGGAGAACGCCTCGCCGTTCGGGTGGGACATCGCTCAGTTCTCATACTGATTAGCGTCATCAATTACCGCCGATCGCCAGTACCGGGTGGGCGATCGGCGGTAACTACGGACACTAATCAGTATCAGTCGATCGATCACCGTGTAGACTCGCGGCCCCCTACATCAGTGACATGACGAGTTCGCTCGTGATCTCGTCGTGGTCGTAGCTGTCGCCGCCGTAGTCGTCCTGGAAGTCGGCGGCCTCGTCGCCGTCGCTGAAGCCGACGATCGACGACCCCATCGCGCCGTCGACGTCGCTGTCGACGAGCAGCGTGAGGCCCTCGACGTCGCCAAACGCGTCAGCGTCGAGGTGCCGGGAGATGACGTCGGCACCGTTGTCCGATTCGATCGCGTAGTCGACCGACGAGTAGTCGGTCACGTAGATGACGTCGGGATCGGCCTCGCCCTCGTGGTCGAACGTGAAGGCGTACGCACACAGCGAGCTACAGAACTGCGCCGGGCGATCCTCGTCGAGTACGGCTGTCGGATCCTCGTAGTGGGCCTGGCCGGCCGGTCCCGGATGGTTCTCGATGACCATCGTACACTGATCGCAGTCCTGATCGTCGTCGATAGAGATCGGATCGGGGAGATCGTCGTCGCCGGTACCGAGACAGCCGGCGACCGCGCCGAGACCGACGGCTCCGACGCCGCCGAGTACGCTCCGTCGGGTGATTGTCCGATCGGTACCGAGTGATGCAGTCGGCTCGTCCATAGCCGTTCTAGACGGTGATTCCCTAAACCAGATCTGGTCTGATTCCCGAATCGGCGAGCCACTAATCCAGTGGCCGACGGCGCGAGGGCCCGGTATTCGACGGTTGCACCAGACGCTACTTGGCCCGGAGGTCCGTACGTTCGATCGATGCGCCGACGAGCCGTTCTCACGACGGGGGCAACGCTCACCAGTGCAGCCCTCGCGGGCTGTCTAACCGAGATGGTTGGGGGTAGTGCTGCCGACGACGCAGTCCTCGATCCACCGGACGACGAACATGCAAACGCGAGCGACTCCGTGTATCCGACCTACGGTGATCCGTTTCCGGCGTTCGAACTGACGGATCCACTCGCGGAGACGCCCGTCGACACGGATGCGATCGACGACGAGTGTCTCATCTGTACCGCGTTCTATGCAACCTGTCCGGCCGAATGCATCCCACTGATGAACGCGATCGTCGACGTTCAAGGCGAGTCCATCGAGCGGGGAGTCGACGACGCCGTCAGGTTCCTGTCGATCACGTTCGATCCCGAACGGGACACACCCGACGAACTGCGCGAGCACGCCGAGTGGGTCGACGTCGACCTGGAGGTCGGGAACTGGCACTATCTCCGGCCGGACGACACCGACGAGGCCGAATCGATCGTCTACGACGACCTCGGAATCCACTACGAACGAGAGGGCGATGGGCCGAACGCGGAGTTTGCACACATCACGGTCACGTTCCTCGTCAACCCTGATGGCTACGTCGAACGAAGTTACCGGGGCGACAGTCCCGACGTCGATCGGATCAGTTCGGACCTGGAAACAGTCGTCGACGCGATGGAATGACGGTCGCGACGACGTGTCACGACGCGAGCCTCGATCCGACGGCCGTCGAACCAGTGGGGCTGGTCGTCTTCGGGCTGATCGGACTGTTCGGCGGCGCACACTGTCTCGGGATGTGTGGCCCCCTCGTGACGACCTACGCCGATCGGCTCCGACAGACCGACGACAGCCAGCGGCGGACGGAGACGGTCACCCTTCGGGCCGTCCGCCAACACGCGCTGTTCAACGTCGGTCGGACGGCCAGCTACGCGATCCTCGGTGGCCTCTTCGGCCTCGCCGGCTCGCTCGTGTTCGTCACGCCGCGAGCCGTCACCAGTGTCGTAAGCGACGTCCACGCGATCGCCGGTATCGTCGTCGGCTTGCTCATCGTCGCGATGGGGGTCCACTACCTGCTCGGCCGGGGCGTCCTCGGCGGCTCGATCGAACTCCCGGTGGTCGGCTCGCTTCTTTCCCGGGTCCAGGGGTGGCTGGTCGTCCGCATCGACGCGTGGGTCGGTGACAGCAGGATCGTCGGACTCGGCGCAGTCCACGGGCTGTTGCCCTGTCCGCTTCTCTATCCGGCCTTCCTCTATGCGTTCGTCCAGGGATCGCCGGTCGGCGGGATGGCCGCACTAGCTGCCCTCGGCGCTGGGACAATTCCGTCGCTGTTCCTGTATGGAACGCTTTTTCAGTCGCTCAGCGTCGAACGCCGGATTCTGCTCCATCGCGTCCTCGGCGTCGGGTTCGTGGTGCTTGGCTACATTCCGCTCCAGCACGGTCTTGCGATCTTCGGCGTGCCTGCGCCGCCGCTTCCGCTTCCCTACTACCAGCCGTTGTAAACGGACGGCTCGTGGCGCGTGTGCCGTTTCACGACGACACCAGAAGGACGAAGGTGGCTGCCTGTCCACACCCGGTATGATCGGAACAGGGTCGCTCGTCCTCGGGCTACTCACAATGGTATTGTTTACGTCGTGGCTACTCAAGCGGCTCGTTGGCAGCGGTAGCAGTGGGGACAAACAGCAATCATGGGAGCGACACAAGGAGGCACAGGGACGTGACCCCCCAGTCGAGATCGGTGACGTCCGCGAGGTCGCGATCGAGGAGTTTACCACCCACCACTCCGGCGATCGGCAGGCCGTCTGCAAGGTCGAAGGGTTCGTCATCTTCGTCGAAGACCTCCCCGGCGGCCTCGTGGAGACGGATGTCATCCGGGCGAAGGTGCTCTCGTTCAACCGCGGCCACACCTCCGCGACCGCAACCTTCCTCGATCGGGTCTGACTGAGACCGATCGGGAAACCATGCCACCGGTGATGGTTGCCCCGTTCGGGCGATCGACTCGCATCTGGTTATCCCGACAGCGAGACGATCGTGGCCCCGATCACGACGACGGCTGCCGAGGCGACGACGCGCCAGGTGACACGCTCGAGTCGGGCCGGAAGGAACAGCGCCGAGAAGACGACGACAAGCAACGGCGTCACCTGAAGAAGCGGCATGACGATCACCACGGGCGCGAGTTCGAGGGCTGCAAAGTACGAGACGAAGCCGATCGTGGTGAAGACGCCGGCAGCGACATACCACTTCATCGGCCCGTCCCGAACAGGGAGCCGACGCACCGCCCCGGTCCAGACGAGGTAGCCAACGAACCCGATCGTCGCTACGCTCGCCATGACGACGACTCCAGGAAGCGTCGCCGTCCCTTCGGCCAGCCCGATCGAGATGAATATCGGTTCGATTCCGATACAGACGGCAGCTGCGACGGGAAGGACGAGCGTCCCACCGGTCTCGCGGATCGACTGGTCGGAGGGCGTCGACGCATTGGTTTCCCACGAGACGACCGCCAGCCCGGCGACGATCAGGACGATGCCAGCAAAATGAACGGCGGTCAGCCGTTCGTCGAGAAAAATGACGGCAAACACCGTCGCAAAGAGGACGTTGGAGGCGACGATCGGCGATGTGAGACTCGCCCCGATCGCCTTGATGCTCCGGAACAGCAACAGCCGTGCGACGAACATTCCTGCCACGCCGGCCGCTGCAAACGACACGAACGAGACTGGCGTGTACAACGCCGAGTACGGCGGCGAGTACAGTATCAGGGCGGGCGGGACGAGCAGCGCGACGTTACACAGCAAGACGACCAACACTGCGTCCATCACCTCGCCATCCTCGGTCCCGAGACGGATACAGAGAAACTGTCCGGCAAACCCCACCGCAGCGACACTCGCGAAGAAAACCCCAAGCAGTGAGTCCGTCAGCTCGATCGGCATTGCCGTTGGTTTCAGTCGCGGATGAATAATCCCTTGCAAACGGATCGGAACGGGACGTCTCGGGACACGATGTGAATCACCGGCTCGCGACGGCTATCGACAACCTCTTTCGCGCGCCGCGGTCATATCGACCATGACCGAGTACTTCGAAGTACACGAGCGCGACGGGGCCGCTCGCGTGGGCGAACTTCGCCTCGAAACGCCCCGGACGACGCCTGCAGTCGTCGACGACCTGCTCGACGATGCGGGCTCGCTCTGGGCAGCCGATCGTGAGGTTCCCGCAGGCGACGAGTCGGCGCTGACCGTCTTACCCCATCGGGCGTTCCCCGGCGGCACCGCCGAAGAGGTCCAGGAGTCGTTTGCCGTCGACTATCCGGACGTCGACTATCCGAGCGTCGCTGTCGTCTCGAGCGACCACGTCGCCAGTGAGGAAACCGACGCCTACGCGCTCTCGAACGTCCAGTCCGTGATGGACCACGGTGCAGCGTTCGTCGACGCGATCGTCTCCGTCCGCGAGGCGATCCCCACCGACACCGCCCTCCTCTTTTCGGGCGTCGCGACGCCCCGAAACGTCGCTCTACTCGCCTACGCCGGTGTCGACCTGTTCGACGAGACGGCCGCCATCGTCAGGGGGACCGAAGGGCGGTATCTGACGACCGACGAGGCCTACTTCCTCGAAGATCTCGAGGAACTGCCCTGCTCGTGTCCCGCCTGCCAGCAGCCCCGCGAGGAGTTCACCCGCGAAGACTGTGCCGAGCACAACGCCAACGCGCTCCGGGCGGAACTGGGGATCGTCCGCCGGCGGATCCGGGACGGTCGCCTCCGTGACTACCTCGAAGGGCAGGCCCGCCACGATCAGTGGCTCACCGCTGCCATGCGCGAACTGGATTCCCAGTGGGGGTATCTCGAAGAACGAACGCCGATCCTCCGGGACGCCCAGATCAACGCCTCGACGGGCGATACGCTCCGGCGGGTCGAAATTCAGCGGTTTGCCGATCGGGTGACGACACGGTATCAGAACCGCTTTCAGAACCCGCTCGTCCTCGTCCCGTGTTCGGCGGCAAAACCCTACAGCGAATCCCAGAGCCACCGCCGGTTCCACGACGCGATCCAGTGGCGTGGCCACCTCGTCTCGATGACCAGCCCGATCGGCGTCGTCCCACAGGAGTTGGAGACGACCTACCCAGCCCAACACTACGACACCGTCGTCACGGGCCGCTGGTCCGAAGACGAAAAGGGGTTCGTAAGTAACGTCCTGGAGCGGTATCTCGAGCGCAACGACTACCCCGAAATCATCGCCCATGTCCCAGGCGAGGGCTACCGAGATATCGTCTCTCGCGTCGAGAAACGCCTCGAACTCGATATCACGTACACCGTTCCGAACGGCGGCCACCCCACCGCAGACGAGTCACTTGCAAACCTCTCGGAGGCACTCTCGAGGAATCTGAAGTACTCCAAACGCGAACGCGAGCACAACACCGTCCGCGCGATCGCGGACTACCTGCTCGGCGACGGTGCCGGTGACGAGGTCTTCGACGACATCCAGACCACCAGCCGCTATCCGAAGATACAGGTACGCGATCGCGGGAACGCAGCGCAATCGGACGACGACCGCGAGGATACCCAGCTGGCGACGATGGTACCCCAGTACGGCACCCTCTCGTTTACCCTCGCGGGCGCACGGCGATGGGTCGACAGCGATGCGCCGACGAAACGGGTGACGATCGACGGCTTCGTCCCACACGGCAGCGTCCTCGCCCCCGGTGTCGTCGACGCCGACGAGGACATTCGTGTCGGCGACGAAGTCGTCGTCGAGGGGCCAAAGGCGTTCGGCGTCGGCCGTGCGGAGATGTTCGGCCGCGAGATGGCCGAGAGCACCCGCGGGATCGCCTGTGAGGTTCGCCACGTCGAAGAAAAATAGGAATCGGTGTACCGATCGCGATAATCGATTCCGCGATACGTCTCCGGGGCTGCGGTCGGGCCCTCTCATACGGAGTAGTGTCATCAATTACCGCCGATCGGCCGGGACGGGTTCGCCGATCGGCGGTGACTACGGACACTAATCCGTATCAGACCTCGTCTGTGTCACTCGCCTCGTCCGCGTCGGCTGTGACCCGTTCCATTACGAGCGTGGCGACGCCGGCGGCAGCGAGCCCGATCCCGACGGCCCGAAGCTCGCGGAGATACGCCGGCTTCGCCCGAAGATCGCCCGCGTTCTCGAAGTTTTTGCCGAGCAGTCGTTTCAACAGCGCCACACTGAGCTGGGGCACGAGCGCAGTGAGCAGTCCCTGTCCGATCGCCCACAGTGCGCCGGCCTTGCGACACATTGTCCCATTCATACAGTCGGCGCTACGGACGCTGGAAGGATTACTGTTGTGGTTCTGATACAATATATATCCACACCGTTTGACGGGGTCTGGACAACAGATGCGATTCGATCTCCCATCTTGGAGATCCGTTATTGTGGCAAAAGTGCACAACTATCGCGTCTCTCACTGGCGTCCGTCGTCTTCGAACTGAACCCGATCGGTGGTTCGCGAGATCGACCCCTGAACTGTGCCATCGCCACGTATCGGCCACTTGATCGTGTCGTCGGGAGCGATCGAGTCCTCATTCACTCGGCTGGATTCGATCGGTTTTTGCTCGACTCGGCATCCGCGATCGATCGCGGTGGAATACCCCGACGGCTGCGTTCGAAGACGCGCCGCGGACGGCACAGATCGAGACGGATTAGTGTCATCAATTACCGCCGATCGGCTAAGACGGCTCTCCGATCGGCGGTAACTACGGACACTAATCCGTATAAGACGTGCGCCGATCGTACCGGTGTAACGATCAGGCTCCAGGGACGGCATACACCACTTGAGAGTCGCCACAGCGGTGGTGCGAGCGCCGCTGATTGGTGTCTCGGGGGCCCGAAACACACGCAAAACGCATTCGTCCGACTGAACGTCACATCACGAGACTGTTCCAAAGCTTCACCATGCTACGAGTGGCACAGGATGTGTGAGTGAAGCAACCGGTGAGACGACGGACGTGTTAGCACAGGAAATCGACGACAGCGGACTCAGTCCCGCGGTGATGGCGTCTATCGGCTCCGTTGCCCTGGCACTCTACTACTACTATGTTCGCGGTGAGAAACAGCGTGGACAGTTTGTTGGGCTCTGGCCGGGAACGATTCTCGGGCTCGCGATTTATCTCAAACTGGAGGATATCAGGCGGCTGATCGAGCAAACTGCGGACTGACACGGTCTCAGTCCGCTCGAAACGGCGTGAATGTGAGGTTACTGTCACGAAGGACGTCGCGTCGCTACGGACGGAGACACCCGGAACGAAAGGACGGCAGTTCGACGTCCCGCTGTGAGACGATCGGCTCGTTCAGTTTCAGTGGGATGCCTGTCGTGGTACCGATCGAGTCAGCCGGATCAGCGATGGAACTGTCTCTGCGGCGCGGGCAAGCACAACGCTTGCCCGGTGGGCACTGGTTGGTCCGTCGCCGATCGAACTGTTCGGCCGTCGCCGATCGAACTGTTCGCGATGCGTGTCTCGAAGTTACGCTGGGTAGTGGTCGTGATCGACGGAGCGGTGGGGATACTGTCTTGAATATCGTGTGCCACTCCGGTGTGACGGGCGACCGAATCCCCCCGGAATTGCTAATTAGTGGCGTACCGTTATACTCACAAGAAATACCATGGACGAGGACGCTGACCCGGATCCCACAGATCGTTCGCAGGCGGTCGGGAACTCACCGGAGAGCGTCTCCGAGGCGATCGTTCGGGAGATGGCGGATGCCGTCTTTGTGATCGATGTCGAGCGGGCGGACGACAACGTCACGTTCAGGTTTCGACGGACCAACGCCGCATACCGACAGTGGACTGGGACGTCCGAGGACGAAATCCGTGGACAGACGCCACGAGACCGTTTTGGCGACGAACAGGGCGCGGCTGTCGCGGCGAACTACCGCCGCTGTGTCGAACAGGGGGCGACGGTCGAGTACGAAGAGACCCGAGAGCGACCGGATGGCAACGCCCACTGGCAGACGAAACTCACTCCGATTACCGACGACGGGCACGTCGCCCAAATCGTGGGAGTCGCTCGGGAAATCACCGAACAGCAGGCGAAAGAACGGCGGCTTCAGGACAGGAACCGTCGCCTCGAAACCGTCCTCGAGACGATGTCCGAGGCGGTATTTTTGAAGGATACCGACGGCCGGTATCTGCTAATGAATCGGGCGTACCGTGAACTGGTCACCGGGGAAAGCCAGGATGGTGTCGGACTAACAGATGCGGATCTCTTCCCGCCGGAAGTCGCCAGACAGGCCAGAGAAGACGACCAGCAGGTCATCGAGAACGGTACGCTGGTCGAACGCGAAGAGACAGTCCCAACCGCGAGGGGTGATACCGTCCGACTCACCCGAAAATCGCCCGTCTACGACGATGGTGAGGTCACGGGCATCTGTGGCGTCTCGACTGACATCACCGATCACAAAGCGTACGAGAGAACACTGGAGGAAACGAAACAGCGACTCGACCTGGCGCTGTCCGGGACAAAAACCGGCGTCTGGGAGTGGGACCTGGAGGCCGACGAAGTCGTCTGGACAGCGTCGATGGAACGACTGTTCGGGATCGGGCCCGGCACGTTCGAGGGAACCTACGACGCGTTCGCCGACCGACTCCACCCGGACGACCTGCCAGCACTGGAGGATGCGATCGAACGAGCGATAGACGATGGCGACTCCTTCAAGACCGAATACCGGATTCAGAAGGGGACAGCCGAGTATCGATGGGTAGAGGCGCGTGCTGAACTCGTCGAACGCGATGGCGCGCGGCGGCTAACCGGGATTGCCACTGACATCACAGACCGGAAAGAGCGGATCGAGCGGATCGAACTGCAATCGAGGGCGATCGAAGCAGCGAACGATGGGATCGCCATTGTCGACGGCGACGAGTACATCTATCTGAACCGGTCCCATGCCGACATCTTCGGTTACGAAGCCGACGAGCTCATCGGCGAGACGTGGCACAGCCTCTACGGCGAGACGGAGCAAGCGCGAATCGAAGCCGAGGTGCTCCCCAAACTCATGGAAGCCAGTGAGTGGCGTGGGGAAACAGTTGGGCGAACGCAAGATGGCACACCGCTCTACCAGGATCTGACACTCTCACAGCTCGATGATGGAACACTGATCTGTACCACCAGAGATATCACCGATCGCAAGGAGTACGAGCTGGCACTCGAAGCAGCCCAGGAGGAACTCCGGCAGATTGTCGACCTCGTCCCCGACCTGATTTTCGCAAAGAACGGTGCGGGCGAATACCTGCTCGCCAACGAGGCGACGGCCGACGCGTACGGACTGACACCCGAGGAAGTCGAAGGGAGCGACGAAGCAGACGTGCTGCCCAACGTCGATGATTCGGCGGAGTTCCGTGCGGACGACCGGGACGTTATCGACTCCGGCGAGTCAAAAGAGATCACCGAGGAGCGATTGACCACTGCAGACGGCGACACCAGGGTTTTCAAAACCACGAAGATTCCATATCAACGCCTGGGAAGCGGTGAGGACGCCGTGCTTGGCTATGCCCGCGACGTAACCGATCTCAAAGCATACGAACGGACGCTCGAACGCCAGCGTGACGATCTCACAGTACTCAATCAGATCGTTCGCCACGATGTCCGCAACGACCTCCAGCTCGTGCTCGCGTACAGTGACATGTTAGCCGACTACGTCGAGGACGGCGGCAAAGAGTATTTCCGGAATATCGTGGAAGCGGGTCGTGAAGCCGTCGAGATCACGCATGTTGCCGGCGAAGTTACCGAAGCGTTACTCCGGTCGGAAACCGAGTACACGCCGGTGAACGTCCGGTCAGTCCTCAACGCACAACTCGAGTACGTGCGAGCCAGCCACGACCGTGCTCTCGTCTCCATCGACGGGGCGCTCCCGGACGTCGAGGTGCTGGCTGACGATCTGCTGGCGTCGGTGTTCCGGAACGTACTGACCAACGCGGTCGTCCACAACGACACGAAGTGTCCCGAAATCACCGTTTCAGCGACTGCTGGCGATGCGGCGGTTCGGATCCGTGTCGCCGACAACGGCCCGGGGATTCCCGACGAGCAGAAAGACCAAATCTTCGAGGAGGGCACGAAAAGTCTCGATAGTGAGGGGACTGGAATCGGGCTGTATCTCGTCCAGACACTCGTCAACCGCTACGGGGGTACTGTCGAGGTTGCGGACAACGACCCCGATGGCACCGTGTTCGTCATCGAACTGCGCCGCTGTGACTAGCGGCTGCCCAAGCCTGAACGGCGGGGTCGAATCACGCGGTACAGGCCGATTCGACGGTACAGTCGACGGGTGAGAACTGCGAGTCTCCCAGGGCCCACACTCATACGAATGAGCGTCATCAGTTACCGGCGCAACCGGACGCAGTCCGGTGACGGTGTGACTCCCACAATCGTGTCACTGACGGCTGTCACCGGTGTCGAAATAGAGATAGACCGCACAGGCGGCGAGTATCGCTTCAGCAGCTTTCGTGATCACTGCGATCGGGTTGAGATTCCCCTGCATGTAGAACGCTTCGACGCCCCACCCCTGGACTGGGAAGAGGGCGAGAATCGTGACGATCGAATAGATCGCTGCGACGAGGAACAGCCATCGTCGCCAAAACTGCGTTACGTACAGGATCGAGCCGCCGATGAAGCCGAGTCCGTTGAGAATAAAGAGAACGGCGAGGATCAGGCTCATCTCGATCGCGTTCGTCGATGCCAACAGATGGAGTACACCCGTAATGAGTGCCATGAGTATGGCGAGATAGCCGATCGGGTTGGCCGGACGACTGAAAAGCGATGCCGAGGTCGCTGTTGTCTCTGTAGACATATCCACAATATAACACTATATTCTTCAAATGCGTGTTGGTTCATCTATCGAATCGATACGGGGTAGCTGTCAACTGTACTGTATCCCAGTTTGCCGAACCCGTCTCGGATGGCGACTCCCGATCGATCGCAGCACTATTGTTTAAATACTACAACACTATCTGCATGATTCGGCGATCTCTCATGGGGCTGAACTCGAACGTGATCTATCTGGTTGTCGGCGCACTCGTCGTCGGCCTGGCCGTCGAACGGCTCACAGGACTGGCGACCGAGCGTCTGCTGGGGCGGCCGTCCTGCCGGTGTTGTTCCGCATGATTTACCGGCGGAGCAAGCCGAGTGCCTCGGGGCTCGACCCCGAGGCGGTTCACTTTATTCCGTTGATCCCGACCTCGGAGATGACCGCCGCATGGACCGGGTTGGCAAACGAAGACCGAGAATCCACCCTGGTCGCGATGGCGATCGACCTGCGTTGGCGATCGTGCTCCAGCCATCTCGCGGCGCGTTTTATATGCACTACCGCCGAGATGTCGTCGACACGGCGCTGCCTATCCGCGATGCGATCGCGGCGCGTAGAACGTCGGTCCCACAGCGTGTCTCCGGCAGACGGACCCGGACAGTAGACGAACGCGCTGTCACAACGTCGGCAGCGAGAGCAGCGCGATCCACCGGACAGCGGGTCACTCATGGGGCCAGACCAGTCCCACCGCAGGACAGACTGTCAAATCCGCAAACTGTGTTATTACCGATCGTGGCGTACGTCTCTCCGGAGAGTTACAATGACCCCAGCAACTGCAGAGACGACCCCAGAATCGGACACGCTCGAACACGGCTGGCGGACCCTCGCGATCGCTGGCGGCGTCGTTGGCCTGCTTGGCATCCTCGCGATCGCGTTCCCCGTTGTCACGGGGCTGTCGATCGCGATCGGTCTTGGCGGCCTCCTCGTCGTGAGCGCGCTCGTCCACGGGGCCCACGTGATCACCGCACGCGGCTGGCGAGGCTCGCTCTGGCAGGCTGCCCTCGCCGTCGTCTCGCTGGTCGCCGGCCTCGCCGTTCTCGCCAACCCGATCGTTGGGCTCGCGACGCTCACGATCGTGCTCGTCGCCTACCTGCTCGTCGACGGCGTCGCGGAACTGTGGCTGGCGACCAGGATGGCCGACCAGCCCGGACGGACGTCGATCGCCGCAAGCGGCGGGCTTTCGCTCGTCCTCGCGGCCCTCCTCTGGGTCGGCTTTCCTGCCAGTGCGGGCTGGGCGATCGGCCTGCTGGTCGGTATCAGCCTCCTCACGACCGGGCTCTCGATGGCGATCGTCGCCTACACCGGCCGCCCGATCGACGACGCAGGTCAGCCGGCGACCGAGCCGCGCGGGGCCTGAGACGGATTCGCAGGCCTAAACTGCTGCATCGAACCAGGTGGCAGGTGTCGGTTCGACACAGCAGTCGACGAGTGGGACGATACTGAAAGAGATCGGTGGCGGTACTGACGACTGCAAGGACAGTACGACAACAGCCACTGCGTTCCGCAGGTTCCGAACGGCCGAGCAGACCCGGATCCTACGGCTCGCAGTCGCGATCCGGCGCGTCCCAGTCGGTCCGGTCGAGCAACTCGGGGTTTGCCGGCTCACAGCGCGGAGCCGCGTCGACGACGCTCTCCGTTCGCATTCCGGAGACGGCACCCTCGAACGCGCCGATCGCGTCGGTCGCTGGCGCTCGTGCGAGCGTCGCGGTCCCGTCGACGCGGTGGAGTCGTTCGTCGATGGAGTCGGTCGGCGAGTACGATCGATCGAGGACCGTCCCGTCGCTCGTGCCGATCGCGCCGTGCCAGTAGTTCCCCCGACCGTCGTCCGTCCAGACGCGAAGCGTGCCGACTCGCGCGCTCGCGTGACGGTAGTTGCCGACGAAGTCGTTGTCGACGACGCGGTTGGTCGGCAGGAGGTGGTTTGCCTGTACGCCCTCGACGTTGCCCGCGAGGACGTTCCGTTCGTAGATCGAGTTCCCGGCGCCGGTCGTCATGCCGACCTCCGTGTCGGTAATCAGGTTTTCGGCGACGTAGGAGTGGGAGCCGGCCATCTGGATGCCCCGGGGCGTGTGCTGGATCTCGTTGCCGACGATCGCGTTGTGCTCGGGGGAGGTCATGACGTCGACGCCGGTCGTCATCGCGTTCCTGATCCGGTTGTCCGCGACCAGCACGTTCGAGGTGTACATGAGGTGGACGCCGATCCGATTTCGCTCGAGCGTGTTATCGCGGTAGACGAGGCCGTCCGATCGGTGCGTGTAGATTCCGTCGCGTCCGTCGACGAACCGCGAGTGTTCGACCACGCCGTCGGGCGATCGCATCGTCATGACGCCCATGTAGCCGTCGTCCCAGTCGTCGCTCCCGTAGACGCTGACGTTCCGAACGACCGTCTCGGGGCTGTCCCGGAGCAACACGCCGTTGGCTGGCGTCTCGATCGTCACGTTCTCGACCAGCCCGCCGGTCGTCCCGTTGAGTTCGACGCCGGCATCACCCCGTCCGTACGCCATCTCGAGGATCGCCTCGTGGTCGCCGTCGGCTGTCGTCTCTCGCTCGTCGGGACTCGTCGTGTTTCCGACGCCAGTGACCTGGACGCCCGTTACCGCGACTCGATCGGCGTCGGCGGTGACGACCGTTCCAGTATCGTTGCCGCGGATCGTCGCGTCCCCCCCGCCGGCGAGCGTCAGCGGCCGATCGATCTCGACGTGTTCCTCGTAGGTCCCCTCGGGGACGACGACGGTCGTGTTCGCCGGTGCCGCGTCGACGGCTGCCTGAATCGTCGGTTCGTCGTCGCCAACCACGACCGTCTCCGGACGATCCAGTACCGTCCGCGTCTCTTCGACCCGGTCGTCGGCGTGTCGATGGTGCTCGTCGACTCGGTCGCGGATTGCGCCGGCGTCATCGACCTCGAACGCCTCGTCGACGAGTTGCTCCCAATCCAGAACGGTGCCGCCGTGGGCCGTGGCGAACGCCTCGGCGTCGTCACGATCTGCAAACGGGAGCACCGTCTCGCCGGCGGGCGTCTTCGCCTCGCTGCCGGTGACAAAGGCGGCCGATTCGGCGTCCGTCCACCCCGGTCGCCCGTCGGCGATCGGATACCCGTCATCGGAGAGGTCGACGTCGACGTCGCCGAAGTCGGTCACGTAAACGGCCAGCGGATAGCCGAACCGATCGTCGTGGTCTGGCTGCTGGCGGGCGTCGACGAACCGTTCGACACCGCGATAGCCGACGACGGAGCTGTACTGCGAGTAGAAGACCTGGGCCTTCGGAACGTCGATGCGACTGTCGCCTTCGGGTTCGGTTTCCAGGGTGACCCCCGTGGCGACGGTGTCGTCGAACGGAACTGGGTCCGGGGCCGTCGACCCGGTATCGACGACGAAGAGGCCGGCACCGGCGACCAGCACGACGACGAGTGCCAGGAAAAGCCAGGCAGGTCGGACGTACTCGCCCATACGTCCCGTGGGGAGTAGCAACTAATAGGACGTCTGGTACGATCGGCGTAAACCGGGCGCCACGGCCCTGCTCTCTTCGATAACCGAACCAGACGCCCTAATGCGACCCGTGCGAAATTAGCAAACATGTCCACCCGTGACCGCTTTGGGAGCGCGGTCGGCGTCCCGCGACGGTCAGTTCTTCGGACGAGCGTGGTTGCAGCCGGCTGTGCGCTCGCCGGCTGCCTCGGCGACGAGGACGACCCCGTTCCCGACCCGGTGTCGATCGAAGACGACCACGACTGTGCGGTCTGCAACATGGTGATCACGAACCACCCTGGGCCGTCCGGACACTCGTTCTATCCCGACGACGGAGACGTCCCCGACGCGGACGACGACGACATCGTCTACTACTGTAGCAGTCTCTGTGCGTACGAACATCGGTTCGAAGGGGAGGCGGACGGAACCGAGCCACTCGTCCAGTATCTGACGGACTATTCGTCGGTCGAGTGGTCGGTCTCCGAGGACGACGGGATCGAGTTTCTCACTGCACACCTCGAGGCGGCCGCACACGCGCCGGCCGAGGAGATGACGTACGTCGTCGACAGCGATGTCTACGGCGCGATGGGCGAATCGATCGTCGGCTTTACGTCGGGCGACGACGCCGACGACTTTGCCGACCAGTACGGCGGTGATCGACTCGATCACGGATCGATCTCTCGGGAACTGGTCGACAGTCTCGGGCTATGATATACAGGTCACCGGACAGAACGGCGTGGGCGACGCCCAGGCGAAGACCGTGAGACCGATGCCGCGATCGACCGATCGCCCGTGGAGCCGTCGACGGCTGCTCGCCGCTGCTGGAGCCGGCGTCTCCTGTGGCCTCGCCGGCTGTTCCGGCGACGACAGTGACGATGCACCGGTCGCCGATCCCGACGCCGGCTTCGATTTCACCGTCGACCATCCGGTCGACGAACCCATAGAGTTCTCCGACGACCACATGTGTAGCGTCTGCTCGATGACCGTGACGGACTACCCCGACCGAAACGGGCAACTCGCCCACGAGGATGGGGTGGGCATGCTGTTCTGTAGCCCGGGCTGTCTGTTTGCCTACTCCGTCGCTCCGACCCATTTCGGTGGCTCCGATGCCGAAATCACTGGCGCGTGGGTCACCGATTTCGACACCCAGCAGCTTATCGATGGGTTCGAGGCCGTCTACGCGCTCGAACACGACGAGCAACGCGCCGACGACCCGATGGGTGTCGATCCGCGGGTGTACGCCAGACGCGCGAGTGCAATCGAGTACGTCGAGCAGTACGACGACCTCGACGAAGACGACGTCGTGGAGTTTACCGACGTCGACGAGGGTGTCGCGAGAATCTACCGGGACAGTAGACTGCCGTAGTATCAGCCTGCCCATCACTGCACAGCCGATCGGCGACGGTAGAGCAACGAGAGTAGTGACGCCGCGATGATGACGTCGATACCGTGTTCGACGAGGTGGTGGACGGCCATCGGAACGAGGCCCAGCGCGGTTCCCAGCCCGACGATCGAGCGGACCACGAGCACACCGAGGACGATCGTGATCACGAGGTAGGGCACCGTCTGCCGGCGGAGATAGCCGATCAGCCCGATCACAAAAAGGATCGTCGTCCCGAGGACGGCGAGTGCGATCACGCCGAGGAGAAGCGGTGCCAGCGTGGGTGACAGCCAGTCCCCGTATGCGAGTGTGCCCACTCTCGGTTCGGGACCGGCGATCGGTACTGGACGGTCCCACAGGCTCGAGACGGCCGGTTCTGCGCCGATCGATCGGATGGAGTCGCGTGGTGTCACGGTCGGTAGATCGCTCGATCGCACGGGCAGATCGGATCAGTGGTGGTCGTCGCTGTCGTCGCCATCCTCCACGAAGAACCGACCGCGATACAGCTCAGCAAGCTCCGCGTCGAACGCAGAGAGCGTGATAATATCGTCGGTATCGTACGCGTCGAACCCGTCGACGAAGGCCTCGGCGTCGGCTCGATCGGCGAACGGCGTCGGATTTCGCATCATAATGTCGTCGACGTGATCAGTATCGGTCACCCGAACGAACGACGCCGACGACGCGTCGATCAGTTCTTGCGTCTCGACGTCGGTAACCCAGACGCCTTCGATATCGGTCTCGGGACCGCCGAACGCCGTCGGATCCGGATAGTAGCCAGCCAGACAGCCCGCCGAACAGAAGTACTCGCGGTGGCCGTCGGCGTGGACCACCTGGGCGTTCCAGTCTGGATAGTCGGCGGCGACCATCTGACACACCGCACAGCCTCGATCGTCCGG